>Ga0247609_10000002_pt1 | contig 387538 bp, 437 predicted proteins | sample 172DNAGHGlowgp2_FD_193487 | JGI IMG/M metagenome (GOLD analysis project Ga0247609, IMG submission 193487) | Sheep rumen microbial communities from Palmerston North, Manawatu-Wanganui, New Zealand - 1728 DNA GHGlow gp2 | ecosystem: Host-associated > Mammals > Digestive system > Stomach > Rumen...
TGAATATCAGTGAAGGTTTTAGAAGAAGTGGTATTTGCTCAACTCTTGGTGATACTGTTGCTAATCTTCTATTGAATGGCTATAAGATAGGTGTTTCGTCAAGAGCAGTAGGAAGCGTAGAACAGAAACTTGGCGTACTGATGGTTGGAGATGACCTAGAACTTATTTGTTGGGATGTGGTTAGCGACCCTAGTACAAATAATGCTTGGATAAGTATGAATGGTAAAGAAGAAATGCAAACTTGGATTGAAAATAAAGAAAATGTTGGAAATTCAAAAAATATTATTTCTGAAAAAATTACCAAAATAAAAAATATTTTAAATGGTTAGTTCGAAGATTATATCCCAAAATGATATTTATTAATATAAATATTATTTTTTGTATGGGTAAAAAATTAACAACAGAAACGTTTAAAATACAATTAGAAAAAGAACATCCAAATCTAGAATTGTTATCTGAATATAATGGAAATAAAAATTATATAACTGTACGATGTAAAATACATAACTACGTTTTTAATACAAAACCAAATTGGCTTCATAAAGGGCAAGGATGCCAAAAATGTTATGATGAAAAAAGAGGTGAAACAACAAGGAAAAAAATAGAAGATTTTATAAAAGAAGCGAATTTAATTCATAAAAATAAATATGATTATTCTAACGTTGTTTATAAAAACAATAAAGCCAAAATCTGTATAATTTGCCCAATTCATGGTGAATTTTGGCAAACTCCAAATAAACATTTAAGTGGTCAAGGATGTCCAAAATGTTCTGGTAAAAATAAAACAACAGAAGAAATTATTGATATTTTCAACAAAATTCACAAAAATTATTATAACTATAATAAAGTTGAATATAAAAATAATAAAGCTAAAATATGCATAATTTGTCCTATTCATGGTGAATTTTGGCAAACACCAGAAAAACATATTCAAGGAGAGGGTTGTCCATTATGTAAATCTAGTAAATTAGAAATGACTGTTAGAAATTTTTTATTAGATAATAATATTGATTTCATAAGGCAAGCCAAATTTAATTGGCTAGGCAAACAATCATTAGATTTTTATTTGCCAATATATAATATTGCAATCGAATGCCAAGGAGAACAACATTTTAAAGAATTTAGTGGGAAATTTAAACTTAAAAATACATTAGATAAAAGAATACAATTAGATATAACAAAAAATGATTTATGTAACAAAAATGGGATAAAAATATTTTATTTCTTTAATAGAAAATGGGAACATAAATCTTTAGATAAAATTTTCAATAACATATATAATTCCAATGTGATATTTGAAAATGAAATTAATAAATTAAAAGATATTTTAAGTTAATAGTTATGGCCGATAAGGATGATATTATAAAAATTCACAAAAAGATAAAATTCCAAACAATTTGTCCAATTTGTGACACAGAAATACATTTTTCAATGTGGAACATTATATTTGGTTTTAGCCCAGCAGAATCATTAATGTGTCCATATTGTACAAGCAAATTTGAACTTACTGACGAAAATATGCAACACATATAAACATTTTCATACGGAAGAATATGAGATTATAAAAAAAACACAATCATATTAATGATTGTGTTTTTTTTTGCTGTTGCCGTTATTATAAATAACTTATTATCAGACAATTAGTACGCGAGTATAGCGTAGTCAAATCTCAAGGTAATCTGAATTTCTGCCAAATCATCTGATGAATAATCAAGTGTTTGGAAGTTTGCCTTTGTACACATAGTGTTCTTCAGAATCCACTTGGATACAACAACACCAGTTGGGTCAAGCATTTCAAGCTCAACATCACGCTTATAGCCAGCAGCATAACCTTGACGTCCTGTAACTGATTCAGAATGAAGTCTCACCCATTCCATTACAGCTTGCGATGCCGAAGGTCCGATAGGGTCTCTCAAAGTTACATCCATAGTATCCCAAGTATAACGGCCAACAACCCAAGTAGAAGTGTTCAAGAAAGGAATTTCTGTATCCTTCTGACTAATCTGTGGACGAGCTGCTGATTTGCACCACCACTCTTGTATACCTAAATCTGCTGGAAATCTCAAGAGCCATCTATTTTTTCTTAGAGGCTCATAATTCAACGGCATTTTTAAAAGTAAATCCGACATAATTAATTAATTATTTAATAATATATTATTTTATATATAAATATAGTAAATATATTTTTTTAAAAAAAACATTAAAAAAAAAATTAATTTTTTTGATAATGAGATATAATTTGATACTATTCGTGTGATTTAATTACTTACTGATACCAATTTTCTTTTTCATCAAGATATTTATATAAAAATAAAATAATGAAGATAGTCTGAGTAAATCAGATTTACTCAGACTTTTTTTTTGTAAAAAAATCTATAAATATGTTATATCTAAAATTATTTCAAACTGAAGCAGAAAGACAAGCGTGTAAAGAGACACAAGAATATGTTTGTTATACAGTAGAAAGTGATAAGGTAAATATTATGAATATTCCTTTTTTCTGTAAATTATATCAACAAGATGGTAGTGTAGTTGAAATTGAAAGAAGTGGTGAATTGACACAATCAATGATAAGTCGATATAAGTCAACAACAGTTAGTGCTGAAATTGGTGAATTATGCACAAGTATTGGTAGTTATGCTTTCTCTAATTGTGATAGTTTAACAAGTGTAACAATAGGAAATAATGTTACAAGTATTGGTCAATTTGCTTTCTACAATTGTACTTCATTAACAAGTATAACCATACCTAATAGTGTTACAAGTATTGACCTGAATGCTTTCTACAATTGTACTTCATTAACAAGTATAACCATAGGAAAAAGTGTTACATCTATTATGAATACTGCTTTTAATGGTTGTACCTCATTATCAAGCATAACCTCATTAGCAACTACGGCCCCATCAATAGGTAATACTACATTCCAAAATGTAAAAACCAATGGCACATTATATGTACCAATCGGTAGTAGTGGTTATGATGGATGGATGAGAACTAGCAACTTTTATTTAGGAAAATATGGTTGGACAAAAGTAGAACAATAATCATAAACACAATAAAAGCCAAATACAAGCAATAAAACACTTGTATTTGGCTTTATTTTTATAATTATTCAAAATTTCTATTCAATGTCAACAAGTATATAGTTCCTTTTTTTTATTTCTCATTTCCTTAATAGGGAGCATCAAATCTTCATATCCATAAATTTTAGAACCAATATATTCCTTGCAATATGACTTTCTCATCAGTCGATTGTTATATTTTCCCAATTCGAATTGTGTGGATGATTTTGTCCTTTTCTTTCCATCAAACTGTGTTGGCCTCCAATTTTTGTCTTTACTTAATGCTTCGCCCATTTTTTCGTGAGCTGTCTTTATATATAGTTTATAATCGTGATTTTCATCTGACAGAGCTTTTACAATACCTCCACAAAAATTACAAATTCTCCTTGATAGCCCCAAACCTTGATAATCTGGTAGTATTACTATTCTACTGATGCTCATTCCATAAGGTATACCAGTTCTTGGTGTATTTATTAATCCAACAAAAGCTATAGGCACATCATTCCATTCAAATATAAAGCATTTACACGATGGATTGAGCTTTTCTGTTAAATAATGATGCCTATAGAATCCAAGTGTATACCAAGCACTTGGCTCAACTCTTCTCACAGTTAGATTTATTTTTGGCTTTTCTCCTTTCTCCTTATATATTAATCGGTTTTGCATCACTTAAAATCTCTTTTTCATCTAATTTATTGTATTCCTCATATGGTTGAGGACCAGCATATATAAAATGTTCTATTTCACATTCATTGTTTTTCTGTTTGTTAAGATTAAACACCCAATCTGGTTGTAACCATTCTATTATATCAAAATGGCAAGATGCTAGAATAATATGCAGATTATGTTTTCTAATATATCTTTGCAGTGCAAAAGACATTGATTTAGCGACATCTCTGTTAACTACGCTTGTAAATTCGTCAATGAATATGGTATCCCCATCCTTTGCTGTTCCAATTTTCCAAGCTAGTTCAAAACGTGCAAATTCACCATTACTTAATTGGCCGACTCTTCGCAACAATGTAGGAATACTTGATAAACCGATACCGAAATATAGTTCACATACTTCTTCTGGTGATTTATTTGGAAATTGTGCAATGATTGGTTTTTCATAGTTATAGGCTAGTTCTGTAGTCCCTACCCTCAATTTATTAAGGACGGTGGATTTGCCGCTACCGCTATTACCTAGTATTATTCCTATATTCCATTCAAATGACGAAAGTTCCTCTTCGTTAATCATTGGAACTATTGTTGTCGTTTGTTCTCTGTTTTGAATATCAAATTTCTCATATAGATATTCTGTGTATTCACTATTAATAATGTTTGATGTTAAAATTATATTAGACATATAAAGTTAATTTATGTTAATTATATAAATATTTTTTAATTTACAAAAGAGTATTTAATGAAAAATATACTATTTATGTTTAAGAAAAGAGTTTCATATCATGGCTATTGCAAAAAAGAAAAAAAAGAATAGAGTAAAGGGTAGAAAATATGTGAGTTTTGGTGGATGGAATGATTTTGTCCACAGTGAGCAACAAAATTTTAACAAAATACCCACTAAATTAATATATATTGACAAGCTAAAAGAACTTGAAGATTCAATAGAAGAAGGACAAGGGCAAGCTGTTAATATAAAAGGTGGTGACAATATCACTATAAAAAAAGGAGATAATAATAGTGTTACGATAGGGGTTAAATTGGAAAAAAATCACGAAGAACATTACAGCAGTGGTTCTTATGTAATTAAGTCTGGTTCAAATCTTGATGAAATAGTTGAAATTTTAATTAAGTCTGTTAATGAAAATGCAGATGCTATAGATGGTGAAAAAATTAACATTTAAAAAAAAACAATAACTAAATTATGTCAAATTCTATTGTACAACAAAAACTTTTGCAATTCTTAAGAACTAAAAACATTTATGCTAATAGAATTGCAGCAACACAAGCCTTAATGTCTTTAACGCCAGCAGTATTTGGGGACAAAGATTGTGATGGTGCACCTATTCTTGCACGATATAAAGATGATGAAGGTCAAATTAAGACTGTTATTGGTGTATGCTACTATGAAAATGGTAAGTTCTCAGTAACTGTATATGACGATGGTTCAGATTATTATGAGGAACTTGCAGAAATGCTCAACCAAGTCATTGATAGTGTTGGACTTGAAGTTGTTGACGATGTAATCACCTATGTCGCTGACCCAAACTGTGAATTGATTGCTAATGCAAATACTGTAAAGGAAGCAATTGATATACTAGGCAACACGCTCGAAGATTTGGAATACAAGATTGAAGAAATTGAACCCGAATCTGGTGAAACAGAAGTATATAAGAAGTATCAATTAATTGATAACGAAGGATTTGGACACGGCACAATTTCAATTCCTAAGGATAAGTTCCTTGAAAAAGCTGAATTGGTTCAAAGATACCAAAAGGATGGGGAATGGATTGAGGAACCAGCTTTGGAATTAACATTTGTACTTGCTGATGGTTCGACCGAAATTGTTGACATCCCTATCAAGGACTTGATTGATACTACAGATATTGCTTCAGATAAAGAGTTGAAGGCTGTTGAAGATGCTATTGGCGGTGAGTATGATGCTGAAAATAATGTGTTCAATCTTGATATGGATGGTCAAGTTATTGGCGATGCAACAACTGTTGTTGAAGCACTTGAAGCACTTGACTTGAAGATGAGTGAGCAAAGTGGTATTACACCTATTTCGGTTGATACAAGTGGTGGAACAATATCGCTTAACTATAATGATTGTGAATTAGCTGGTCTCCAAGTGAACGAAGAAAAGCTTGATGTATCATTTGATTTCGGAACATTCGAATATGACATAGTTGTCGCAGAATCTGCTGATGATATTGATGCTATTGACAATCCTAATGAAACTATTCTTATTTTGAACAGTCAAGATGGCGTTTCAGCATTGGCAAACAAGACTTTCAAGTCAATCACATATAAGGATGATGCAATTGAAGCTGATTCAAGGATGAATGTTTCTGATAGCTTGACTTTGGATAATGTTACTGTGGAAGGACCAAAGGGTACTTCAAACGGTGCTTTGTTGTATACAGCTCCAGTAGTAAACGTCAACAATTCTTCTGTTAAAAGCGGTTCTACGGTATACAATGTATTCGAACAATTGTCAAGTGGTCCAGAACTTACTGAATTCAATGCAAACCACGTTATCGTTGATAATACAGATTTGAAGCATAACGTATTCAATATTTATAAGGTAGCTAACGATGCAGTAATTACTATTAAGAATAGCTACTTCAATATGGATATGAACAATTCAAATGCTTTGAGACTTGCTAACTATACAAACTCAACTGGTGTAACAGTTGTATTTGAAAATGTAGGTTGGACATATGAAAATGCTTCTTATACCGCAAGTAGCCTTGATTGGGCTGGACTTGTAATATATCAACCAGCATCTACTGACGAAGCTTTGGATGGAAACCTTGAAAAGATTAAGACTTGGAATTTCGTATTCAAGAACTGTACTTATAATGGAGTAAAGGTTGATTCAAATAACTTCGGTAGCAACAACCAAGTAATATATCTTTACAATATAGGTAGAACTGGTCAAATTACAGATGCAGCAGCAGAACTTAATGTTACATTTGAATAATTTGTAAGATTGTTATTTTATGGTGCGCGATAATTGAATTATCGCGCATTTTTTTATATTTATAGTAAAAGTACAACAACAATGAGAAGAGGTATATACATCGATAATTCATATCACTACGTAGAAGAAACTGGATATGAACCAAAGCAATGCTGCAAAAACATGGATGGTGTTATTCAATCACTTACTGAAGCTACAGAAAAAAACGCAAAGGATATAACAAATAACACAGCATTGGATAATGCTCAACAAGGGCAAATAAATAGCAACACTGAAGTAAATAATGAACAAGTTGCTCAAATCAGAGCATTGTCTTCACAAACACGCTCAAATACAAATGCCATTGGGGATTTAGAGGACGATGTTGAATATATTTTAAATTCATTGAATGATATTTCAGAATCAATCAGTGCTATAACTGGAGAGGGAATCCAACACATCAATGAAAGGTTGGATACTGTTGATGATGAAATAGCTGATATTGTGTCTGGTCTTCAAGAAACAAACGATGCAGTTGATGCAATTGTTGAATCTTTAGATTCAATACATATAGAAGGTGATGAAAGCGGTGATACGACAGTTTACAACTTATTGGTTGATGGTGAAAACAGAGGTACTATAGTTATTGATAATATTGCCCCTTTATACAATCTTATTGAAAATGAAAAAGAAGAAAGAAAACAAGAAGATGAAAGATTAGAAGACCTTATTAATCAAGAAGTTACAGATAGAGAAGAAGCAATAGAAGAGGTTAATGATTTAATCAATGCTGAAATAGGCCGTGCAACACAAGAGGAAGAGGCTATACGAAATGAAATGGCTTTAATCACTGAATCCATAAGTGGAATGCAAGACAATATTGATGTAATTGTAGATACTATAAGCGGTGTTACTGAAAATCTTCAAGGTGAAATTGATGAGTTGGCAGAAAATACTGAAAATGAAATAGAATCTGCAAAAACTAGAATAGATTCTATAGAAGACAAAATAGACGATTGTGATGATAAGATTGCTGAATTGGATGAGAAAATAGAAGAAGAAATTGCCAATAGGCAAGAAAGTGACACCAATATTTATAATACAATTGAAAACACTAAGAATGAAATTTATTCAGCAATATCAGAATTTGAAACTGAAATAAGCAACTTGTCAGATGATGTTTCAGACCTTTCTGATAAATTAGATGCAGCTATTTCAGCGCATTCTACTGACATTCAAGAATTGAGAAATGAAATTTCTGAAACAAAAGATTCTATTAATGAGGAAAAGAATAGGGCATTAAGTGCTGAAACAGCTTTGGATGATGCGTTAAATACTTTAGAACAAGACGTACAAAATGATTTTGATGAAGTTGATTCCAAGATTGTAAACCTTGACGATAGATTGGATGAAATAGATGAAACAACAAGCACTTTATCAGATTCAGTATCACAACTACAAGCAGATTTGGCAACAGAAAAGACTGATAGGAAAAATGGAGATGCAGAATTAAAGGAATATGCCGATTCAATTTCAAGTGTAACTGAAAATCTTTCTGGCATTACAGACTCTTTGTCGCAACGTATTACAGAAAACACCAATTCAATAAACGGCTTATCAAGCGATTTATCTGATTTGGAAAATGATGTTGCAGTTAATTCCGAAGCAATATCGGCTGTTAGCGGTGCTGTAGCTACAATCAATTCAACGCTTCCTACAAAGGTTGACAAGAGCGAATATGAATCCTTCAAGGCAGAAATATCAAGCCGAGTTCTTGAAATTGAAACAGATTACTTGACTTCTGATGATATACAAGACTTAGCAACAAAGGAATCTGTAAACGAAGTCGCTTCAAACGTTGCCGAAGTAGGACAAAAGGTTGGTCAAGTTTCTGCAACAACCCAAGATATGCAGCAACAAATGTCTGAATATGCTGATGCCTTAAGTGAGCTTAATCATAATTTTGAAACCATTATGAGTACATTCAACGAAATTAGAGTACAACACGAAAAACTTGAATTTGATGTAACAGACCTTAAAGCAAGTGTTAGTACAATCAAAGAATTACTTGGATTGAATACTCAAGAACCATAATAATAATAAAAAGTTTCGAAGATATTCTTCGAAACTTTTTATTATACTTGTTCAACTGAAGACAAAGCCTTTTCGTATTCCTCTTCAGAATCATCCCTATAGCTTAAGTCATCAATTACAGAACCACCAGTACTTGGGCGCATTGTATTGAGCCTTCTGAAATAGAAATGCAAGTCGTTATGCATTTCGACAATATCATCAATTGATTTTGGAATTTTCTCGTCTTCTTCAAAAGCCATATAATCTTCTTTTGTCAGATTTGCCAAAGCTGCAAGATACTTGGTGTTTTCCTCTTGGAATATAATATCAGTCTCACGTTCCTTGAGTTCCTTGTAATCTCTTACCAATTTGTCCCAATCAATTGAACATTCCTTTGCAAAAGGAGGTACTTTGTCAACTGACAGCCAAAATTCTATTTCTTTCCTTTCTGGTGTCATCAGTGCCTCATAAGTGTCTTGGTCTGTTTCCTTGTTAGGATAACCACAGCTCAATTCACATTCCTTTTCAGTGAATGTAGGTCTATCTGAAGGTTTTGTAATCAATATTCTGTTTCTAATTTCTGGGCTAAAGCAAACAAGCAATACAGAAATTCGCTTATTGAACATTGTTATATATTTGTCAACATTATATTCAAAATCGTCAGATATATCGCAGCATAATAAATCCTCTTCTGCTTCAGCAATTTCTGTTGGAATCATTTTGCAGTTAAGTATGATTTCTTCATATTCTCTTTTAATATGTGGCTTTAATATTTCCTTTACATCCTTGGTTTTCAAAGATTTATAATCAACATTATTTTTTTCTGCCCATTCTTTGAGAATATTTGTTTTAACTTTACCTTTGAGTTCAACTTCTTCTCCATCGACAATTGTATATTGATGTAATACTTTTTTAACATCAGATGACTGACTGTTGTTAGAAGCGGTATTGACATAATATATTGTGTCATTCAAATCAACCTTAAGATTATTTTCCAATGCCAATTCATACCAAGCTTGTCTTGCCTTTTTAGAACCAGCTTTTGTTAATGTATTACAATCAGTAACATATTCCTTCAAAGTCTTCTTAATCTTACCCTTACTTGCAATGTCCTTAACTGGTATTTGGAAGTTATATATCTTATCTATGTAATCATAGTACATATTTAGGAATTCAAGACCTTTACCGTTGAGAAGCAAGTCAATGGCTGGACTTAAAAAGTTATCAATATAACCAGCCATTCGTCTTGATTTGATTGTATTACCCACTTTCTTTGTCTTTCCGCTGGCAAGTTTATCAGCATAATTCTTTCTTGAGAAGTTGATAGTACTATCACAGAATTCGTCTATTCCTAATCCCATTTTATTAATCCCGTTATTCCATGCGTGACTAAAAAACAAGTCTTCGAATTCACAAACATCGGCATCTACACCGACATATTCTTTACCTTTTACACTATTTCTACCTCCACCATTACTTATGTAAGGCTTTTCTTTGGTATATCTAAAAGAGCCTTCTTTTGGCATTTGGAAATTAAAACCGTCAGTATTAGACATTACATTTAAACCTAATGCATTAACAACAGTTCCATCCAATGAAATGTCATACACTAAAATTGGTTTGTTTTCATTATCTTTTTTGATTACATTAATTTGACTCATTGTTCCAAACATATTTTAAAAGACCGCAATCCCATATTTTCTTTGCTCCTATTTTTGAAGCCATCTCTTTTTCTGTTAGATGAATATCTAATCCATATTTTTTGCTTAATATTTTTTTTCTAAAACCAAATTTATGAAATCGTTTTATTGTTCCGTCCATATAGTATTTATAATCTGGTTTTAATATACTTTCAAGTTTAAAACCTAAAATTGTGTAAAGATTATTGGTTAAAGAAGAAGTCCATCGTCTGTCAGCAAATGATTTAACTGATAATGGTTGATATTTTTTTATAAAATATGAAAATAATTTACCTCCAATACCAATTGATAGATAATTTATATCAGTGGCAAATCTTGTCAATTCCCAATTATTGTTTTTATCTTTAGTAAATGTCATTACACCATATAAATTTTCTTTATTAAAAGCTCCTAAATATAGTGTTGATTTACATTTACCTTGTATATGGTTGTTTTCTAGAAAATTAGAAGCTGTTTCGTAATTTATTTCATGAACAGTGCATAATCTACCAAATATTTTAGGTAAATCATAATCAAAACCTAACAAATGCTTTAATTTGGATTTAACAATGTCTTTGTGTAATATATATTCATCTTCAAATATTTGAATCAATTTTATGTTTTTATGCTCACAAGCTTCGGTTTTCATTAAATGATAATTCTTATTCTTGTTACTGTGCCAAAACAAACCATTAAATTCTATACCTATTTGTAACCTTGGAATATATATATCTATTTCATTTCCATTAAGTAATGTTCTATCATTTAATAAGACTATCTCGTCTTGACCCAATAAGCTTATTATATAATCGGCAATTTCTTCTTCTGGTTTAGATTTGCTTGCATAACAATGAGAGCAGCCACCATTTGGTGAAGTTATATGGTCACATGCAATCTTAACAAATGTTTGACCACATTTTTTACATTTGATTGTTATTTTTGAATGACTGTTCTCATATTCTGTTTCGATATTAGGAAATTCATAAATATCACCGAATCTTTCATACGAAGACTTGATAAAAACGTTATAATTATACTTGTTCCACTCTTTGGCATATCTTTTACCACATTCTGGGCATCCTTGACCTTTCATGTGATTTTTTGGGGTTTGATAAAAAGACCCATGAATTGGGCAGATAATCTTCACTTTTGTCCTTTGATTTCTATATTCAGATTCTGAATAATCGTATTTACAATTATGAATTTCATTTGAACGTTTGATGAAAATTTCCTTGTTTAATCTATATAAATCACGTTTCATTTATCAAATGATAATATTTTATTATTTAAATATTGGATTTGAGCCATTGCAACCTTTGTTTTTGGTTCAACCTTAATTAATGATAATAAATATTTGGTTTTATCAATATCCATATTTAATAATTTATAATCAAATCTATCAAACTTTCCGTTATTAAACATATTAGCAGATAATTTAATAAATTTATCATCCACAAATATAATATTACCTTTTATTTCATTTGAATAATATTCAAGCCGTGTTTCATTATTTATGCTTGAAGGTTTTATCTCTTTTCGGTCTGAATCATATAACGAATGGTCTTCTGTAACTTCAACACAAGTATCTTCATCTTTGACTTGATAAATATCTTTTGTTGTATAATGCCTATATATGTAATTTACATCGCTCCATCCACTTCTACATAAAACGTAATAATCCTTTTTACTAGTATCATATTGTCGGTTCAATATGTCTGTTTGTATTTCATTTTCATTAATCAATTCTGATATTTCCTTAATATCTATTAAGCCGTTTTGTTTATATTTAATAAACAACGGTGTATCACCAACAAAACTATCTCCAACGATTGGCTCATACCCAATACTCTTGAAATGAGAAATCATCAATCTCAAGCATTGTCTGCCAATACAAGTTACCATTTCTGCTGCTTGTGTATTTCCGAATGGGAACAAAGAAGGTGCGCCAAAAGAACCAAAAACGCTATTGCCCAATACTTTAAGTGGGCTTTGTTTTTTATCGTTTGCGTTCTTAATAATCTTCTGCTTATGTATTTCACCATTTATTTGATATATTTCCTCGTTGGTGAGATTTTCTTCTTTAAGTCTTTTCTTCAATTCCTCAATCTTGCTACCAGCTTCTGCTTTCAATCCCTTGTAATGCTCTCTATATGTAAGAACGTAGTTGAGCATATTAAGCATTGAATCATTTCCGTCAAGTACATTGTGTATCCACCATGTAAGCATTATTGAAGGATAAAGTGAATTAAAGTCAAGCTTTACGATTCTGTCAACATATCCTACTTTTAAGAGTCTTGATAATCCACCAGTGAATGATTTTGAAACACCAAATGATGGAACTGCCATACCGTTTTCATAGCACCAAGCAAGCATAATCAGTTTCCAAATACTTGCAGTACCCATTGTACAAGCCCTTTGGAATGTTGTAGGAATCATTTTTGAGATTAGGAAGTTTGCCTCATTCAAAGTCAGCTCTACCTTATCAGTTTCCCATAAGTCATCTAACAAATATCGTTTGACAATGTATTTTCCGTCAGTTTCAACAAAACCTTCTTCTAATGGTTTTGTTTTACCTATTTGATACCATTCACCGTTTTTGTCGTTGAATGCATATTTATTGACTTTATCATCCCATATGGTACTGATTTTTTTACCCTTGATATATACACGATTCTCCTTTTTCAAACCAAGATATTGTGTCACATATTTCAAGTTTGCCTTTTTAATGTCTGAATCGGTTGCTTGTGCTCGTCTTACGGCATGCATTGAGTCGAGAACGGTTGTACCCCACATTTTTGTTTGATGGAAATATTCAACCTCTCCACCCAATTTCAGTACACTTTCTCTTTTCTCCTTATATATTTCATGGGTAAAATACCTTAAAGTCATTTCTTGAAATGTTTCTGCACCAAAATCATCCCATCTAACAATAATAAAATTCCAGTCAAAATTTTCTGAATTATGACCAGCTATTTCATCGGGTTTCTCGTCTCTAATAATACGGATAAATGTCTCTATCGCAATATGTTCAGCAATTTCTCTTTCTTCTTTTGTATCTCCGTCAACTTCAATAACAGTTTCAAACCCTTTGTTTGTTCTTACTCCGATGTGGGTAATCATATCCTTTTTTGGGTCCAAACCAGTTGTTTCAATATCCCAAACGAGTCTTTTTGTTTCGTCATATCCTTCATACCCTTTGAACAGTCTGATTCCACTTTCAATCATAAACTGTTCTACAACACTTACAGATAAGAATTCCTTCTCACTGTTTGTTATAGCTTTTCCATCCTTCTTCTTCTTTGGGGATAATGGAGTACCTGCTTCAAAGAAGAATTGTTGGAATCTTACCCAAGACATTTTCTTTGTAGCATAAAACATATAGTTATACCCATTTGTTACTCTTTCATCTTTGGAATTTTCGCTTTTATCTACTGTTAATGGTGTAACACGTATTCCGTATTTGTTAAGCGCCTTTATAATTTCACGTCTATTTCCACCAAACATTCGGACACAAGCGCTTTTCTTTGCCCATACGAACGGTTTGAAATCTATCAGTTTGTATCTTTTTGTACCGTCTTTTTTATTGAATATGACTGCCGCTTGCTCGTCTTCATATCCACATTCTATATTTACAACCATTTCCATTGGATTGAACCCTTGTAGGAAATCGTTGACCTTTGAGCTAATATCTGCTGAAAACATAGGATTCAATATTTTATTGGAAATATATAAATTTTTTTTCTAAAAAGGAAATTAACATTTATTAATATACAAAAAAACGGTTTGAGTTAATTCAAACCGTTTTACTAATTCAATTCATCTAAATCTATTAATTGTTTTGGTTCGACCCTTAAGCACCATAAGCCATATATGATTGTTATAATACTAATGCCAAGAAGCAAAAATGCAATGTCAAACCACCATAAAGCTTCGAAGAATACATTTAATTGAAAAACAGAATCATTCCTTAGGCAACGTTTAAAAAATATTTTTTTTTGATAATCATGCCCTAATTGATAATGTAAATAATCAGATTTATTTGCGTGAATTGTTACTTTTGGCAAAAATTTGACAGTATCATTTGGAATGACAGTAAAGCAATATATTGTATCGGAATCAACGACATCAATATGTTTTTCAGCTATTTTTCCTTGAACAGATTTGTCGATTGTTGATTTACATATAAGTACTCCAAACAAAGATACTATTGATATGGCAACAAATAGTATTCCAACAATAAAATATAAAACACCAAAATCGCTTTTTTCCATATTAATCAATTAAAATAATTCTTTAATGATTATATGAAAAGAAATTATAATAAAGAAAGGTAAAATGTTAAAAATAATTAATGTCTGAATCTGTTCATCTTCATTTTTGATGTGATTGGTGCTTGTGCTGAATCAGCCATTGCTCCCAAATCTGAAGCTACTTGATTACCATCTTGAGAATAGTATTTATCCTTTTCATCATATGCTTGTTTGTCTAATGTGTTTGCATTGTCATTATGGCCTCTTTTTCTCATCTGTCTTGCCAAATATCCCTTTTCTGCTGGCGAGAATGTATCCAAAATCTCATTGACAGAGTTTTCTATCATTGTTATCAAAGCGCTTTCTGTAAGTCTTATTTTTTTCATACCGTATGTTTTGTTATTTGCGTTAATTTCGTAGATGCAATCATCTAAATTTATTTCCTCTGGATTCTGTATGTCATTTACAACCTCGTCTCCCAAATAGTCCGCTACAAGTTTCTGTACTGTATTGTACGTATAATGAAGAGGAATTGGTTCTCCATCGGCTGTTTCTGCATAATCCTTGTCAATGTTATATTTGAAACCGTCTATTGTTATTGTTCTGCTTTCGTTGTCATATTGGTAATTACCATCTTTCAATTGTAATGCCAATTGCTTTCTGAATTCGGCTGCTGATTTTTTCCTTTCAGCATCCATTTTCATTGATTCAACGAATATCTTGTTTTTTGCGGTTTCGCTAATAATTATTTTTTTCATAAGTTATCTGTTTTTTTACATAACTATATTAAAATAGTATACTATTACTTAATATAAATATACTATTTATAAGAAAAAAACACATAGAATTTATTGAAAAGCCATTAAGAAATAAAGGCAAATAATTAAATATCACTTACTTTTTTATTGTTTTAAAATATCTATTATATCATTTACATTATGAAAACATTTATCACCTAAAAAAGTGTCTTGTTTTTCTTTTGTGAAATATAAAAGTTGAATATTGTTGTCTTTACAAAATTGTTGTTTTATAATATCATTTTTATGTTGCGAATCAAATCCTTGTTTACCGCCCAAACCATTGATAATTTCTAAATGTCTATTTTTAAGATTTGAATCTACTATAAATTCATTCACTTTTTTTTTATGTTTTTCACGAGCACAAAATGGACAACCCTTTTGCAATACTATGTGTTCATGAGGTGTTTTTGTAAAAATTCCGTGTTCTTTACAAATAATTTGAATTTTATCATTTGGTGAAGAGTCTTTAACTAAACTATAATCATATAAATCACCAAATATTTTAACTGCTTCTGAAATTATCATATTTTTTGTTCTAAAATTATCAGAACATTTTGGGCAACCTTGCTTTTGATTAATGTGCGAATAGGCAATTTTTTCAAAATCACCATGTTTTTTACAAGTAATTATTACTTTATCTGTAGAATTATTACATATACTTTTATCATATGTAAAATTATCGCCAAAAATTTCTTTAGACCATTTTATAAAATTTTTGGTTGTAAATTTTTTATTTTTAGTCCTAATTTTACCATTATAAACATCTTGCGGTAACGCTTCAATATATTCATTTGTATATGTATCAAATAAAATAACTTTAGTTCGATTGTTTATGTATATTGTTTTATCGAAAGTAAATCTATCACCATATTTTTCAACACAACGTTTTTCAAATGTTTCTTGCGTGGTTTTTCTCATAGAAAATCTATTTATATATAAATATATTATTTATAATAATAACAGAATTTTATATAAAAAATAATTACAAAATGACTTTTTATATTAGAAAAAATAGCATATTACCCCAAATACGGATGGAGTTAATTGAAGATGGTCGCAACGATTTTTGGAAATTCCATGACTGTGTACAGAATGCCGATATAACATTCTCTATGAAGAATATGAATACTGGTCTATACAAGATATTGAATGCTCCTTGCTACGTGAAGCTCAAGGAAAACAATGGATGTACGGAACAATATGTAATTTGCTATGACTGGAAACAAAGGGACACAAAGGAAAGTGGTGTGTACGAAGGTACGTTTGACATTACCTTTGCTGATGATATAAAGTCTGATGTTACAACTTATCCAAGCGGTCTGCAACGTATGCCAATAAGAGAGAAATTAATGATTAATATAGACTAATATGGAAAAAATTAGAGATTACGAATTGGATAAGGATGAGCAGATGATTGGTGGTGAACCAAATGGTACACCAACCTATTTCCATGTCAATGAATCATTAATAAATGAAATCATAAAGGATGAAATAGAGTCTATGATATTAGAAATGAAAAATGACTAAAACACTCTACCTATAACTGATTATATTAAATAATTTATAAAAAATGGTAATAACAAATGAATTAAGGGATTTGTTTAAGATAGTAAGGACAAAATTAGGTGCACCAATCAGACAAGTACAATTGACTGATGACCAATTATGTGACTTGTTGGAAATATGTGTTGGAGATTATGCTGAAAAGGTTCAAAACTGGATAATTGAGCAGAATTGGCTCAATCTTTACGGTAAGAATTCATTCTTGCAGAATCCCCAAGACCTTGCATTCGCATTGACCACAAGAACAATGGATTTTTCAAGGGATTTCAGCTATTGGTTCTCTCGTGAAGTTGGGCTGCAACAGAGAGGTTCTTATGAGCTTAAAAAGGATTTCTTTAGGGTTGAAAGAGGAAAACAATGTTATTTAATACCCGCTGGACGTGAAATAAATCGAGTAATGTATGTTACCCCATCCACTACAAAAGCAGCTTTGTATGGTAATTTAGGCACTCTAGATACTGGTATTGGTGGAGGCTTTGGCCAATATGGTAATATGGGTAATGGAATGGGTATTACTGGCTTCTATGTTGGTTCTGCTTATGACACAGTATTGCTTGCATCGGACTTGAAGTTCAAGAATTCGTTGTTGAGAGGTGATTTGTGTTATAAAGTAACTGCTGGTCCAGATGGTACTCATATAATTCACTTGCTATCAACTCCAGGTTCACCAAATATGATGGGTGGAATTGCCTCTGATGATTCTTGGGGTTGGAACAAATTTGCCAACTGTATTGTTTGGTATACATATTACGATACATCTCAAGGCAATGGGGATTCTTTGACTTGTGCATTGGAAAACAAGGATGATATACTTATTACACCAGACCAAATACCTTTGAACAAGATGAGGTTTGAGTTGATGAACGAACCAACGCAAAACACGATACGTCAGCTATTGGTTGCTGAAGCAATGATTACTCTTGGTATAATACGAGGTACAAATAGTGGTGTTATTAAGATACCAGATGCAGAACTTCAACTTGACTACAATATGTTGCTTGATTTGGGTAAAGCAGAAAAGGAGAGGGTATATACTGACTTGAAGGAAAGACTTGAAAGAATGCTTCCTTGGAATATGATTAAGAATATGAACGATATGACAAATCAGACAATAGAAATATTGAAGGCAAAACCGTTAGGATTATATGTAATATAAAAAAAGAGTCGGTGAGTAATTTCATCGACTCTTTTTTGTATGCTTTTCTATCATACTTCTTTTTGCTCTTGTGAACAACAGACGGTCTCAAGCTGAGCAATTTCCCATATTGTTCAATTTCAGCTTTACGTCTTGCATCTTCTTCAAAATTGAAATTTTTTGTCTTGCGTTTCATATATTTAATATTTTTTAGATTTTGCAAAATCTATGCATTTTTAAGCAAACACGCAAATTTATAATTATAAAAAATGTTAAAAATTACATAAAAAATTTCAAATCCTCAATCATTAATGGGTTTGTGACAATTTCCACGCTACCATCAGCATAATAAACTCTGAAAATACAGTTATTGAAAGGTTCTAATCTATCAAATATTTTCTCTTTCGTGAAGAATTTTGCATCATAAGTAAATTCACACTTGTTAATGAACATCATATCAAACAAAGACAAATCCTCGTTTGATGACAAGAATTTTTCCTTGAAGTTTTCATCAGTATTTATCTTGTTTATTGTTTGTACTCTATTCAGCATTGATGTAACAAATCCGTTTTCCATAAACGTTTCCCACTTGAATTTCAGTCGTTCAAGATTGTTGTCGTTTATGATGATATTGTCGAAACTCTGCCATCTTAATGTGGTTTCTGATTCGTGATTTGATATATCAGATAAATATGGTCTTACAACGAAAAACATTATGCCGTTATTAGCTTCTATCATATATTTCTCGTTTTCGAATCTGACATCATCAAACACATAATTCTTTTTGGGGTCTATTCTTTCAAGCAATTTGTTAACGTGCCAATCACAGTTATAGTTTCTGATAATATCAGTCCCTATAAACTGCATTATCTCTCTTGTATTGTGAAATGTTTTATTGTTAAGTTTATCACTTATTATTTCTATCGGTATTTCGGTTCTTTTAGAAATTAGTTGCTGTTTCTGTTCGTCAAATTTAACTTCAAAATCAGACCGTTTCATATTGTTGACTTCATCAACAGTTGTCTCAAATAATTCGGCTATCAATTCCTTTAATGGCATTGCGAAATACATACGTTCGTAACCAAATCTTTCACATATGTGTGCCAATTCTGTCTTTCCATTCCTAATTCTACCAGAAAATCCGATAATCATTTCTTATCAACATTTTGCACATTTAGTTTGTCTATAAGTTCGTTGAACTTATCTTTTGTCATATATCCAACTTCCTTGTGAAGGATATTATCATTTTCATCCAAGAAAAATACTGTTGGAATGCTTCTTACATTATTGTGTTCAATGAAATCAAAATCCTCTCCACGAGCATTATCAACATTAATTTCCTTGAAATCTATTGTATCATTATGTTCATTTTCAACCTCTAAAAAAATTGGTTCCAAAGCCTTACACGGAGCACACCATCCAGCTCCACACTTAATAATCTTTTTAATCATAATTTAATTCATTTTGTTCTTTTCTTTATTTTATTTAAAACTGAATTCATAGATAATACTTTTTCAGTTTTATTTTGTGCTATATTTGAAATTGTAATTGGTTTCTTTCTGTTTTTTTCAATAAAACTTTTAATTGTATCTATATCAGTAGCTGATTCTGAAAATTTAATTTTTTTCTTTAGACTTTCATATTCAGATACAGACATAATGATGGAATATTTAAGATAATCATCATCATCAATTATTGACAAATTGTGTTTTGCCCTAGTAATTGCAACATATTTCAAGTTCCTTTCTTGTTCCTTCTCCCAATCCTTTTCCATTCGCTTTAGGTTAATGTCAAACAAAGACCAACACAAAATATGTACATTATTGCATTCAAGACCCTTTGCCTTATGAATGGTAGATAATGAAATTCCATCCTTTTCATCATTGTTAAATATCTTGTCAATCCTTTCAAGCAATTCCGTTCTAGTTTTTAATCCTTCAGACAATATGATTATTGTATTAATGTTGTCTATTAGACTTCTACAAGTTGAGTTGTTAAGAGCAGTATATATATCACACATTTCCCTATTACATACAAATTCTACTGTCTTGAAAAATTGTCGATATAGCTGTGATATTATACCATCATTTGTCAAAGACTGCCCTATGTTATCTGCACTTGTGCCTTCAATAAGTTCAACAATATCCTCATAGCATCCTTTGCCATTCATATGGCATTTCTTACCCATAGCTATTAGGTTCAAATAAAGTCTAACCAAAGGAGCGTTGTTTCTGCACAGTACCATATCACCATCTTGAATGTTTTCAATCTTGCCGTTAAAATTTATGTTGCCACATACACCGAAACAGTTTCTCTCAATACCAAATACAATTTGGGCAGCAAAGTCAACAATTGAGTCATCACATCTGTAGCAAATTGGAAGTGGCATTGATATTGTGTTTGGTGTTTTTGACAAATTATCAAACGATTGTGAATCAGCACCAGAAAATGCATATATTGATTGAAATTTATCTCCACAAAATATATATCTTGTACTTATCTTTCTACATTTAAGTACAATTTGCTGTTGTGCTATTGACAAGTCTTGCGCTTCATCAACAAATATATAGTCATAACTTGGGAATCTATACGGCAGTACATTTGGCAACCAAACCATATCAGCATAATCTATTGTTAAAATATTTTCTTTGCCCCATTTTAGAAGCTTTTTTGTCACTTCCGTTTCATCATACAATGGCATTATTCCAAACTTATTTGCTGTCAATGCAATTCCTTTTATACCATCGCATAAATTGTTTCTACAAAAAATCAGCAAGTGCTTTATGTTTGATATATATTTTTGCTGCTCGTTGTTTGACATTTTATAGAAATATTCAGTATATTTGTCAATATTTGAATATAGTTCCTTATGATACTTGAACTCATCTACAGAAGGATTAAAATCGTTATTCATTTTAATTATACTGTATCCCAAACTGTGAATAGTAGAAATTTTCAAGTTTTCAATACCAACTGATTTTTTTGTTATATCATTGATAATATCTTTATTGAATGCACAGTAAAATTTTGTAGTATCGGCTCCTATCGCTTTCATTATCTCAATTAGCGTTGAAGTCTTACCACAACCAGCATAAGCTTGTATCATAATATTCCCATTTCCATTGACAACTTTGTCGATAATTTCATTTTGATATAAACTTAACTCCATTTCAAATGTTAAAATATTATAATACAATTATATGTAAAATAATTTACAAATAAAAAAAAAATCTCATACAAGCTGAACTTGTATGAGATTTTTTTGTCGAGAATAGTCCTAATTAGGCAAGAGCGCTCTTAATAGCGTTTACCAAAGTTGGGTTGTTCTTCAAGCTGTTGATGAGCTGATTGAAGTAACGCTGTGCCTCATCATCACCGTCATTAGCGAAGCAAGCTTCAGTAATTGGCTCTGACTGCTCTGCCTTTTCGCGCAGCTTCTGTCCAACAAACTCGATAATTTCACCCCTATCGGCATTCTCCAAGTCGATTTCGCCAGCCCATCCTTCCTCAACTACAAGATGAACAAGCTCCTTGCGGCTAAGAGTCTCGATGTTAATAGCCTCTTCTGATGCTTCCTCACAAGGAAGCTGCTCAACAACGTCCTTAGGAAGGAAACGACCATGAGCATCGCGCTTGGGAGTAGAAGGAGCAGCCTTTGGAGTGGCTGTACGCTTCGTAGCGGTTGCCAACTTTGATGATGGGCGCTTTTCTGAAGCAGTACCTTGTACATGTCCCTTCTCGATTTCATCCATCGACATAACAACAACGGTCAAACCAAACGCTGTGAGTACGCTAAGATACGTAGCGAGTGAAACATTGGCCTTGTTAATAACGTTCTCTACCTCACTAACCGATACACCAAGCATATCTGCTACACCTCTCTTGGTAAGAGATTGCTCACGCATAATGGTCTTAACCCTCTCACACACATCGTCGAGAGCTTGCTGTGTCAACGAACGACACGCAGCAAGAAACTGATTCTTATTTTTCATTTGTTTTAAAAAAAAATATAATTGTTAAACAATACGTAAATTCTTGTTAATATCTTGGCTTTATAAGCCAAGATATTTAAAGTAGTGGTAATCAGCTATTAAGGAAGCTGAAAGATTGGCTCACCGCAGACGGTGTGGTCAACAACCTTTGCACCTACTGGTACACGTCCTTCACACCACTTAAGCTCACGAGTCTCGGTGCGAGTAGCACGAGGTGCACGAACTGTACGTGACTCACAAGGAACAGTCTCGGTGATAGGTCCGCGATTTGCCCAATCGCAAGCCTTTGCGGCCTTTTCAAGGTTGCGGTACTTACCCATATCCTCGTTGAACTTGATTGTTCCGCGAGTGGTGTAAGCGTAGTTGCTACGAAGTGGCTTGTCCACTTGTACACAGATTCCATCTGGCTCTCTTTCCTCACGGACAGCCCTACGTGTCTCACGGCAGCAAGTAGTATTCGTTGGAACTTCCTCAACTTCTACGGTAAGTACGATGCCACCAAAATCAAAAGTCTTCTTCATCGTTTGATTGTGTTTGTTTGTGAATAATTTAGTTATTAATTCTCGTTGTCCTTTTGTTCTGTTACGATTATATAGAAGAAAATCGAAAAACAAAAAAAACTTGTTGTTAAAAAATGTTAAACATTGTTTTGTATCGTTAGAAACAAGTTCGTAATCGATACAAAATGAATATATACAAAAAAAATGACGAAACAAAATTTTTCGTCATTTTTTTTTATTTTTTTTTTGTTATTGGTACTTCATCCAAAGACTGTTCATTTTATCAATAATTAATTTTCTTAATTTTGACTTGGTTTTGTAAATGGGCTATCAAAATCAATATTTGAAAAATCAAAATCATCTTCTTCTGTATCCATATTTGATTGTGGTGAATTGTTATCATCCAATTTAGAAACATAATCACCCAAATCTTCAAGACCGCACAAATAATGTCCATATTCATCATATACATCATATACAGAAGCTGACACTCGCTTTATTATAAAAGGTATACCTTCATATTCTACCTTTATTTTTCTTTCTTTTCCTTCAGAAAATGACATTCCGTAAACCTTGTCAAAGAACAAGCTGCTTATTCTTCCATCAATGTTTATTTTCTTATCATATAGTTCTTGACACAATATTCTATATTTATGATGCAATCCAACTACAGCATAACCGTTGCTGAATCCTTCACTTCTGAATTCGTCATAAATGTGTCCTAAAGCCCTTTCCAAGTCTTCGTTGTTTGCTATTGACTGATATATATAATTTTCAGTATCTACCTTCTCGAAGGTTTTTCCCATATCAAGAGAAATCGCAATTGGGTGACAAGATGAGAAATTATAAACAACACATACATTTCCATCTCTATTACCAGAGAATATAAGACCTTTTATGTATTGTCTTATATTTGCTCGTTTGTAGTTTCTCAAGAATTCCCTCCAAGCGATAACTGCCCCACTAGCTGTATGTCTACCTTGTGTATAATAATGACCCATTCTACGAATAGCATTGTCTGAATCACGTAATACTGTAGATAGCAATGTTTGTTGGTTTCTAAGAATATATTTTATTTGGTCTTCTATTGACTTGTCATCGCCATGTGCTGCTCGGCACACCAATGGGTCAAATATTAAATAATCACGCAAATCATCTGTACAGATTACCTTCACTATTGCGTGTCCATATTTCCTTGTACCAGCATTTCTAATTGGTTTCCCATCCAAACCAACAAGCATACCATTTATTTCCTTTCCACATTGATGAGGTGTTCCCCATCCACGACCGTGCAAGTCTTCTTCAGCATTGTAAACAGATGACTTCAATGTGTATGTGGTGTAAATTCCATCTCCATATCCATTGCCAGTACCAGTATTAGTAAATTGTCTTCTGTTTCCCATTAAAGCAATGTTTTCCAATGCTGATTTTGACTCGTTTGCACAATGGTAAAGATAAAAACCATCAGATGGGTTTTCACTTACCATTTCAATGTTTGCAGTCCTATTTGTGAAATTACCATCTTCACAAAGAAGATTTCTTACGGTATTTTCAAATAAATTTTTCATAATATTCTCTTCAGATAACTCTTAAATGATTCATTTATTTCATTTATTTTTTGCTTTGTCCTCAATTGCTGCATTTTAAAGAAATTCTCATCAATTCCGCACATTTCCAAGAATTCCTCATATGAAGGTATATAACATAATTCCGAATCTTCGATAAGTAGACTTTCAATCAAAGTACCCTTTATCAAATTTGTTAATGTAACAACAGTGTCATATACCATTATTGACAAATGCTGACTGACCAAGCAATTGTCTATAAGTTCTTTTGTGTTTGTATCATCGCCTCCCATTTTACAACAAAGCAATGTGATACTAGTGGCCAAACGAGCATAAGATTCGCGTCCAACTGGAATTCTTCCTTTAACAAATTTTTCTTTCTGAAGAAGTTCAATCATTGCTATTTCTTTTAGTACGTTAGACAATGATTCAGTCGTAAAATTATGCCTATTGTTTATTTGTTCAATCATTGGCACAATTGAATCATATTTGTTTGTATTATGGCTTCCGTTTTGTATTACTTTTATTGAAGCAAGAATATTTTGCAAACACTTCTCTGCTTTAGAGTTGTTTTCATTAAATGGATTTGGTGCTTGTTCTGTAGGTTCTTGCTGCTGTTGAGGTACTTCTACATATTCTGGTTGGCGAACCATTGTTAAATCATTACCAACATTGGTTACTCGTCTTTGATATTTGTCGTGCAGATTAAGCACGTCTTCCATAGGCTGACCGTTGTTGTCGGTCATAAGTTCTGTCTGACTTTCATCATATACATAACCATATTCCCATTCTCCGTTTGTAGGTGGGGCATTATGGTTTCTACCCACTCTGTTTGCCAAATATCCTCTTGTTCCACCAGCTTTTAAGTCACCTACAAAAGACGAATTTGTTATAGCTTCATATCCTGCTGGGTCATTATACTTGTTTTTATATGGTACTTCAATTACAGCACCAATGGCATTAGGTATAAGCTTTCTGTTGAAATACTTTGCCCAATTCCTTTCTGTACTTACAAATCTTGGGACAATACCTTGTGCTTTATATTGGGCATAAATCATTATACTGTTTCTATCGCTGAATTGAACAAATTCCCAACCCTTTTCAGATGCGCCCAACATTCTAATACCTCCGACAAAGTTCTGTAGGAATTTTTTAACATCTTCCTCGCCAAATCGCTTGAACAAATCATCAATGAATTTATCAGTCAATTCTGAAGCTGCGTTATAATCATCTTCTGTTGCTTCATTTAGTATTTGATGCTTTACAGATTCTAGGTCATACGAATATGGAATCTTCATGCCATTTAAAATCTTTACAATACCTTCAGTCCACATCTTGCTATCAAGAAAATCATTAACCAAATTAAATAGAACTGCAATATGTAAAGATGGAAATTGGTTGTTACTTGCGTCACCAACTTCAAGATTTATATTTTTTTCAGTAACCTTAAACTTGGCAAGCGTATTTTTGCACCTATCTGTTATGGTATCCATCAAAAATGTTAATACCCTATTTGGATTCTGTCTATAATCTTCATTTGGGTTATCACCTTCATCTGGTACTGCGACAAATCTTAAATCGGCAAATTTTACTTGCTTTTGAGATTCTGTTTTATGTGAATATCCTGTTAAAATAATATGCATATTATTATATATTTAATATAATTATAAATATTTTAGATAGATAAAAAGTAAAATATAATATATTTTTCAGTATATTATTCTAGTTATAATATATATCATTAATAAACAATGAAAAAATATATTATAAGTTTATTATTATCAATTTCTTGTATTTTTGCGGTTTATACACAAGATTTTTCAACAAATCTTGGTTTAGGATTTGTATACCCTTTGGAACGCACATATGTTAATGTAGAGCTGTGCAATAAGATAGCTCCAAATTATTCATTGGCATTGTCAGCAGACATCAGCAAGGTAGAGACAAACCTTTCGCCAAAATTAAAAATAAATGTTAAAAACATCTGTTTGGATTTGGGATTTGGTTGGGGGCATAAATTTGCAAAGGCAAACATAAGTGACCACAATTTTCACACGTATACTGTTGGTTTATATTGGCTAAAGAACAGATATTATTTTGGTGGCTCAATGTTTTGGAGGTCATACGAATCTCACATAGGGTTTCACAAAGGAACTTTACGATTATGTTTAGGATGTAAAATATTATAAACAAATATCTCATACACAGTTTAATAGTGTATGAGATATTTTCATTAATAACTAATATCATCCATATTTACATCACCAAACATATCTGATTGTTTTGTATTGAATTTCTTTGGCGGTTCGACAAATGGGAATACTGTGTTCAAATATTTTTCAATTCTAATATTCAAGTCATCTGTCATTGAAGTAGCTTTTGCAATGTCAGCCTTTAATTGACCGTTCTCATATGTATCAAGTGGTTTAACATATTTCAAGAACAAATCCTTGTAGAATGGCAGATAATTGTTTCTATCAGCAAATGTACTGAATGGTTGGTTGAATATGTTTGAATTCAATATACCTTTAGCACCCAAATCGGACAATGGAGCTTGGTTTCCGTTTGGCTTAAGCATTTGTTTCACCAAATTTACGTTGTTGGAAAACTTATTGGTAAGGTTTGGGCAAATAAAGAACCATTTTACAGTCGCTCTGTTTGACATTATTTTGAACATAACGTGGAATAAGTCTGGTTCATCATCATCAGTACTCTTGCCTGGAAAATCACAAATGAACACTTGTAATGGGACAGCCTTTCTCTTTTTACCTTCCCTCGTCACGCCCCCTTTTTTTTTCATCAGATTATCACACAGATAGTTTATTTCTTTTGGAATTACTCTGTCACCCCCAATTGAGTTGTCATCCCAATTTCTGCAAGCAAGGTTTGGTTCGCTCACAAGTCTGCTTTTCAAATACTTTTGATAAGCTGTCTGATTGTAATTCCATCTATCAATCTCCTTATTCTCGTATAGTGAAAGACTACCATTTTTGCTAATCTTGTTATAATACCAATCCTTGATACATTGCTTAAGGAAATTGTCTCTGTTTTTGTGCGTGGCTTTCTTTTCGATTTTCTTTGTTGCGTCTTTCAAAGCTTGATTGAATATGTCATTTACATCGTCTTGCATTTCTTCGGTTTCATCATCATCTTCATCATCATCTGCTGGTAGAATATCCTTGAAATGGTCTTGAAGTACATAAAACAAATCAGTATCATCCAAATATTTCTTTGGCTGCTTGAAAGAATCAACCCAAATAACTATGTCGTGTAATTTTGGAAACCCATCATCACCAATGGTTGAATTGCTTGCCCTTAAAAAGTTTGAGTCAAGGAAATCCTTGACCAATGATACCTTATCACTAAGTCCATTGACCTCTTCGCGGACAAGTTTTTCAACAAGTCTTTTATTTGCTTTTTCGGTTATTATAATTTTCATATTGAATCAACAAATCATTTTATATAAATATCTAATTAGCTGTAATTGAACTATAATTTAATATGCTAATTTTATCATCAGATACTGATAAATTGAATTCATAACCGTTTTCGTAATCATTTTCCAATATTTCATTGGTAATCAAGTCCTCTATGTTTTCTTGGATATATCTCAATATTGGTCTTGCTCCATATTCCTTCTGTACCCAACACTTATCAACAATCAGCTTGACTATACTTTCGTCATACTTGACACCATAACCAATGTCGTTTACTCTCTTAATTACCTTATCAAGCTCAAGTCTGCAAATATCAAACATATTTTCATATGACAAATCGTTGAAATATATGATATTATCAAGTCTATTTAAAAATTCTGGTGCAAATTTATTCTTTATTTCTTTTTCAATGATTGATTTTGTCTTGTCATTGCTGTCAGATACAAATCCAATTCCTCCACCAAATTCTTGTGCTTGTTTTGTACCAACATTTGATGTCATAAGTATGATTGTGTTCTTAAAGTCAACAACAACACCGCTATTATCCGTAAGTCTTCCTTCGTCCAAAAGCTGAAGGAATACATTATATACCTCTTGGTCAGCCTTTTCAATCTCATCGAGAAGTACAACGCAATATTTCTTGTTCTTTACTGCCTCTGTAAGCTGTCCACCGTTATCAAATCCAATATATCCAGGTGCTGCACCAGTTAACTTTGAAACACTATTCTTCTCTGAATATTCAGACATATCTATACGAATCAATGAATTCTGACTACCAAATATCTCTTCAGCAATTTTCTTTGCAATGAGTGTCTTTCCAACTCCACTCTTTCCGACAAACAGCATTGATGAAATTGGTTTGTTTTTATTGCCAAGCCCAATCTTGTTTCTTTTGATTACCTTGCAAATCTTATCAATAGCGTCATCTTGCCCAATTACACTTTGTTTCAAGATGTTGCTTATATTCGCAAGCTGTTTCTTTTCATCGATGCTTAATTTTTGTACTGGAATATTTGTTATGTCGGCTACTGTTTGGTAAACGTCATTAACAGTTATTGTCTTTGTATACTTTGACTTGTTATTTGACATTTCCCTTTCTATTTCGCTTATTTTTTCCTTCAATTGGTTCTTTCTGTCAATGATAGATGAAATAGAATCAAATTCTCCTTGTTTGGTCAGATTCTGTCTTTCATTTTCAATGGTATTGAGTTCGTTTTCTATACTCTTAATATCTTTGTTGCAATTTGAGATGTTTGCTCTTGCGCCACATAGGTCTAACACATCAATTGCAGAGTCTGGTAAGCATCTGTCTGTAATATATCTTTCAGCCAAAGAGACGCATTTTTCAATCGTATCATCCAAATATTTGACGTTATGGAAATCTTCATAGTAGTATTTGTTCTTCTGTATGATTTCAATTGTTTCTTCCTTGGTTGTAGGCTCTACAACAACCTTTTGGAATCTTCTGCTAATCATTGTGTTTGACTCGATTGAGTTTCTGTAATCCTTGTATGTGGTTGTTCCTATTACCTTAACGTCACCATTTGACAATATATCTGTCATCATTGAAGACATATCAGTATCTCTGTCCCTTGTTGTTGATTTGAGTACAGTATGAATATCATCAATGAAAAGAATATATTTATCTGACTTTCTGATAGCATCAAATACCATCTTAACCCTTTCTTCGAATGCTCCGCGTAAGTAAGTACCAGCAATAAGTGAAGATACGTTTAATTGAATGATTCTTTTTCCTTTCATCACATCAGGTACATTACCGTTAACTATTTCATTTGCCAACCCATATACCATTGAAGTTTTTCCTACACCACCTTTACCCACAATAACAACATTATTCTTGTTTCTTCTTGCAAGGACTTCGATAATGTTTCTCATTTCTCGTTGTCTTCCAATATAGTCATCAAAAAGGTTGTTTTCTGCTTGTTTTGTCAAATCCGTGGTAAACATTTCAAGCGGAGATGGTTTGCTTCCAATCAATTCATTCTTGTTTGTTGCATTATTATTAATTAATTTCATTGCTTTTTTTGCGGCTTCAGTTGATTTTTTAGTTACGTCCAAGCATTTTGTAAATGCGAAATTGTAGTCAATTCCTATATTTCTGAAAATTTCAATTAGCTTATTGTGAGAGTTAATTGGATTTATCATAGCTAGCAGCACGTGTTGGCTTCCAATCATCGGACAGTTCATCTGTTCCATTTCATATTCTGATTCATCAAAAATATGTTCCAATTCGTCACTTATTTCAATTTCATTTTCCTTTGGTTTATCTATCAGAGGTACGAGACTATCTCTAATATGAGAAATGAATATATTCTTTATATCCTCAATGCTTTGCGCTCTCATAAAACTACCAAGTAATACATAGGCGTTGCATTTCTTCTTATCCAACAGTGATACAAGAAAATATTCTGGTGTAATCTTCTTAGTTGGGAATTCTCTAGTAAGTGAGTCTGTCATATATGATAACACATCAGCAAGCTCATTTGTTATTGATTTCATATTCATAATCGTTATATTACATATAAATAATAAGAAAATATATCAGCTTTTTCAATAACAGATAAAAATGTATTTAAAATTTGTTAAAATTAATTTTTTTTTATAAAATACAAAAAAACATATTTATGGGTAAAATTTTATCAATTTATAGTAACAACAAGGATAGAGCGTGGTTTGATTCTAGTAACGTTCTTTACGCTGAATGCGATGACAAAACAAATGATTTAAAAGAAGTTAAGGTTGTGTTCAAGAACGGTGGCACGTACCTTTATCATAAAGTTAAAGTTAACGACTGGCTTATGTTCAGAGAATCAGCATCAATAGGAAAAGGATTCAATGCATATATCAAACCATATGAATACGAAAAGGTGGAAAGCGACAGAAGTGTCGATGACATCAAGAATGAGCTTTCAACTATATTGGAAAGCATAAATAATGAGACTGATAATACTGTGGAAGATGGCAATGCAGATTGATGAAATTAGGGTTATAAGCGACTTGATAAAGGTTACATATGACAATGATACTCATGTACTTACAATATCGTCAGATTTAAACCCAACGATAATAGACAAGAACTTTAACGAATTGGAGGATAAACTGAATTCTCTTAATGCAAAGGTTAATAAATTACTTTTTAATTACACTACATTATGAACAATGTTGATAAACAATATTTGGATTTATATAACGATATTTGGGCAAATGGTACTACAAAAGAATCAAGAAGTGGTGACGTGAAGTCTGTTTTCGGAAGACAACTTAGGTTTAATTTGGAAGAAGGATTGCCGATACTTACAACAAAGAAGGTATTTACAAAAGGAATTATACACGAGCTGTTGTGGTTCTTGAAAGGAGATACAAACATAAAGTATTTGGTTGAAAACAAAGTTTATATTTGGAATGCTGATGCTTATAGGTTCTATTGTGAAAAAGTTAAAAAGCATAATGAGATTTTACAAGAATACAAAACCAACAAAATGTTTGCTGAATATTCCACAATTGAAACTGATACAGAGGGAGATTTTATCAAAAACGTTTTGGAACAGAAACGTATTTTCTTGATTGATAAGCCTTATGAGTTCGAGACAGCAAAATATAATTACACATATGGCGATTTAGGTCCAGTGTATGGAAAACAGTGGAGGGCTTTCGATAATAAAGTAGACCAAATAAACAAGTTGATTGAAACGCTTAAAAATAATCCAGAGGATAGGAGAATGCTTTGCATTGCATTTAATCCAACAGTAGCTGATGAGGTGGCTTTACCTCCTTGCCACGTTATGTTTCAATTATATACAAAAAAAATAACAGACCATGAACGTTTAGAAAATGCGTTAAAATATGGATATGTTGATAAGGATGTTTACGAAGAATTAGTCAAAGAGCATGTTTCACTAATATGCGCTAGGAATAATTCAAAAGAAGATTATGAAAATTTCCACAAAAAAATGGATGATTTAAACATACCTCGATACAAGTTAAGCCTTATGTGGTATCAAAGAAGTGTAGACTTTGGTTTGGGATTACCATTTAACATAACATCTTATGCAATATTAACTCATATATTTGCAAAATTAGCTAATATGATACCAGATGAGCTTATTGGTTCACTTGGAGATTGTCATATTTATTTTAACCAAAGGTATGGATTAATGAACCAGTTAAAACGTGAAGGGTATGATACGTTGCCAACATTAGTTATCGAAGGTAATCAAACAAAAATTGAGGATTTTAAGTATGATGATTTTAAAATAGTTAATTATTTGTGTGAAAAACCAGTAAAAATGCCATTAAGCGTTGGCTAACTTTAAGGACGAATAATATATTTATAATATATAATATGCAAATTATGTCAAATATAAATATAAAAATAAAGAAGGTTGTCTCCGAAGTATTGAAAGAGGCGGTAAATGAAACCTCAAGGAGGCAAAAAGCTGATGCAGCAATCAATAGAAAAAATCCAAACATTCAAACTTTGGCAATTTTAACAAGTGAGAATCCTCGATTTGACTCAAATACTGATGGTAAAAATGTTACAAACGCAGACAGACGAGAGAATTTGGAAAAGGACTTGAAGTTGGGACATTATGCTTGGTTCCCAGTTAAGGGTCAATATGGAGGTAAGGAAAAATCATATATCATTTACAATATTTCTTTGGAAGACGCTTTGCATTTAGGACGTAAATTTGGACAAGAATCAATTATCTTCAATGAAGGTGACAAGTGCCAATATTGGGAACAAAGCGGTGACGGTAATTATGAAATGACTCACGAAAGGGATATTAGTCAAAAAATCGATATGTCCGATGCAGATGATTACTATACGCAAGTGAGCAGAAAAAACAAATTCCAAATCCCATTCTTCGATGGAAGCGATGAAAATATGGAAGCTATGAATGAAAGTATGAAATATGTCAATAAGGTCATTAATTCAAGGGTTAAGAACTTGAATGAGGCCAAAAGACGTATAGATTCGTCTTTGAATGCAGCATCTCCATATAACAGATATTGCAACAGAGGGCAGCTTTATGGAAATAAGTTTCAATGGTAATTAATTTGTTATGGTCAGTTTCTTCAAAATCATTTTATTTGTTGCATTGTTTTTTATAATTGAGATTTTATCTGAAAGCATTGCAAAAAATCATTCATTGATAAAGTTTATGAATGACGCGCCTTTAAAGAGAAGGAAATGGTGTCAATTTATAATTAATACTATAGTATGCACTATTTTTATGTTTATTACAAAATGGTACGCAGCTTCTGCTGTATGGTATTTTTTGATAATTGTTACTACTGTGCTATATAAATGGATTGAAAACGACAGATATATTGAAGAGGAATATTACGAATGAAATTTTAATAATGAAAAAATACCGATTTATTGTTGAATCGGTATTTTTTTTGTTATTTATATAAAAAATATTTTTTTTCGAAAAAGTATACTATTTATATATAAATTATTACACAACATATTATAATTATGTTAGATAGGTATCCTACTTTAGAACAAAATGGATTCATTTCTGACGAAGTGAATCACAAGATTGCTTATATAAGCAAGAACGTTAGAGGTAAAGAGAGATTTTCACCTCTAGAATCTTTTTTTGAAGAAGACAACAAGAGTCAAGTGACAATTGATGTCGCATGCTGTAGATTACACAGACATTAATATTTTAAAAGATAAGATAAAAAAATCCATACAAACAATGAATAAAAATTTAGATGAACTCAAGAGAATTAAAGAGTTGATGAACTATGGGTTAACTGAAAACAAGAAGCAGTACAGCAGTGTTGAGCATAGCAAGGAAGCAGCAGACGGTAAGGTCTACGGAATTGTTAGAGAAGGTACTAAATACTACATCAAGGTCTCAAAGGATAAGAAGAACCTTATCAAGGAGAACTTTGATTACATTGGCGGCTTCATGAATCGTAAGAGATATGAATACAACAGTTTCGCTAACGCTTTGAAGCAGTTTGACCTAAAGATGATGTCTATAAGGGAAGCAAAAGCAAACGGCAAGGACATAATCATCGAGTCTTGGAATCCAGAAAAGAAAGAATTTCTTGCTTTGGAATCAACAAACAAGATGCGCCAAGAAATTATGCGTCAACGTCAGATAATGGAAAATGCAAAGCTTATCAGCGAAGGTAAGTGCTGCACCAACCAACCATTCTGTGATGATGTAAAAGATGTTGAGGATTGCGAAGGTGTTAAACAGCAAGGCAAGGACAACATTAGCGGAAAAGTTAAACCAAAGAAGGGAAAGTCTATTAAGGAAACAGCCGACAGATTGGCTTGGCATCATACTGGTCAGAATGCACAAGGTACTATTGCTGACACCTATATGGATAAGAGCCACGGCACAGAAATTGGAGATGGTAAACCATTCAATAAAGCCAAGAATTCTGAAGAAGAAATGGAAAATGGCGTTGTAGAGGAACACAACACTTCTATGACCTATGCATCAGACAATCAAAATAACCCAGAACCAGGAACTGGTCCTATTGGAAAGGATGACCCATTCAACAAGAAGGGTGCAACACAAATCAAGGAGGATATTGATGATTTGGATGATTCTTCTGTAATTGATGATGAAGATTACGGTGGAGGCTTTAACGATGACGGTAATTATGGTGATGATGGTTCAACATATGACGCTGAATATGATGACCAATCTATGGAAGGTGATGAGTTGGGTGATGACAGTATGATGGAAGTCGATGATGACGAACCATACGAAGATGATTCAACAGAATATGAACTTGAAACCGATGGAGGCGCTGATGATTTGGATACATATGATGATTTGAATTCAGATGCTGATTTAGGTGGAGAAGGTGGTGACGTTGAGTCAAGATTGTCTTCGATTGAATCAACACTTAACACTATATTGGATAAGTTGGATAACATTGACAGTTCTGAATTCGAAGATGATGACTTGTATCCAGAAGATGGAGAAGGTGATGACTTTGGAGACGATGATTTCGGTGATGATTCTGATGAAGGTGATGACCTTGGAGGTGATGATTTCAGTAATGGAGAAGGTGATGACCTTGGAGGCGATGATTTAAGTAATGGAGAAGGTGATGACCTTGGAGGTGATGATTTCAGTAATGGAGAAGGTGATGATTTCGGTGATGATTCTGATGAAGATGATGATAGTGTAGTTTACGAATCAAGGTCATACAGAAAGATGAGACTCGCTGAAGAAAACAGACTTGATGATTTCGGAAAGCATCCAGCTTATAGAAAAGAACCAATGAAACGTCCAGAAACTGGTGTTGATAAGAACTCTCACGGTAGGGATTGGAATCACAGCAGTGTTCACAGTGAAGAACCTTATGGTCAAAAAATTGGTGATGGTTCTCCATTCAGCGTAAACCCAGAAGAAATCGAAAATGCTATTGTTGAAAGTGTTATGAAGCTATTAAAAAAAAAGTAATATCTGAAAAGCACGTTTTAAAAGTACCTAATAAGGGTGGTGATGACGATATGTCTTTGGATGATAATATGCCAGAACCACAAAATGATGAACCAATGGGCGGTGACGATTTTGGTAACGAACCTCCAATGGGTGGCGAAGAGCCAATGGGTAGTGAACCAGATATGAATGATGATTTCGGAGATGGTGATGATTTTGGAGGTGGCGAAGAAGGTGATGAATCTACAGAACATTTAATTAGTATGTATAAGTCTTTAACACCACAAGACAAAGTTGCTGCCGAACGTTACATACAATCATTGACTGCCGATGACGGTGGTGATGAAAAATCTGAAGAACCATTTGATGATGAGCCAATGGGTGGGGAAGAACCACCAATGATGGACGATGATGGCGGCTTTGGCGATGAAGGTAGTAACGAACCTCCAATGGGAGGAAACCCAATGAGGGAATCATTTGTTAGGGAAATTGTAAACAATCCAACAATGACAAAGAGGCAAGGACGAAGAGATTACAGAAAGGTTGGTGATGATGTACCAAAAAAAGGAAACCCTTTTGTATCCAATCGTAGATAATACAATAAAATACAGAAAGCGATTGTTTTCTGTATTTTTTTTGCCTTAAAACTATTTATTAATAAAATGTAATTCGACACATGAAGGTTTATGGAAAAAAGTCATTGTCGTTAAAGGAAATGACATACAAGAAGAAGAATGTAATCCTTAAGGAGGATGATACTGTATATACCAATGATGTAAGTGGAATGGCTAAATCTTTGAATAGGGATGGCGATGTCACTATCACTAATCAAACACCTAGAAAGACGATTGATGTTAATATATTAACAAAAAACAATAATGTAACCCCACAAGACATTCAATCTTCAGACGAGCTTCAATCTGCACTAACTGTAGCCAAGAATCAACCAGTAGATGTGGAAGTGAATGCTCAAAAAGTTAACGGAACTGTCACACCAATCGGTAATAAGACACAAAGTACAGCACTTGCTGAAGGTTTTAAGTTTACAAAACGAGAAATGAGTAGTTATTTAAACAAGTTATAAAAATATGAAAATTATTGTCACAGAAGACTCTTTGGTACGTAACGCATATGAAATGAAGAACAATGAATACGTGTTGCCAAATGTGCTGTACAACAACTTGAAACAGCACAAGACAAGTTTAGGTGACAATCCTTGTTTTCCAGAAGAAGCTAAATATCCTTTTGATTATATAATCATCAAGGATAGGTACACAGAGGTTATTGACAAGTTTAAAACGTTGGGTGAAGAAGTTAATGGTAAGTCTTTGGATGAGATAAAAACGTTATGTAACAGACTGATACACGAGTGTATGGAAATTGAAAGAAAACACAGAGATTTCCTAAACAAGTTATGCGTAAGTGTTGTAAATGAGATATTGTGTGTACCAGAAAACACAGTAATAATCAAATGTAATTTGGTAGATTCAGTCAAACCAACCAAACAGCCAAGAGTTATACCAGAAGATGATGTAAAAAACGTGTACTCTTTTGATGATGTAGATGATATAAAGAATTCAAATTACGAGATTCTTAAGAGAAGGGTTATTAATTCTATAATACAAGGTGCATCATATAAGTTGTCTTTAAAATACCAAATGTTCGTTGATGAAATAAACAACATAGAACCAGAGCTTATAGAGCTATATAAAAAGATAACAATTTTGGGCGATTATATATTGTTCAATGAGGAAGCTAAAATAGACGAACGAAATTTAAGCCTTGGGGCTTACGTTTCTGTGTCTTTGGGAACGTTTGGCAAGAAAACAATCATAGATTCACAAGCACTTATATTTCCTTATCTGCTTAAGGAAACTATTCGAGGATTTTTTGAACTGTTTGCTTCTCACAGCCTACCAGAAGACAACGAAAAAGCAATGTATATCATACGACATGCGGATTTTATGGTTGCAGAATCTTGGGATTTGAGGTTTGGAGTTAAACTGTGGGATATATTAAGCCAAAAACTTCAAGATGAATTGATTATACCTTATTTCTTTATGACTTTGTGCAATTTACCAAAAATGGAGTTTATGAGGAAGATGAAGGAAATATTATCAAATACAAAATTAGGCGCATCAATCATTGATGACCTTATTATAGCTAGCAAGAAGCAAATAACATATAACAAGCTGCCTAGTAATACTACACCAAAAAACAGTTTTAAGGCTATCATATCAGATGAAGTTGAAGAAGATGACTTTACTATAGAAGAATTGAAGAATTTGAATTAAACTAAGGGGGTTAGATTTTTGTCTATCTCCCTTTTTTATTATATTTTAAATATTTATAATAAAATAATTTCTTCTGGTTTTTATTTTTTTTATATATAATAATTAAAAATTATAATAATATGCTTGATGTAAAACATTTAACTACAGAATATGCGAAATGTTATTCAGACCCATCTCGAATATACTTTATAGAACATTATCTTTCTACACTATTCGGTGACAAGGGATTGCAACCATTGCTGTTGTTTCCAAGACAAAAGGTATTTTTGCATTCACTTGCTGAAAATAAGGAAACAATAGCTATTAAACACCGTCAAGCTGGTATTACAACAATTACAGCTGGTTGGGCTTGCGGACAAATCACATTTGCCTCAAAACAAGCGCCAGAAACTATATTGTGTATCGGCAATAAACTTGATTTGGCGAATCAAATGGTTGAAAAGATAAGAATGTTCTTGGAGCAAGTTCCAAGATGGATGTGGGGCAACGATTTTTATTCACCAGACCCAAAATCGGAAAAGAACAAAAGGGATATTTTCGTGAAATGCTCTAAGTCAGAACTTGAATTGTTCAATGGCTGTAAGGTTTATGCAAGGTCTTCTGGTCCAAATGCTGCGCGTGGTATTTCGTCTGTTTCTTTATTGGTATTTGACGAAGCTGCGTTCATTGAAAACGGAATTTCAGTTTATGGTGCTGCCGTAGCCGCAACATCTGCAAGACCAGATAGAAAAATTGTGATGATTTCCACACCAAACGGTAAGGACTCTTTGTACTTTAACACGTATAAGCAAGCTCAATTGAAGGAAAACAATTATAATGCTGTTGAATTCAAATGGTTCCAAGACCCAAGATATAACAAGTTCTTGAAATGGTACAGAAAGAACGAAAAAACTGGTGATTATGATTGGATTGAGGAAGATACAATCGACAATAGCGGTTCAATCATATATAATGAGGAAAGATGGGAAGAGCTTGTCAGAAAAGGATATACTCCAACATCTCCTTGGTACATATCAATGTGCAAGGCTTTCAATAACGACACGATGATGATAGCCCAAGAGCTTGATGGCTCGTTTATGGGTTCTGCAAACAACGTTGTTTCGCCAGAATATATTGATATGCAAAGCAATTTGAATGTAAGGGAACCTCTTAAGGATTTTAAAGACCCTCTCGTAGAAGATTCTTGGTTTTGGAAGAAACCAATTGAAGGGCATAGATATATTATGGGAATTGACCCGTCAAGAGGTACTAGCGAGGATAGAACAGCAATTGAAATCATAGATATTGATGCTAGAGATGAGAACGGTATGCCTATTATTGAACAAGTTATGGAATACTTGGGTAAAAAGCTAGGAGACGATATTGGTGGTATTGCTTATCAGTATGCTGTAATGTATAATAACGCATATATTGTAGTGGACTGTACTGGTGGACAAGGTGATAGTTGCATCTTAACGCTGATGCAGCTTGGGTACAAGAATTTCTACTTCGAGGATGCATCACAAAAGACATATATGGTACAGAATTCCTCCAAGATTTATATGAAAACAAATCAAGACCAACTACCAGGCTTCCATTTCCAAGGAAATAGATACCCAGTACTTGCAAATTTCGCCACAATGGTTAGAAGTAATGAGATAAAAATTAGGTCACAAAGGGTTATTGCAGAACTTGAAACGTGGATTTTCAAGGGTGAGACACAAAGAATTGACCATATGGACGGTATGCACGATGATACACTGACTTGCTTGGCAATGTCGCTGTTCGTGCTGACGTTCTCGTTCAACAAACTTGAATCTGCAAAGAGCAAGGATGCTGCAATATTGAATGCATATATGATGAACAACGCAAATATATATACAACCAATCAAGCGAATGTGGCAAGCTTGTCTATGACACCATCCAATGGCTTGAGGATGCCTTTTTATTCATCAAATAATTTAAGCAAAAACAATAATTCTGCTTGTTATGGCTCTTGTTTGTGGGTTTTTGGCATAATGCATTAAAAAATACCGAAAAAATTTGGTTTATTCATTTTTTTCTTTTATTTTTTAAATAAAAGAAGATATGAATAGATTGACAAAAGAGTATAAATTAAATGAAATTGATAATTTTGACTTAAAAATTGGCACAGTAAACAGATTTAAGCCAACAGCTTTCTACATAATAGGGAAAACGTGGATTAAACCTACGGAAGAAATGAAATATTGTGAGATTTTCAATTGTTGCTGGTACAACTTTAAGAAAAAAGTTTCCAAAATGCTTGCAAAGCACAATTTTTCACAGAAGCATCTAATAAACTATGATGTAAATTTTCAGTCTATGTCCCCAAATTCACCTAATTATCTTTGTTTTGATATAACAATGAAGCAAATAAATGATATTATACCTATTAAGGGAATATATGATATAATGTTTGACGATATTGTTGAGATAATTGGTGAATTTCAAAAGGATTTGGTTCAAAATAATTTTAATGTAAACAAAAAACAGACAGTACGTTAAATACTGTCTGTTTTTTTATTACTTTTCAAGTAAAACCTCTCTCAAACTCATAAACTTTGCGCAATCTTCAATGAAAGTACCTTCGTTAAATGTCTTTGTTTTTATATTCTCATTAATATGAGTCAAATCCAAATCTTCTTGTTCATTTTTGTTTTCACGAATCAAACATTCAACACCTTTCAAGCATTCTGATTTCATTTCATTGAAAATCTGCTCCTTTCTTGCCTTTGAAGTCTTTTCGCTCACTATTTCGGAGAACAAATTTCTTTCCTCGTTGTTCAGCAAGCCATAATACTTGTTATCAAAGTCTCTCATTACAGCATCAGCATTGAATTTTGTCTCATTTACACTATTCTTATGCTGTTTAACATATTCATTGAGAGTATTCAAGCTTTTTGTATACTCATTTAGGTTAGTAATCTTCTTTTTGTGTGACATCAAGTAGTCACAGCTTTCAAACATACGAGTTTTTTCATCTGAAAATTTACTTTCTGGTAAAATACCGTATTTTCTAACCAATTTTATAAGTTTATTGTTTGATTCCTTGATTGTTTTCAAGTCGATGTTTGGTGACACAAGCTGTATAGCCTCGTTGATGTAGCTAATAGTATCATCAGAACTGCATTTGTTGATACTATTGTAGAATGACAACTGCGCCTTCAAGTTATTATCCTCCATAATGGTCTGCATAATCTCTCTAACTGCTTTTGTATTCTCCTTAACTAGTCTTGGAAGCGAATCTTGGATTGCTTCATTGCAAGAAGAGAAGCCATTGCACGAATACATCTTGTCTGCTTCAGTTTTGTATTGGTTGTAAGCCTCATCAGAAAGAGCTTTGAGTTGTTCGACACGTCCAACATCTCCACTATTCATTGCTTCTACCATTTGCTGTGTGTATTGCTGCCACTCTTGTATGTGTGGATTTACATAATCTTCCATTATTGTTCTAAAAATATTTTTTTAAATTATTTTTTCTCATTATCCAAATATTCGTCAAGAGATGAAATCATATTGTTGAATTCCTCGTTAATCAACAATGTTTTGTCAAGAATATCTGGTCTTGAAACAATTGTTCTGTTTCTTGGTGAATCATTTCTTCTCTTTCTCTCTATTTTTTCAATCAACAGAGGTTTGTTCTTGCTTACTGCTTCCATTGGGGGTGGGTTTCCTTCTGGTGGTGTACTACCTTCATCTCCACCTAACATATTGGAAGCATCGGCAGCTGGCATTTCACCGCTTTCTCCACCGATTTCACCCATTCCATCATCATTTGGTGAACCTAACTCGTCAAGACCACTGCCGAAGTCACCTCCACCGCCTCCCATAGGTGGCATACCTCCACCACCCATGCCTTGCATATCACCTTCACCGCCTTGGTTCTGATTCTCTTGATATTGAGCACCAGGCTCTCCATAGATTCTATCAACATTATCAAATATACCAGTACGCTTGATGATTTGGTTGGTCATTTGGAGTTCGTTAGCAATCGCCTTCTCCAATCTTATCTCTTCAAAGTTGTCTTGAATCTCCTTGTCACTCCATTTCATAACTTGCTTCAAAGCTCTTTGCAATGACATAATTGGAATACCATTTCCAGGGTCTGCAACTGCTGTTTGAACAGCTCCAATTTTCTTTGAAACATTCTCAATTTCAAGTTGTTCTGCTTGAGTTGAAGGATTGTTCATTGAAAGTGAGAAATTTGTCAAATCATCATCGAATCCCAACAAATACAAGTGGATACTTGCAACTTTTGTCAATTCCATAAGGAATGCTTGCTGTATTCTATTGATAGTTCTTGTAAATCTCACGTCTTCCAAAGCAAGATTTTGACCATTTCCTTGAGATTCATCGAAATTAAGGAAAGTCCTTGGTATTCTTAAAGCTGTAAGAACCTTGTTTTGAACAAACTTGATGTCATCCAACGCTGTCAAGTTCTGTGCTGCTGCAAGTGTCTCGATTGGTGTAGGTGCGGATGGGTCTCTAACTGGGATAAAGATGTCTTGGTCAACACTCATAATGTTTTTCCTTAAGTCTATCTGACCAGTCATAGGGTCGATAATAGGTGTTCTCTTGAAGTTGTTTGCAATTTGCTGAACATAAGCTTGAACATCAGCATCATCAATTGCTCCAACGTAAATCTTGTAGATTCTTCGTTCTATTGAACGTTCAAGACGATAAATGAGCATCATATCCTCCATAAGTGACAGCATTCTCCAATGCCTTCTTGCTGCATTCAAGTAACTTACTCCATATGGTAGATAAAGCGAATTGGTTATCAGTCTGAAGTGCGCTATCTGCCAATTTCTGAAAGGTATCTGTTCACTTGTTTCATCTGTCCATATGAATTTTGTTGTTAGGTCTGTTTTTTTGTCAATGTCTTGTACAAGTCTATATCCTTGTGCGCCATATGGGTTTTCGATACCATTTTCAAGTCTTTCTACATTAAATACTGGAAGCTGTCTCCATCCAAGAACACCGTTCTTGTGGTCGAGATTGAGCATCATAAACATATTGCCGTATTTGCACATTCCTCTAACAATCATTTGTGCAGTTACTTGAATGTCAAGTCTGTTCACGAACAAATCTTCCAATATGGCTCTAATTCTATCAGATTTTGAAGTTACATTGATAACTTGACCCTTGTCATTGTTGATACAACTTTCTTCAGAAACTATATCCAATGCAGCACCGATTTCTGGAAATGAATCCATAAGGTCTGCATCCCTATACATTAATTTGACGTTATTAAGACCAGCAAAAGCTTGAACTGACAAGTCCACATTAGCCTTAACCCATCTGTCATTCAACCACGAATTCTGTTGCAATTCCAACTTCTGTCTTTCGTAGTCTTGCTTGTCTGTTGTTTTGTATAAAATCTTTTCACCTTCGGCTGTTGATATGTCATAACTGTTGACGTGCCTTTGGTTTACATCGTCACCCCAATCACCAGTTATAGCTTTATCCAAGCCTTGAAAAACTGTATTTAAAATTTTAGCCATTTTGACTCATTTTATATAAAAATTAGTTAGTTAATACCTATTTATAAATATTAAGTAATAATAGGTTTTTTAAAAGTAATGTTATGATAACCAAAAGAAATAGTGTATTATCTCAAAAAATTAAAAGAAGAACACGAGGAAATTTTGCCTCTACAAGTGAAATTATGGGAGAAATGGTTGAAGATACTACAAGTTCAAGTGTTTCGTTGAAAACTGCTGCAAATAGACCAAAAGTTGTACTACCAACAGTTACAATAAAATCAGATAAGGTTGAAAAGGCTAAAAAGGTAATTTTTACTTGTATAACTGGTAATTATGATGCGTTGGCAGAACCGATTAGAAAATATGGCAAGTATGACTATATATGCTTTACAGATAATCCGAATCTCACATCAACAGTGTGGGAAATACGTAAAATGCCGCAAGATGTTATGCATCTTGACCAAACGAGGCAGCAAAGAATGGTAAAAATATGCCCACATAAATATTTACCAGAGTATGATTTGTCAATTTGGGTTGATGGTAACACATCATTAGATTTTGATTTTGACAAATATATAAATACATTTGTTGATGACGATAACTGTGTATTTGTAAAGAAACACCCAGTAAGAACATGTGCCTATCAAGAGCGTATGACTTGTGAAAGAATGAAGAAGGATGACCCACAAGTTATGAAAAAGCAAATGGATAGGTATAAAAAGGAAGGTTTTCCAGAAAAATATGGATTACCAGAAACAAATTTTATGGTTAGGTTCCATAACGATGAAAGGTGTAAAAAACTTATGGATACTTGGGCTAACGAAGTTGTCAATGGAAGTAAGAGAGACCAACTGTCATTCTCTTACAGCGTTTGGAAGACAAATGTAAAGGTAAAATATTTCAAGGCAAATGGTATGCTAACACCAAAAAGTCATAGGAAAAAACCATTGGCAAGTAAGGAGATGGTCAAACGTAAAGATAATAACCCAATAAAGTTATGTGTCGTAAATTATAATACTAATAACTTGATAGAGCACTTGATAAAGAGTATAAACAAGTTTGTCCCTAAATATCATCTATATATATTTGATAACAGCGACACTGAAAAGTTTGAATCAAAAGACGAAAGAATTACTGTGTTTGACAATACCAAAGGCCAAATTATTAACTTCGATAAATTCTTGGAAAAATACCCAAATAGACATATATCATGTGGTAAGAGAAATAAATGGGGTAGTGCCAAACATGCTATCAGTGTCGAAAAATGTATGGATTTGATTAACGATAATTTCATTCTGTTGGATTCAGACGTATTGTTGAAAAGAGATATAAGCAATATATATAATGACGCATATTTATATGTTGCTGACACTATTACACAACCAGCTTCACAAATAAAAAGAATTCTACCATTTATATGCTTTATAAATGTAAAGAAGTGCAAGGAAAATGGAATACATTATTTCAATGACAATTATATGCATGGCTTGAGAAAAACAGTTCAAGGTGATAGATATGATACTGGAGCTTATTTCTACTTATCAGCAAATAAGTATAGCCACTTTGACATAAATTTCAACGATTATGTGGAACATATGAAAGGAGGAAGTTGGCAACAGCAAGATATGACACAAGAGCAGTGGCTTAATAAATACAAACAGTATTGGCAATAATGAATTTAATAAAGTAATAAATAATATGAGTAAACAAGACGAAATTGTGTCTCTTTTAAATGAGGCATTTGATGAAGGTGTGGCTAGCACCGAAAGCGCAATACAGCAAGCATCTGAAGAAGGATATAATCGAGGTTATAAAGAAGGGTATTCAGATGCCATTAGCACACTTCCAATAGTACCAACATCAGATGAAGATGAGGATGATGAAATCCCAGTTCATAATATTGACAACTTTGCAGTTAAGGAATTTTTCGATTCTTTACCAGAAAGTGGTTATAGCAAAAGCGACTACAGTAAGGTTTGGAAATACTTGTTTATGACGCAAGACCATTCTTCCGCATCTTGGACTGAATGCTGCAATCCATATGTTATTTACGGAAAGGGTGATAAGATTGTTGTTGAATCAGAAGGTGAAACTTCTTGGGAAGTATTCCCATACAAGGAAGTGTTTAGAATTTTCTCTTTGATTCCAAACAAGCAATATCATTGGACTATGTATAACGGCACAAAAGTATTGCAAAGCGGAGACTTCAAGACGGTTGGTAGAGTAAGATGGATGGGTACTTTCTCTTCTAAGGAACCACGTAATTTCAGAGACTTGGGTGGATATGGCATCAAGTATGGTAGGCTTTATCGCTCTGAAAACCCAGATTCTGTTGAGGTTGAATCTGCTGACCACAAGTACTTGAGAGACCAACTTAAGATTACTGTACAAGTAAACTTACGTTCGTCTTCAGAACCAGCAAGAACTGATTTGTTTGAAAAGACATATCAATATAATATTCCAGCTTATTCAGAAGTTTTCACTTGTTCATCAACAAGTAAAGCAAATTTCAAAAACGCATTCAATGCAATTGTAAATGAACTTTCTAATGGCAAAAACGTTCTTTTCAACTGTTGGCAAGGATGCGATAGAACTGGTACAATGGCTTGGATGATACAAGGACTTTGCGGTATGCCACTTGGATACTGTGAAGGACATTGGGAGTTGTCGGGTCTCGACCGTTGCGGAAACTCAAAGATTTGGAATTGGGAGGAAAGCTCTAATGGAGAACTTAGAACATTCATAACCAAACTTCAAGCCAAGATAAAAGATACATCAAAACGTAACGATTCGTATACTTTGGCTTATTATTTGGCTAAGACTATCCTTGGAATTACTGATGACAAAATAAATAAATTGAGAGAGTTATTATTGGAATAGAAAAAGGCTGTGATATACAATTTGGCACCAGTTAGGTAAAAAAATCTGACTGATGCCATTTTTTTTGGAGATTCTAAAATATTTATAGATAAATAATGTGAATAGTCTGAGTAAAATCTGATTTTACTCAGACTTTTTTTTTGTAAAAAAAAAACTATAAATATGTTATATCTAAAATTATTTCAAACGGAACAAGAAAAACAAGCGTGTACAGAGACACAAGAATATGTGTCATATACGGTAGAAAATGATGAGATAAATATTATGAATCTTCCCTTTTTCTGCAAATTAACATTGTACAATGGTGAAGTGGTTGAAATCGAAGGAAGTGGAGAATTGACATCAGCAATGACAAACCAATATTCAGCAACAACAGTTAGTGCTGAAATTGGTGAATTATGTACAAGTATTGGTCTGAATGCTTTCTCTCATTGTAATGGATTAACAAGTGTAACAATAGGAAATAGTGTTACAAGTATTAGTAATAGTGCTTTCTATTATTGTAGTGGTTTAACAAGTGTAACAATAGGTAGTGGTGTTACAAGTATTGGTCTGAATGTTTTCCATCATTGTAGTAAATTAACAAGTATTACATCATTAGCAACTACAGCACCAACAATATATTTCAATACATTCCAAAATGTAAAGTCTAATGGTACATTAACAGTTCCAAGTGGTAGTAGCGGATATGACGTATGGATGGGAACTGGAGATTATTATTTAGGAAAATATAATTGGGCAAAAGTAGAACAATAGCATAAACACAATAAAAGCCAAATACAAGCAATATACTGCAAGTATTTGGCTTTTATTGTTTTTAATTTACTTAACTATTGCCAAATTGCATATCATTAATTAAAGTGGAGTATCGGGGTCTTCTGGGTCTATATCATTTGCTGAATAAAAAAATCTCTTTCCAATAATATTACTTGCTTGCATTGTTCCTCTAAATTCTGACGGGTTAACCCTAAAACCAGTCAATTGTGGTGGCACAATATGATATTCATCTTTATATTTAAAACTAAATGTTTGAGGTGGAAATGCATTACTACCATTAAGATATAAATATTGAACTTGTATTGTGTATGTATTTCTACTATAAACCACATCTATTACCAAATCATTAGGTGGCATTGTACCAGTTACACTCTCTATGGATGGTGTGTGTCCCTCTATTGCTGGAGGGGTTACAGTATATGTACTTCCATTCTTATATTTTCTCACAAATGATGGTGGTGGTGTTATTCCAATGTCTTCTTCCATAGAAAAATTAATAGTTAATGTAAATTCACTTTTGATACAGACCTTTTCTTCTGTTTTACAATAACTAATATTTGGTAAAATAACATCATTTCCCCCAATATAATTGTCATATTCGTTACGATTATTAAATAATTTTAAATGTTTCATAATAATAAAATTATAAATATGTTATATTAAATTAAATTTGTATCTGTTTTTTTGTCTTATTTTCTCTGAACAATCCAATTGATTGGTACACCATTGTCACCTTGTATTTCCCACGTTGCATTTTTGCTTTTCACGAACACACCGTTTGGATAAACATTTTTAACCCAACCACCTAATCCGCTTGTAACACCTTGTGTTGCAAGCATTGTAATATGCTTGAGATTGGTGCAGTTCTTAAACATGTCCACATAGCACATACTATCCAATTTATCAGCATGTAGTATTGGTGTTCTTTCAAGTGATGTGCAACCAGCGAACATACTTAAATAGCACATACCTTCCATTGTTGTTGCTGGTAGTTGTGGTGCTTTTTTCAACAATGTTGCCTCTTGAAACATTGACATATACATACAAAAGCATGTCTTTGAAGGTAAAATCAGATTTTCTGCACTAACCAAATTTGAACCTTTGAAAATCTCATAATAAGTGTACATTGAACTGTTCAAAATTGGAATTAATTTTTCTGAATTATTGAAATCATCCTCAAGGAACAATGACATTATATTTCCATTGATTTCAAACAAGGCAGTACCTCCGATAAATTTACCTATTCCCAATTGTTTCATAACTGCAACATTGTCGGTATAATCTGTTTGCATTTGTCCTTTCAATCTAATTGAATCATTAGCATTTACATTCAGATTTAGATTGTTTGTCGGTTCTTGCCACTCACCGTCATTTATTGAATATGATACTGCGTTTGATATGCCTTCATCCAATTCTTCGTTAGCTTCAAATACAAATGTTCCATCGGTTAAAGCAACTACTGTGAAATAATCTTTCGAATAGTCATGCTTGTTTTTCTTCAAATACGTTTGTTCATTTTCAATTACAAATGAAATGTGGTTATATTCAAATTCAGTAGGTTGCTCTGAATTTGTAGAAAAAAGTCGTAAATGCCTCATATTAAATATATTTTTTATTATGTTATATATCCACAACAACTTTTTCTGGATAACCTCTAGTAAAATCATAGTTTTCAACTTCTTCTATTGTTTGCAATTGTCTTACATTCATTATATGTCTGTTGGTAACATTAAAAGCACCGATAGCATATAATTCAAGTGCATTCAAAAACTCTTTGATTGTCTGAATTGGTAAAGTCATTGGGATTCCTTCAAACCAAACAGTATATTCAGTTCCACCGTTTTTTTCTGTCACATCAATTGCATGTAACAAAGCAACTCTTGTGTTTCTATCTATCCAACCACTTACACCGTTGATTGTAAATGAATTTACATTTTCAGATATGTCATATTCATTGATTTCGGAAATCTTGGTTTCTATCACATCTTGCAATGTTGGAACATATGGTTGTGGTGTAGGCTGAATATATTCTTGATAGCCAGCCGCAAGTAATTGTTCTTCTGTTGGATTAAAAATGCGCATATCATCCAAGATGATGCTGTTTTCGGCAAATACCATTTTGCCATCTACAATTTTATAATATGTTTTCATTTGATAAATTAAATTTACTTATTTAGACATTAAGTTGGAATTACTAGTGCGTGACCATTCGGATAATCTGCCCATTCATCCGAACTACCAAAGTCTTCTTGCCATTCCGTTCCACCAATGGCATATGTTATTGATGCAGCCGCAGTGTATTGTGTTACAAAATCTGCCAATATGTTTTGATAAACATATAAACGCCTTATATATGTTGCTGTAAATGTTGAAAATGTAGGAACTGCTGTACTTCTCATGATTACCGTAACAGTTTTTGCTGTTGTGTTTCCTCTGCCTGGATAGAAATAAGAACCAGTAACATTACCTAAGTCAATTAATTCCAAGGGTTTACTGACTCCAGAAAAACTGCTATTTACTATTGTTTGACAATTTGGCAAATATATTTTTCTTCTACCTATTCCCCCAAAAGGTGCTCCTTGATTTGATTGTGTAGTTCCACTTGCTAATGTAGTAATGCTAGGGAATATCAATTCATTAGGTAAATTTGTACAACCACTGAAACAACTTCTACCTAATTTTGTAATATATGTGGTATCAAGCCAATTGAAATCAAGTTTTCCACAACCATTAAACTCATCTGGTCTAAAACCAGTAACTGCTGTTGCTGATGGTGGATTTGTTATTGACTCCAAGTTTCTACAATTTTCAAATGTACTACCAAGAAAATAATCATTGGTTGACGTTGGAAATTTCAAATTACTACTCCACCTCACCGTTTTCAGATTAGTACAACCTTGACAAAATGATGAACCAACAAGAGTTACACTATCAGGTATTGTTAATGATGTAAGTGATGTACAGCCACAGAAGCACCCCTTGCCATAAGTATATCCGCTTGTCATGGCAGTTACCGTGGATGGGATTGTTATAGCAGTTAGTGCTGAGTTGTTATAAAAACCATATCCAGTCCCATTCCCAATATAAGTCAGTCTTGTGAACTTTGTGAAATCTGAAAAATCAACAATATTTTGGTTGTTTGCAAATTCATTTGTGATATAAATGATGCTTTCAATCTGTCTTTTAAGAATCTTGCCATCAACACCACCAATTCTAACAGAATTTCTTCTTTTTCCAATGCCAGAAGTTCCACCGTTTCTGTTACCAAATTTGGTGATGCATATTTGAGTTACCGCAGTGTCAATGAAATTAGCCTCTTCTGCTGTGTCTTCTGTGCCATCAAACAATGTCCATCCTTCTCTAATCCCACTTGTTGAAACACGCCACCAAGTTGCATTTGGATTTCTCCAAAATTCACCACCGTTGGTTTGTACATTACTAACCCAATTAATTAAACAGTTTGAAGCAGAAATATCTGTTGCCAAAAGTTTTATGTATGACAAATTTGTACAACCAGAAAACATGTTAGCACAAGAATAGTTAGGTAATACTTCTGTGGGTATTGTTGGACTTGCTGTTAGTTTTGTGCAACCCATAAACATTCTATAATAACAATAACTTGTCATATTTGGTGGTAATATCAACTCTTTTGCTGATGTCAGATTTGTGCTTCCACTGAATAATGAGCCAAAAGTATATGTTGTTCCAGTATATAGTTGTGTTGTTTCATCTGCTGTTACACCACTTAACATTGTCATAATGCAACCTCTTGTGTTGAATTTACCACTACCCTTGATATTTGTTGAATCATTAATGCTAGTAGAACCGTGGTTAGTACGAATTCCTTTACCTCTTAACAATACGGTTTGTCCGTGATTAATCGATGGGGTTGTTATTGTTACTCTTGTAGAACTACTGTTGTTTATTTTTGTCCAAGTCTTTCCTTGGTCAGTTGAATATTCAAGGTACTTGAAATCTGATGTTGTAACCGCACTACCAATTGTTATTGTAAACGTAACATTATCATCTTCTGCCATCAAGCAAAAATACTTGGTATGTTTGATTGTACCATTTGGTGTGAATCTTCTTATATATAAACTCATATTTTTGCTTTTATTATTTATTCCGTTATTATTGTCCACCCATTCGGGACACCACTTGTACCTCTTGTTGTCCAAGTGGCATCCTTGTTTTTGACGAATGTTCCGTTGGTTGAAACTCCAGTTACCCAATATGCCAATGCTCTTTCGCCTGGTGATGAAATTGTCTGTTCGGTAATTTCCGTAGCCAACATCTTTATGTAGTTTAGTTTTGTACAACCATTGAACATGTTCTTGTAACTTCCTTGATACAATACAAGGGCTTGCAGCAATGGTGCTGATACAAGTTCCTTGCAACCTTTGAACATAGAATTGAAACAGTCCTTTGTTGCGTTTGGCGGCATAATCAACTTGTCTGCATGTGTTATTTTTGTTCCTTCGAATAGCGTTCTAAATGAATAGTCTGTGGATTCGTCAAGTCTTGTGTCCTTGTCGGAAAACTCACCTTTCAATAGAGCCATCAATACACCACTGACACTGAATTTCTTGTCATTGTTCTTTATTTGGGAATAGTAGGCGTTACTTGTGTAGTAGTTACCCATTTGCCTTCCTACCCCTTTCATAATAACACTTTGACCAGTATTGATTGGTGGCATAGAAAATGTAACTTTTTGGTTATTGACATTGTAAACTCTTGTCCAATTTTCACCTTCATCCACAGAATATTCAACATACAAGTAATCACTAGTTGTTACAGAACTACCAATTGTTAAAGTAAATACACAGTTATCTTCTTCTGCGGTTAAACGGAAGTAGTTTGTATGAATTACTTTAACATTTGGTAGAAATCTTCTTAATCTGTCCATTTCAGATTATATAATTTTTTAAGAATTTAATTGTGATAATCTAGCCTCAATGTAATCATATACACATTTTGCTGATGGGTATTGTACATCGCTACTGTTTTGGTCAATAGTGGTTACTTTGTTGGAAATATCTTCCTTCTGTGCTAATACAGATTCATCAGCACCGATGATTGACATATCTTCTGTTAAATAAGTTGCAAGATTGTCAACAATTGAAATTGTATAAGTCTTTTCTGGTTCAACAACAAGTTCAAATACCCACTTAACACTTGCTGGTAAACTCAATGTTGTTGCACTCAATGGTGATGTGAATGAAAACAAGTATTCGTTTACAATGGTATTGTCTGTTGGTGTTGCCAAATTCAATGTCAATGTAGATACGCTACCCCATACATGCATTTCGTTAGGTGGTAATGTGAATGTTGTTCCAGTTGTCCCATGATTTATAACCTTAACCTTGTCAGCCTTGTTATCCATTGCTGTGGTAACGGCTGATATTGTTGTTTCAACTGAATTAAATGCTTGTGCAACACTTTGGCTACCACTTACATTTGACGCTCCAGTCAATGATGCTGGATATGTTACTGATGTGTAAGAACCTACATTGATGCTGCTGCCACTTGCAGTCAATGCTGCAACTTTATTTGTAATTGTTGCGGCTGTACCATTGAGTGTGATGCTTGAAATAGAACCCGAATTGTTTTGAAGTGCAGTATCAAGCAATACAGTTGCATCATAAACTGATGTTGCGGCACTTATGTATTTTGCTGATGATGGTGCAACATATTTGATGTTATCATTTGAATCAATTGTACCAGCAGCATTACCCAATGCTTTGATAGCCTTTTCTGTAACCAATTCATCATTCAACACCTCTTGTGTTAATGCTGAAATTGTTGTTTCAACAGCACTAAATGCTTGATTAATAGTTTGATTTCCGCTAATTGGTGTTGCGCCACTCAAAACACTTGGATATTCAATTGAAGTATATGTACCAACATTTATGTTATTGCCACTAATTCCAACATTAGCAACTTTATTTGTAATAGTTGCATCAACGCCATTAACATTAACTCCGCTAATGCTGTTTTGTGAAGAACTTGCTATATTAGATATTGCAGAATCCAATAAACTATCGGCATCATATAAAGATGTAGCACCACTTATGTAATTTGCTGTTGTATCTGTAACATAAGCAATTTCATTATTTTCATCAATCAAACCAGCATTAGTTGCAATATCAATTATTGATTTTGTTGTAACCAATTCGTTGTCAATTACTTCATTTGTTAATGCAGAAATTGTTGTTTCAACATTATGGAATGCTTCTGTGACTGTTTGACCGCTTTCAACATTTACAGAACCGCTAAATGATTGTGGATAAGCAACTTCTTGATAACCATTTTCAATTGTAACAGCACTACTAAGATGTGTATGGTCAATGTCTGCTTTTCCACTGATGTCTGTTTCTGTTTGATTTGTCCATAACCTTATTTCACCATCCTTGAAATAATAACAAGGTTTGTCTTGGAATAATACAATCCTATATGTATCATAAGCCTTTCCAATTAATTTATATATATAACCATCCTCTGTAGTTGGAAGGGTTTGTGATATTGGATGACCACCTTCTTTTAATTTTACACTACCATCTGCTTGAGGAACACACACAAGATACACATCTGTATATGCACTTAATGTTGTGCCTTCATTGAAAGCATATCTAAAGTCTATTGGTGAATAATATTGAGTCAAAAGAGTTGCATTTGCTGGAGTTGCTTCTGCGGACACGGTTGTTATTGTACTATAATAATATACTTGACCAAATGGGTCGAAACTTTCTGTTGTTAATGTTTTTTCTGTTCCCGTGTTATTAGGAACGGCATTGACTGGTGACAAATGTGTTTCGTCCTTGGTTAAAAGTATCATATACCGATATAACTTAGTTGAAACTTTTATACAAGGATAATAATATGATATATTATACCCATTTGTATTACTATCATAACCATAAAACATGTCCCAACAACCACCTTCAATTCTTGTTTCATTATATATAAACAACATAGTATATGCTGAACCGAATACGGTGGTAGTTCTAGTTGCTACTCCCATTGTGCTATAAACGGGTTTTGCTCCAAGGCCATTAATATTCAAAGTATATCCATTTGTACTTGACACAACACCATTTGTCAACAAACAGCAAACGCCATCGCGCAATTCTGTAATACCATCAATTTGTGCAGTAAACGCAGTAGATGTTGATGTTGAATCCACTTTACCCATTGGTATTGATACAGCCATTTTTGCTGGACCGCCTGGAGTTGTTTGTGATTCAGCATAATTGATAGTTGATATTTTTGAATCAAGAATATCATCAGCATTCGCCAATGATGTTGCAGCACTGATATAGTGAGCATTTTCATTAACATTATATTTTATTTCATTATTGGAATCGATTGTTCCAGCGGCTTCGGCAATTGCTTTTGAAATCTTTTCTGTTGCGAATTCGTCATCAAAAACTATTTGAGTTAAAGCAGAAACAGTATTTTCAACAGAATTAAAAGCATCTGCAATGGTTTGACTACCACTTACATTGGTTGCTGCACTGAATTCACTTGGATATTCAACAGATGTGTAAGTGCCGACATTTGTATCACTACCACTGATAGTAACACTAGCAACTTTGTCGGTTACTGTACCATTAATTCCATTAACATTAACTCCGCTAATACTGTTCTGTGCTGATGCTGATATGTTATATATTGCTGAATCAAGAATATTATCTGCATCATATAAAGAAGTTGCACCGCTAATATAATTGGCATTGGCATTTGCAACATATGAAATTTCATCATTGTCATCAAGACCAGCAGCTTCTGCTAATTGTGTTATAGCTTCTGAAATAGTCTTTTCATCTTTAATTATAGAATCAGTCAATGCAGAAATAGTTGTCTCAACTGAATTAAATGCTTCTGCAATTGTCTGACTACCGCTAACATTAACAGCACTGATGAATTCTTCTGGATATTCAACTTGTGTATATGTACCTACGTTCTCATCACTACCACTGATTGTAACAGAGGCAATGTTGTTTTCAACGGTTGCACTAACACTATTTACATTAATTCCTTTGATTGATTTACCAATATTAAATGTAACTATTTCATCTTCACTGTTTTTAAGTGAAATAGTTTCATTTCCTTTGGCATAATTAATTGCCAACTCACCGTATTTAAGGTTTGATGGCTGTGGCAATTTTGGCTCGTTATTGACCAATTGGTTACTTCTAACGTGCAATAAATGTCTGTTTCCCATTTTTTAACTAAAAAGTTTTTTTTAATTTTTTTTATTTCTATAACAATAGTTTTTATACTAATATTATTACTATTAGCACATTTTTAAATAAATATCTTGGTAAAAATAAAAAAGAAAACAATGATATACAATTTTGGTATCAGTTGAGTAATTTAATTTACTTACTGATACCAAAAATTTTTTTATAAATAGCTCAATGGGTTATAAAAAAAAGAATTGGGTGACTTTTTATTCATCCAATTCCTTTAATCTATTAATTGCAAATTCACATTGGTTTTTTGATATTTCACTTCCAATAAAGTCAAGATTTCTCTTCTTGCACGAAACGGCAGTAGTTCCGCTTCCTATGAATGGGTCGTACACAACCCAACCATCCCTTGTGTATATATCAAGAAGCTTATCACAAAGTTCACTGCTGTATGTAGCTTGGTTATAAGGGCATTTGCCATCATTGTTAGCTGCTTCTACGAAATTATATGAAACCTCATAGTATTGTTGATTTGTTTTCTGATTTATGGACTTTACTCGTCTGTTGTTCACATAAGTGTTCATCTCGTTCTTTCTTGCAAAGACAAACACGAATTCCCAATTTCTACTTAATCTTTTTCCATTGGCTGGAAAAGGAAGCCCACATTTCTTCTTCCAAATTATAGTATCTATTACATCAAAATTGGTGTTCCTCACTATTTCAGTCACCAATTTATAGGGTAATGATGGGTTTTCTATCGAATACGAGAAATTGTATATAACAACCCTATTCTCATTCAATATTTGGTCGAACTTGTTGAACAAGTTTATTGACCAATCTATATATTCCTCTTCTGTTTTCCAATCAACGTAGACATCATATCTTCCAGTGTCCGCATATCCACCCTTTCTGTGTGTCATATTATATGGTGGAGAAGTCAATATTGTATCAACCTTTATGTTTTCTGAAATCATTCTGTCCATCGTGGCAAAACAGTCCTCATTGCATATGCTTCCGTTCATTTTTCTTCATTTTCATTTAAAAATTCAAGTTCATCAGAATTGTATTCAGCTATTATTTTACCATTACAATCCAATCTTGAATATATAATAGGATAAAGAAGCTTAACTTCTATTATTTGTCCAGTTTCAATTACTTTTGCTTTCATTTGCATATAATATTTTTGATATTCCAATCTTCAACATCTGCTGACAGAATATCTAATTTTGATTCAAGTCTTTCAACTCGTTCGATTAAATTATCGATTGTTTTAACCAAATCATCATATTTGTCATTCAATTTCCTTTGTTCTTCCTTTTTGTTTGCTTGCTTGAAAGCACGGCTTTCCAAAATATTAATATATTCATTAAGCTTTGTCTTTGTTGAACATTCTGATGGTTTTTGATTTTTTTCCATATACATAACATTAATCAAATATTAAAATATAAAAAAAAAATAACAAAACAAAAAATATTTTAACATTTTTTTATATTTTCAAATGAAAAATAAATGTTTTATTATACTTTTTTAAAATCTAATATATTTATTATTAAAAAAATAATCAAATAGTTAATCTATTTTTAGAACATTTATGAAAAATATAAGAAGTAAGTATGTAAAGGATTCCTTACTCGATTACGCATCTTTGACAAAATCACTCAAGGAAAATACAACAGATGCCGTGAGAGATTTGCTTGGTGAAGCTGTAAGGGATACTTATAATAAAATCTTGTCAGAGTCAGAGGATGACTATGACGAAGAAGAGATGGAAGATACTGATTCTGAAAATGATTTCAATGACACTGAAAGTGATGATTCTTCAACAGAGGAAACACAAACGGAAGTCACACCAGACGGTGCAGTTCAGAAGACTACACAAGGTTCTGACGGTGAGGGTAATGAATGGAGTGAATTTGAAAAGTACAAGGTTTCAGACGACCAGTATGATTTCTCTAATGCGGAAGACGAGGAAATCGTGAGAGCATACAAGCTTATGAAGGATGAAGACCAACTTATTGTAACAAAGGATGGAGACAAGATTCACCTTCAAGACAATGAAACTGGCGCAGACTACATAATCGACCTTCAATCAGTACCAGCAGAACAAGAAGGTGATGACGATACTCTTGTAGATGATACAGAGGAAAAGGTTACAACCGATACTGATGATTTTGGTGATGATGACATCGATATGACTGATGAAGCTTCATCTAACACAGTGGAAGATACTGAAGATGACGGAGATTCTGAAAGCTACAACGGACTTGATTTCAAGGATTATCCAGATGATTTTGATTCAGATGATGATACTGATGATGATTCTTGGGATGATGAAGATGGTGGTTTCGGTGATGATGATTCTGATGAAGACGATTATGATGATGAAAATGAAGATGATAAAAATATGAATGAACAAAGAATTTTTGAAATAGCGTTGAACGAATATGATTCAAACGTGGGATACACTGACAACTATCAGAAGAAAGATGTCATGACAAATCCAGGAATGTCGGAGCCAGCAAAGAGTAGTTCTACAAATGATTGGGATAAGGGTATCCCTCACGGAACAGAAAAGCCTTGGAGTGGAAAGAAGGGCGATAAGAAGGAAAATCAGCCATTCCACGGAGAAAAGGGTACTACAATCGAGGAAGAATTCGATGAATGTGGTGACATGTTCGAGGAAGAAGATGGAGATTACGGAACAGTTGATGAAACTTCATTTGGTGGTGAATTGAACGAATTGAAGACCAATGCAGAACACGCTAACAATGGCAGCACAAGTCGTACTGATGGTCCAAACAACCCAAGACGTAGAAAGGCAAGAAGTTTCCATACAGCACAGAACGGTCAAGAAACTGGTACAGCAACAAATGCGTATGCCCCAACAAACGAATCAATCAGAAGGAAGGCAAATCAAATCTTCAAGGAAAACCAACAGTTGAAGAAGATTTTGAACGACTTCAGAACTACTTTGAATGAAGCTGCCGTAACAAATGTTAATCTTGGAAAGATTATCAAGCTCATTTCCGAAAACACAACAACTTCGGATGAGAAGAGAGAGATTATTTCAAGGTTCGGCAAGGAAGCAAAGACTATTGGTGCTTCAAATGCACTTTATGAATCAATTTCTAATGAGTTGAAGAAGAAGGGCAAGATGAACATCAACGAAGACAAGCAGTTTACTGCAAACTCTTCAAAAATGATTAATGAGACTGAAATCTACAAGTCAAAGGACTTGATGGAGTCTCTCGGTTTGATGCATAAGATATGCAAATTGTAAACCAAAACAAAGACAATAATTTAAAATAATACAAATAAGAAATTAATATGAGAGAATTTTTAACTAGCGGACAAGTCGGTACTATCGAATTGAACGAACAGAAGAGAATTCGTGAAAGCATCCAAAAGCGTTGGGATTCGCTCGGATTCACAGAGGGTCTTGAGGGAACAATCAAGGAAAACCTTGCAACACTTTTCGAAAATGAGGCAAAGCACTTGCTTTCAGAAGCAACTGCATCTGACAACAGTGGTTCTTTCGAAACCGTAGTATTCCCTATAATTCGTAGAGTATTTAGCAGATTACTTGCAAATGACATTGTATCTGTACAAGCAATGAACCTTCCAGTAGGTAAGTTGTTCTTCATCTTGCCAGTAACCTCCACAAGAGAGTGGTTTGATGCAAGTGGTAACACTCTTGCTCCAGGCGCTGACCTTGAGGATGGTGTACAAGGTGCACACAAGGGTCTTATGGGATATGACCGTGTTAACCGCAACAAGCAAGGTGTAATTGAACCAAGATATTACTTGCCAGATGAGGTTGTAAACACTGTAGAAAATGTATGGACAGTACTCGGAAGTGAGGAAGAATACGCAACATACAAGGAAGCTTTGAGCGCAGCAACTGAACAAGGTTTGCCATCGTCAGCAGTACGTAAGGCTGGACCAGAAGTTGTTCACTACTTCGAAAAGAGCCTTTATGACCTTTTCTATGATGACTTCCTTTATGACAATTCAAAGGGTAAGGTTACTATCCGTGTCGGCAATGCTAACCCAGCATTCTTGACACCAATGGGTATGACTGAAATCACAAGAGATGGCTCAAAGGCACAATTCTTTGGTGACTTCCCTATCAAGAACGGAGCTGACGGAACTGTAAGAAACGTTGTTCTTGCTGTTGATGGCTTCTCTTCTTTCAACGCATCGAAGTTGACTGGTCCTGACGGAAACGAAATGGACACTGAAGCTTTCTTGGCTTCTTTGAAGGTTATCACTACAAAGGCCATTCCTTCTTCAAGTGGTGACAGTGGTGTTGAAACTACATCATTTATGAAGCACGAATCTGTACCTTTCCGTGTTGCTACACAGAAGTATGGTAAGGGTATCGTAGAATACAGCAACCCTTGCGATGCACAAGGTAAGATTTATCTTGAACTTGACTTGGCTAAACCTTGCAAGACACAAGCTGGTACTATCGATGGTTACATCGGTGTAGACTTTGAAACATTCTCTGGTGAGACTGTTGACTTGTTCCAAGTAGCTTGGGCACAATACGACTCACTTGAACTTGAAACTGAAATCGGTGAAGTTTCTTTCAAGCTTGACTCTGTAACAGTTTCAGTTGAAGAAAGAAAGTTGCGTGCAACTTGGTCACCAGAACTCGCACAAGACGTTAGTGCTTTCCACAACATTGACGCAGAAAGCGAATTGACATCTATCTTGTCTGAACAAATCGCAGCAGAAATCGACCGTGAAATCCTCCGTGATTTGCGTAAGGTTGCTCCTTGGCAAGCTCGTTGGGATGTGAATGGTTGGAGAAGAATGGCAGCATTCTCTACTAACTATACACAGAAGGACTGGAACCAAGAGTTGTTCACAAAGATTAACCAAATCTCTGCTCAAATCCACAAGGCTACACTTCGTGGTGGTGCAAACTTCATCGTTGTATCTTCTGAAATTTCAGCATTGTTCGATAACCTCGAATTCTTCCACGTAAGTGACGCTTCTGCTGAACAAGACGAATACAACATGGGTATCGAAAAGATTGGTTCACTTTCTAACAGATACCAAGTATATCGTGACCCATATTCACCATATTGGTCAATCATTATCGGTCACAAGGGTAAATCATTGCTCGACACTGGTTACATCTATGCACCATACGTGCCAATGCAATTGACTCCAACAATGTTTAACCCATTCAACTTTGCACCAATCAAGGGTATTATGACAAGGTATGCGAAGAAGGTTGTTAATAACCGTTACTATGGACACGTTCGCGTAGATGGTCTCGTACATTGGAGCACAGCAGAGTTCAGATAATTCTGAAAATCAACAATTTAAATAAAAAATATCAAGTCCAAAAGACTTGATATTTTTTTGATAATTTCACAATCCTTTTGAGTTTGTATTTTTAATAGGTTTTAATTTTTTAATATAAAATAAAAAAGGACAGCCATTTTAATGGTTGCCCTTTTTTTGTTTTATTGTTTTTCGCGCTTGAATATATATTGTTCGCTATGCTCATCTATTGTTGACATAGTGACTAATTCCCAACCATATTCACTTTCTTGTTTCAAAAACTTACTTGGTGAACCAGTTTTTATCCCAAGTGCACTATCCGAATAGACCCATTCGTGTGTATTATAAGTGCGAGGAACAAGGTAAGCATAAACTACAATTGTTTTGTATTCAAATTCTTTTGGTTTAATTGGATAATTGTTTTGAGGTATATATTCTTTCGTATATTTACCTGTAGTCCAATTAACCCCAATTTGAATTTCCTTAATAACTTGTCCTTTGTAGCGTATTTCTATAATTCTGCAAGGGCAATCATCATGCAACTCATAAGTTGTTGCAGTTAAATCATTAATGTCTTCTGTTGTAATCATAATTCTATCTTAAAATAATATTTGTTATCACGTTCAATAATAAATTCCCAACCTTCTTGACCCATTTTATTCAAAAAGGCTTCTTATTCGTCATATCCCATATATTTGGTATGAACAACCTTGTATTCAAATTGCTTTGTCATAATTTTTTTATTTTATATTATACCTATAGAATTATTATATTTCCTCTCATAGTAAGCCCCATACTTTCTCTAAGGTCTTCAATAGAAGGTTTTGCTGAATCGCAACATTCGTAATACGGACAATAAACGCAATGTTTGTATTCTAACCCTTTTGGATATTTACATCCTTTACTCATTTTTTTTATGTTACAGATTCAACAATTTTTTACTAAGTATTTTTTTACAATTAGCGATTTGACTTTTCAATTCAGACTTTCTATCATTTGCCCACTTGTCAAGTGCATTTTGTAAAGCATTTTCTTCGAGCCATTCAATTGGCATTTTCACTTGCCCAATACAATATTGGCTTTCATTGTAATAATTGAACCAAATAAAAGTATCGTGAATTGATATGAAATCAAGAGTTCCACGTCTGCTATAATCATAGTTCTTTATGCTACTGTAAAAAAATTCTGTATCACATAATTCTCCTACAAATATGTCATAAAAAGAGTCAATGATATATTTGCATGTATCATTGATTTCTTTTTTCTGTTTACTAACTTTAATCATCAAATTAGTAACAGACCTTGTTTCATCAATAATTGCTTGACGTTTATCGTTTACCATAATCAAATGCTATTCTAAATTAAACATATCTTTTTTCCCATTTGAAACCGTAAGATGATTTGCGAAGGTTTTTGCAGCAGTTATCAATATGCTTTCTGTTGTAACCAGTTTTGGATTCAATATCCTTGATTGATGACCAAGCACGAACAAAATTGCCCTTCAAATCGTATTGGAAAATCTTCAGCTTCTTGTCCAAATTAGCCCTAGGGTTTCTTGGAGTAACAGATGGTTTCGGTAGTTCTGCCTTCTTGATTTTAAGCCAAGCAAGTCTGTCACATTTCTTGACATTTGGGTATTCGCTCCATTCAAGATTGATAGCCCTATTGTCTGACAAATCGTTATTAAGATGAATAACGTATGGAAGGTTGTTTGGGTTTGGGATAAAATGCTGTGCCACCAACTTGTGGATTGGCTGCATGGACACATCTTCACCATTTGCCAATCTGACAAGATAATAACCAATTGTGGTTGGTATCAAATGCTTCTTTTCTTTCGTCTTGATGTTTCTCACTGTTCCGTAATTGGATACTTGGTACAGCCCTTCATATCCTTCAATGTCTTTCCAAATCAATGCCATATTTAGTTGTGTTTAATATGTTCTTATTATATATAAAAAATGTGATAAATCAAAGAAAATCAGCACTTATAAACATATTCTTCCTTAATCAATTTTTTACAGTTTGCCAATTGTTCACTTAATCGTTTTCTGTCTTCCTCGATTTCATTTTTTTTAGATTTAGCCCATTCGTCCACTTCTGTCTTGATAGCATTCGGTTCAAACCATTTCAATGGGATATGTAGAGTACCAATACATTTATTGTAACTGTAACTATCACAAAGTTCAAACAATATTGTTTGAGGGCCAATTTTCTTACAATGTCCTAAAACTTTGCGTTTAGGGTTATATTCGCTTGTTAGAATTTTGCTGTTGAAATATTGACTATCCCCCAATTCTGTAACAAAAACATTATAAAATGAATCAAGCACTTGTTCACAATTAAGTTTGAGAGATTGTTCATAACCGTTCAACTCACTTCGTAACGATGTAATATTGGAATATAATGCCAATATATCATCTTTTTTTGGTAAAACTGTCATAATATTTAATTTTTAACGTGATAAATTGCATATTCTTTCATAAACTCTCTACCCATTTATAAAATTCTTCCTCAAAAATGTCAAATTCTTGAATGAACTCGTCAACGGCAAAATCAAGTTCTGCTAGCTTCTTAAAATCATTTAGAATAACAACATTACGGTTGACACAAATATTTGGAAGATATGTCCTTGACAAATATAAACCATCAACTTGCATATCAGCGTCACGATAAGTAAATCCCATGTAGCTTGTTTTTGGTAGTGATACCGCTTTGTCGTAAAGTATGTTTGATTCTTGAAGTTCTTTCGCAATGCTAACAACAGCTTGAATCCTTTCTTTGTATTTATCCATCTTTGCAAGGATTTCGTTTTTATGCTTGTCGTACTCTGCTTTCAATTTTTGAATTTTATTCAAAGCATTGTTCTTCTTTTGTTCTGTGGTTAGTGTTGTTACCATAATGTTACTCCTTTTTATAAATCATTAACGTGGCTATAAACGATGTTCTCAAACGTATAAAATGCATCCAAAAACTCTTTTACAAACTTTTCAAGTTTTGATGGTTCATTTTCTGGAAAAGAAGATTCGTTTGCAATAGTACCGTCTGATTGAACAAGGTGGAAGTTGTTATACATTAAACCTTCAATACATTCTTTATTACTATATGTTGTCTTCTTAAATCTCATCCTATCGCTTGTCGGCAATGGAAATTGATGTGACAACAATGCGTTACCAATGTTAATTAATGCCTTAATATTATCTGCTAAAGAGGCTATTTTATTCAAAGCATCTTTACGTCTTTGATTACGTTTGATAGCAGCGTTATCTATTTGGCTTAAAGCTATCTTCATCTTTTCTTCAATGTTGTCCATAATTTTATTTTTTTTATAATTTATCAATATAATCGTAAACACTCTTTTCAAACTTGTCAAGTTCAAGCAAGAAATTATCAACGAAATTATTAAGTGTCTTGAAGTCGTTATTAGAAATACTATGTGCTGTGGCTACATAACCATCCTTGGTGATAATGTGAAAATTGTTATATATTAAAGAATCAATACAGCCTTTATCAGCATTAAATCCAATTTTATCTGTTTTAGGTAACTTATAATCGTTTTTAAGCAATGATTGCCCAACAATAATTAAAGCAGAGATATTGTCACTCTTTGCTTTAATCTTATTGAGGATTGCTATACGGTTTTGACTACGGTTTGCTACAGCTTTGTCAATTTTTGCCAACGCCTTATACATCTTCTCTTCAATCTCGTTCATAATTTTTATAGTATTTGTTTATTATAGTGCAAATATATTCATAATTCAGAGACAAACCAAATTTTTGAATGATTTTAACTATAATTTAACATTTTTTACGTGTCAAACACTATTTATTACTGTATAATGTATAATAATAGTCACGATGTTCAAGTATCCGAAGTATTTAAGGTCACTTTTCGATTATATGGAAAAGAATGGCTATACAAGTAAACCGTATCCAAAAGTTCACATAAACAATACCAAACAAAAAGAGGATTTGTTTATAACTACTGGGTATTATGATAATGAAAAGGACGAAATTGTATTGTTCGTTAACGGCAGACACCCAAAAGATGTATTAAGGACGTTTGCCCACGAACTCATACATTGGAATCAGAGAAGAAAGGGTATCTTGAATGACGATGACGGTAAAACTACAAGTCTTGATGACAAGAGGCTTGAAAAACTTGAGGCTGAAGCATATGAAAAGGGTAATATAGGCTTCAGAAAGTGGACAGAATATTATCAACGCAAAATGGGTAAAGAATAAATTATGGCAAATAATAATAATACACCGATTAAGATGCTACAATTCCTAAGGATTAGTAACATTTATGATAGTAAAGAAACTGCTATAGAAGCATTAAACAACATCACAAACAGCTCTATGGGTAAGCGTCTTGAAGATGGTACACCTATCTTAGCTCGATTTGGCTCGATAGACAAACCATCGACATTAATGGGTATATTTTTTAAAGGAGAAGGCAATGCTTTTGTAACAATTATTGAAGGTCGAGATGATATATACAATATACTTAATGATTTGTATGGTATCACTGACGATTTAGGGGACCAAATAAGCAACGTAAGGGGTGAATTGGTAACAATTAATAGTGAAATTGATGGACTTAAGGAAGTTGATAGATTATTACAAGATGAAATAGACATCCTTATTGCAAAAAAAATGGTTATAGAATCAAACCCAGATAATGATTATATAACAATTTCAAGTTCTACAGTTGGTAACATTACTACATATATCATTAATGAAACCCATGAATTCGATATGGGTACGTGGTAAAATAATATATTAAAAATTTGAAATTTTATGAAAAAAAATATAAGATTAACAGAAAATGACATTCGTAAAATAGTTAAGAATTCTCTACAAAGAATATTAAATGAGGATGTTGATGAAAGTATTGGTGACAGATTCAAAGGAATGTATCAAGGCTTTAAGCAAGGCGCTAATTCAATGAATTCAGCTAATAGAAAAGCTACTGACTATGACCAACTGCACTATGGAAAGCAAGGAGAAGTTGAAAGATATGGGCAAAATAGAAGAGACTATGATAACGTAAATTTGGCAAAGAGAAATATTTGGAACGCTATGAGTTGCTTGCATCAAGTCAAGAAAGAATGGGTGCGCAATTATTTTATGCAATTAAGCAAAATATATGATGACCTCAAAAGAATTAATAGATACTAAAAAAAAAGGCACTATGTAATATAGTGTCTTTTTTTTCATAATACTCCTTTCATTAAGTTATACTCCCTATTGCGTCTCCCCACATGAGTCTGACAAGTGATATTGGCTGTCTTGACAGCACTCAAAGTATAGTTATAATCAGATTGGTTGATATTGTTGTCATTGAATCGGCATCTGTTAAGACGAGCATAGAACTCTGACTTTCTGACACCACCCTCGCCACAATTGTAAATCAATGAACCAAGCCCATCAACAAAATCTTGTGAAAACGTGTATGGAAATGATGATAGAAGAGAATTGATTGACGTGTTAACCCACGCAATATCCTTCGCAAACAATGCCTCTGCCTCTTCTACAGTAATTGTCTGTCCTTTCTTCACATCAGTTCCGTGATGCCCATATCCGATTGAATATCCATTAGTGTCCCAATAAGCTGTAAGATTGCAAGATTCCTCTTTCCTTATGAAATTCATACCATTTGTTGAAACCTTGTACTTCGTAGATACAAGCTTCTTTGCTTCAGTCTTCTTTGGTTTAGCCTTCGTCTTTGTCACAGTAGGCTCTTCAACAATAGGCTTTTCGACATACATTGTATCGGTGGCATACTGAACCAAGGACAATGAATACTTCAAGCCATTTGTAAGACCAACATAATAGCTCACTACAATCGCCAAAACAATAAAAATTGTAAGATAAATTTTGTTACTCATTCGATTTTTGTTTTAAATTGTTGTGCAAAGATAAAACAAAAAAATGAGAATTACAAATTTAAATTGTTAAAAAATATAAAGACAAAAATTATATATCAAAAAAATGAGGCTTTTCTATTTGAACCCAATCATTATCATACCAAATTCCTTTTCTCTTGTCAAGTATGCACCATATTGGGGTGTCTTTATATGTGGTTACAACAATTGATTTACCATCATTCCAATATTGTCCGCAATAACCATATTTTTTCATAGCGATAGGAAGACTTAATCTTTCAGCATTGGTTTCAAAATCATAAAAATCTGATTGTGGAATCAAGCAATAATATTTATAAGTACCACTATTGCTTGGGTCGCTTCCACTGTCCTTGCTACCCCAAAAATATTTACCAATATCACTGTTGTTTGAATACGTATTGGTTACACCCTTTTTGATATAACCGTCAGTTATTTTATATGATGAATCGTGATGCAACAATAGGAGATTATCATCAATTATAACCATATTAGACATAAATTCATTATGTTTGCTTTCAACTTCTTCTTTTGACTTTCTCTTACCAAGAAACATTTCACCGAATTCATCATCTTCATGTTCTGGATATATTTTTATACGCTCCTTATAAATTGATGGTATCGAATCTGTCTGATTACCACTTCCATCAGGATTTTCAGTATATCTTACATCATTGATTTCTCTACCATATAGCATTTCCTTTTTTGGATTAACCATTACATAAACCTTATTTTTACTATCATCATCAAACCAAGGATAATAAGGAATTTCACCAACGCAAATGTATCCACTTGTATCAACGTCACCAAACATTTCATTAATCAAATGCCTATTATATGTTTCTTTTATCTCTCTAACGCAATATTTTACAATCCTATGTAAATCATTTTCTGTCAATCTAATTATTCTTTTCATATATTTAAAAAGTACCTTTTATACTAAATATCACAAAAATGGCAATAGATAATATTCTATTGCCAAATTGCATCGTGTACAAAGTATTTTAAGCCATCAACAAGGTCGAAACGTTCCCAAGGGTACATAAGTTTATTATGCTCGTCTTCCATTTCCTCTTCAGTCATTCCATAGTATCCGTTAATTGCCGAATTTGCATAACGGCATACCGTTGGGTCAAAACGCTTGATTATATTATGTGGTTCAAGACCTACATTTTTCTTAACCCATTCAACAAGTGGTTTTTCCAAATGCTTGTTTCTATTAAGTGTAATGTTTACTGAAGTTGGTTCAACAACGCCTATTGAATATGAGATGTCAACCCCACAAGTGTCTGCAATATCAGCAGCAACAATATTCTTGGCTATGTAACGACACATCATATTTCCACTGTAATCAAGTTTTGAAATATCCTTTCCATTGAGTCCACCTCCAGAAATTCTATATGCACTTGATGTCTGATTGCAAGCCAATTTCCTATTGCACATTCCACAATCAGATATGCTTCCGCCAATCCTCCAAGTTCCAGCTGGATTTACATCAATAATAACCTCTTCAGTTATAAATTTTTCAAAAATATCAGTATTAAGGTTGATTCTATTAGTTAGAATTGCTTCTGTAATGTAATTTCTTACAGTAGCAAGATTGCACTGATGCATAGCTGAAACTAAAATTGAAATAACCCTTTTGGGTTCTATTCCATCATATTCAATAACAACTTGCGATTTAGCATCTGGTCCTATTTCCAATTCAGTTTGCGTATTAATGAAATTACATATATGCTTTGTTATGTAGCAACCAAGAGGCATAAATGTTTCGGTTTCTTTTGTTGCATAACCACACATAAACCCTTGGTCTGAACCAGCAATTACATCATCTGAAATATCGACAGCATTGTGAATTTCCATTGACTGTTTACCAATGAGATTAATAATCTTTATTTCATTTGGTGATAGGTGGTGATTTTCTGGATATTTGATTTTTTCAAATACAGAACGTACAACTCTGTCATAATCAACAACTGTATTTGAATATACTTCACCACCAATGACAACAATGTTGTCCTTCATCATTACCTCAATACCGCAACGCGATTTACTATCACCCTTCACAAACGCATCTACAAGCGAATTAGCTATTATATCACAAACTGCGTCTGGATGTCCATTTGAAACTTGTTCTACAGCAATAACATAATTATCAAAATTTATTTGTTTAACCATTTTAATTCCTATTTATACAATTATATGCGTTATTTGTCACTAAAATAATCCGTGATTTTTCATACATATCCTTTACATCAAAGCAGTCAATATAACTCATTGTAGACCGCAAAGCGTGTATCATCTTTTCTGACCATTCCTTGACAGTACCATCAACTGTATACCATTTCTCCATTCCTTCTTCAACTTTGGTATCAACACCCATATCGTTTTGACCTCTATTTGATGCCATACCGTAGAATGACTTCATAAATGAAACTTGCTTGTCTCCAATAAAGAATCGTCCATTACCCTTATATTGAAAGTCATCTCTATTCATTAACTGAAGTCCGTCAATAACCTCATTACGGTCTTCTAACCCAAGAGCTAATGCACTAGAAAAGAAACTCGTACAAGGAGAAGCACTTTCAAGTTTTCTACCAAGAACACTTCCAATCATTACAAAATCAGCACCAAGGCACAATGCCTTCGACACATCACCAAAGTCCCTTATACCGCCATCAGCCACTATATATGGGCATTTTGCGTGTGGATTACCAAACAATAGCTTCTCCTTTTCAATTATTGTATCAGCGATAAGACTTGCGATTGGATAATTTACTCCAGTAATTGGGGTTGTAGTACAGCCATCGCCACCACCTATATTAAGCCGAACATAGTCAACACCAGCTTTTGCTGCATAATAATATGTGGATGGATTTGCAATGTTTCCTACCATCAGTACAAGCTTGTCACCATAGTGCTTTTTGGCAAGTTCGACTTTCTTGTATAACTCTTCCATATGTCCATTTGCCATGTCAACCAAAACGAATGCTTTGTTCTCAATATATGTATGATTTGCACAGAAGAATGTGTCAAATTCTTCAAGTGAAAAAGCTGCCCATTTCCCTTGCTTTGCAAATTCCAATCTCATTTCAACCTTATACTTTTTGTCACGAGGAAGTATTGGAATTATCTTGTTTGATTCGAACATTTCAAAATTCTCCAAACTGACAACACTAGTCATAGGCGCAGCAAATATTGGAAGCATTCCATTCTTGAATGGATTAATGTCACCTCTGTGTCTAACCTTGCTTATTGCTGCTGGGACAATTGAAATGTCGTTATAAGCATATTTAAATTCTTTTTCTATTTTTCCCATAATGTCACTTGTCTTTTTTGTCAGTACTACCAAATCCGTTTGTTCCTCTCTCCGAATCAGAAAGTTCGTCAACTACCTCAATCTTTATTGTCGGACAATTGAACAGAACCATCTGTCCTACTCTATCACCAACTTTGTATGGTGCATATTCAAGATTTTCTGCCTTATGTAGTATTTCATTCGCTGTTTGGCTATATGCATCCATTGCCGTATCATAAGCCCAAGAAATTGTTCTTTGCCATTCTTTTGGGGTTCCATCCCAAAGATGTAAACAATTGATAAAAGCAGAGTTATAAACACGTTGACCCATAATCTCCATATAAGTCTTTAAGCTTGTCCTGTTCTTGTATCTGAACTGTATTTCACCTCTATATATTGCACAGTCAGCAATACCTACACTATTAGTTAAATAGGCTTCCTTCTTAGAATTTCCACTTCTGGGAAACAAGAATTGCCCAATGTTGAAATTAGATTCGAATGCCAAACCAGTGTGATAAATATACGTGTCTGTTTTATCGTCATACTCCACACTGATTGCTGTCATATCCATACCTATGTCACCTTTATGTGCATAGGATGGTATGACAGCTTTTTCGTCCAATTTCTTCAACTTAATCCAAATAGTTGGCTCCTTTTTCTTGATACCAAATAATTTCTTAAAATCGAAAAAAATCCTTAAATCCATATTAAATTACTCTTTGAAAATGCTTGTAGTTGTTACAAGCTCATTAGCTTGCCTAATGACAACAGACAACGGATTCGCAAAAATCCTCGCTTGCTCATCATCTACCTTGTCAATGATGGTCATTGCTTCAACTTCAACTTCAGTCAAAGGTACGTTCATTTGTATTGCAATAGCAAGAGACCTTGCACCTAATTTCAATGCAAGTTTCTTGTTGCTATACTTATATTTTCTACCCAACTTGTTGATTTCCCACTCGTTATCATTTGGAATAAACATATCTGCCTTTGCAAGATGCTGAAGCAGACACACCTTTACTATTGATGCCTTTTCACATCTTAAATTTTCTGGTAACAAATCATTGATTTTCAAGGCAAAAGGAGTTAATACCCTTAAAACCGTATTAAGAAGTGAACCGTCATATGCAAGTCCGCTTATTGTATCTATTGCATATGGCGCGTTGATTAATTTGTCATATAAAATACTTTCTATCTTATCTGAATCAATCCCCAAATCACCAAGTTTCTTCTTAAACAACTCGTAATTTTTAAACCTTGCTTCTTCGCTTAATTCACACATATTATTATTCGTTTAAATTGTTATTCATATTTACGTTTGGGAAATTTGTTATGCCATTTGCCATAACCAGTAGGGCTACCATCTTTGAATCTTGATGGGGCGCATTCTGAACATAATTTTTTACCCTTGAATTCCTCTCCAACATCACACCAATCAGCTTTATCAGCATTTTCTTCTGCAAGCCAATACCATCCAAGTGCTGTATTCTCGCAACATCCGCACTTTTCACATTTGAATAATCCCATATTGTTTCAGTCGTTTTGCATAGTGAGTATATAAAAAATGTTAAAAAAACAAAAAAAATTCCGTGAATATTATCAAATACTCACGGAACTTTTTAAATCAAATATATATTTGTGGAACTGAATATCATTGTTTATTCAATCTTCAAATCTGTTCTTCCAACAAGCTCTATGTATTTCCTTGCTCTTTGTTTGCAGACGGTTTCAATGTCATATACACCATCAACTGTCTTGAACAAATTATCTTGCAACAACTTGAGCTTATCCTTGTTCTGTACAAGCCAAGTAATCATCTTAGCCCATCTCTTTGCGCCCTTGCCATTTTCAATCAAAAGAGAATTTCCATCTTCATGAAATTCATATCCTTTTGTTATCATTGGCTTTAAGTCAATTGTATAAGGACCGAAATCAGAAGCGATTATTGCCTTATGGAAAAAGCCAGCCTCTACAACCTTCAATTGTGATTTAACCTTGTTGAAGTCGTTTTCTGCAAGAGGCACAAGCAATACATCAATATTGTTATAATGAGTTGCATATTGGCTAATGTCCTTTGTCCAACAGCGCCTATATGCTTCATCGTGATTTGGATAATCTGATTGAGGTATAAACTTCATTAAGAAATCCTTATGTTCTTTGGATACTATGCTGTAATTGTTAGTAATAATCTTTTCATACTCATACCAAACACTTTCTTCTGGCTTGATTGGAACTGTTTCAACCTTTCCAGTATCTTTATATCTGATGGTTCTAGTACCTCTTGTATCAAAACCACACAACACAAACTGAATTTGGTCGATAATTTCTTTGTCAAGCTTTGCAACCATACCGTCAAGCAACTTGAAGTCATGTAGGTGTGAAGAACCACAAATCATTCCAATTCTTAATCTGTCTGTATCTCTCGTATCTTTTGGAATAAATTGTTCTTCTGTTGTATCAATGGCATTTGGAAACACTTCCACCTTCTTGTTAATCTTTCTAATCTGATTTGCGAAGATTTCTGTTGTGGTTGAGCACATATCAGCCAATTTAAGTGAGTCAGTGATTGGTATATCCCATCTTTCTGCGTTTGCACTTGCTGACATTGGATGCCAAGTTCCCAAGTTCCAATTATCATCAACATCTACAATAACCTTAACATCAAGGAATTGAGCCATTTTAATTATATTGCATTGCTTATCAAGATGTTTGTGAATATGGATTATATCATACTTTCTCAAAAACGTTTCCAAATTCACATCATTTGGAATACCATACATAATGTCTATGTCAAAAATATCTGACATATGTTCTGCAATCCACTTGTGTGGCGAAACGGAACGGAAATATCCACAACCAGAACGGTCTGATGGAAGTACTAGCATTTTTATTTTCTTATCCATGTAAAATTCATTTATATATAAAATATTTAAAAAAGAATAAAAATCAATAATAAATAAAAAAAATATTTTTTTTCATTTTTTTTAAATATTTATTTATTTTTAATATTATAATAATATATCTTATATATAAAATAATATTTAATTAAATTTTAATTAAAGAAAGAAAATATATAAAGAAAGAAAAGAAATGAAGAAACTTGTAATTGTCGTAGCTTCTAAAAGCACAAATGAAGAGAAAGCTGATTTCATTCAGCACATTAGTGACACTTGTGGATACCCAAATGATATAGTGTTCAATATAAATCCAAATGGTATTTCTTTGACGAAGATTTATAATGATTCAATGAAGGAAAGGGATGGCGATTACTTCATTTTCTTACATGATGACATTGAGTTTGTAAGAAGTGGATGGGGTGCAGAGATTGTCAGACTGTTTGAAGAGAACAAGGACTATGGAATCATTGGTGTCGCTGGCAGTGGAGAATTTGAAAAGGAGGCTGCTTGGTGGAGATATAAGGATATTTATGGTCAAGTTATGCACAGAAAGGATGGCAAGTCGTGGCTTACGACATTTTCGCCATTGTTGCCTTGCGATTTGATGAATGTATGTGTGGTCGATGGAGTTTTTATTGCAGTTGCAAAAGATAGAATCACAAGCTATTTCAAGGAGGAATATGAAGGGTTCAATTTCTATGAGATTTCATTCTGTCTACAGAACTACATTGATGGCAAGACAAAGATTGGTGTAACTACAAACGTGAGATTAGCTCATAATTCAGTTGGTGAATTAAAACCGAATTGGTATGAGAACAGAGAAAAACTAAACAAGGAATTTGGAAAATATTTTCCTATAAAAACTAAACACAATGTCAAAATCACTAGGTAATTTAACGCTTGCACAATTGCTTGAATTGAAGAATTGTGCAGATATGGTTTCAGCATACTATGCTGAATGTTTAACAGACTATGCAACGATAGCATCTGATGCAACTTTGAAGAATATGACTCCAGATGTTGCAGAAAAATATTTAAGAAGAAGAAAATCTCAAAAGTTATCAATGCAGATACTTAACGAGATTGAGCAAATAATCAGCGAATACTATGATGATTGATGCAATTAAAAGAGGTTTAAGAAAGATTGCGTATGCCTTTGCTTTTGCAATAAAGGGAGGTGATGATGCAATTGGTACTCAAGACCAGAACGAAACTGTAGTTGGTGTTGTACAGCAACAGCAAGCACAATCTCTTGGGGAAGCCTTGCTCAAGGGCGAAGTTACAAAACAAGTTGAGGAATTGAGATATATGGACTACAAGGTAAGTAAGGAATCTAAAAGATTCCATCATATTGGAAACGGTGTGACCATTGAGACGAGAAAACCTCAAAAGAACTTGAAGAGATTCAAGTTCAAGCAAGGAAATCCTATGGTTTGTGAGGATGTATACCACGAATTGCAGAGAATTGACGATTATGCTGCGCCTTCAAGGTACTTGTTTGAACTTACATATATTGATGTGCCTACAGTCAAGCTTGAACCATATATTTCGTATGGAGAATTTGATATTGATGACAATCATATAAAGGTTTCGTTTGTTTTTGACAAGAATATAAGGAGCAATGAAGACCCAATAACGAAGATTCTGCTTAGAAGACTTGGTGAAATATCAAGATATAATTCTGGTTATCAGATTGAGCACGATGATATATGCAGCAATGTAGCAATGCTGACATTTACGACATCAAATGCAACCAATGAGGATGATTATGTGAGATATGACATATTAGGTATGTCGTTTGATTCGTGCAAGGAGGTTCAAGATGGCTTTATTTTGACTTATTCTTCAAGCAATTTCAAGCGATTTGACTTGACAGAGCAATTCTACAGCAAGGAACTTGAGGAAAAATACAGAAAAAAGGCTCCAAAGGGGCAGAATGTCGAATTATACACCACTGAAAGGAAGTTTTATTGTGACGATTGCGGAAAAGAGATGAACGAATACGATGCAAGCATTACAAAATACACTTTTGGCAGACAATTGTGTCAAGATTGCATAAAAACCAACATGTTGTATTGATTTTTACTGTTCTTAATCTATTTTTTAAACAAAATAAGATGTAATGAAGATTGGAATAGAACTAAATGGAGTAGTTAGGGACATTAATCGACAATGTTTGAAATATTATGCAAAGGATATTGACCCTAATATCGATGAAAGTGATGTTGATATGGATTCAATGTCAATAATGCCCAAATTGGACTTCAAATCAAACTATGAAAGGAAAAAGTTCGTATATGAGGACTATCCATATGAACTTTTTGCTTGTGCAAATACAATGTCAAGGAATTTGCACGTATTTTTGAACGGTTGGGCATATGACTTGTATTGGAACAGAGATAAAAGTGAAGTTAGCCTATTCTCATTGGATGAGGAAGAACTTTCAATACAGTCAACATATTTTTTCCTTAGTAAGGGAAGCCGAATAAGAAGGATGTTTTTTCCTATGAATAGTAAGGAGGTGTGGAAGCTGTTTGATGTAGTTATTACTCAAGACAAGGATGTTGTAATTAACAAGCCAGAAGGTAAAATAGCGGTTTTGATTAGAAAATCTGATAATGCAGAGGCAAGCGACAAAGCTGACTTCAAGTATGACAACTTGGAAGATGTTATCAAGGACAGCGAGTTTTTGGGAAATGTGGAAAAGATGCTTGAAGAATGCAACAACAAGTCGTTGTTAGGCAAGATTAGGAGTAAAATAAGCAGGTGTTTTAAATTATTGGGGAAATGAATGTAAATGACGGTACATATTATTACGATATTGATGAAATCTTGAATTATGTTCTTGATGGTTCCGATGGAGCTACTGTAAATACAGATATTACTGATATGTATGGGGTTAATGAGAAGACTCAAGCACTTGAACTTGTAAATAGGCAAATAAACGAGACAAAGGCCAACAAGAACGATTCAAATACCGCAATCAAATATGATTTGGTAAAGAATTTTATTGCAAGTCTGTCTGATATGGAGGTTTGCCCATATAATATGGGTGTTGTACCATTTTCACAAGAAATGATATTCAACACATTGATACATAAGGGTTTTATCAAATTTAAAGAAACAAATGGAGACTGAAAAGGTTATTGAAAGAGTAAAACAAGAATTGGCAAAGATAACCGACAAGGGAAACAAGATTATGTTTTTTGTGATTGACACAAAGGGTAATCCAAGTGGAAGCTTGTCATATATCTATAAGCTTGCCAAGTATGCAAAAGATGACGGTTACGATGTTGCAATGCTTTATCAGAAATCTAAAGATGAGGATTTCGTTGGTGTTGGTGAGTGGCTTGGTCAAGAATATGCTGATTTGGAGCATATCTGTATTTCTGATGGAGAATTGAGTGTTTCACCTAGCGACATTCTGTTTATTCCAGAAATTTTCGCAAATGTAATGGTTCAGACAAAGAACCTTCCTTGCAAGAGGATTGCAATCTTGCAGAACTATGATTATATGGTTGAACAGATGCCTTTCTCTGTACAGTGGGGGGATTTGGGTATTATGGAATGTATTACAAATACTGAATACAACAAGGAGAAGATTAATGGTGTATTCCCATATGTAAGGACAACAGTTATTCAACCAAATGTTGACAATATGTTTGATGCAAAGAGCGTTGGTGACACACCAAGGAATTTTGTTGTTAATGTAATTGCAAAGAGTCAATCAGACATCAACAAGATTGTAAAGCCATTCTATTGGAAGTTCCCTATGTACAGATGGGTTTCTTTCAAGGATTTGAGAGGAATGCCTAAGGAAACATATGCAAAGGAGCTGTTGAACGGTGAGATAACTGTTTGGGTTGATACTGATTCGAGCTTTGGATATGGAGGTATTGAGGCAATTAAGGCTGGAAATATTGTTCTTGCTAAGAGAACTGATAATCAAATGCCTTGGTATTCTGTAAATGGAGAGCCAAATGATGCTTGCATATGGTTTGAGGATTATGACGATTTGCACAAGATGCTTGCTAGTGTTATTAGAGCTGTGATAACAGATGATGTACCAGAAAAGGTATTTGAGGATAGGAAAGCATATGAAGATTTGTACAATGAGCAAACAACAAGAAAGGAATTTGTTGAATATTTAAATAACACAATCGAAAGACGCAGAAAGGAAATCGAGGGTCTTTTGGCTGAAATTAACAATGGAGGTGGCAGCAATGAGAAATGAAATTAAAACAACAGAAAGTAGAATTGAATATGTGATGACACATAATTTTGATGACATCAAGGTCAGTAGATATATGAACGATATTAGAAAATATTGGGGTAATTGCTTCTTCTTTAATGTTGATGACGAGAGAAAAGACAATGCATGCATTGCTTGTGACCAGATAGCTTCATTCTTTATCTGTGGCTATGAAGTGTATGGCAATGTTGTCAAGGACGAGCTTCACAAGCTGATTGACACCAAGTTCAAAGGTTTGTTTACTTTTGAGGAAATTATATTGTTAATGGTTGTGTTTATATATGAGAGGCTTCCTTTGTCAGATTATGATTTTCGTGAAATCTTGAGTAATTATGCGAAGATTGACTTTAATTATGAAGAGGTTAAGCAAGTATATAATTCTGATAGTCCACTTATAGAGTTCTGTATTATTGCTTCTTATAAACTAATTAATAAAATAACAAGAGGAATATGATTGATTTGACAATAATTATACCAGTTCACGAATATAATGAAGATGTTAAGCAATTGCTTTCAAAGGCTTTGAACAGTGTGAAAGAAGATTATAAAGTTATAATTTCAACAAGTGAAGCCGCCAATGAAGGAATCTTGCAAGACTTCAACAGAAAAGAATATACCATTCTCAAGTCTGAAGAGACATCTTTTTGCGGTTTGGTAAATGAAGCTGTTAAAAATGTTGATACAAAATGGTTCAGTATTTTGGAGTTTGATGATATATATTATAGACCTTGGTTCGATAATGTTGAAAAGTATATCAAATTCAACCCAGAAGTTAGCATCTTTATGTGCTTGACTGATTTGTATGATTACAAGGACAACAAATTTATCGGCTACGGAAATGAGGCTGTTTGGGCATCAAGTTTCTCTAACGAGTTGGGTTATGTAGATTACGATTGTTTGCAGAACTTTTTTGACTTTTATATGACTGGTTCTGTATTCAACAAGGAAGATTGGGATTCTGTTGGTGGACTTAAGAAGTCTATTGAGCTTACATTTTGGTACGAGTTCCTATTGAGGGTTACACACAACAACAAGAAGGTGTTTGTAATTCCAAGAGTTGGATATGCGCATTATATGAATAGAGACAATTCACTTATCAAGAAATATGCCGATACAATGGACGATAAGGAAACGAAGGGATGGTTGAACATTGCAAAGCAAGAGCATTTCTTCAAGAACGACAGAAACAAGGTATACGATAAAAATGAAGGGGATTGATAATTCAATCCTCTTCTTGTTCATAATACACGTGAGATTTTCCGTTAGTGAAAATGGTGAAGGAAAGTACATTGTAACTATGTAGCATTATTATGACTTGAAAATAACAGTTATAAAAATTATCATAATAATGGGAAAAAGAGGTAGAAAACCTTCAAAAGATAAAAAGGGATATTTCTTGGATGAGCAAGAAGAAGCCGTAGTCAGATATATTAATTCAACTGACCAAAACGAGAGAAACGAGATATATAAGACGATATTGCATCCAGCATTTTGCAAAATGGTTGAATCTATAATGAACAGATATAAGCTATATGTACCAGATGAAGAATTTTTGGATACTTTTGACGATACAATATCGTTCTTGATGACAAAAATAGAATTATTTAATCCAAACAGTGGATACAAAGCATATTCTTATTGTGGAACAATATGCAAAAACTACTTGATACTTAAGATAAAGAATTATGCAAAGGGTATCAAGAGATATGAACCTTATGAAAATTATCAATCAAAGATTGAGGATAATATAACATTGTCTTATAAGGACAACGATTCATCAACATCTTTCTTCAACGAACTTATTACAAACACTTCGAGTGGCATAACGGAAGTTATGAGCAAAAACAAGAAACTTAACGAGAACGAGATAAAGGTAGGTAATGCACTTTTGTCATTATTGGCGAATTGGGAGGATTTGGCTGACAGTATGTGCAGCAATAAGTTCAATAAAAGCTCTATACTTCTTTTTCTTAAAGAAAATACACAGTTGACTACAAAGGATATAAGAGTTGCCATGAAAAAATACAAGGCAGTTTATTTTTCAGTCAAAAAAAAGTTGTTGGGTGATTAACTGTTAACACATATTCTAATAAAAAATAGGTAGCCGTACTACCGAATTGACGCTTGTGGAGAAACCAACTGCGGATGACCGAACATTATGCTCCTAAAAAGCAGTGTTTCGTTGAAGCAAGAAATAAAATGTAGTAGAATCATAGATTTTATTATAATTTTATATACGGTGAGTATTTATAAACAAATATATTCTTTAATATGGCAAGGAAATTGAAAATTGAAATCAATTCGATAGAAAACCTAAGGGAACTTTTGCAAGAAACATATAATCTTGCAGATGAGCAACTTATATTGGCTCAAAATGAAATAAACAAGCTTGCAAACTCTACCAAACTTCAAGAAGAGGTTATGGAATACAAGGCTAAGTATGCCAAGGCTATCAATGACTATATGGGCATCAAGGACAAGGCGATTTCAAAGAAGATAGAGATTGCCAAGTTACTTGCAGAACTTTGCAAGAATTTGAGTGATGTAAAGGAAATGGATACCTCATTCGCATCTTTTGACTTGGACAACATTAGGGAGCTGTTAGACAAGGAGACAAAGGAAAATAACACTGAATATATAAAGCTTAACAAGTAATGAGATTGGCAGATGCAAACAAGAGGAAACAACTGACCACAGTCAGAAGACAACAGAACGAACTGCTATCTACTTTGGACGGTTATCTTACGGCACTTGAGAATCAGTCGGCTGAACAGACGCAAACATTTGCGTTTGGAGATAATCCTTTTGTGTATTTGATTCAATTGTTGGAGCATCTTGGTTGTACAAGGGAGGAAATGATTGAGAAGATTGCCAAGATAATCATTTATGGTCTTCCAGCAATAGAAATCGGTGTAAAGGGTATATTGCTGTCAAATATGAAGAATCTTGTTGCTTGTGCCGTAGACCCAAGAATCCCTAATTATGCTAGGGAAAAGGGCATGACCTACAATATAAAGGAAATAGACCCATTGGGAATATTGTCAACATCTCCATTGGACAAGTACAATCAGCTTTACTTCGGAACTGACAATATGAAAACACCATATGACTTTGTTAGACCAGTTGATATGAACACATTCTTGTGGTTTGTTGTACATAAAGGCAAGTATCCTAATTCGTCAGTTATAGCCGTAGACGAGGATTATAGCGACTTCTTCAAAAGAAAATATGGAGCAAGAACAGTTAGCGGTTCAAATATCAACACAGTGTCATATTTGACTTTTGACCCTAACGGCAAGAATCAAGGTATGGCATTGGGTAGCACTTTCATACAGAGGTTTACAAACGAGGAAGGTACAAACGGACACTTGATAAGTCTATGCACAAATGTCAAGTTCATTATAAAGGAGAAACAAGGACTTAACGATTATTATGTTGCAGAAAGCACTATAATGCCTATAGGAAATGCTTGGGACAGAACTAATTACTATGTAAATAGAGGTATGTATCTTTCAAACCTTGGAAAGGTGTTTGATAAAAAAAATGAAAATAATAGAGATTACAACAAGGACATTGGATTGTGCAGTTTCCAATTCTTGGATTCCTTGAAGAACTATGATGCTTATAATGTCAGCGACTTCAACGAACCATATAACTGCTTGAATGTAAGGGTACTTCCAAAGCCATTGGTACATGTTCCACATATTGGACAGACATTCTTCTATCCTCTTATTATCAGATACAACAGCGAAGGTAAGGTTGATAAGGATGGAAGATTTTCTGTGATGCCAGTGAGGGAAATGCCTACAGATACAATGTGTCATACAAATGTAAAAACAATTATCATCGAGAAATTGTTTGAAAAACTTGGAAGACAACCAACGCAAGAGGAACAAGATGAGGTTTATTTTACATTGAATGACAAGAACAATGATTCAAAGTCGGATTTCTTTTCAATGGACGGAGCCATTTGGTGGTACAAGCTTGCTTTCTTTGAGACACAACGCACAGCCACTAATTACAAGTTGGTTATTGACCATAAGGGCAACTACAAGATAACAAGTGATGACTTAAATGTATTTACAAGATATAATTTTGATGAAATCACAGAAGTTAACTATAGTACAACACTTTCATTGATAAGGGAATGTTATTTCGGTCTAACCCTTTATGAGTTCAATTATGACTATATAATGAGCCAAAGGCTGTTTGATTCAAAGGTTGTTGCTACACAATTGATAAATGTTTTGGCTGATTTTATGATTGGTGGCTCAATAACGTTCTCACAGACAGAGATTGAGGGAATGGATAGGATATACCATATTGTTGAGAAGATAGTCAATTCAGACGGTTATGAGGCTAGTGACTGTTTCTATACATTCTCCAATGATGAGGTTGAAAGGATGTCAAGGGATGCCGAGCTTAAAAGGGCGAGACTTACACCATTCGGTGACTGTGAAAGAAGGGTTGATACCAATACAGATGAGGTTATTGAGGCTTTGAATGACTTTGGCAGCGCAACAGAATTCCAAGAACAGAGGGATGCTTTTTCTCGTGTCGTAAGAAACGTTAGTGCTGTCATTGATAGGGAAGCAAAAGACCCAGATGTTATTGATAGTGTATCGTTTGACTTCATAACAAATATGTTTCAAAGTCTTTCAGTAGTTATTGTTACTGCATTGCTTTCTCCAAAAGTACTTCTTATGATATTGATGAATCAAGAGCTGTGTGGAAATTATTCACATGAAAGTTGGAAGAAGATGACATTGGAAAACATATTATATGCAATGCATTCAATGATTGCGGCAATAATACTTGAGATTAGAGACCTACTGCTTAAGGAACTGCTTGAAGAGGTCAGAAACAGAATCAAGGCATTACTTTTTGACTTGCAAGTTGGTCTTATAAGGGAACAGATTGAAGTATATAGAAGAGCAATCAAGCTTATGATTAAGGCATGTTCGTTCAAGGGTGGAAGCAACTTGGATTTGGATACGGTACTTGACAAGGTTGATTATGCAGACATTGACGAATTGCAGCATCAAACTAATGAAACAAGCAAATGCTAATATGGGAATCAAGGAAATTTGTAACACACTACAGACATTATTGGACAATTATAGTAGGAAACCATTTCAAGCAATATCTGGTCTTATAATGATATGTTCTCTCTCAAAAAGACCTGGACTTTCTCCTATATTGTCAACAGCAAATATAATAAAGAATGTTGCCGCTAGGGGTATAAATACTGCCCCTATGGAGGATGGTAGCCCAAATCAGTTGAATATTGTTATCAACGAAATAACAAAGGAAGTATTCAGAGCTATGAGGGAAGATGCAAACATACAGACAGCTTTTGGACCTGGTTCTATAACAACACTTGGAAATGGTGCAAACGCTGGTGGACCAGTAGTTGTGACTTCAAAAATAATGAATTACGCAAAAGGCGTGGCAGCAATATTTTAATTCAATGAATAACGAGAAGTTCAGTGAAATGTCAAATTCCGAAATCAAGATAAAGATGGAGGAATACAAGAATGAATATGATACAATAAAATCGAAGATTGCAGCGTTGATAGATAGGATGAACGAGCTTGATACTGTATATCTAAACGCTACAAATGAGCTTAAAAAGAGAAGAGCTATATGAGCAGCAACAATTACGTTATAAAGGAAGGACAAGTAGAATATATTGAAAATGGTAGTGGTATATTCGGAGAAGAAGCTGGTGCTTGTAGAATCAAGGTAAGGCTTTCTCAAGACGGTGAAAAGGCTATCAAGGACTTGCCTTGGTGTCATCCGTTGCTACCTAAAACATTTCAGTCCATCCCAAAGGTTGGCGAAGGTGTGCTTGTCATTACGTCTGAAATAGGAAACAATGAAAGCAACAGATTCTATATTGGACCGATAATTTCACAGCCTCAATTTTTCACATACGACCCATATTCATATGGAAGAGGTTCTGCAATATCATTGCTGAAAGGCGGCAATGACGAGCATGTACTTGAAAATATAAGCAAGTTCGGTGATGAAACAGAAGGCGCATTTCCAAAAACGTCAGACGTGGCTGTTATTGGTAGAAACAGTGAGGACATTTCACTTAAGGAAGGTGAGGTGATGATTCGAAGCGGAGCTAGAGTTTGTGGAAATAATGAAAATGAAAATCTTGTTGGAAATGTAATTTTCAATACTAATAGTCCAGCTTATCTTCAATTGAAATATAAGCAAGGATTACTTAACACACCAGAATATCAAGCTAATTCAGTAATAAATCTTGTTGCTGACAAGATTAATCTTATATCACACCAAGATGAAAATGTGAGAGAAAAATTGGTCAACAAGCAGTCAATGATTGATGATAGCGAATTTGCAAACATAATGGCACAATTGCATCAGTTGCCGTATGGTGATTTATTGGTTAGAGGATTGAATATTATGAAGCTTGCAGTTATGTATCACGGTCATAATTTAAGTCCAGGCTCACCACCAGTAGAAGGACCGTTTATTACTGAATTGAAGGATGTTAACTTTGATGAAATATTATCACCTAATGTTCGAATAAATTAATTTTTTATTATATTTATAATAAAAATATCTATTATGAAACAAATTATTAGATTAACAGAAAATGATTTACACCGAATTGTCAAGAAAAGTGTAGAAAGGATATTGAGAGAGTCTAGCAAAGATGCACAAGATTCATTCCGCAAGGGTGCTGAAGCTGCAAGACAAGCTGCTACTGCTGCTCAAGGCGCTGCCAAAGCTGCCGCTTCACCAACATGGATACAAGCGTCAGCAGCAAAAGATAGACAACAAAAAGGTTCAAGCAAACAGACAAAAGAAAAACCAATGAGTCCAGAAGAGCGTAGAAAAGCTATTGAAGCTTCTACTAAATCTGCAAAAGATGCTGCCGTTGATTCAGCAAGAAAAGCTGCTGCTGCCGCACCATATGCAGCAAAGGCTGCATCTTCTAACAAGGGGAAAAATAAATAAAAGAATCAAATTTGTATAAAAAAAAATCTCACTAAAAATTAGTGAGATTTTTTTTATTTTGTCAACCAAGTCAAGAATGAATTTTCGCCATTGGTTTTCTCATATGTTTTTTCTATGAAGTCTTTTGTCTTGATGTTTTGCTTGCAGTTGCATTTACGCTTTTTTTCTTTCATTTACATTACCCTTTTTAATAAGTTTAGCTTCGAAAATGTCACCATTTGACGCAACTAGCTTGAAGCTTTCACCAATTCTCATCAATGACAATTGGTTTGTGCCGCTTGTGTTTTCTGTCAGCATTGATTTCTTGAGAGTTGACATAGATTTTCTCAAGCAATCTTCAACTATTGTCTTGATTAGGGAGTAATCGACACCGCTTGCTGTAGATTGTACAACTTGCTTTGTTTCCCTAATAGGTTGCTTTTTTTGAACTGGTGGCTCAATACCCATATCATCAAGGATGGAACCACTGTATTCTGGAATATCTATTGGATTGTTCGAGAATGATTCCACTATTTCTCTTGGCAGTTTTGAACTTGCTGCCCTTTGTGGTGTCATTTGTGGATATTGACCTTGGCTTGTCTGTGTCATTCTTTCTGGTGTTTCAAAAGCAATATCACCCTCATCCAATCTGTTTGCTTTCATTCCTTTTACATATTGGTCGAGTTCACCTCTTCTATCTCTATCAATTATTTCCTTCGCCCTTTTTTGGATTTCTTGGAACTGTTGTTTGTTTATTGCCATATCATTAACTTATTCTTTTGTTATTATATATCATTGTTAGGGAAAAGAGGTCCATTGTCGAATGCGTTCATCATTTCATCCTCTTCGTCTCCGAGTTGTTTTCTTCTCCACAATTCTGCTCTTTCCTTTTCTCTCTTAGCCCTTCTGTATTCCAAGTCGTGTTTCTTTCTCCAAGCATCTTGTCTTGCCTTCTTCATAGCTTGTGTCATAACTGGACCGTTTTGATTCTGCATTTGAGACATATTTGGAGGATTACCAACTGGACCTTGCTTTGGTTGATTGGGCTTGTTTATGTATCTACCGAAGTAATCCACATTGTTTGATTGGTTGTCCATCACATCATTGTTAAGGTTTCTTTGCAGCATCAAGTCATCGTTATCGAATTTTACTTGAGCTATGACAGTGTATTGTTTGTCTCCGTTAGGATTGTATCTGTCATCTGGTGCTTTATGGAATGTTGATGTTGTTGGTTTCCAAGTCAATATTCTGTCAAGTCTGAAAAGTTTCCAATCAGGAACACCTCGTCTTGTTGCACCGTTGTATGCATATGCCCTTATACCATATTTTCCGTGTCCCATATCAACCAACGAACAAGGCTCAATCCATCTTGTTCCAAGCGGTGGATTGGGCTGCTCATCGTTGTATGTTATGGCTACAACTCTTTTATCGTCCAATGCTGATATTACTTCATCCCTACTAACGCTTTCTGTTAGTATTGATTCCATTATATTGTATAGATTCAAACTCATTTCTATGAAACTTTAATTCTTAACAATAAATATTTTGAATCATATAAAAAATAATGGATTTCTTAAAAAAGTAAAGAAATCCATTGTTGAAAAACTTAGAATAAAATAGATAACTTATCCACAATTGACAATTTTTTGTGTATATCCAACTTGATATTGTCCTTGAGCCACGTTTTGGTCTGTTTCAACCAATGCGGCACTGTATGGGGTTTGGTCGTTGTACATTGATACTGACATAGCATACTCACGACCACCGATGCCGTTACGACCCTTGATGTCATAGCATCCACCGATGTTCGAACTTGGACTTGTATCAAAGTTGCTGTAATCTATTGTACCCGTTGGTTTGTTACAATCTGGAAGATAGTGAGTATGCCCACCGTGTCCGCTACCCTTACCTTGAACGTCACCATCACTAAGTGCGTCCTTGTGTGTGGCAGAATATTGGTCATTGATATTATAGTCACTTCTTACGATTTCGGTATTTCTCTCTTCAATACCTCTCTTTTCAAGACAACTTTGCATAATAGTTGGTGTTATTTTTTATATAAGTTATTTTTTAATAATAAATATTATTATTTTGATTTTTTATACTGGTAATAGTATAGAATTTTTCAATGGTAGTTTTTTCTTTTGTAGTTCGGCATTATCAGATAAACCACAAATGATTTCGTCTATCTGAACAGTAGTACCTTTTTTCAACCTCAATTCCATTTCTTTGTTCAATTCACTTGCATTTACTTCAACTGATGTTTCCCAATCAACATCTTCTGGTCTAACCCATCCGTGAAGCACGACACAATCTTGACAGAAGATGTTGTCCATTCCAAAACTAACACCTCCGTTTTTCGCCCAACTCCAACATACACCTATTTGTGGGAAGTTTTTGTTGTATTCATTGTAAACGTCTTCTTTACTTGTCAAACGAGGTACAGCAAGTGCTCTTTCCACATATATGAGATTGTTTTCATTGATGGTTAATGATTTAGGGAAACCATAGCAAGCCAACAATGATTTGATTATTTGGTTTTTACCTTCCATTGTCAAATATTCACTTGATAGGTCGCTATCGTCAATATTGTTGATTTTGTCACCACATGTGAAATATCTTTCATTATCACCGAGAGTCCTAATCCAATCCATCATATTTCTAATTGAATCAATACACAATACATGTTCTAAATCAACTGTTTCAATGATTTGTGAAACATTGTTTATAATATCGTTCAATGAAATGCTTGATGGTTGCAACTTGCCGTATTTACCTATATTTTCCAAGTAGTCTATAAAGTGCTCGTATGTCAGCTTGTATCCGTTTTCTTCAGAACCGAATTCCTTGAAAGGTATGTTCAGTTCTGCTCTTCTTTCCTTTATAAGCTTCAATTGGCTTGTTGTAAGACAAATTTCCTTGATATGTATTTGACCGTTTTTTGTATTGATTGGTTTGATTCCATCATTTGTGATTGGTTTTGGTGCTTTAGGTTTCTTTGGTAATGTAGGCTTTGGTGCTTGGTGTCCCAATCTGTTTTGCGCATTTTTATGCTGCAACCTCAATTCACCGTTTCTGCCATAAACCCAATCAGTGAAATAATGCTCCAATTTGCTGGTTGAAACCTTGTTCCTATGTATACCACCTTCAACAGTCTTGTTAGAAACTCCATCGTTGCTGTCTATTTCCTTGTCTTTTTCAGTGTGAACGTTAGCATCATCAACTACTTTACCGTCATCCTTCTTCTTGGCTTGGTTATAGTCTTCATCTTGCAAGTGCTTTAGCATCTTGTAGCCATCCTTGTCCTCCAACCCCATTGCTTCCATCTGGCTTATTGCGGCTTGAAGCTTCTGTTTGCCTTTTTGTGAAAGATGATATGTCTGTTTGTTAAGTTCTTTACTGTCTTCTTGTAGATATATTGGCATAGCTTATTTAATTTTTTACCATTTATGATAACCGTCCATAAAGGATTGATTGGACAAGTCTCTTTGAACCTTATCTGCTGTCTTTGGCTTGCCGAATGTTGTATTACCATCAGTATCCTTGACATTGGCTGTTGCCGAAACTGTTGATTCTGGGTATTCCTTTATATTGTTTGGCGAATTGTCCCCTATGGTAGTCAATTCAAACAAACGTGTTGCTTGAGATTCAAGTAATTTTATAGTTTTCATTGTTTTATTTGGTTATTTATAATATATTATAAATATTTATAACTAGGATAAAATATAAAAAAAATTACAATGGGAAACATCAAAAACAATAATAGACACAATATAAAGCTTAACATAAACTATGATGAGTATTGGGATTTCTTCTTGAACAAGGACAGATTCGGTGCTTATTGTTTTGACGGTTCAAGGCTTTATGATAAATGTCTAATCTCCTACATAGACACAAGCGACAGCGCTTGTACAGTTGAAGACGATTGGCTTATCAGCAACGAGTCATACAGATGGGAAAGCGGTGTATCTATAGGATATACTCTTCATAATGTAGGGTATACTGGTGTTGACAACGGACTTTTCAGATTCAGAAAGGATAGAATTTCAAATGAAGAGTTTGTAAAGATTTATTCAGAGTCTGACTTTTCTTTTGAAGAGGATGATATGAGGCTTAAACTGCATGCCATAAGCGGCAACACATTGCAGTACGAATATCCGATGAGGATTGAAAACGGACTTGCGAGATGCAACGGTGGTTTCTTCCAAGGGGTATTCAAGACAGAATGTGACAAGTATCAGATATTACCAAGCTCATTGTTCGAGGATGTTTGGGACTTTGAATTCGTTCTCAAGAAGGAGGACTTTGAAAAGGAAAGCGACAAGACATTGAACGATAAACATCCAGAAAATAAGGGCATATTCTTCTATATGGGTGTAAGAGCCGAAAACAAATGGGATATTCTTTATGACAAGTCGTTGACAAGCGGAGACACGCTTGATACGGATGATGTGGTTGATTATCTTGGAATGGACTGTGATTGTTCAACGTTGCATAGATTCACAGATGTCGATTGGTACGGTGAATTGGTGTGGTGGAGGGTAAACCCAATAGAGAACTACGTTGATTACATATATTACCCAGACTCAATGTACAAGAATGATGACGAATATTTTTCAGATTATATCTTTGACGAGGACAAACCTATAATTATAGATGATAGGACACTTGCAAAGGAGCTGAAGGACTGCTGTACTTGCGAAAAGGAGGTGAAGAGCATTGTGAAGCAAGAGCTTGTATGTTGCGGATGTGGAAAGTGCAAAGCAATAGGAATTCCAAAATACAAGGTTGAAAAGGTTGACTGTCATTCTTGCTTGTTCGGTGCTGATTATTTGGATGGGTTAGACGAGCTTGACTATGATACTGATTATGTTGCACCAGAAACTGATTTGTCATTGTATGACTTCCAAACGGCAGAACACGGTTTGAGTCTTTTCAAGTTCAAGAGATATACAAAGATATACAGTGACAACAAGTTCTTGCTATTCCATAGGGCAAAGGGAGGTTTTTGCGTTAGGAATTGGGTTGAGGACACTGTAGTCGAATATATGTATGAGAGGAACAGATTCAACGAGAACTTGTTCTTGATAATGAATAGAACTTGCACTGGTTATACTGTTTGGAACATTGATGACCTCAAGGAGCAATATGCTGAAAAGTACAATATCTATGAGGATTTGTACAACAATGCATTGTGCTTCAGAATCACTGACGAAGGCGAGGTTGGATATAGGTATTTGAGTGTTGACTGTGAAGTTAGCGGTGACAACAAGATAAAGATATACGAGGGATATTCCAACAAGGGTGTTATAAAGGACAAACAATGGCACTTAATACACGTCAAGGTGATTGGCGGTGTCAAGACCATGTATTTCAAGTTCTATGTGGATGGAAGACTGAAGTATATTACACAAGAGGTTCCATTGTTGAACTTGAGGAAGCTTCAAGAGGAAGACGAGAAGCAAGAGTTGGTTGCATATAACATTTCATTGGGTGGTGGCACACAAGGTCTATGTGATGTTATAATGCCAGATTATATGAGGGTTTACAATGTGCTTATGCCGTTGGAGGAAAATTTCGGTGGCACGTTTATAGGATATATCAAGATATTCAGATGGTATAACTGCACAATGGAGGTAATGAATATAAGGAATAACTACAATTATGAAATCAGACGTATTAAATTATAAACTAATAAATAATGTCTTGAACAAGTATTTGCCAAAGAATTTATTGAAAATTAGCGATTAGAAAAATATTTATATAAAAAAAAATAATAACTATAACAAAAAACTATAAACTATGCTTGAATTAATCAAAAAATCAGATTTAAAGAATCCTTACTACTATGTAAATGACAATGTTCTTTATGCAATCAGCGACACTCAAATGGATGAGAATTTAGCTGAAATTGAAGATAAGAGAATAGGAGAACACTTAGTCGTATATGTAACAGAAGAACAAGAACTTGCTAAAGGAACAAAATATAGAGATTTGCACAACGATGAGCAAACAGCCCTTGTTGACGGATTATATCAAGTTTCAACAAACAAGATTAATGTAGAGGAATGTAAAGCCATATTCCCTTACTGCACAGTATCCTATGAGGATGATGACAGCAACACATATGAGGAAATTTATTGGCTGCAAGATTACATCAAGGTTGGTGACAAGTTTGTTAACGGCCATTTTGAAAGTTATCATTCCGATTATCAGAAAGACTATGAAAACAAGGCAATTGTTGAAATAGGCAAGTTGATTGACAAGGGAACCAATTTAAACCAAATCATCAGCAAATTCCCATATTACATTTTTGACTCAGCAATGATTGAGGATAAAGTTAAAATTAATACCGAAGACGGACAGAAGATGGTTACATATAATGGCGTTGAAGGTGTTACAACAAAGTCAACTAAAGATATGAAGGATATTATTGCCAAATCAGTTCAAGACAAGACAGTAGCCTTTGCAAATCAAAAGTTGGATGCGTACAACTTGAAAGTAACAGATGATGCAATTGACATCAATTCATCTACAGTTGTTGATAAGTAATGATTCCAAAAAAATAGTTTTATGGACAAACCAATATTAGGTAAAAACGTATCTTTAATAGATAGCCCAAATTTCGGGTCTGAACCTTATCTCATAAAGATTGGTGACAACACTACCATAAGTTTCGGATGCAGCTTTGTCACTCACGATGGTGCTACAAGGGTTGTTAGGAACATAAAGGGCCAAAACCCACAAACAGTAATCTACGGACCAATTGTAATTGGCAAGAACTGTTTTGTAGGATGCAATTCTACCATTCTGCAAAACGTGCACATAGGTGACAACACAATAATTGGTGCTTGCAGCCTTGTTGACAAGGACATCCCAAGCAATGTTGTTGCGGCTGGTGTACCTTGCAAGGTTATATGCACGTTGGACGAGTATATCAATAAGCACAAGGACGAGTTCGAATATATGGTGAAGATGCCATATGAGGAAAAGAAGAAATATCTGCTTAAGAAATTTCAGAACGACTTGAAATGATAAAAAAAAAAGAAGTGAAATTAAATCACTTCTTTTTTTTATTTGCCATCAATTTTTAGTATGAATCATTCACATAGTTTCTTTTATAGACCCATATGTTGTTTCTTTCTGTCATTGAGTCTACGCTCCACTTCTCTAACATATTGACACCATTCGTCATATCCCATTAAATTCCCAAATTCTGTAAGAATAGCCATTGGGCTATATGCTTGTAGTAATTGAGACATAATTCTCATGCATTCGTTATGTTCACCATTGTCAACTGATTCACTACCCATATTTCCATCGAAATAAGATTCTTTCATTATTCTTTTTACACTATTCTTTACTATTCTGTGTAAATCATTTTCTGTTAGTCTTACAATTTTCTTCATATTATTTAGTATTTTAAATATAAATATTTTTTTTTTCAAAAATCAATATAGTCATTGAAAAAGAAATCATCGATTACGCCCAATTTTAGTGCATATCTGTATGCCGTATTGTTTCCTTTGGAGAATTCTGTCTTTGTATTGTATTTCAATGCCTCTTGCTCAATGTTCTTGTATATGTTCCAATATCCCTTCTTGTGCTGTTTCCTTATCACAAGCCAATCCATATCATCAATGTAGCCGTACTTGTATGCAGCAAAGAACGCGCTCAAGTTTCCTTTCTTGAACTCTTCCTTTGTTGAATACTTCCTTGCCTCTTCCATTATGTTTTCCTTGTTCTTCCAATATCCGTGAGGATGATTCGTGTTTTCTTGTGTGTCAAGCCAAGTCATTTCATCAATCCACTTGTTTCTTTTGGCAGAGTCATATGCCCTACGTGACATTCTGTTGAATTCAGTCCTTGACGAATATTTCTTCGATTCATTAATCACGTTTTCCTTATTTTTCCAATGATTCTTTTCGTGCCTCATAAAATTGGTGTCTTTATAACAATAAGTACAATTCAAAAAGGAAATAAACGATAATTTTCTGATATTTATTTGTAAAAAATAATTAATAAAGAAAAATAAATCAAATATGCGTGGGTTGTTTTTTTATAAATTAGTAAGCCCTTATCGAGAGGACATAACAAAGGATTGTAAATTGACAATAAATGAGATAGACAGCAACTTTATCACATTGAAGGATGCTGACATCAAGTCATTTACATTTGACGAGAATACGAACAAGCTCATACTTACAAGGAACAGTAAGGATGAGCAACCCCTTGTTGCCGATTTATCTCCTTTGGCCGAAGGTGTCGTGCACAATCTATATGTTGCATATGATAAGGAAAAGGGTGAGATAAAGATAACTTGGGATGACAATGTGGCTATCATTGACGGTCTTATCACAAAGAAGAACGTTGGTACATATATGCTCACTCACGTCAATTCAGATTCTACGCTTGTTGGTTTGGGAACGGAGCATTGTCCACTTGGAATCAACGTTGTTGATAGAACTGGAGTTTATAGACCTTGCATCAAGTATTTGAACATTGCTGGTGGAGAATTTCTTCCAAAGCCTTGTGATGTTGAGAAGGGTGACAGATATGTCACTAGGGAATGTGTTAGCGAATATGGCTATCTTTATGACTACAAGGCAGTACAAGCAATCAATGAGGACTTGAAGTTCGGTTGGAGGGTTCCAACAAAGGAGGATTGGGACGGTATGTTGAATGCTGTTGAACCTTGTGAATGTGATAGAAACCATGCTAGCACTGTATGCAACAAGGAATTTGGTAGATGTGCTGGTAAGGTTCTTAAGTCAATGTCCGATTGGGATGAATGCGAAAGTGGTGACTGCGGATGTATATCATCTGAAGACCGTTGCAGATGCAAGAAGGAGGATTTATTTGAACCAGTTGATGATAATTGCTACCACTACAACAAGAGGGATGGCAACTGCTTCGAATTCCATCCAAAGAGGAAGCCATGTGACTCAAAGGGACTTGACAAATTCGGTTTGAAATTACTTCCAGCAGGTTATGGTGATGGTTGTGAATTGAAGAATTATTTGGGCAAGAGAGGTTCTTTTTGGACAAGTACGGCAATCAATAACACTGATGTGTACGCAAAGAGATTCGACTATGACAAGAGCGGAGTTGTTCAAGTTGCAGCAGCACCACATGCCATTATGAGCATAAGGCTCGTAAAGGATTATGACGGTTCAAACTTCCACGAGGTTGAATATATCAACGGTAGTGTTTTCCGTTGCATATTGATGCCATCTCTTACAGCAAAGAGCGGTTACTTGATTTGGACAATAAATAACGTTGCATTCGATGACCCAAGATATTGCCCACAAGAGATTGATATTGTTGATTATGCATTCAATATCCAATTGTTTACAACAGAATGGAACGGTTTCTTCTGGGTTAAGAAACGTCTTGAAGAGGGTGAATGTGTTGTATTGTTTGACGGTTTGGAAGATGATGAATATTCTTTATATATGGTAAAGAATGGTGAGCTTGTATCAGTAGCTAGTCAAATTTACGAAGATATATATGAGAAGTTTGAGCAATTCATACAAGAAATCAACGGCAGACTTGATGAAGAGATTGAGACAAGACAAGCATCTGATGAAGTGTTCAGTGGGGCAATAGAAGACCTTAGAAGCATTATCGAAAGCGGTACAAGCGAGATAACTTCGGCAATTACAGAGTTGAGCGGTACTGTTGATGAAATTATTGACCAAATATCTGGTATTACAGATGAAATTGACACATTGAGCGGAGATGTCGCAACTTTGCAAGAAGAGCTTTCTGGTGAAACAGAAGCGCGTCAAGCAGCAGATGAGGCATTGAGCGGCGCAATTGAAGACCTTTCGAGCGATGTTCAAGAAATAGCTTCTGAAGTAGAAGCACTTGGTGGTGCGCTTGAAACTGAAATAAGCGACCGTCAAGCAGCAGATGAGGCATTGAGCGGAGCTATTGAGGACGTATCAAGCGAATTGGCAGAAGAGATTGAACGTGCAAAGGAGAGGGAAGATGATATTGAAAGTAGACTTATTAGTCGCGGAGAATATAATTCTGAAAGTGGAGTTCTTACTTTATTTAAGGAATCAGAAGAAACCATTGAGGTTCAATTCAATGGAAATTATGGAACTTTTTAAATTAATTTGATAAAATAAAAAAATAGTAATATAATGGAACAAGCAAGTAAGAATAGGTTACAATTTGTACACCATGACGAATGTTTCCAAACAAGGGAAGAGGCAATAGCATATATCGAGAACGGTCAGACACTTGACCGTCCAACACTTTATGCAGAGCCAATGGTGCTCAAATACGGTGATTCAGCTAATCCAAACATCATATTGGCAATCGGTTCAGTAGGAAACGGTGTGGCAAGTACTGCAAACAGGACTTTCTATATCGATTCGGCAGACATCGAAGGCTCAATACAAGAACTTGCTGAAAGGGTAGATGCTGACGAGCAAGCAATCGATGCTATAAGCGGTATGGTGTCCAACGTAATGGCAAGTTGCGGTTTGAAGGAAGATGGTACACTTTCACCATTCGAAAATGTAATCATTGACGATAGCGGCTCATTGGCAGAAGCTGTAGAGACATTGGCAGATTATGTCAAGGGAATGGAAGAAAGACTGACCATCACAGTAGAAGATACAAATACGGTTGACTTGGCACTTGAAAACGGCAAACTCACAGCCGATTCGGTGTTTCCAACCAAGTTCTCTTTCGATGGTAGGGTTTTCCTTACAAATCAGCTAAACAAGGAGGATGTCGAGGGTAACAAGAGCGGACATTTCATCAATGTTGACCTTGCATATGAAGGAAACGGAGAGCCATTGCAGCTTGTAGTCAATGGTGATATTGTAAAGGAAATACCAATACCAGAGGAAATACACGTTATATCTGGTACTTATGACCAATTCAAGGAGGCTCTTGTGATTTCATTGTCTGATAACAGTAAGATTGAAATCAGCCTTGAGAGATTGGCAGCAGAATTGAGGGTTATCACACCAAGAACATCACCAGTTGAACTTAAGATTGAAAGGGTCGGTCCAACAACAGTGGATGGACAAGACGAGTACAAGAGCATCTTGTCAACCAAGGTGTATGTATCAAGTGATGCAGACAACATCATTGAAATACAAGACGATGGTGAATCAGATGCAAGATTGTACGTTAAGGGTACAGCAGACAATATAAAGTACAAGAACGGTACTGTGGATGATGCGTTGAATTCGCTTGAATCAGCAGTAAGCAACGAGACAGACCGTGCGATTGAAGCAGAAGAAGCACTTGAAGCAAAGATTGCAAGCTTGAGTGGTTCAACAGAAGGTTTGCAAGAACAGCTTGACAATGAATCTGTTGAAAGACAAGAGTCTGATTCTGAATTGAACCAGAAGATTGATGCTGTGAGCGGATATGCAAATGCAATAAGCGGACAAGTTCATTCAAAGGAATATGAAATCAAGGAGTTGATTAGAGAGACAAGCGGTGATTTGCAGTCTAATATAGACGCAGTAGACAAGCATCGTACATTGAAGATTGAACAGATTGGCTCTGAAAACCTCAAGCTTTTGGTCGATGATTCAACTCCAAATGCGACATATCTAAACGGTTATGTTAAGGTTCTTGATTCGAACGACAACATCATCGAGGGTGGCAATAGCATTGTCGGTGGAGCATTGTACGCAACAGCAAAGATGAGCTATTCACCAAAGCTAAATGCAATCACTTTTGAGACAAGCGGACCAAGACAAGGCAACATCTCTACATTCTACCTTAACAATGCCGACCTTAGCTATGATACAGCAACAAATGAATTGACATATACATATACTATTGCTGGTTCATTAAGCGGTTCCACAATGGCATCAAAGACTTGGAAACTTAATTCGTTCGGTGTTGTTGACCATATCGACTACAACCAAGAATTGGAGCAGCTTGAGATTTACTACAAGGATGCTGGTGGTGATATGCAGAAGATTGAAGTACCAGTTGGAGACTTGTTCAACGAGCTTACAGTTGAAGATACCAATACAGTCAACTTGACCAAAGAGAGAAGGGTTGATGGTAGTGATTTATTGTCAGCAGATGTAAACATAAGTCATAATGAAGGTAATATGCTTTCTGCAAGAAATGACGGTTTGTACGTACCATCAAGTGGTATCACTGCAAATGCAGCAGCAATTGCTGAATTGAGCGGTAAGACCACTGAAAACACAAGCAACATTTCTGAACTTTCTGCGACAGTTGCTACACACGAAAGCAGAATAGAGACTCTTGAAGCCAATTCTTCAGCAGCCGAAAGCGAAATAGAGGATTTGTCAGAAAGAGTTGCTTCGGCAGAATCAAGGCTTGACACATTGCAAGGCAATGCAATGGTCGAAGGCTCTGTTGCAAAGTCTGTAGCAGATGCCTTGGCAGAAGCAAAGGGCTATACTGACGAGAAGGTTGATGCAGTGACACTCGAAGGTTCAAGTGCAATCACAGTTGATTATTCAACCAAGACAGTAAGCCTTAAAATCAATGCCGACTTGAACAGCGAAGGCTATTTGAAGTCAAGTGATAATGGTATATATGTTAGCGGTATCAATGATGCAGTTTCGGCTGCAATAAGCGGCAAGGCTGATGTTGACAGCGTATATACAAAGGCTGAAAGCGATGCCAAGTTTACAACCAAGGAGGAAACAAGCGCAATTGATGAACGTTTGGCAAATGCTGAATCAAGCATTTCTACGTTGAACAGCAATGAACTTGTTGAAGGTTCTGTGGCTTACACAGCAAAGCAGTACGCTGATGATGTAAGACATTATGCTGAAACACTTGGCGATAGGATTGATGCAAATGATGGAGCCATTTCCACATTGAACGGAAACGAGTTGCAAGAGGGTTCTGTAGCTTATACAGCAAAGCAGTATGCTGATGCAGTGAAGGATTACACCGACACAGTGAAGGGCGAGTTGAATGACAAGATTGATGATGCTCAAACAGAAATTGACGAGAGTGTCAAGAATGTTGCCTTGAACAAGCACGATGACAACGAGCGTACATATGACTTGGTATATACATTGAATAACGGTATTGCAATAACAGGTGGTACTTTGAACATTCCAGAAGACAAGTTCTTGAAGAGTGTTTCTTATGACCCAATCACAAAGAACCTCACCTTTGTATTCAATGTCGAAAGCGGTACTACTACAGAGGTGATTAACGTTGGAGACTTGGTTGACACATATTATGGCGGTGAAACAACAACCATAAGTGAAAATCATATCATTGAGGTTAAGGTGTGTGACCACGAGCACAACGAATACTTGAAGGTTTGCCAAGATGGTTTGTTTGTAGGTGGTGTGGATGAAGCTATTAGCGCAGCAACAAGCGGCAAGGCTGATGCAGACAGCGTATATACAAAGGCTGAAAGCGATGCCAAGTACGCAACCAAGGAGGAAACAAGCGCAATTGAGGGAAGATTGTCAGATGCAGAAACAAATATTGCAGCGCTTGAAAACAGTGTTGCAACCATCGGAAGCAGTTTGTCTGCACTTGGAGATAGGGTTTCAGCAAATGAGCAAGCCATTACCACATTGAACGGAAACGAGTTGCAAGAGGGTTCTGTAGCTTACACTGCAAAGCAGTATGCCGATGCTGTAAGGAATGGTCTTACTCCAAGAGTAGATGCACTTGAGTCAAATGTTAATAGAATAAGCGGTGATGTTGCAACAAATACAAGCCATATTGCCGAATTGAGCTCATATACATATAGCATACTTGACAGTGCAAATGCATATACTAATGAGAAGGTTGAAGAATTGAACCAAGACATAGCTGAATGCAACGAAAGTATTGGCAACCTTATAAGTGATTTGGTTTCAACAAGTGGCGCTTTGCAGACAGCAATTGACCAGAAGGCAAATGCTAGTGACGTATACACCAAGAGTGAAGTATATAACAAGGAAGAGATTGACTCTATGATTGGTGGTATACCTTCATATAGTGGAGATATTACCGAATTGAGCGGACAAGTTCAAACTGTAAGCGGACAAGTACAGACAATCAGTGGACAAGTTGAAACAACTAACAGCAAGATTGATACTGTAAGTGGTCAAGTTGGTACATTAAGCGGTCAAGTACAGACAATCAGTGGTCAAGTTGGAACAGTAAGTGGACAAGTTGAAACCACTAATGGAAAGATTGATACATTGAGCGGTCAAGTTATAACATTGAGCGGACAAGTACAGACAATCAGTGGACAAGTTGAAACAGTAAGCGGTACTGCAAACAATGCCCTTGATTTAGCAAATGAAATCAAGTTGAAGTACAATTGGATTGTTGCAGATTCTCCAACAGTTGATTTGACAAAGAGTGACAGCACAAACAGTGGTTCTACGTTGACAGCAGATGTCAAGATTTCAACAGCAAGAAACAATGCTCTTAAGGCAGACACAAGCGGCTTGTATGTCGGTTTGTCCAATTTGACATACAGTACAGCTGGTAATGAACTTACATTTACAAACTCAAATGGAGAAAGCACAATCTTGAGGTTGAATTCAGTTGATGTTGTAAAGAGCATCTATTATGATGGTGCATCAAATGAACTTGTATTCGTATACACAGCAGAAGGTGTTGAGAAGACCACAAGAATTGATGCTACTGCATTCTTCAAGGGCATCTTTGGTACTTATGACGGAAACGTTAAGGTAGAAACCTATTTGGCTCCATCTGGTAGCAGTCAGAATGTTGCAACAGCAATTACTGCAAATCTTGATGTCAATAGAATCATTAGCACTGGTGATTCATTCACAAAGTATGTTCAAGTTGAGTTCAGAAAGAGTGCTGACAACACCATTTTGGGTTATGTCGGTATTTCAACACTTGACAGTAATGTATTGACAAAGGACAGTGACAATGAGTTGTATGTTCCAAAGGAGGCAACCAACTATACTTGCATATATAGTGGCGAGACCGCAACTGTTCAAGAGGCAATTTCCGACTTGGAGAGGTTGGTAAACAGCAACAGCGATAACATATATAAGGTTGTTGGCGTTACAAGTGCCGATACCGAACTTACAGAATATATGTCTGGAAGCAGTTACTTGGAGGAAGCAGAAACTGTTGTTGAAGCATTGCTTACACTTGACGGTAAGATGGCAGAGGCAGCTGGTGAAATTGAAGAATTGCACGAGGCTGATGCATTGCTTGCACAAGAGATTATGGACTTGCAGAACAAGACCGCAATTGAGGGAATTGACACCAATTCTGCTGACATTACAGTGGTGACTACAAGTGCAAGGACTGACCAACCAACCACAATCCAAGTTGATGTCAAGTTGTCCGAACAGAACATTACCGATGAAAGTGAAAGCCAAAGAGGTGAGAATATACTTCAAATCCTTAATGACGGTTTGTATTTTGGAGGTATTATCGACTGTGGTTCATATGACGATGATTAATGATAAAAAAATGTTGGATACAGATGTTTGTACGCTGTATTCAACATTTTTTTTAAAAATATAAAAAAAATAGTGGATGTTTTGATTAATATTCCATATTTATATGTAAGTGAATAAAAAAAAATAATAACTAAAAAATAAAAACATTTAAAAAATGGCACTTAGACATTTACAACTTTTAAGAAACAAGCCTATTGCTCAAAAAGGTAGAGAAGCAGCAAAGAATGCGGCAAAAACAGCAGCAGAAGATTTGAAGGATGGCGAACTTATTGTTGCAAGATATTTGATTGATACTGGTGGTACACCTTCAGAGACAAATACCGCAATTGCTTTAGGTTTTAGAGTAGATGATGGTACAAATGCAGCTCATACTGTATTCTATGACCAAAGAGAATTAGAAGAAAAGATTAGTGGCTTAACTGGCAGCACTGAAGCTTTGGAAAAGGCTGTTGGTGTTAACCATAATGAGTCATCTATTACTAGTCACGTAAGTAGTACAAATTATATTAGTGGTGCGACTAGTGTTGTTAGTGGTTTGACAGCTCTTGATACTCAATTGAAGGCTACTGATGATATTGCTAAAGAAGTTAGAGCAGCAGTTGGTAGTTCAGCTAATACATTGACAGCAAATGGAAGCTATGTACAACCAAATCAAACTGTTAAGGAAGCAGTCCAAGCATTAGATACTCAATTGAAGCAAGCTACTGATTCAACAGTTAAAGCTCACACTTTACTTGGCACTACATCTGGAGATACAGAATTTAGTGCAAATGGTACTTATGTAAATGGAAAGACAACTGTTAAAGCTGCGGTAGAAGCTTTGGATAGTGCAATCGTTAACAATGACGCAGCAGATGCTAATTTGAGAGCTGTTGTTGGTGTTGGTTCTGGAGCAACAACATTGACTATACCTGAACCAAATTATGTTGGTACATCACCTCAAGTAAGTGGGGCAATCAAGACCTTGGATACTGTTGAGAAGAATACAAGAGATGCTATTGGATTAGATGGTAGTGGTAACACAATCTCGTTGGATGGTACAAACTATATGTCTACTGCAACAACAGTGAAGAGCGGTTTGACAGCTCTTGATTCAAACTTGGCAGCATTGAGTGGCGCAGTTACAACTAATAAGATTAATCCTACAGACACAATTGCAGTTACAACAGCAGATACTGGAACTACACTTGATGTAAAGATAAGCACATCTGCAACAGAGCCATCAACATCTGGTAGTGAAGTTGATATGCACAAGAATATCATTTCTGCAACAACAGATGGTTTGTATGCTTTTGCTGATTTGCACTATACAGCTTCAACAAATACTTTGGAATTTGTTAACACTTACGGCAAAAAGTCTGTTCAATTGACTGGTTTGAAGGCTATTAAGGATGTTGGATACAACTTATCTGCTGAAACCATTGAAATCGTATTTGAAACAACTAGCGGTGACAGTAAGGTTGACATTCCAATGGCTGGTCTTATCAATGAATTTGAATTTATTGGTTCTAGTGAGAGTGGTGCAACACAAGCAAGCGCATCTCAACACAATGTTTCATTGGTTGAAGTAAGAGATACTGGAGCTGGTACATCAAAGATTTATGGTGAAGTTAGTATCTTTGACTGTGGTACATACTAATTGTTTGATATTTAATAAAAAAATAGATGGCAAATTAATGTCATCTATTTTTTTTATAGTACCACATATTCTTTTTTTGCAAAGTCCTCACCAATGAAATAGTTGTATTTTTTAGCCCAATTCTCCAATTTTAGTTTATAATCTTTTGATTCATCTAGCAGTGGGTATATTCCTTTCAGAACAGATTGGCTATATGGTTTTGCATTTAGCAGTCTGAAGAAATCATCTCTGTTAAGTTTCAAAGTTCTTTTTTCTGTATCTGAAGAGTCTGTTGTTTCTTGCAGACTATGCGTACCATTTTCGTTTTGCACAAGTTCCAATGTAAGGCTTTTTGGCTGATGCTCTTCAGTATTATCTTCTTGTTTTATAGTTTCACTGAAAATAATTTCGATGGAATTTTCCTTTTCATTGAAAGATATAGATATTTGATTTCCATTGAAATTTATTGTATGCTCGTGAAGTTGTTTTAGTTCGTCTATCCCTATTTTCATATATTAGTTATATTTGTCTTCTGTTATTGTCACATCAAGCATTAATGCTTGATTATGGTTATGCATTATCCAAAGGCTAGTTAGTCGTTCAGCAATGTAACCTCCAATTCTGTATTGATATGATATTTCATTATTTGGGCTGAAGTCTTTAAGATATTTGTCCTTGTTGTTCTTTATTCTGCTTTCTATGTCAATTCCGACTATTGAGATGTAAGTGTATAGTATTTTTTGCTGGAATTTGACATATTCCAAGAATTCGTCACTTTTCATTATGAACATATTATATGGGAACATTGACTTTCCATTTAACAACTTATTCCATCCATTTATGTAATCTGGGTATAATTCGGCAATTATTCCACTCACAATGTATAGGTCTTCGATATTGTGCGCATTCTTGTATTGCTCTTTGATGGTTGTCTTGAATGTAAGTATTTTTGGCGCTATTATTTCATATTTGCCGATTAGTTCATCTATATTTGGAATATCGTCCATAAAATTAAAATATCGTCTGTAATGACAGAATCCAACATATTTTTTTAGTTTTACTCGTTCAGCCACATAGAAATAAGACATTATCTCTGAATAGAAGCTACCTTTTAAGTCACCCCACGAATCGTTGTTTATTAACCGTGAGTCAACAATTTTGTATATGTTGTTCGTGAGAGGTGGTTTGAAATCAGTGTGGGTGCAAATGAAAATGTCCAAATCGTTTGGTTTGATATTTTTTTGATTGTCAACAGATTTATTTGCAACAACACTTTTAAGAAAGTTTTTGACATTATTCATAAATTTGTCGTATGAATAATGAGATAAAATTTCATTCTGTGTATCAATTATTTGTTTTCTTTCTAGGCTGTTTAAAGATAATATTCTTTCTGCCACTTCAGATAAATTTGATTCATTTTCTGATAAATTAAAGAAAGTTCCTTTATTGAAAGTTACTTCTTTAAAACATTCATTTTCATTAAGCAGAGCGATACATTCCATTTTATATGATTCTAGTATTGGCATTCCAAATCCTTCATATTCAGAAGAAAAAACAAAGAATTTTGCGTACTTGTATAGTGTAGCAAGCATTGTTTCGTCAGCAAAAATAGTGTGACTTCTCTTGAATATTTTGTTTTGCTTCAGCCATTTGATTTCGTATTCATTAAATTCTGAACCAGTACATACAAGATGTATGTTTTTATGCTTTCTTAAGAATGGAGAAATGTGTTTCAAGAACCAATCAAATCTTTTATAACCCCATCTTGTACCTACATACAATATGTAATCATAATCAAACGGATTATTGTTATAATATGAAGTTCCAAACGTTGGGTTCAAAGCACGGCTTATTACGTGTATTTTCTTTTCATCTACATTTAATAGCCTAATCAAATCCTTTTTGGTGCATTCTGTGTTTACTTCTATTGCAGATGCTTTTTGTACCATTTTTCGTTTCCCTATAATTTGTAGGTCATTTGGTGGAAACATACTAGTATATATTTCTGGAATCATATCGTGGACAGACATAACAAAAGGTTTATCACCTATATAATCCAAAAAATAAGTATTGTAGAAAGTGGGATAGAATATATCGAAATTACCTTTTGATAATTGTTCAATAGCATCTTGTGAAAAAGAAGTATCACCACTTTCGATTAATTCAGATAAATACTTGTTATTTGTTTTAGAAATAGCAAATTTGCCAACGAAATCTTGATAATTTCCTTTGGTTAACCCAATACCATTGTAATTATTTATTATTTCACTGTTATTTAAACCATTTGCAATGTCAATATATAATCGAGATATTCCACCAAATTTCTGTAAACTATATATTTGACCATCGAATAAAATTTCAATTGGTTTTACCCAAGTTTCCTTATTGTTTTTGATTCTTGCTGCAATTATTGGGCTTGTTTTCTTGTTCAGTATACCATTTTCAGAATTTATAGTCTCTATATCATATATTTTTGAAAGCATAGAAAAAACAGATTGGTCGTGCCTATTTTCTATAAAATTAGGGCGATTTGGTATTGAACTTTTTTCATCAGTGCATAAATGGAAATGATTTGTCATTACATCATACCATTGATTTACAAAATCAACTGACTTTGGTTTTTTTGAAATAATTAATATACCAGCTCCACATTGTATGGCATTGTCAAAAATATCAATATTGTGTTTATTGTATGTTTTATTTATATAATCATATAAATCCATTCTAGTGAAGTTGTTCTCAACATAAGGTCCATAACAAGGGCTTAATATTCCACTTTCTGAATTTGTAGCTATATCAATCCATTTTTTCAACTCAAGTCTGTTGTTATATATAAACATACATCCACAGTCAGCATAAACAACAATATCACCATCTGTTAATGTTTCCAATTCCTTTTTGATGATATATGGTTTCCAAGACCAATAGCCATAACCTCTTTTGAATTCTTTAAAGAAAGAGCCGTTAGTCTTTAAGAATTGTTCGTCAAAGTCATTTTCTGTATATACTTTTATATCACTAAACAAATTCATATTTCTTGCTTCAAAGGAAATTCTTTCAGTAGAAAAATTGGATTCGGTGTTGGCAAACGTGATAAAATTTATTTTCATATTTTAACCTCTTTTTCCATTATTATGTTTCTTTGGGCGAGTTTTCCCATAACTTCATCAATATCCATACCATATTGCAGAACCAATCTACATGGTTCTGGATATTCATCGTAGTCATCCATATTCTCGTATGCTAGTGCAACACACCCATCCATACAGTCTTGAAACCCGAAACAAGTAGAGTCTTGAATCAAGTCTAGTTTAATATCTGTTATGAAAGTATATTCCTCGTCATACGAACCTTCGTTTGGAATTAGCTCGTTGCATAGTCCGCAAGGCTTGTATTCGAAGTTTTCACCGAAGAATGAATCAACGTCATTGGTGAACAGAAGCTTGTATATGTTCTGTCCACCAATGTTTTCACCAATATGCTTTATAAAGCAGAGTTTCTTATCCATTGTTCTTCTTTGATACGTTTAGTTTCTTGTTGAAGTTGTCAAGAACAATCTCATATTTTGTTGTGTATGCACGACAGTCCTTGTTTACTCCATTCTTGTTTTCCCACCACTTTGTATCACCATTAATTGCTGAAGATGCGTTACTTGTGGCCGCTTCTTGGTCTATAGTTTTTATTTTTTCACCGTTGATATAATAATTGCAAGGAAATGCATTGATTTCTAAAGAATCATTTCCTCTTTTTGTAATTTCAACTTTTATACCGTTTTCGATATAACATAGTGAAGTCAACTTATTTAAGTCGTTAATTGAAAATGTCATAATATATATGTTTTAATTGATTATTTTTTATCTTCTGCAAGTATTGTATTTTCTGCAATTTCGTTCTTTACTGCAAGAATCTCGAACATTCTGTCCATATATGTGTCTGTGAACTTCTGGTAATAAATCTTGCAATCCTTGTCTTGCCCTATCCTCAATATTCTGTATTCGGCTTGTTTGTTTTCTGCGGCAATGAATGAAATATTGTTGAATATTACAACCGAAGCCTCGTTGAGGTTTAGACCTACGCTTGCGCTTTGTAGGTTTCCTATGAACACAGTGCAGTTTGGGTCTGTCTTGAATTTGTTGTATGCCTCATCCTTTTTCTTTGGTGTCATTTTGCCGTTATATACAACGCACTTGTCCTTGAAGTGGTCTTGAAGTGTATATAATTCCTTGTCGAAGCAGCAGAATATTACAACTTTTCTTCCTTCATTCAATTCTTGTTCAGTAATTTTGATGGTATTTTTTACCATAAGGTCGGCAAGAAGCTGTCTGAATATTGAGCTTTCTATAAGCTTGTGGTTCTGTATGAGTTTGGTTATATCCTTTTCTTCGTTATGAAGTATGAAGTCATTCCAAGCGTTTTCATAGTCAACCCTTTCTTGTGGGGATAGCTCATATTCGATTACCTTTCTTTCAGTACGTATTGATTTTAGTGTGTTTTCGCTTGTTTCCCTATAGTACAGATGCTTTATCCGTTCAGCAAGCTCGTCAAGGTTGCTTGCACCGTTTGTTAGCCATATTTTCTTGCAGTTCTTGTCAAGATATTTGTCCAAGTCATCCTTTTCTTTAATTGTCAAGTCGTACCACGAATCTTTCTGCACAGATTTCAAGAATTGTTTTGTGAAATAATCCCTTTCGTTCTTGTTTGGGATTATTTGTTTACCATCGCAGTATGTTTTTACGTAATTTATCCAATCCTTTGTAACATCGGCATCAATTAGCTTAAGTATATTGTAAAGATTTATTGGGTTATTCTTAACCATTGTACCAGTAAGCTCGAAAACCCCATCTGGTTTGCTTCGTTTTAGCAAGTCACTTACAATTTCATACATACCGCTACTGTTGTTTGACAGTCTGTGTGCCTCATCGATGATTATTAGGTCGAATTTTGACTGAAACAATTGTGAATTGTCAAGAGATTCCTCTACAATTTCACTTTTTTCTGTCTTTACAATCTTTTCAACGGTTTTCCATTCGACTTTTCCGTCATCGGTATATACTTTTGTCTTGAATTTCTTGTTTACCTTTGGCACAACATAGAAATTCTTCAGAATATCATAGTTGATGATGGTATATTTGTTCTCTTTCCATTTTGAACCTTCCACAATTGTTATATCATCAGATGGAACGAATCTTTCAATCTCCCTTTTCCAATTTGTTTTCAATGAAGATGGACAAATAACCAATATCTTGTTGTATTTTCCCTCTATTGATGCCACTATTGAGCATACTGTGTTGTGTGTAACAACATAATTTTCTGTTAAGAATGATTGGTCTTCAGAATCAACGCTGAAACATATTGCATTGCTTTCCCTTACGAGTCTTACATCAGTAATGTATCTGTCAAATGGTTTTGCCTTTTGAGCAATTTCGTCATATTCCTTGTTTTTTTGTTCGTCAGCAAAAGGATTGAACATTGTCATTAAATTTATTTCAACACAATCCTCCTTATTTTCAAGCATTGCAATTCCACCAAGCGAATTAACAAGCATTCTAATGTCGTGGGCTATGTTTTTTGATTTCGTCTCGTATTTTATGAATGCCTTTTTGTCGAAAGTTGCTTTTCCATCCAATATACCAGCCAAAAGTTCAAGCCTTTGCTGTACAGAACCGCACAAATATACTTCTGGTATTCTACGTTTTTCCCAAGATGCCTCATCAGCTACATTTTCGTTTGAATCTATGAGTTTTCCCATTGCAAAAGGTGGGAACAAGTATTTTCTTTCCTCATATTCAGATGGTCTACACATTGGAATCCTCCAACAGTTCTTGTTTGGGTTGTTTTTTGGGTGAATACCGCTTTTAAGGATGCCTTTAAGTGAAATAACCTCCCAATTCTTTCTTGTATCTCTCTTTGCAATCCACAAGTGTTCGAGACCGCAGTTTACTTTCAGACCGTCATTGAATGTTATTTCATATATATCCTTGATACCTTGTGGGTATCTTCCGATTATCTTTGTTGGCAAGCCATATGAAGAGAACATGTAGTCACCAACTTGCAATGTGTCAGCCCTTCTGAATCCGTTTGGCGTAGGAAGCATTGTGTTGGCATCAATTTCCTTTCCCATTCCCATATCGAGTGAAACTATTCCCTTTTTACGTGAAAGTAGGAACTTTATTGCGTTCTTTTGGTGCTCTTTGATGGTTATTTTGCCCATTTCGTCATATTTCTTGAAGTCAACGTCCAAAGACTTGAAGTCTTCAACGAACAGAGGTGCAAGTATAGCTGTTTTAGGTACAAAAAGCTGCAAAATCTCTGGTTGACTTCTTCTGTATAGAATAGACATATGATATGTGTTTTCTGTTTCACCGAAAACGTATCCTATGTACAACTTTTCTGGTACAAATTCAATGTTATATTCATTTTTAAGCTTTTCACCGTACCATTTTGCTATTTTAACAGTCTTGTTGTAGAAAATAGGGTCTTTTTCATATGAATTGAGTATATATTCCACTTCAAAGTTAGTCAAAGGTGTTTTTGTTTTTCTTTTGAGTTGTTTTATCAGTGGATTTGCACCATTATAACTCTTTAGAATGTCATATGCTTTATTTACTTTTAATATACTGTCTGCCATATTGTTTTTATATAAAAAATAAATAATTAAACAAAAAAAACAATCTATTTATAGTAAAATGCGATAATTTTTATATATGAAATATATAATCAATGAGAATCAATACCAGTTATTGAAGGAATATATGCAAGATGGTTTTTCATATGAAACACTTAGCTCATTACCAACATCGAATAAGAAGTATAAATATTGCTGTAAGTATTTGGGTGAACCAGTTGGAAGGGGTATTGCTCGTGCTGTATTCGATGTGGATGAAGAGACTGTATTGAAAATCAATATTAGTAGTTATCACGATAATTCAAATCAAAATGAATGGAACAACGTTGCTAAATTGGCTGCTAAATTTGATATTTTCCCAAAATATTATAAACATGCCGATGATTTTTCTTGGATAACTTGTGAGAGTGTACTTCCTATGGATATGGCAGATTGCGAAGTTATATTAGGTATTCCATTTTGCACAGATAGTCATTCGGAGATATATGGATGGAATCCAGATTATGAGAAATATATTGTAAATGAAGTACGTGATAACGTAACGTTGGAGGGTTTTATATGGTGGGCAGAACAAAGAGCTTGGCATTCTAACAATTTAGGCGGCAAATTGGAAATGATTTTCAAGCATTTTACTGATAAGGAAATAAGGAAAATAAACCTTAAGTTTATGGCACTAATGAAAGGTCCAAATGGAAAATGGTTCAAAGATTTATATAAATATATTATAATGACTGGTGGTAGTTCTGACTTGCATAAAGGTAATTTCGGTATGGCAAGAAGAAACGGCAAGGAAGTATTGGTAATAATTGATAGTGGTAATAAACCTATTTGATATGGAGACAATTAAGAAATTTAGAGACGAGAGACAGATTCCAATCAACAGAAACAATATGTTCTATTCAGAGCAAGACTATTTGTTCGAATTGGAAATAGGAAAGAACTACTTGGAGGAAGATGTAAATCAGACTTTGATATTGTACCAAGTTGACTTGGAGAAGACAAACCTTGATGCCACATATGTTGAATCCAAGAGTGATGCAATAGTGTATAAGCCGCCAGTTGAACTTCATTGTCTATATACTGTGGAAGAACCAGAGCTTATGAGCTATGAGAAGAACAAGAACTTGGGAACTTATGTGAAGAGTGGAAAGCTCAAATTCGGTGTCTTTCAAGCGACTCTTGACGAATTGGGCTGTGACATAAAGATTGGGGATTATATAGGTGTGGTTGTTTCGAATACCCACATAGAGTATTATACAGTTACTAATGACGGTAGAAACAATTTCAACAACGCTAGAACTACATTCGGCTACAAGTCTTCGTACAGAAGCATTGAAGCCGCACCAGTATCAAGTGAAAATGAATTTAACGGAAAATAAATACAAAAGAGATGATTATACAACCAAAACCATATTTAAGTAACTTTAGGATGAGGAAGAAGGCTATTGGAAAGGAACGTAGGTTGAATATGGACAAGATTATCCTTGAAAAGGGTACACCATTTCCATTGTATACTGAACTGTCCGACATAGACAATTCATTCAACGAATGGGTGAACAGTCTTGAAGTTTCTTATGATGGCAAGCTTCTTCCAATATTCAAGCTTTTCAGCAACCAGAGGATAGGAGAATATTCACAGACTTGGAAGCACTTGGACGAGGTTGGAAACCCACTGCTCAACTTTTTTGCAGTCACAAGGGAAAACAACCCAAAGCAAGGTAGAAACCAAGGGGGTATGTTCAATATTCCTGGAGACAGAGATTATCCTATGTTCTTGGTTCCAAGCCTTTTGGAGAACGGTGAAGAGGCATATGATATGTATTCTATGAAGCAGCCGTTTTGTGTGGACTTGATTTATTCTCTGACCCTTATAACCAACAAGTATGAGCTGTTGAACGATGTGAATCAGAAGATACTTAATGAATTCAAGGCATTGGAATGCTATATTGCACCAAATGGGCATTATATGCCAATGAAGCTTGAGGATATTTCAGACGAGTCAGAGAATGCGATAGATGATAGGAAATACTATTCACAGACGTATAAGATAAACTTGCTTGGCTACATCATAAGGAAGGAGGACTTCAAGGTGACTAAGCTTCCAACAAGGGTTATCGGAAGAGTTTTAGGATGGAACAACAATAAGAAGGAAAAAAAGGCAGAAGTAAAAGTGATAGAGGATTACGAGGAAGAACTTTCGTGCTGCAACATAAGGGAGAAGGAACAGCCGAGATATGTGAACAAGAAGATTAAATTGGAAATTAATTTCCCAATTTGCACTTTTATTGCAAAGTTCGACATAGATGTTGATTTTTCAGTTACAGATATTGTTACGAACAATGTATATGACTTTGTTATGAAGATTAACGAGGAATATGTGAATCTTGAAGAAGAGATTAATATTTATAGTGGAGACACTATATATATAGAGGTCGAACGAGACGATAAGATGAAAACCGCTTCGATTTCCTTGAATGGAATTTCAGAGGAAATGGTAGACTCTGAAGATAAGGAATCCGTTACGGATGAGGAACCAATCGAAGAGGACATCATTTATAATGCATAAGTTTATGACACTAAAGGAAATAATACAACAAGAAGAGAAACTGTTGAAGATTGATGACAAGTACAAGCACAAGCTTACATTCAACGAGGTCGTAAGACTGAAGGGATATATGCGAAAGGTTGGTGAGATAACCAACATCTACTTTGAATTGATAAACAGTTATCACAAGGATATTGCATATCCAACATCTGGCAGCGTATCAACATCTGATATTGTAAACGACATGTATGATTACAACGACTTGCTTCAACAGAGCGAAGTTGACACGGATTTGATAAATATGACAGAAATTATTGGATTTATAAATATTATTTCTGAAAAATATTCTATAGTTTTTAATTTGGAAAGTAAAACTATTGAAAATTGAAAAGTATTTATAATTAAATAACAAGAAGATAATTAATTTTTTTAAATAAATAAACATAACTATGGCAGACAATGCAAGAAAGACACATGTATCACCAGGTGTATATTCAAGGGAAATTGACCTTAATTATGCAGTAAAAAGCCTTGGTTTGACAACACTTGGTGTTGCTGGCGAGACTCTTAAGGGTCCAGCCTTCCAACCAATGCTAATCGAGGATTGGGCGCGTTTCAAGGACACCTTTGGTGGAACAAGTACAGAAAAATTCAAGGGAACACAGTACCCTAAATATGAATTGCCTTACATTGCAAAATCATATCTTACAGAATCCAAGCAATTGGAGGTGTGCCGCGTATTGGGACTTAGCGGATACAACGCAGGTCCAGCTTGGGCTATCACAGCCAAGAGAGGTAGCAAGGATATGGTGATTGCAGTTATTCGTTCAAGAGGTTATTACAACGCATACGAAAAGTATGAGGCAACCGCAGACGAATGTAGATGCGGTTTGGCAGCACATGACAAGTTACGTTACTATGTAGGTGAGTTGGAGCATGTGCCAGAGTGTGAAAAAGTAACACACTACAACCCAGCAGCATTGACAATACAGCCATATGTACCAATTGACGCAGTTGGTGACGAATGTTCACAATACAACATTACAAGTGCTACATCTTCATTCAATGTTTCAGTCGGAAACTATGGCAAGTTTACACTTAGTGGCTCTACAGCAGTAAGTTCAGAATGGGGAGAAATGCCTTCTGAACAATTATTCAGATTCTCTGTATCATTGAACCCAGAAGATAATGACTATATCTTGAAGGTATTGGGTACTAGCCAATTTGATGGAGACACACCAATCTATGTGGAAACACTTTATGATGTTGCATTAATTCAAGGAATTAACGCTAGCGAAATTGACAAAATCAACAACAAGCTTGTCTTCTATGATGTTGCTTATGCAGCAGACTTGAATACAATTCCACCATTTGACGATTTCGTTGACAAACCTGGAGCAGTTTTTGCTAATAGCAACGGCAAGTGCTCTGCAAGACAAGGAAGTTTGACAAGAAGAGACCTTGGTAAGCGTTTCATGTATGCTGAAAACTTCTGTGACGTTAAGTCAAAGTATGTAAGGTTTACTGTTGAAAACGGTGGCATCAAGTATGAAACCGAAAATTGTACATATAATTGCCCAGATGGAAGCGGTGGAACAACGACTTGCACAGCATCAATCTTGAAGATGCGAGATATGGTTGATGGTGAAATCTACACTGTAAGAGCATATACAAACAACAGTGGAAAGAGATTCTATGTCTACACAAGACCAGATGACTTTGACAAGTTGATTTCAGAGGCAGTTGATTATGCTAAAACAGAAATTTCAAGAGAATCTTTTGCAACTAGCGCCACAACCAACAACATTGTGCACAACAACACTGTTATTGCAAAATGCAAGAAGGATGGCTTCTACTATACAAAGGGTGAAGGTAAGGTTGAAAAGGTTACTTGCGATTTGAACGATTACAAGTCAGCATATAGATTTGCATCTACACCTTGGATTGTATCAAATGTGAAGGGTGACTATAACAATATCGACCTTTCAAGATTGTTCAGATTCCACACAATTTCTGATGGTGACAGCTCTAACAACGAGGTTAAGGTGTCAATTACCAATATTTTACCAGATGAAGGCTTGTTCAATGTTCAAGTCAGAGCTATATACGATACTGACGATTCTCCAATCGTGCTCGAAAGCTTCTCACGTTGTAACTTAGTTCCTGGAGACAAGAACTATGTAGCATTCAAGATTGGCTCTTATGATGGTGTTTATGAATCGAAGTCAAAGTATATCACAGTGGAGGTAAATGAGACATTGCCAACTAGAAATTCAGTACCAGCAGGTTTCTTGGGTTATCCTCTTGCTCACTTCAATGGTAATCCAATGGCAAAGGGTATGATAGTTTCAGTTGATTCGGCAGCTACTTCAACTGCAATTACAGTTGATAGTCAGAAGCCTATCGCTCCAATCATCAAGTATAACTGTGATTATGATGAGGACATCAAGAATAGAAAGCAGTACTTCGGTTTGTCAGACTTGGTAGGTGTTGATGTCGATATGTTCACATTCAAGGGCAATGCTGCATATGACAACGACCCATCAACAATCAGCAATGGTTTCCACCTTGACTGCCGTGTTGACCCACTTTCTTATGAGGATGGTAAGGTAACAGTTACCGTTGAAGGTGAATCGGGTTATACTTTCGATACCGTTTCAATCAACAACGTAACCGAGACACTTGAAAGCTTCCCAATTATAGCAACAGAAAGCGAAATGGATGGAACAATCTACGAATATCAGAATTTGCGTAAGTTCACCGTTTACTTCTATGGAGGCTTCGATGGATGGGATGTTTACAGAGACTCTAGAACAAACACAGATGAGTTTATGTACAGCAAGTATGAAGGACAGTATAACGAAAAGACTGGTGAAGGTTTTGCTTTCAACAAGATTGATAACCCAGACGTTCTTGGATTGAACCAAAAGGGTATTACCTCTGACTGGTATGCTTACTTGGCAGCAATTCGTAAGTTCGCAAACCCAGAAGAAACCGACATCAACGTATTCGCAACTCCAGGTATTGACTACGTTAACAACTTGAAGCTTGTCGAGGAAACAATCGAAATGCTTGAAGAGGAAAGAGCTGACTCAATCTACGTTGTTACAACACCAGATAAACCAGCGGGTGCTGGAGATTACTTCGATGAAATGTATTCAGCAGAAGACGCAGTTGATAACCTCGAAGAATCGGAGATTGATAGCAACTACACTTGCACATATTATCCTTGGGTTAAGTACTTCGATGTTGAGAATAACCAATACATCTTCTTACCAGCAACAAAGGATGCTGTAAGGGATATGGCACAGACTGATAATGTTGCTCATCCTTGGTTCGCACCAGCGGGTACAAACAGAGGTGATGTTGAATGCGTAAGCGCAAAGAAAATCACAAAGATTGGTGATGAGGATGTTCTTTATGATGGAAGAATCAACCCAGTCAAGACTTTCGCAGCAGAAGGTGTAAAGCTTTGGGGTCAGAAGAACTTGCAGAAGAACGAGTCACAACTCAACAGAATCGCTGTCAGAAGGTTGCTTCTTAGAATGCGTAAGTTGGTTGCAATCGCTTGCCTTGGATTGATTTTCGAGCCAAACGATGCTACAACAAAGGCAAAGTTCTTGTCAACAGTTACTCCAATATTGGATAACATCAGAGCTAACAGAGGTATCAGTGACTACAAGATTGAGGTTGATGATTCACAAGAGGCAAGAGACAGAAGAGAGCTTCCAGCAAAGATTTTCTTCAAGCCATACAACGCATTAGAGTATATTCCGCTCGATTTTATTTTAACAGCAGAAGGTGTGTCATTTGACCAGATTTAATTATGAATCTATATAACAAAAAAACTAGGGAAATTTTATTTTTCCTAGTTTTTTTTATATATTTGTATTAAAAGCAAAAAAAGATGAAGATTGAAAGAATATGCCCTAATTGCGGAAAAAAATTTGAATGTCAGAGCAAGGGTGGTGGATTCAAAACATATTGTTGTAAAGAATGTTATATTGAACATAAAGGTATTGGAAAAAAGAAATTTGCAGAATGTTGCGTTTGTGGCAAGCAGTTTGAATTGGTTCATGGAAAGGGCAAAATGGTATGTTCAAATGAATGTCTTGGCTTGTTGAGAAAAAGGATTCTTTCAACAAAAGAAGAAGATAAACCAGTTTCTACTTGTCTAAATTGCGGAAAAACATTCAGATATGAAAAATACAAGTCATTAAGACTTGAACTTATTCCAAAATTTTGCAATCAGGAATGTTATTTTGAATATTTGAAAACAAATTCTAAAAATGTTTTTGATAAAACTCCACAAAAGGAAAAGGCAAGGGAGATTGTGAAATGCGAAATGTGCGGAAAAGAATTCGAGAAATACAAGAAAACCGAAAAAAGGTTTTGTTCTGATGAATGCAGAAAGAAATACATGGCGACAGACGAATACAAGAACAAAAGAAAAAGTACTATGCTTGCAAAATACGGGAAATTGTCTGTTGGAAATGGAGTTTCAGAGCAAAAGATTGAGGAATATAGAATAGCAAGGGAAGCCAAATATAGGGATTTATGCGAGAAATCTGATTTGGATTTGATAGAATTTATTGAAAAGCACGTTTTGCTTGTGAAATGCAGAAAATGTGGCAAAACCTTTGTTACAAACAATTTGTCATATCTGTCATATGACCATATACCATGCAAGAATTGCAGTGATGAATATAAAGATTATAATCCGTCAATAAAGATATACGAACTGTTGGATTCTTTGGGTGTGAAATATTCCAAGAATGTTAGAGATATAATAAAGCCATATGAGATTGATATATATCTATATGATTTCAATTTGGGTATAGAAGTAAATGGAAATTTTTGGCACAGTGAATTATGCGGAAAAGACAAGGAATACCATATCAGAAAAACAAGATTATGTGCTGAAAAGGGGATAAAGTTGATACACATCTTTGAAGATGAGATAGCAAAGAAATTTGATATTGTTGCAAGCAGATTGAAAAATCTTGTACATATGACTGAAAACAAGATTTATGCAAGGAAATGCATCATAAGGGAAATACAATATTCTGAAAAACACGAATTTTTAAATAAAAACCATATTCAAGGTGATACAAACAGCAAAATCAATGTGGGGTTGTTTTTTGAAGATACGCTTGTTTCTGTTATGACATTTTCAAAGGAGAGAATCATTTACAAAAAAAGCGATGGTGAGGAAAATTATGAATTGATAAGGTTTGCAAACATATTGAATACAAATGTAATAGGTTCGTTCAGCAAATTGCTAAAATATTTCATTGAGAAATACAAGCCTAAAAAGATAACAACTTATGCAGATTCAAGATGGAGTTCAGTCATTCCAAATGGTTCTGTTTATGATGTAAACGGGTTTAAATATGATGGTCAGACAAAGCCAAATTATTGGTATATGCATAAAACAGATATGCTTGAAAGAAAGCATCGTTTCACCTATACAAAACAAAGGATATTGGAAAAGCATAATGAACTAGATTCGTCAAAAACAGAATGGGAGCTTATGCAATCATTAGGTTATAATAGAATTTGGGATTGTGGAAACATGAAATTCGTGATGTCCTTTTAAAAAATTAGGGTAATATATTTTTATTACTCTAATTTTTTTTGCAAAGATAGTATATTTATAATAAAAAAAACAAGAATATGGCGTTTGCAAGAGAAATAATTAAGAAAATTTTAGAAAATGTGCGATTTAGAGTACCAAATACAGAAGAAAAGGAATCATATTATACTCAAATTGGAAACACATTATTAAGAATTTCAAATCATTGCACAAGACTATATGTTTGGGATGATATTTTAGAAAAAAATCCAAAGTGGAAAGGATTGCCAATTGTTAGTATTGTTTTTGAAGATAAAGATGACACATTTAACGAAATAGATTGTTTAACCTTGAAGAGATATAGAAGAAGACCAATTAAAGTTAATGAATATGTCTATCGTTTACAAGGAAATGGACAATGGATAACTAAACAAGACGAACAATTAATTATACGTTCAATAAAAGGTATTTGTAATGGTCAATATGTAGATATTACTAACAAATGTGATGAACCACAACTTCGTGTTTCGATAAATCCACCTGATAAGGATGATGACAAGAATTTAGATGATAATAATCAAATAAACGAACATAAAACTATAACAAAATGAAGAAAGTAATTAGATTGACAGAAAGTGATTTACATAGAATTGTAAAAAATTCAGTAAAAAGAATATTGAGAGAAGCCCAATTGAATGAACTTGACCCTAGAACTTATGCTTCATACGCTCAAAAGAGAAAGGCTCAAGGACAATATGATAAAGCATATGAAGGTAATGAGAAAGCGAGGGAAGAATGGAATAAACGATATGGGTCTGATACAAATTGGAGAGGTCAAGGTTTAAATTATGGTATGTATCCTGGTTTTGCAACATCTGCACATCAACAAGAAGATAATGATACAACAACCGCATCAATGAGGCAAAACCGAGGCGGTACAAGGATAGAATCTTGGAATTTACCAAATAAAGCAGATTTGGAATATCGAGGTAAATTCAATGATAAAAATCAAGCAATGATAGACAAAGGAGAAAGAGTTGCAAACCAAATGTCTAATGGTAACGGAAGATATGTCAAAGGTAAAGGTTGGCAATAAAAATAAAAATAAATAATAGCTTTATGAAAAGAAGAATTAGGCTTACAGAATCAGATGTTAGAAACATTGTGAAAAGAAGCGTTAAGAGAATATTGAAGGAACAAAGTCCAGATTTTGGTAAAATTGGGCAAACAATGGGTCAATTTCAATCTTGGGAAATGATTGATTGCCTTGCTGAAGTCATAACTAATTGTGATGCAAACAAAGCTCAAACTCTTGCGGAAGACTTGTATAGGGCATTTGAAAGCAGTGACACGACATATGCAATTGATGATATAATCAGAAAGTACAATCCTAATTGCCCACAAAAACCACAAGTAGATTGGAGTTATAATGATAACTTCTAATTAATATTTATTAACTAAAAAAAATTGTTTGTATCAAAAAAATGTATTATATTTGCACAAAAAATATAATATGACTGTAATTTCTGCAAATTTAGGCGATATAGACAATAAGTACAATCATTACCTTTGGGAAGGTATTGACTGCAAGGTTATAGAGTTAACCCCTTCATCTACCGATTGGGAGCAGATGGTTGATGATGCCATTGCAAACGAGACAGATACGTTGATATTTGTTGGACACGGCTCACCACATGGATTGTATTTTCCGACATCTACGTTTGAAGAGTATATTTTACACGCAAACAATGTTGGGCTTATCAAGGCAAAGAAAGTCATCTGCATTTGGTGTTATGCATCATCGTTTTGTCAACAACACAATTTGAACGCATTTGCTTCTTCAATGTTCATTTCCAACAGCAAAGAGGCAGAATCGTGCTTGGGTGTGTTTTCACCTCAAGAGGACGTGACATCAGTACAGAATCAGATTTTTAGGGAGATAAACTATATGTTAAAGAATGGTGTTCCCTTGGATGATTATGTAATGAGGCTTGGCGCAAGAATGGATTGTGAGAATCCTATTGATACCTTTAACAGACAAGGTTTCATATACATAAAAAATGAGTGAATCAAAAAAAAGGTTCACTCATTTTTTTGTTATAATCAGTGTCTTACAGACTATTTATTAGAAATAAAATATAATATGAGGTTTATTATAACTGAACGACAGTATAGAAATAACATATTAAATGAAGCACAAGATGATACATTTAGTTATGAAGAAATGAAATCAATTTCTGAATTACACAGTCTTGTATGTTATTGTTATCAACACTTGGGTGATGATATTGGTATGGGAAGTTCTAGGTGCGTTTTCCAACTATCAGACGAGTGGGTTATTAAGGTAGCATACAACAAGAAGGGACTTGCACAAAATGAAGAAGAATGGAAGGCTTTGTCATCAATGGACTCATTAGGAATTTTCGTCAAAATAGACGAGAAATTGAGTGATTTGGAAAATTTCAAATGGATTGTTTCTGAATTTGTTTTACCAGCTCAAAAGGAGGATTTTCAAGAATGCTGCGGATTGTCTTGGTCAACTGTTCAATTGTTCCTTAGGAAATCACAAGAAAAACATCGTCTTCCAGATATGTCGTGGATATGGAAAAAATGCAATATGTCAGATAAAATGTACAACAATTTGATTAATACAAATGATTTGTGTAAAGGACTTGATGAATATAATGCGAAATATCATCATCATCATGCTGATTTGCGTAGAATAGATGCATTTGGAATGACATTAAGAAATGGAAAACCAACTATGGTTTTATTGGATTATGGATTAACTAATGAAGTTTTTAATAGGTTGTATAAATGATGGTAAATTTTGAACATATAATAAATGAATGCTTGAATGGGAATAAACGCATCAAGAAAAAGGTTTTGACTGAAGATTCAAGATGGAATAGGATTAGGAATATTATACTTAACTATATTTCTACTCAAACTGGTATGCCAATAGATTCTGAACAAGTAAAAGAATTGACTCAACAAGTATGGGACAATTTCGTTGAGCATCCAGAGGCTGCTGTAAACCATCACAGGCAGAACAACGAGATTGGACCTATAAGGGACATTATTCCAAGGCTTTTGCCATATGCGCTTAAAAAGGATGCAGAAGGTAATTTCTATATTGATAATGGCCATAGATTGAGGGATAGCTTTGAAAGGCTTCTGAAGGCAAAGGTGCGCAATACCAACTTTATAGGTGATGACGAGGATTTGTATTCTTGGAGAGACAACGAAAGATACAACGAGCTTCTGAACAATAGAAAGCAAGAGAATGGTGATAATGTAATACCAGATTTTCATTATAGTGTATATAAGGTTGAAGATTATGACACGCCAATTAAAGGCTTGGGGTGTACATTAAAAGAGATTGGTTCATTTACTGGTGGTAATGGTTCAAGCCCTTTATGTTATACACAAAGTAAAGGTACATATAACGATTATACCCATAATGGTAAATACCCTATGTATATACTGTTGAGAGATGGATGGCAGAATGAGCAAAGAAAACCAAGCGAAGGCTATCCGTATGACAGTTATGGTTTGTCAATGATATTCATTGTAGTATCAAGTGTTGGTAATATTGAAACAAGTAATGTAAGATGGAACCACGGTGACAATTCTTATTACGATGTTGACAAAATGTTTAATTTTGGCTCGTTGGAGAAGGTTGTTGGAAGTCAATGTGTAAATGCTGTTGGATTGGAGGATTCTACAAGTGATGTTGCAAAGATGAAAATTATACTTGATATTAGTAAAAAATTAAAAGAATGTAAAGATATTGATGAATTATTTGATATAGTTGCTATGTCAAACGAAGGGATAGCTGAGGTTAAAATTTATGAGCTTGGTTGGAACTATTTGGTGATTAATGAAAGAAGATTGTTGTGTGATGAATGGTTTGAAAATGCCTTTCCGTTCCAAAATGGAATTGGACGTGTAGCAATAAAAGATACGAATTCTCATATTATTAAATTCAACTTCGTTAATAGGAGTGGAAACCTAATAAGTGAAACAAATTTTTTTAACGCAAAAGATTTTAGCGAAGGATTTGCAACTGTTTGTATTGAACCGCAAGGAATGAACAGATGGACTGTAATTGACAAGAATGGTAGGGTGATTGTGAAAAATAAATTTCACTATATAAATAAATTCCAAAACGGTTTTGCTGTTGTTGAAATTTATGAAGGGTATACTTTTTATGGCCCAAAAACAAGTTGTAATTATATTGACAAAAATGGCAAATTATTATGTGATAGAAATTATCCTATAGCGTGGGATTTTTATCCAAGTGGATATGCACTAGTTAAATCAAATAGCAATTCAAACTATAAAACATTGATTGATAGTGAAGGTAACGAGATGTTTACTAATGAAGTACATACAGTTTTAGATAAAGGTGAATTCATAATAGTATATTTTGATAATGTGAGAAAGATTAGCCTTTTTCCAAATCACGTCTTTGGTTTGCCATGCAAGATTGTCCAAACGGCTGATTGTAATTTGCTAAACGTCCAAGGTGTTAGACTTGAGAACGGCAAATTAGGATATTTCAATTATGAGACTGGCAGACTTCTTGGGGAAAAGACTTTCAGCACAATATCAAGGTTTGATAGAGATACTAAGCTTGCAGTAGTTGGTTTACAATCTGGTAACCGTGTCTTGCGTACCTTAATTAATAGTGAGGGTGAATTTATAACTGATAAATTATATAAATACGTTTTATTTGACAATGAATATAGTTCAAATGGAACGGTTATATTTGCACAGAGAAAGGACGGAAGCATTTGTGAAATAAGAAAGGATGGTGTTGAACGAGAAATATCAGAACAAACAATGCGTTATATAAAGCAAGTATATGAAAATGTCTTTTTTAGGGACAAAATGTATTGATAAGTAATATAATAAATCATATTCTTTATATAAAGAATATGATATGAAAAAGGGAGGATATGTTTATCTGTTGTCAGAATCTGACAATGAAGGGATTTACAAGATTGGTGTCACAAGGGGTTCCATCGAGAACAGAATAAAGGCTTTGCAAACTGGTAACTCAAATGAAATTTCAATCAGAAAGTATTACAAGACTGAAATGCCTTTCTTGTTGGAGAAGAAGCTTCACGAGCACCATATTGGAAGCAAGATAAGCGGTGAATGGTACTTGTTGACTGATGATGAGGTACTTAATTTCGAGAATGAATGCTCTGATTTGGAAAAGATGATTAATTCACTGTCAGACAATCCGTTTGTGAAGGCAAAGATAGGTGGCATTTGAAAAATAAACAAAATTTCAAATGTCACTATTTTTGTTAAAATAGGTTTGAAAACAATAATTAAATATATTTATAATAAATTAAATATTAATAGAATATTATGCCAAGAAGTTCAATATATAATCACGTTTCGCCTGGAGTATATTCTAGGGAAATCATAGATTTAACCGTTAACGAGGAAAAGGACGATGGTTTGACAAGTTTGGGCGTTGTAGGCGAAACTGAAAACGGAAAGGCTTTCATACCTACAAGAATATCAAAATGGGATGAATTTACCGAAAAGTTCGGAAATACAAATCCAGAGATATTCGAGGAAAGCAAATATCCAAGATATGAGCTTCCTTATATTGCCAAGACATATTCCCAACAGTCAAACAACATGAAGGTTACAAGGGTTCTAGGTATGAGCGGTTACAATGCTGGTCCAGCTTGGGTTATAACAGCACATAGGACACTCGAAACAAGTGGTGATAAAATGGAGGAAACAAAGTATGACAATATGGTAGTTGCCGTATTGCGTTCTCGTGCGTATTATACTGATTATGAGAGATATGCAAGTGAATATTACGAAGACAGTGGGACTACATCCCAAATGTGTGATTGTGGGCATACTGCTGCATATGACAAGATTAGGTTTAATGTTGGTGAATTGAGCCTTAAACCAGAATGCTTGTATGTTACGCATTATAATCCAAGTGCTATTACTTTGAGTGCATATCATTCAACAAGCAATTTCGGTGATGAATGTGAGACGTATATTGGTGGAACCGATGAAGAGTCTTTTGAAGTTGATTACACAAATCACGGAAGGTTTTCAATAAATGGATTTACTGGTATTGGCGATGGAAGCAGTGGCAGATTTTCATATTCGGTTACACTTAATCCAGCTGATTCCAACTATATCTTGAAGGTTCTTGGTACAGACCCAATGAATGGCAAAGCACCAATTTATGTTGAGTCTCTATATGATAATGCCTTAAATGAGGGTATTGAGAACGGAACAATCAAAGAAATTAACTCTAAATTGGTATTTTATGATGTGTGCTATACAGCAGACCTTGTTAGTGTACCGCCAGTTGATGGTTTGGTAGAGAAAGGTGAAGGTGCACTTCGAAAATCGGATATAGGTAAAAGACTGTTGTATTCCAAGAATGCTAATGATAATGATTTGTATTTTTACGACTTTATAGCTGATGGTGACAAGTATATCGTTATAAAGAAGCAAGGAACCAAAATGGAAGATGGAAACATCTACAAGGTTCTTTCGTTTGTTGATAAAGGCAAGTTGAGAATTGTATATGGAAAGGTTCATAAAAAGAATGGTGATTTGGTATACAACAAGACTACAGATGAATATACAGAAGGTTTTGACGAAGATTCTTACGACAATCTTGTAGAAGTGCCAAATGGTACTTGGTCTGAAGAAAGTGAAGAAGGACAGACGCTTAAAGATGAAATTTACAAGGGTGAGGGTGGCTTGAATATTATAAGTGATATTGATAAAAACGGAAATATATTCAATAATACCGTTGCTGTAAAGAACAAGAAGGATGGTAAATATTATGTATTGACACAAGACCATTATGAATTACAAAAAAGTACTGGTATGGTACTTGATAATATTATGTGGCCTGGTACATTAAGATACCCAACAACACTTTATGGAAAGGTTAAGTATCCAAATCTCGTCAGACGTTTTTATGGTAGTGATGGCAAAGTAAAGAAGACTGAATTTATCAATGTACACGATGAACCAAGTGATTATTTGGTAAATGTTACTGTGTATGATACAAATGGTACTGTAAAACCAGGTCCATCAACAAGTAATAGTGGAAAAACATATAATGGTATTATTGTACCTAATAGTTTTTTATCTCATCCAGATATTATTAACAGATTAAAAAATCCAAATAGTACGGTTATAAGTGCAAAAACAAACTCTACGTATCCTATTTATTCAGCTAGTACGGTATTGGTTGGTAAGACAATGGATATATTGAATTATAAATGTAGTGGAAAAACATATAATGTAGATGTTTGTACAGAAATAGCCCCAACACCAAATGTGCCTATTGCAGCAAGCGGTTCATCAGCTAACGGTTATACAGTTGGAAAATTAAGCCCAGATAAGATTGCTACTGCAACACCTCTTGTTGGGTGGACAGTGGTTATAAATACAAAATCTATTTCACCAGAAGCAGATGTTAATTATGCAGATGAAAAAACAACTGGCACACCTAAATTTGATTATTATTTCAATTTTGGTACAAATTCTGGTGGTTTGGTTAATTTACATGAAACTTATAGTACGGCAATCTATAAGGATATGTATTTTTATGATAAGGTGAATGGTACATATCCAGTCACTTGTGACTTGAACAACTACAAGGAGCCATATAGGAATGCTATGACACCTTGGTTGGTATCCAACGTTAAGGGTGATAGTATGAATATGGCACTTAACAAGTTGTTCAGATTCCATACTGTTAAGGATGGCGTTGATACCACAAACTTGGTAAAGGTGTCGATTGCAGACATTTCAGTTGATGACTGTACGTTTACTGTATATGTGAGGGATATAAATGATACTGATAGCAATCCAAGGATATTGGAGAGTTATACGAAGTGCAATTTATCACCTAATTCACCAGATTATATTGCATATAGAATAGGTACATCTGATGGTCTTTTTGCAAGCAAGTCAAACTATATAACAGTTGAAATGAAGGATGGTATTGATGTTAGCAATGCTGTTCCTTGCGGATTCATCGGTTATCCTACAGAACACTTCGAAGGTGTCCCATTTGTATATGGTTCTGTTTTCAATCCATATAGGAATTGGGATGTAACTGAAGGTTTTGTAAATGGTTTGATAACTACACCAAACTTGAAGTACAACACTATTTATGACACATCTATAAGCAATAGGAAACAATATTTTGGCTTGTCAGATTTGGAGGGTATTGATTATGACTTGTTCAAGTATAAGGGATGTTCATCTTACGATGATAAACAAGAAACACTTACCAAGGGGTTCCACCTTGATTGCCGTTTGAATGAGACTTCATATTCTGGTGATGAGTTTGAAAGTATAACAATTACAGTTGATGGTGAAGTTGGATATTCATTTGACACTGTAGATATTACCAATCAATCGAATATATATTACGATATGCCTATCATAGATACTGAAGAAAATATGATTAACAACATATATGTAAACAAGAATTTGAGGAAGTTTACAGTATATTTCTATGGTGGTTTTGATGGTTGGGACGAGCATAGGGGCTATAGGTCAACATTGGACAGATTCAAGACTTGCAACTATAAGGGATATTATAACAAGTTTGTCGGTGAAGGATTCTCGTTTGGCAAGATATGGAATAGCAAGGCGCTTGATTTGCCTTCTGACTCCATTACATCTGATTGGTATGCTTTCTTGCGTGGAGCACGCCAATATTCAAACCCAGAATCAATTAGCATAAATGTGTTTGCAACACCAGGTTTTGATTGTATCAACAGTACAACATTGAGTGATTCTGTAATTGATATGATTGAAGAGGAAAGAGGTGACAGCCTTTATGTAATGACATTACCAGATAAGCCTTTTGGTGCAAATGACGGTAAGAATGAGATGTATATTCCAAGTATGATAAGTGATTATTTATATGATACTGGTCTTGACAGTAATTATACTTGTGTATATTATCCGTGGGTTAAGTTTGATGATACAGAACATTCACAATACATTTATTTACCACCAACAAAGGACGTGGTAAGGAATATAGCAATTTCAGACAACACATCGTCAGCTTGGCTATCACCAGCGGGTAAGAACAGAGGTGATGTTGAATGTATTGAGCCAAGATTGAAGACTACATTGGAAGACGAGGATATACTTTATGAAGGAAGAATCAATCCAATCAAGACTTTTGCATATGAAGGCTCATATATTTGGGGACAGAAGAACTTGCAGATTGAGGAAAATATACTGAATAGGATTTCAATCAGAAGGCTGCTCAACCATATAAAGAGAAATCTTGCTGTAGCTTGCAGAAGCATCATATTCGAGCTTAACGATGCCAATACCAAGAGCAGTCTGTCTGAAGCCATAATCGGTGTTATGGGTGATGTACAAGCTAACAGAGGCATAACCGATTATCGATATGAGATTGACGAAAATGCAAATGGTGACGAGATTCCTTGCAAGATTTGGTTGAGACCAATTGCAACTCTTGAATATATACCAATTGACTTGATATTGACACAAAACGGAATCAATTTCAAATAATTAAAATCCATACGAAAAGTATGGATTTTTTTATTTTATATATTATTTTTTTTAAAAAACGGTAATTGCCATATTTATTTGTAAACTAATCTGATATGAAGCAAGTTTTGAAAAACAAGAACGCTCAAGTTAAATCTGACAGCAAACCACGTTTCAAACCAAGGAAATTCAAGCATCCCAAATATGGCACATCAAAACTTGAAGAGGATTTTGCTCACAATTTTCTTGATAAGCTTGGTTTGGAATATGAGTATCAGTTCGAAGCAAGGGACATTGGAAGATTTTATGACTTCAAGTGCAACAATGTGCTTATCGAGATTGATGGTGACTATTATCACGCAAACCCATTGATTTACGAGGAAGAGGATTTGAGCACGATGCAGAAGAAGAACAAGAGGATTGACGAATATAAGGACAAGTGGGCAATTGCTCACGGTCATCCAATCTTGAGAATATGGGAGCACGATATAAGGCATAATCCAGATAAGGTTCTTGAAATGCTTAAGGAAAGATTCTACATAAAAGATGCAAATAAGAATACTAACAAGCCAAAAAGAAAGATACTAAAGAAATGAAATGTGATTTGTATATACCTTACTACGGTTACGATGACAACAAGTTTGATATGAATGATTTCTATTCTGAAAACAATTCATACATAGATGCGTTAAGGAAATATGCTACGCAAGATTCAGAAGAAATGCAGTACGAATTGGAAAAGAACGAAACGAAATATGCAAAGTGCAAATGCACGTTGTATGATGAGGACAATAACCCTATGACAATTGACAAGTTGTTGGGATATTATGGTAAGAATGAATTGATTATGATGATTCTTGAGATAGACTTGTCAAGTGCTGAAGAGGAATTTGAAGGTGAATTAAATGGTTGGGTCAATGACCATTATAGGCTTGATTCAAAGTTTGAGAGATGTGATAATGATAGGTTCTTGGTTGAACCGAAGAGGGACTTGAAGATTGTGTTCAAGAACTTAAAGGGTAATGACACGTATTGCACACTTGCAAACACTATGATGTTTGAAAAGGGTGATGCAGAGCATTACTTCATAATAGTTGATAAAGTAATTTTTACAAAAAGTTTTTAATTATAGATTATGGCAAAGAAAAATCTAACAGAAGACCAATTAAAGGAGATTAATATCCTTAAAGCAAATGCCGCTATGCTTCAAAAGACAAAGAAGGAAGCACAAGAGAGAGGAAGCGAAAGCAAGGTTATTGAGCTAATAGATAATGCGACACAAGATGTGTTCAGCCAAATGAGCCTTATTGACGAAGAGGCTTCAAAACAAGCGCAAGAAATGTCAGAACATCAGAAGGATGTTGTTGATGACTTCCAAGTCAATATAGGAAAGGATAAGTCAGTGTTTGATGCGCTTAACGAGCTTAATAACGGTGAAAGCAAGGAGAACGAGGAAACAAAGAAGCTGTTCTCACAAACTAACGTCAGCAATGTGCAATATGACGTTATTTCCCTTCCAAGCAACGGTGAGGGATACAAGAGCAAGATTTCAAGATTACCAGTAGCATATTTGACAGCATATGATGAAAACCTTATCACTTCACCAAGCCTTTATAGGGACGGTCTTGTTATTGACTGTTTGCTTAGAAGCAAGATTGTAAACAAGGATATTGACCCAGATGAATTGCTGAGCGGTGATGTTGATGCAATAGTACTCTTCTTGAGAGCAACAAGCTACGGTGTTGAATTCCCAATTACAGTAAGAGACCCAGAAAGCGGTGAGAGAATTGAAAGCGTTGTTGACTTGTCAACCCTTAAGCCAAAGGAATTCAAGTTGAAGGGTGATGAAAACGGTCATTTCGAATATGTTTTGCCATTGGCAAAGGATACAGTAAAATTCAAGTATTTGACAAGAAGGGATGAAAAGAACCTTGAACTTATCTCAAAGATTGAGACAAAGGAATCAAATGCTACACTTCTTGCAAGGGATATTTTCGAGATTAGAAGGATGGTAGAGAAATATGAAGACGAATTGACAACAAAGGAAAAGACAGCATTTACAGAACTATTGGATAAGGCAGACGAGTTCAGAAAGAAACTCAAGTCAAACGATTCTGTAGGATATAACAAGATTATCACCAACAGAATGGAGATGAATATCGTTTCAATCAATGGAAACAGCGATAGAAAATATATCCACGAATATGTAAACAATATGAGGGCAAAGGATTCTTTGGAATTGAGGAAATATATCAATGAAAATGAACCTGGAATTGATTTTAATATCAAGGTCACAAGACCAGAGAGTCTAGGGGGAGGCTCTTTCGACACCTTTCTTGAATGGAACGATTCTGTTTTCCTCAATATCGCCTGATTACGAGAGGAACCTTAAGGAGGAACTGTTCGGTTGTTTCGAGCATATGGGGATACCGTTCAATGTATTGAATGAAATGCCAGTTAGAGATAGAAAATTCTATATAATGAGGCATAATATGAAGGTAGAGGAAGAGAATGCAATGAGAAACGGAAACAATTCAACCAATATGGGTGACGCATTGAACAGCTTCGCTAGCTTGGAACAGCAAAATATACTTAATGCTAAAAAAAGAGGGTAATGTTTATCCTCTTTTTTTTTATAAAATTTTATGAAATATCTATTTATAAATGAATAGAAAAAAAGAATTAGAATATGCCAGCTTGGTTATTAGGTTTATTGAGTAAAATTCCAGCGGGTGCGTTGGATAAACTACTATCATTAGCTAAACTTCTCAAGGGAGGCGTTGGTGGTATATTTGGTGGTTTATCAGACTTGTATGGTTATCTTGAGGGGCTTGCCAAGGAGTGGGGAGAATTTGATGATGCTGCAAAGAAGACAGCTCGTTCAATGGGTCTTACTCGTGAGCAAGCAGAACAGTTTAGGGGCAGCATAATTGATGCCCAAATAGAACTTGGTAGGCTGTACAATACATCTGAAAAGGAGATTACTGATTTTACCGAAGCTGTTTCAAAAGGCTACGGTAGAGTAATGCTGTTGAGCAAGCAAGCTCGTGAGGACTTTGCAGCCATCAAGATGCTTGTTGAGACTACGGCCATTCAAGAAATGGTCAAGAATATGGATGCGTTCGGTGCTTCGGTTGAAACATCGCTTGCATACATGTCCTTAACAAGGGAACAAGCCAAGAAGTTGGGTTTGAATGCGGCTGAAGCTGCTGACAAGCTTAGCAAAAACGTTAATGCACTTTCCAAATTCGGCTTCAAGGAAGGCATATCTGACATTCAACAGATGACCTTGTGGTCACAGAGGCTTAAGGTCAATTTCGAGTCAATAGCTGCCGCAACAAAGAACTTCAACACAATTCAAGGCGCAATTGAGAACAGTGCAAAGATTCAGATGCTTGGTGGCGAGATGTCATTCAACTATATGAATCCTATGGAGGTGATGGCAGAGGCAATGTCTGATACCAAGTCGTTTGGTGAACGCATTGCTGACACAGTTGCCGATATGGGTACTTTTGACAAAGGAACTGGTACTGTCAGAATCGAATCGTGGTTAGACCGAGCAAAGATTCAGCACTATGCTGAAGCACTTGGTATACAAGTTGAAGAGCTTATAAATATGGCAAATCAACAAGCAAAGTTCCACGAGATTGACAGCCATATAAGTAGAGCCTTGTCTGAAGAGCAAAGGCAAGCTGTAGCTAATATGGCTCAATTCAATGCAGATGCCAACAGATGGGAGATTGTAGATGCACTTGGAAACAGACATGATGTTGAATCAATACAAAACGAGGGCTTGCTTAAGCAAATCGCAGCAAATACCGTTTCCAATGATAGGGACACAAACATAAAGAATATAGCTGGTCACGTTGCGGAGATTGCTAGTTGGTCGCACGATGAAGCGAGAGCAATGATTGGCTTCAACGAGCAGCAACAAGGTTATGAGAAGAGCATACAAGCTTCAAGGGCGAAGGCAACACAAACACTTGAAATACCTAGCCTTGTTAATGGTATACATAGTATGGTAACTGATATTGTAACCAACCAAAAGGTTATGATTTCACTTATTATGGGTATGGGTGCTCTTAGGTTTATCAAAGGTTTCACATCGGCAAAGGGTGTTGCAAAGCCATTAGGAAAACTCGTATCAAATGTATTCAAGTTCGGTAAAGCTGGATTCGAGCATGGTGGTATTATAGGTGGTAACTATCCTACTGGCGACCAATTGTTCGCAAGAGTCAACTCTGACGAAATGGTTCTTACCAAGGAACAGCAGAGCCAATTGTTCCAAATAGCTAACGGTGCTATGCCAGCCGTTGTAGATTCATATAGCGAACCTACAAGTGGTGAAGAAAGTTGGTTAAAAGGATTGTATAGAAGAGGCGTAGCGCAAGAAGCAGCAGCAAGCAGAGGTGCAACGTCCACAATGACTGTAAGGTCAGACATTGCAACAAAGTTGAGAAACGTATTCAACGAATTTACTGAAGCGCAAAGTCGTACTTGGGGAGAGTTTATATCAAAAGAAAAAGATGTATTTGGAAGTATAAGAAATACAAGAGTTTGGCAAGCTACATCACGAGGCGTGACAGGGGTAAGAAATACTACTGTAAATGCTTATGAATCAGTAACTAATGGTATTACTCGTATAGGCAATAACATTACTCGAATCAACAACTCAATAGCAAATTCACAGATAGTTACAAGAGTAGGGCAAATTGGCACTAAAATAACGCAGACAACAGAAAGTGTCGCAAACACAATTGCCAACTCAAGGGTTGTTGGCGGCATACAGAGAATGAATACTGCAATACACAACACAACGGAAAGCATAATCAGCAGTTTGCGTACAGTACCTACAAGCATTTCAACACAGACAACAAGAATTGCAAACGCAGTGAGGAATTCAAGGGTTGTCACTTCTGTTGCAAATTTTGGTGGTAGTGTGGCAAGAGGAACAAGGGCGGTTGTAAACCCATTAATTAAGCTTGGCTCTGCAACTGCTTCCAATGCAAGCCATTTGGGTGGAAGAATCTATGGAGGTGTTCAGAACAGTAGGTTTGGTGTAAAGGCTATTGGCAAATCCGTCAAGAGTGTTGCACAAAAGGCAAATGCTAGGGTTGGACGTTCAGTAGTTGGCAAAGCAAGCAAATCGTTAGCATCAAAGGCTGCTACAAAGATGGTTGGCAAGTTAGTCAAGGGTGGCGGACCAGCAGCATTAGCTGGTATAGCAGTTGATGCAGCAAACATTCTTGGTCAACATTTTGGCATCATTGAAGAAGGAGGCAACACAGCCAAGGCTCTAAATGTTGTTGGAGACACACTTGGATATGCAGCTACTGGTGCTATGATAGGTAGCTTTATTCCAGTTATAGGTAATGCAGTTGGTGGTTTGATTGGTGGCGCGATTGGTTTGACAAAGAGCTTGTCTGATAATTTCGGAAAAGAAATTAAGAGCTTCTTCGTTGGAAAGGACAATATGTCTATGGCAGATGTTGCACAGCAGCAATATGAGCAGTCCAAATTCGGTATGGATGTAATTGAAGCATCTATACAGCAAGACCCAACTGGTGAAAACTTGAAATTGCTTGCAGCACAAGCCACTGTCAAGATGCACGATTTGCTTGTTTCTATATGGTACAGACTTAACGGATTGCAAAGCAATGGAGAAAAGGCAGATAGAGGATTGCTTGGAGGATTGGCAAATGCTGCAAAGTTCGTTGTCGGAGGTACAATTGGAGGTGTTGCTTCAACAGTGGTAAGCGTTGCGAGTGGAAGCGTACAAGAACCAACAAGGGCTTTGCCACAATCAAGTGCGGTTGTGCAAGAAGAGAACCCTACCGAAACATCAACAAAGGATTATGAGCTTGAGAATAGGGCTTATCAGTCAACCATTGATATTCTTGAGATTTTGAAGAACAATGTCGCAGTTAAACCAGAGGTTGAACCTATTCAAGCAAACAACACAAACATAAGGAGCTACAGATACAACAGAAGCGCTATGAATGGCACAGCCAACTACAGCAACTATATGTATGGTAGGAATGCTATGGGTAATGTTAGTGTTGCAAACGTAGGAAACGGTTTGTATCCTACCATCGCACAAGACACAACTTCTATTGGTGTTAAAAAGAGTGATGCAGTACAGCCAAATGTTATGTCAGTACCAGTTGTAGGTGCACCTATGGTTGTTGCCCCTTCGTATGAGGTTAAGATTGGTGGTGACAAACCTCTTGACGTTAATTTGAACGTTAGTGGCACAATTAAGCTTGATGCAAGCGCATTTGGTGGAAAGAAGGTTGATATAAATATAAATCAGTTGTTGGAGGATAATGCGGTTAAGAGCAAGATAATCGACATCATAATGACTGAATTCTCAAAGGTCAATGGCAAGACTGCAAAGGACACGGCATTCAGCAAGACAAGGAATATGCTGTTGGGTATGTCACAGATGCCATAAAGAAAAATAAAATAACGGTTGTTTTTGCGGCACATAAACATATATTTTCTAATATGCCTATATGTCGCAAAAACAAGGTTTATTATAACAAGTATGATAGACAATTTAGAATATACATACAGACGAGGTTGTGCAAGAGCAAGCCTACTTCGCAAGAATTACAACTTCATCAATACCGTGTTGACTAGGAACATCGGTAATGTTCATTATGCCTATGCAGTGGTTGAGGAATTGCTTGGGTCTGATATTGGAATGGGCAGAATTGTTCATACTGGATTGGTAAGAGACCCAGTTGTATTTTCAGTAACAGAAAAGAGGAAAGAGGTTGACAACTATTTGACATATGCAAAGTATATCAATCAGAACACTGTCAAGGCATTGTACTCAAAAAAGAATGGTAGTATATTGTTTGATAACTTGTTGAGTCTAAACAACGATACTGTCAACATATATTCTAATGATAATATATTGAGATTCGACCCATATGACCCATTGTCAAGGGAAAGCGAGATGTATGTGTCTTTGGTTGCTGCCAAGATGTATGAGTCTATGTATGGCAACTATTGGGAAGGTACTGAAAAAGTACCTCATCAGCTTACAAGTGGATATACATATTGGGATTTGGTTCCGCATAATGTAAGTGTAAGAAATATATCCATCAAAAATGATGGATTGTTTTCATACATATCGGCAGAGTTGCCAAAAAGCCAAGGCGATAATATTAAGAATGCTTATGTACAATTAAGGAAACCATCAGTCGAATGGATTAGACAATATTATCCATCAAATATATTTTGGAATAGTGATGATAATGATATAAGTAAAGTCATACATAGGCAGAATCGTGAGATTCGAGGAAGGTATGGAAACAAATTGCAAGAAGATAACCAAAAAAGAACATTATTTGATGGTAGTGTTATTGGTTTCTTATTTGACAAGTCGAAACAATTCACTGATTCAATAAGTGAAAGAAAGAGATATACTTATGCCGAGTCTGTAGTGGCTGACAATGAAGCTGTAGTAATCACAAACAACGAAACAACAAGTGCAGTTGAAGATTCAATACCATTTGATGGTATCTATACAGAATCATTCCAAAAGAAACCAGATGGTAAGGATGACTTGATTTCATTCACCAACAATATGTTCCGAATAGGAAGATATAAGACGATGATTGCTAGGTTTGGTACAAATGCTGTAGGACCACACGGAAGATTCAACGATATAGATGATTACAGCGAATACAATACAGCAATTTCAGAACGCGGTATGTCTCATGGTAGAAACTTGTTGAAGGAGGCTGATAAGCGAAATTTCATACATAGGCAAGCTGATATATCAGAGGCTTATAACGACCCATATTGCCGTGTATGGACTAACTATCATCAGTATAATTCGGTTCACGATATGATTCGCCCTTTTACAACAGTGGACGAATATGATATGGCAGCACCAGTATATGATGAGATGCTTATGAGGGACTATGGGTTTGAAAAGGTAAGGACAAAGGCTGTAGGCGGCTTTATGGATGGTCAAGCAAGGCTTGGTCAGATGGGTGTTTTACAAAAGAACGGTTTTGTGAATATTACCCCAAAGCAAGAAGGTGATGCTGCTGCAAAAACAAAAAGATGTATGTTTTCTCTTGAGAACTTGGCATGGAAAGGATGCACACAGTCGTTGTCAAAGTCACAAATAGGACCTTTTGGTGGACGCATAATGTGGTTCCCACCATATGACTTGAAATTTTCAGAAAATGTTTCAAGCCCTTGGAATGCAAATCAGTTTATCGGTAGGGGAGAAAAGGTATATACATATACAGATACAGAAAGAACTGGACAGTTATCTTTCAAGATTTTGGTAGACCATCCTTCGATAATTAATTTCTTCAGAGGTACGAATGACAGTGATTTGCATCAGACTGGTTTGGAATATGATTTATTGAGATTTTTTGCAGGATGCGGTCATCCAGTACCAGCAAACATAAGCAAGCAAGAGAATGATAATAATGAAACTGAAGAACCAAAGCAACAACCAGAACAGAAGAGAGAAGATTCTTGTGACAAGATTATGTGCTTGATGTTCTTCCCAAACAATTACACTGGCAATTATGATAAGGATGATGTTGACCCAATTATATACCTTTTAAACGGTATTGGTAGCCAAAAATATCTTGATGGAAAAGTAGTCAAGGATTTGCCAACTAATCCAAATGTGTTAGGATATTCTGTAAGTGGTGAATCAAATGAGCTTATCGGTTATGAGATTAGAGATAATATTGGAAATGACCCAAAGGCTTACGTTGGCGGTATTACACCAGCTGATATTGTAACAGACCAAGACAAGAGGGAAAACAAGGTTACTGCTTGTACTTACAATGGTTATACATTGGTTCCGCAAAAGAACTCTGAATCATCTCCATTGAATGACTGGTGGTATAGGGTTGATGTAAGAAAAAGCAATATCAGTTGTGCCAACATAAAGAGTAGGAACAAGAAGGTTGACTGTGAGAAACTGTTCAAGGATGAAAAGAAATTAAAGAATGTTGAAGGTCACAAGGATTGCAGAAGCTTTGGCTTGAACAGCAGTAAAGGTCGCGGATTCATTTACAATGATGAGGATTACAAGAATTCCTATGCTTGCACCGTATTTAATTTATCTCAAGAAGATTGCGAGAATTCATTGTTCTCTTTCACAGAATTTTATGTTGCATTTACTGAAAAGTATGGAACTAAAAACAAATTGACAGAAGAACTTGCAAGAAACTATTGTGACACAGAAAAATTGGATATATTAAGGGGAATACTTGAAAAGAGGAAATTAGCCAAATTGGAGACAAATGGTTGGGCTTCAAGACAAGGATATGAGGCAAGTAACATTCAGCTTGGACTTGATAGAGCAACAACAGCAAAGAACTTCTTCGATAAGCTGAAGGTGAAGTTTGAAAAGGTTACTGACCCTAAATCTGAAGGTATTGTCCCAACAACGGCAGACAAGGGTGCTCAAAAGGACGAGTCTGAACTTAAGGCTAAAATAGGTAGAAGTGCATTGATAACAATTTATCTGTCAAATGAAGAGACCACAACCTTGCAAGAGTCAAGCAACACGGAGGGAAATGACGATAACTTCAAGGTTGCTGAAAGGGAAAAGCCAAGCGCAAATACAGTTAATACTGAAAGCAATTTGATGGAAAGTACAAACCCTCAATCATATTATGAGAGTGTTGGTACAAATGGCAGATATGATGACGAATACCGATTCTTCAAGGAGATAGACATAAATGATACGTTCTTGAGGCATAAAATTAGGGAAAAGATACAATATTTTGACCCAGCTTATCATTCAATTTCACCAGAAGGATTTAACGCAAGGCTCACGTTCCTGCATCAATGCACAAGGCAAGGACCAACAATTGGAAACAGCAATGTCAATGGGGTAAATAGGATTGCCAACAACTTGGCATTTGGAAGGCAACCAGTATGTGTATTAAGAATAGGAGATTTCTATTATACAAAGATAATAATAGAGAGTTTGCAGATAACGTATGACACTGATGGTATAAAGTGGGATTTGAACCCAGAAGGTATTGGCGTACAACCTATGTTTGCTGACATATCCATTACATTCAAGTTCCTTGGTGGTAGTGATTTGGCTGGTCCTATTGGAAGATTGCAGAATGCGGTTTCATTCAACTATTATGCCAATACTGGAGTATATGATAATAGAGCTGAAATGATACAGTATGATTCTAATGGGAATTATGTCAAGTTTAAGGAATTTAACCCAATAAACAAAAAGATAACTACAAATTGATAGAAAATGAGCACATACAGCAGATATGACAACTTCGTTGATGATGGGATGATGAAATTCGTCCCATTCATCAAAATTAGGGAAAAAACGACTGATAAGTTCGTGTATTATATAAACGGACAATCGAGATTGGACTTGTTGTCTTATCAATACTATGATAATCCTAACTATGGTTGGCTTATTCTACAAGCCAACCCAGAAGTTGGTAGTTACGAGTTCAATATACCTACAAACACGTTGTTGAGGATACCATATCCTTTGTCAACAACACTTTCGCAATACAATGACGATATAGCCTTATATGACGCAATGTATGGCATACACTAATGACTAAAGCATCTTATTATGAATAACGCGCAAGATTATTCAAAAGTATTATATGTAGAACCAAATTACAATACAAATGCTGAAGAAAAAATTAATACTCCATATTATTTACACGATATGGAGGATTACTGCATATATGTAGATTTGGAGGTTGAGATATTCGATAGGAATATAGAAGGGTTGAATGGTAGCCATACTTTGCTCTTCAGTTGGAAGACAAACAAGGATGGAAACGAAACAGCTTCATTCTTATCTGGTTCAAAAATAAGATATGGCGGCAAAGATGGGGACAAGGGGTTCCAAGTATTGACAACAAATTTTCTCAATACGCATTATGATGATGTTGTTGAAGCAAACACTGAAAAACAATCTCAAAACCCAGAGCTATTTGGTATAAAGTCGATTGATATTGATTACAATAATTATGCAGTTCCTCAAGTTCAGATTGTGTTTACTGATGTAAGAGGCGCATCGTTATTTGGACCAGAAGAGCATAGACACCATAAGACACAAAACGGTATTGGTGGCTTTGCTGATGATGATATTGCAGGTTCTTTCTTCAAGTGTTTTTTCACTTTCCCTTACCCTAAATTCACGTTGATGGTGAAAGGTTTTTACGGACAAGGAGTTTCATATCAGCTTACTTGTTCCAAATTCACTACAAAATTCGACAGTAAGAATGGTAACTTTGATGCTACGGCAGAGTTTGTTGGTTATTCATATTCACTTTTGAATGACATAACTTTAAATGCTGTTCTTGCCGCCCCATTGTCAGATTACGTTGGAATGAAGTATTGGCTCGATAGGGGTGGCTCGTTGAGCAGCGAGGAAGTTGGAGAAGATAATATTGAGGCAAGTGACAACCAAAGCGATGCATTTACAATCATAGATGCAAATGGAGAAAAGATAAAGATGCCTACATTGAATAGGATTCTGTCACTTATGGATGACTTGGTATCAGCAAAGCAAGCCGATATGGAAAACAACCGCGATGTATATCAAGCAGCCAACAACAATACCGAATTGCTGCATCAGTTAAACAATATAATGCAAGTATATGACGGATTGTGTGCCGCAATAATGGAAAGCCTCAAGGACAATCCGTTGGTTTATACAGAAACACTTACAAGTGACGGTTCTTCGTGTGATGTTGTAGGAAGCCATATAGTAGGTATCGTGGCATTCACAAAGAGCGACAACACAAATCCTATGGATGTGGTAAATGTAAATTTTGCGCCATATAACCACCAGATAGAAAGTTACAGCAACGGTTTGCCTTCAAATGTCCCACGACTAAAGGAGGCGAAGGTTTGGTCAGAGGTATTGGACAATACACCAAGAATAAAGAACGATGCCCCTTTGAAGAACTTTAAGGACATAAAGCTACAGATAGGTAAAGCCATTGCTGATTTTCCAAACAAATTTAAGGATTTGAATGGAAATGTATCTCAGAATGCATATGTGTTTGATGGAACGTATTTCTGTCAACAAATGAATATGATTATGCAGAGTCTGACAAATGACAAGATTAGTGCCGAGTTAGCAATAGCTGAATATGATAGCAAGATAATGCAGTCTGTCCTTGGATTCACACCGACGGTCTCTAACATAATGTCTATCATTCTTGCGCATCTTGAGACACTGTTGCATATCATCTATACAGCCACAGAAGAGGTGGATAATATCAATAACACACCAGAGTATAGAAAGCTTTCCGAATTCGGAATTTCAACGGCAGAACTGACTGGTTTGGATATTGGAGCTGACGAGAAAGTTCCAGCTTGGCCGAGAATTGTAACCAAGGAACCTATTACAAACAAATGGTACAATGGATGGATTGGGGATTTCCCACACAATGGAAACATACAACCAGAAGCAAATGCTGTTAATGGTTTGCTTAATGGTATAAGATATATTCAAGCATCGATAGACAATGCTGCCCAAGCGTTAAATACGAATGAGGGTACTAATGTTGTTACTTATTGCAAGTCAAGGGTTGCATATCCTTTGGTTCCATCTGATATTGTTGAAGAAGAAAATCCTTTTGGCTATAGCTTTTTCAACACAGATTATACTGTAGAGGATGCAGTAAGCAATATGGAGTCAAATATGTTTGTTCGTATGTGCAATTTGTTCTTGGTTGACAATGTAAGACCGTATAATGATAATGGCAAATATCAATCAACCAATATAAAGGATGATTTGGTCACTCAAATGGGACGTATTGATGCCGTTAACTTTTATAGCATATACAAACAGCATTTTTCTAATGATTTCAAGAATCATATAATAAGTGTTGACTTCAATGCAGATAGATTTTTTGAGGACTTTAAAAAGCCTAATTACTATTGGAGTGATTTTGATTCAGAAAGCAGATATACACTATGCGACATTAGGAATCCTCAAGCACCAATGTCTGTATTCAATGTTTGGTTCGGAAATGAAAAAATAAACAAGAATTTAGTACGTAACGGCGCATCTATTTCATTTATGCTGACTTATGGTAGGGCAAGCCATACTAACAGGTATTACTATGACAGTGAAAATGACGAGGGCAATGATAAAGTTATCTATATCAAAGAGAATATAAGATACTTGGATAATCTTGATTCTTGCTTCAATGTGTCTGCGCTTAACTTGGAACATGGAAATGACGATACATCAACGTACACTAACCTATTCAATGAGATGTTTGATGAGAATTGTCATTATAACGGTTCAAGGATTTATGGCGAACAGTTCTCATATTCAAACAGTAATGATAGACACGCAACATATGAGAGGAATTTTTGCTATAAATGGACTGTTAGTGATGAGACAATTAAGCTGTTGCCACATAAGAACAACGGCATAATCCCTCTTGCCCCACGAAGCAAGACTGAAGCCGAATCTGATTCAGTTATTCCAGTAAGGGGCGGTTGGTTCACATCAGACATTGACAATGACGAAAGAGAGGTACAAGTTATTGAAGATGGCAAGGAGAAGACAATATCAATTGAAAGGAAAAAGGCTGATAATGATGACCTTGAAAAGCTTGTCAATTGTGAAAATATTGAAAATACTGATGTAACAGAAGAATTTGGATTTATTGTTCCTACAGTTCAATACTATAATGAGGGCGATTGGTATTCTGTTGTTGGTACTATACCATCAACTGGTGTTACATTGTTTTCTTCACCAATATATTATGCTTGCAGCAATCCTATTGGTAGGGCAATGCTGTTCTTGGATAATATGAGGATGCACGATGTGAACAAGTTCATAGATGTTCTTACAAGCGATTCAAAGGATGGTAGTTCTGCTTTCGTATATACAACAAAGGTAAATGCATTACTTTTAGGTGCATATCTTTATTACAAAGAACATACTGATATGTTTGATAGTATAAAATATTATCAAGAAGAAGGAATCGGTATTCATGTAGTGCGTACAGATTTGGAAAGAGAATTACATAACGAATATGATAAACTCACCAATGAAGGGGATACTAGTAAAAGACTACATAATTGTGGTGACTTGAATAGTAAGATTGATAAGCTACACGAAGGTACGAAGGCAAGATTTGTAAAGTATTTCCTTGATTGGGTAGAGTCTGACTTTCCAAAATATCAGAATGCTTTTGAGCTTAAGAGTAAGAGCACAAATTCATCTTTGACCGCAAAGGAATGCAAGCAATTCCTTGAATATGCGAAGAACGGAAACGAATGGCAGCTTAACAGTTTGGTTGAATCAAATTTCAACAGCAATTATGTATCAATAAACACTAAAGGCGGTATATTCTTTAGGGAAAATACTGAAATAGTAAAGAAACTGACAAATTTCACTGTTCAGCCTATTCTGATTATAAAGAATTATTTCAATTCGACCAATGTCGAAATGAACAGATTTGACAATGTTGCTAAAACAATGACTGATGGTGATTTCTCTTGTTATGTAAGAGGATTCGTGGCAAAAATGAAGGATTTGGTTCAAAATGATTTGGTTGATGAAAGGACATTCACGCCAATATCAGCAGTAAAAGAACCCGATACTACAAAGGATATTCAGATTGCACTGTACAAGTACCTTAAGATTCTTCACGACAAGTGGCTTGGTGCTACAAGTTTCGACACTTGGAAGATGGAGCATTTCTTCAAGGAGCATTTTGCTTTTATAGATTCATATTATTATGATATTGGTGATAAGGTGATTGTCAACCCAATAGATATGTGCAAACTTATCTGTCGTTCAGAAGCCCAACGTAAATTCTCACTTATATCTTTCATTACAACAATGCTACAAGAGAATAACTTGGCATTTATGTGTGTACAGAACTTTTTGAAGCTGAAGACAACTGATTATGATAATAGTGGTAAGATGTATGTTGATGCTATGCAAGATATGTTTAAGCCAGTTGCATTTCTTGATATGAAGAAATTTGATGAAAACCCTTATTTCGTCACAATATACAAGAGTGAACCTTCAACGAGCTTGAATATCAAAGGTTCGATGTATGTAGATGATTCTTTTATGTTGAATTATGGTGATTCATCTTTATGGCCAGAGGCAATTCACAGCAAGAGCAATGAGAATGGTTATCCAATACCAGCATTTGGAGTTACCTATGGTAGTCAATATCAAAGCTATTTCACTGATGTGAACGTTGGAATGGATAGTGCTATGGTTACTGAACAGTCGTTGCAAGCACAATACATACTTGCAAGTATGAACAGTAAAACTGGTGGCGAAAGGGTTAATGACAAAGAAAACGGCACATCCGTGTTTGCTGTAGGTCAAGACTTGTATACAATATATGCGAATAATTCATATACTTGCACTGTTACAATGATGGGTTGTGCTTGGGTGCAACCGTTGATGTATTTCGTGTTGTTGAATATTCCAATGTTCAGAGGTTCATATCTTATTGAGAAGGTGAAGCATTCTATTACACCAGGCAATATGGTTACTACATTCACTGGTGTAAGAATGGCAAATACACTTACACCATTTGTAAAGAGTCCTTTCTATTTGAAGGGTGATACATTGGATGGGACATATGCCGAACAGTATTACAAGGAGGCAAGATGTGCAAGCATTGACAATAACTGTAAGTATGCTTGCTATCCAATTGGTTTAACGGCTTCGAATGGAGGTTTTGAAGAATCAATACTTGTCGAACCTAAGGGGTTCCAAAAGCATGGTGCAGCAGAAAACGACAATTTCAAGACACGTTATGACACTTTATTGGAGGCTTTGACTTGTACTGTTATTGCCGAATGCGGCACTAGTGACCAATTAGCAATTGAGCTTGTTGCTACAGTATTGTTCAATAGGGTCAAGAACAAGGGTGATTTCCATATATTTGTGCCGAAGCAGATAGCTTATGACAAATATGACTCTCGTAATCATCCATCTGAATATGACAAGGTTTTACCTATAGTCAAGAATATATTCGTTAATACACCTATTGTTATTGTCGGTAAGACTACAAATGTAATCAATAGTGTAACGATATATGAAAATAATGAAAAGACAGAAGCAAAGACATCTCCAGTTACTATAACCAAAGAAATGGTACAGAAAATGTATATGTACTGTTCAAGGCAAGGGTATGATGAAAGCAATCCAAATACTGGTGAGGATTATCATCCAAATCCAAAGTTGGAAAAGACACCTTCTATGTGGAGGAAGCAGAAGTACTTATGCCACCATGACCATAGCAATGTATATGGACACGTATTTACTAGTGGTGATGGGAACAAGACATATTGGGAATATGATGGAAATGCTAAAAAGAACATCAATGATGCTGAAGACAATGGAATATCTGTCTTGGGTAATAGACTTATTACGGCATTGAATCAGACCATACAAGCGACAGACAGACTAACTTGTGTTGCAAGCGGTGTTTCTCTTGAAAATACTGACCCTAATCTTTTCTTGATTAAGTGTGATATTGTAGAGCAAGGCGCAAGTGTGTTCGATATTTTGTTGAACACTTATTCCAATTACATAAGCGGAATCGGTTGGGTTTGCAACGACGTAAATAGTGTATCGTCAAAACAATATCCAGACGCTGTTTTGGTTATGGTTACAGATGGTACGGCTATTGCAAGGGATGTTGCTATTTACACTTATTCTGATAGCACAATAAAACGAATTGAATCAATTGGAGACTTTGTAAATGATGCGTTCTTCAAGAGCTTGAGCAAGATGTATCCAGTTGCTGCTGTAAACGGTTTGAACAATTTAAAAAGGGACTGCAAACAGCTTGCTGGTTTGAGTGATGATGATATAAAGAAACTGTTCTCTAAAGTTGATATTATACCTTGTACAAGTGTTATGCCTAAACCAAACGTAAATTTTGCTTCAAAGCCGTTTACACCTTCTTCCCCAAGGATTGGAAAGAATTGGGAAGAGGTTATTGGTGGTGGATTGGTTGAATGCGGATGTAACAAGTCAAAGGAAGAACAGATGGCTATAATGACAGATTTGTTTGGAGGTTCGTTCCCTTCTTCACCATATGGAATGAAGCAGTATCTTGCAGAATTCGAGGTTCCTTGTATGGGTACAGTACGAAAGGTATGGCTTCACAAGAAATTAGGACCAGATATTGTAAAGGCATTTACCGAATTGAGAGATAATGGCTTTATGGTTAGTGATGTCGGAAGCTATTGTTGGAGATATATAAACAACCCAAGGCTTAAAGGCTCTAATATCATGAGCAAGCATTCATATGGTATTGCAATTGACATAAATCCGTTGAAAAACCCATTCTTTAGAAGTGCCGAATCATATAGCGGTGTCGATGATGATGCCAACGGAGTGATAAGGACAGTAAACAGCCTAGCTGTTAAGATTCTTAAGAAATACGGTTGGGGTTGGGGAGGAAAGTATGGTGACACTATGCATTTCTCTTACTTGAACGGTTCTTAATTTCTGTTTTTTCCAAAAAAATTATATACTCATTAAAATTTCAATATATGAATTATCTTGGGTATATATTTTCGAAAGGCAAGGTTAAGTTGAATTGCAGCTTTATAAAGGTTGTCAAAGATTTTTCTTTGGTTGAGTTAGACAAGCCTTGTTTGATATGTGGTTTATCCGAAGCTAAGGAAATTGCTTCGGATAAATTTTCTATTTTGAACAAGAAGATTAGTGATAATCTTTATTGGACTTTCGGAAGAACTGAAAAAAGGGACGAGCATGAAAAGGACATTGCTTCTTTCTGTAATTCTGTATTCAACGAATATGTTGGTACAATAAGGTATATGTACTTGAATGTAATGAATATTAGCTACAGTATAGCAAAAAGACTTCTGAATTTTGTATTTTCTTCGAAAAAGAAGTATATTTATATATGGAACGAGATGGTTTATATCTCTTGCAACAACAAGACTGTTGTCGGAATATCTATTAAGATATGCAGATATTGCGGCATAGACATTATGAAGCTTATGGAATCTGTTTCAAGCAACGAATATAATGTAATAATCGATGATGACAGACAGATACCATACAATATACTAAAGGTTGTAAAAGACAAGAGGTTTGCCGTTCCATTTATATTACAATTGAAGGATTAGAAAATGGAAAAGAAGGAAGTATTAGTTGGTAAATTTGTAAAGAAAAACAACATCTTGACTTATCTTGAAGGCATACACAACAAGTACGATGTCAAGTACGGCAATTTGTTTGTTTATACAGTAGATGGTAACAAGTCTGAATATTTGGTTACATTCAAGATATGCTCTGACAAGAAGGTAATAAAGAATGATATTGTCGGTAGTATGATATTACACTACAAGAAGGGGTGTATATTCTCGATAAATGCTCTAAACAGCTTGACTGGAAACGAAAACAATGAGACTGTTGATTGGTCGAAATATAATGGCAAACTAATACTTATGTCAAATGGTAACATAAATGTAAAGATTGTTACTAAAATAGATGATAAGACTCTTTTTTTCAATTAATAAGATATTTATATAAAAATATGTTATGAGATTTGTAAATAAAAAAGTAGCTAAAAGGAAACCATATCTGTTGTCACGTCACACGGTTAGCAAGAGTGTGGAAGCTGTTATTACAGATAAGATTGAAGAAAATAATGATAAAAAAGAAAAAGTTATGACTACTCAAGAAAAGATTAACGCAGCAAGTGAAATTTTAGCTTCACAACCTGTTAAGAAAATAAAGAAGGACAAGGGGCTTATTGAACGTACAGAAAGTTCCAAGACTATTTTGACTGAAGACAACAAAGAATTACTTACTGATTAAGAAACAACAAAATGAACAAGGAATATCTAAAGGAAAACGGTTTATATGAGGCACACAAGCAATTTATGCGTTTGTGTGAATGGTCATATTATAACCATACTCCGCTTGAGGAAGATGATACCCAAGATGACCAAAACCAGATGGGTGGTAATGACCCAATGGGAGGCGGTAACGACCCAATGGGAGGTGGCAACGCTCCTATGGGTGGCGGTAATAACCAAATGGGTGGTGGCGCTGACCAAATGGGTGGAGGCAACGACCCTATGGGAGGCGGTAACGACCCTATGGCTGGTGGTAATGACCCTATGGCTGGTGGTAATGACCCAATGGGAGGCGGTAGCGACCCTATGGGTGGAGGTAGTGACCCAATGGGAGGTGGTGATGACCAAATGGATGGCGGTGATGACCCAATGATGGGAGATGACCCTATGATGGGAGATGAAGAAGACCCAATGGGTGATGAAGAGGAAGAGGACGAGGAAGTGCTTGATATAGATGACTTGACTGATGCCCAAGAGAAGGTTAATGACAAGGTTAACCATGTAGGTAGGAATCTTGGTACAATTGACAAGACAATTACAAAGCTCATGAGTACAATAAACAAGATGGAGGATATGATAAACAACACAAATTCCAAGATTGAGTCCTTGAATCAAGAGTTCCAAAAGAGGGTTAAGACACCTACAGAAAAGTTGAATCTGCGTTCACTTGATTCATATCCATTTAATGTAAAGCCTACTGATTATTGGGATAAGTTTGCTGAAGAAAACCCAAACTATGAAATAGGTGAGAGAAATGATGCTCCTACTGGTCAAGACGAATATGTAATCAAGCAAAAGGATATTAGCGATAGGAATGACAGAGACATTGAGCATAGCTTCATTGATGATGAAATGAGGCAAGACATCAATAAGATTTTTGGTATTTAATTAAAATAAAAATGGCAATAGTTTTACTACTATTGCTATTTTTTTTATATAATAACATTATAAATATATTTTATAATGGAATTAATTTTTAAATTGTTATTCTGTCATTTATTTGGAGATTATGTATTACAAAATAACTTTATAGCTAGTACTAAAGGATATAACTGGTATCATCTGTTTGTACACTGTTTTTTGTACGCGCTGCCTTTTTATGTTGTGTTCGGAATGTGTTGGCAATTGTATGTTATTATTGCCACACATTTGATTGTTGACGCAGCCAAAGCAAGATATAATTCAATTACATATACACAAGACCAAATTATTCATTATCTGACAATGGTGATATTTTTTATAGAATAGCACCATTATTTTCGTATATTTTTATGTGACGAAATATTTATAATAAATGGCAATTTTGTTGCTGTTTTATTTATTTATTTTGTTTTTTTTATATAAAATTAACACTGGTAAGACGATTTTTAATTTTTTACTTTACAATAATTTTTTTTTAAATTTTTTATTTTTTATGTCTAATTTTGAATCAAACATTACACCAGATGATGTTATTGAGCAGTTGAACAATGCTGCAAAACCAAAGAATTTTGTTTCTTTTGACCCAAAGAATTACTTGAACACCAAATTAGAGAACGGTGAATCTAGCAAAACTATCACTATTAGGCTTCTTCCTATAAACAAGGATGGAGGTTTTCCTTTTCAAAAAGTTCATATGCATACAATTAAGGTAAACAAAGAGGTTTCTCCAAGCGGTTGGAAGACATTGCCATGTCCTATCCAAAACGAGCTTGGTGACACTTGCCCATTCTGTGAGGTATCAAACCAAGCGTATGAAATGAAGAAAAAGGCAACAAACGACTCTGAAAAGAAGAAGTACGATGAAATCAATATGCACAACAGAGCAAGGACAATGTATGTTGTAAGGTGCATAGAACGTGACCACGAGAATGATGGTGTTAAGTTTTGGCTTATGTCAGGCGCAAAGGAAGGCCCTTATGAGAAGATTATGAAGCTTTGGTCAGCTCGTTACAAGCAAGGATTGAAGATGAACCAAAATCTGAATATTTTTGACTTGAACAATGGATACGATTTGGAGGTTACTATCAGCAAAGGTACTGATGGAAAGAACGTTTATTCAGTTGTAGACTCAAAGTTTGCCTCTCCATTGACAAATGATTTCGAGCTTGGAAACAAGTGGATTAATGATGAAAAGAAGTGGTCTGACGTATATAAGGTCAAGCCTTATGATTATATGTCTATTCTTCTTGACGGTGATGTGCCTTATTTCAATAAGGAAAAGAATTGTTATGTTGGAAAGCTTGCGGAAAGTAATGGTAATCAAGAAGAGGAAACTCAAGATGATGACCCAGAACCAATTGAGTTTCCTCCTTATTCTGCACCTTCAACAGAAGACACTGACCTTCCATATTAATGCTATTTGACATGGTTACGAACAACAGTAGATTAGTTTTTAATTATGGCTCTATGAGTAGCGGCAAAAGCTTGAATTTGCTGATAAAGGCTCATAATTTGGATGAGAAGGGAATACCAATATTGGTAATAAAGCCATCTATAGACACAAGAGAGGAAGCAGCAGTAGTAAGGTCAAGAATTGGTATTGAACGCCCTTGCATTCTTGTTGACAAGAAGACTAATCTGTTCAATCTTGCGATTAAGAACAGATTTTGTAGAATAATTCTTGTTGATGAATGCCAGTTTTTAACGGCACAACAAGTAGACCAATTGGCGAAGGTTGTAGATACAATCGGTATCAATGTAATTTGCTACGGCTTGCGTACAGATTTTAAGTCACGTCTATTTGCTGGTTCAAAAAGACTATTTGAAATTGCAGATTCTATTGAGGAACTTAAGTCATATTGTGACTGCGGTAAAAAGGCAATAATAAATGCTCGATTTGATTCAAGCGGTAATATGATTGTTGATGGCGAACAGATTGTTATTGGTGGTGATGACACTTATAGAGCAATATGTAGGGAATGTTTTTTTAATAATTTGAATAAAATAAGCATTAATAATGAAACAAGCAATAAAGAAGGGGACAACGATAAAGAAATTCAACCTTGACGAATTAAAGGCAGAGATGGGTTATTCAAGAAAAGGTAATGACCTTGCAGCAAGTATTGCTGACAAACCAATGGACTTTATTCCAATGCCAAAGGCATTTAATGAAGCATTAAAACTTCCAGGTTTTCCAATGGGATATATGAGCATCATAACTGGTTGGTCAAACACTGGTAAGTCTACATTGGTTAATTGCCTTATTGCAAGCTGTATAAACAATGGAATTCTTCCAGTTATTTATGATACAGAAAACAACTTTGACTTTTCGTATGCAATAGATTGTGGTATGAAGGCTACACCTGAATATGGTGATGTTGATGTTGAAACTGTTGATGAGGAAACAGGTGAGGTAACAGTAACTACAGAAAGACAGATTGTTGATTGGAATGGCGATTTCTTCTATTATAACAGTAGAAAATTGGCTGATACATATGGAATGAATGATTATGCAACTGGTAAGCAGACAACAAAGAAGAGAAATACTGCGGTTATTGAGGATATTGCATATTCTATAAATGAATTCCTTGATAAGCAAGAAGATGGCAAAATACCTATGCCTATCTGCTTCATTTGGGACTCTGTTGGTTCAATCATTTCATTCAAGAGCCTTATGAGCAAAACAGGAAACAATATGTTTGACGCTGGTGCTTTAAGTTCAGCTTTCACGAACATTTTGAACAATAGGATTCCTACTTCAAGGAAGGTTTCTTCACCATATACAAACTCGTTTGTGTGCGTCAACAAGATTTGGAATGATTCTATGAATAGTACAATGGGATTGCCTTCAATTGAACTCAAGGGCGGTAAAGCATTCTTCTATGCTGCAAGGCTCATCATCCACTTGGGAGGTGTGGCAAAGGCTGCGATTAAGAAGCTTAATGCAACTGTCAAGGGACAGACTTATACTTACGGTACTGTCAGCAAGATTAAGGTTAACAAGAATCAGTTGCCAACACCTTACAACATTACATATGAAGGTGAAATAGCTTGTGTGCACAACGGTCTTTGCAGCATAGATGACATTGATGATTACAAGAAGAATAACATCAAGGACATCTTGAAGAGAATTGAGAGCATTGGTGACAGTAGTGTAAGTGACGATGATGCAAAATCAATGGCATTTACCGAAGAGGAAACAACTGAAATATTCTGAAAAAAAAATGGCACTATATCAAATAGTGCCATTTTTTTGTGTATACATAATTTTTATAAATATCTTATTCAGATTCCGTTTCAACAGTCCAACCATTTGGAATACCGTTTACACCTCTGACATTCCAAGTTGCTGCGCTGTTCTTAACAAAAGTACCACTTGATGCAACACCAGACACCCAAGAATCGGTATATGCCGTTGATGGTGTCGTTGTGAACATAGCCTTTATATACTGTAATTTTGTACATCCTCTAAACATATAGCGGTAACATGATGTTGCTGTCAGAGACTTTATTAACAATGTAGGAGCCACTTCAAGTGATTTACAATCCTCGAACATTGAATATAATCCTTTTTCACCACCATTAGTAGTAAATCCAGTTGCAGATATTTTTGGCGCTGAAACTAAATTAGTACAGCCCTTGAACATTTCGCAATAACCGCTTGTTGGTACTGTCAATGATGGTAGATTTGGAGCTGACTTTAAAGATGTACATTCTTCGAACATAGCATCATAACAGCATTTAGCAAGGGTCGTAGATGAAAGCTGAGGTGCAATCAAAAGACTAGCACAGTTTTTAAACATAGCCTCATAACAGCTTTCTTTCATAATTTCACCATGCAATACTGGTGCAACAACAATACTTGTGCAATTTCCGAACATTCTGTGGTAGCAACTTTTTTTCAATTCAGTAGCAACTAGTGATGGCGCATTTATTAATCTTTCGCACCCCATAAACATCTCGAAATAGCAAAAATCATTTATGTTTTCTGCCACAAGGAGTGGTGCTGTGTACATTTTGGCGCATTCATAGAACATACGGCAGTAGCAATTTATTGTCAAATCGTGAGATGGCATAACCAACGTGTTTGCATTGACAACATTTGTTTTGTAAAACATCAAGTTGAAAGTACAAGAATCAATCAAACTTGTTTTATCTTCGAAGTCATCGTCATACAATAATGACATTATATTTCCTTGTAAATTAAACATTGCAGTACTTGCACTGAAAACTCCTATTCCAGAATCTCTATCTGCAATTTCATATGAACCAATTCTAGGATATGGAACCATGTTTCCTTTCCACTTCACAACATCACCAGATTTTACATTTAATGATACTTGATTCTGATATTCAGACCATGTTTCACCATCGTCCAACGAATATGCAATCATATTTACTTGTGAATCACCAGTAGTTCCACTGAATTCAAAAGTACCATCACTTACCGCAACAAAGGTCAAATAGTCACCGCCACTTTTCTTTAATATGTGAACAGTGTCTGTTTCTTCTGTATATGACATTAGTTTGTCTTCTGACGCATAATGAGTTCTTTCTTCGTCAGTGTCAAATTTCTTTAAATAAATCATAATATAAAAATATAATTTATAATAAATATCATTTTATATACAATAAATTTTCCAGAAGTAATATTTTTTGTATATATTAGTTAAAAGTAACATTTATTTATGGCTAGAAATGCAGAAAAGGAAAAACAAGACATACAAGGAGAATCGGCAGTGCACGATTTCTTGAAAAAGCATTTTTATAATGAAGTAAAAAATCTGATAGAAGTTAATGAGAAAAATACCCAACTTAAGGGCATTGACACGATTTTTGAATATAACGGGTTTGAATACAAATGTGATGAAAAAGCTGCATTGGACTTTACAAATGAACAGAAGGGAAGGAAATTGAATACCTTCTGCCTTGAATTGTCATTCTTGAGCAGAAGCGACTACAGAATGGAGGGTTGGTTCGTTAATGAAAGCTTGGAAAACAATTCATATCTGTTCGTTTGGGTTGACAAGTCGGATGAGAATGTCATACACAACGCAAGCGAGATAAGGGAAGCTGAAATTGCATTGGTTCTGAAACAAGACATATATGACTACCTTTATACAATAGGATGGACGATTCCTTTGCTTAAGGTAAAGGATGAGAAAATAAGAAGCGGTACTGACAAGAATTTCGGAAACATCAATGAGAATGGTTGTAAATTTGCATTTTCACCATATTTATCTGAAAAACCAATAAATATTCTACTTTCAAGGGATACATATAGAAAAATGCCTCATACAATAAGTAAGAAAATATATTGCTGATGAAAAAATATACTCAAGACAAAGAAATAATTAGTCTGTTTAGCATGAAAAAAATAGACGATAATACAAAGAAAAGACTTCATAAGGCTATTGATGATAACAACTTTTACGAAATAAGAAAAATGACAGATGTTTTACTTGGGCAAGAAATATGGTTTGGCGATTATTTCGAAGGAGATGAGTTCAAGTTTTATGTCAACGGCTTTAGACATTATCAACCGACAAGAGAATCAATAGACAAATTCTTGCGAGATGAGAACAGAATTATAACTGATGGGAAATCATCAAAGATTTATAGTCCAGAAGAAATTTGGCAAATGGTTGATGACAGCAAGGGCGGCAAGACCATTGAGGATGTTGTCAAGGAAATGTCCGAATCCCAACAAGCGCTTATTGACGCAGAGGAATGGATAAGACCTTATGGGTTGTCATATGAGGACATAGCGAAATACAAACCTCGTTATAATGAATTTCATAATGATGGATTAAGATTTTATATATGAAGCAAGTAATAAGAAAATCAATCATAGAAGCTAACAATATAAAGACAGAAGAGAATATATATACTTTGGTTGTTGACGGTTCTAGTGTGCTTAAAACAGCATTGGTATCAACAAAACTCAACCAAGACGGTCTTGATTATGGTGCAATTATCAATTTCTTCAATATGATAAGACAAGTGATAGTCAAGCGAGATTTCTCAAAATGCTATGTGTTCTTTGACGATGACTTGAGTGGTCAGCTAAGGGCAGATATTTACCCAGCTTATAAGGCGAATAGGGACAAGCACTACAATATAAACGAAACAGAATATGACAAGAAGATAAACGATTATGTAAAGAAAGTACTTGCTTATTCACGAAACAAGAAAAAAGAATCAAAAAAAGTCCAATATGTAGAAACAGAGGATGAAAGGTACAGTAGGTGCAGAGATATTATAATTGAAATCTGCGAAGAACTGTACATTAGGGTATATATGGCGAAATATGTGGAAGCTGATGACTTGTGCGCATATGTTGTAAGACATAAGAAACCGAATGAAAAGATTGTTATCATATCAAGCGATAGGGACTTGGCACAGCTTATATCCGATGACGTTTGCTTGTACGTACTTAACAAGAAAACTTATGTAATACCTTCAAACTGTGTGGAAGTATTGGGATGCACTCACGAGAACATTGTTCTTAAAAAGATATTCTGTGGCGATGCTTCAGATAACATTGCTGGTATAAAAGGAGTTGGAGAAAAGACATTCTTCAGCCTATTTCCAGAAGCTGTGAACAACAAGATGCTTGTGGAAGATGTAATATCAAGGGCAAAGGAGATAAACGATGAACGCAAGAAGGAAAAGAAGAGACCTTTGAAGGCTTGTGAAAACATCATAAACAATGTGACTGAAGGTGTTCAAGGAAACAAGATATACGAGATAAACAAGAAGATAATATCACTTGAGGAACCGTTGCTTACCGAAGAGGCAACAGAAACAATGAAAATGCTTACAGAATGCCCATTGGATGATGAGGGAAGAGATTTCAAGAATCTGTATAAGATAGCCCAAGAAAACAAGATTAATGACTTGTTGGATGATGGTAGACTTGGAGATTTCTTTGGGGCTTTCAACGGATTGATATATAGGGAAAAACATAATAAATAAAAATAAAGCCAAATACTTGCAGTATATTGCTTGTATTTGGCTTTATCTTTGCTTGTTATTGTTCTACCTTTGACCAACCATAATAACCTAAATAATAGTCAGCATTTTGCATCCAAGAATCATATCCACTACTTCCACTTGGAACATATAATGTACCATTAGTTTTAACGTCTCTGAATGTATTACTTTGTATTGTTGGTGCTGTAGTTGCTAATGAGGTTATGCTTGATAATTCATTACAACCTTGGAAAGAACCACTAGCAATACTTGTAACACTATCTGGTATTGTTATACTTGATAATGAGGTACAATAATAGAAAGCACCATCACCAATACTTGTAACACTATTTCCTATTGTAACACTTGTTAATCCACTACAACCTTGGAAAGTAGCACTACTAATACTTGTAAGACCACTGCCTATTGTTACACTTGTTAATCCACTACAATTTTGGAAAGCCGCATTACCCATATTTGTAACACTATTTGGTATGGTAATACTTGTTAATGATGTACAACCATAGAAAGCATTACTACCAATGCTTGTAACACTATTACCTATTGTTATATTTGACAATCCACTACAATTATAGAAAGCACCAGCATCAATACTAGTAACACTATTAGGTATTGTTATACTTGTTAATCCACTGCAACCTTGGAAAGCACCATCACCAATACTTGTAACACTATTTCCTATTGTAACACTTGTTAATCCACCACAACCTTGGAAAGTAGCACTATTAATACTTGTAAGACCACTGCCTATTGTTACACTTGTTAATCCACTACAACTATTGAAAGCACTAGCACCAATACTTGTAACACTATTAGGTATGGTTACACTTGTTAATCCTCTACAACCACCAAAAACATAATTACCAATACTTGTAACACTATTTCCTATTGTAACACTTGTTAATCCACTACAACTATTGAAAGCACCAACACCAATACTTGTGCATAAATTACCTATTTCAGCATTGACTGTTGTTGATTTATATTGACTTGTCATTGCATATGTCAATTCTCCACTGCCTTCAATTTCAACAATATCGCCATTATTAAGTGTTAATTTGCAGAAAAATGTTTTTGGGTGTATATTCACTTTATTACTTTCAATTGTGTATGACAGATATTCGTATTTGTCTGTACATGCTTGTTTTTCTTCTTCTGTTTGAAATAATTTTATATGTACCATAATATAATTTCTTATTTATTCATAAATATCTTGCTGAAAAAGAAAATTGACATCAGTCAGTAATTATTTTACACACTTGTGCCAAATTGTATTATTTTAGTTTCTTTATTATATTATCCATTGAAAACACAACATAATCGGTACAGTAAACATCAGCTACTGGTGTTTCTCCTATATTTTTAAGTATTACTGAATCGTAGTTTACTAAACCGCTATTTACCATATTTTTGACAATGTATGGAATATCGCCAAATTCATATTCTTCTTCGGATTCCATAACATAATCCCATATTTGGGAAGGCATAATGCTTGTCAATTTTGGGTCGTTTGATTGACGTATTATTTCACCATTGTCATCCAAGTAGTACCACCACAATTTACCGCACCATTCATCATTTACGTTAACAATCAATGGATTATTCAGTTGTATCAAATATCTTGACATTTTATCTCTTCCACCATGCGTAAAGTATTGTATTGGTTTATCTGAAAACCAAATAACGTCAGAAAAATGTTCGTGAGCCAATTCTGAACCACCTCTATAAACAATAAATGTATTAGTGCTGTTATTGATATTCTCGAATATATATCTGTTTATTTCATTTGCAATGATATTATGTATTTTTTTTCTTTCCATAATCAACAATCAATATATCAAATAAATAGTATTGTAGGCGGCAATTATGTTAAAAAAAAATTAACATTTAATTTTGTTTTTGTTTTTTTTTCGTATATATTCGTTGTGTTAACTAATGTTAAATCGAGAGTTATTTTTTAAACGTTTAATTTTAATTTTTAACGATTATGGCAAACGAAGTTCCAAACAAGGAGTACAAGGAAGAGAGATTTGAAATTGACTTATATGTTAATGACAAATTGATTTGCAAGAGAAATTTCAAGATTAATAACTTTATTGAGGGTAGTATGGATACTGTCAATTTCAAGGAGACTTTTGACGGTCTTGTAAGGAGTATTGACAATGACTTGAAATCCAAGAGCAGAGTATACTGTTGGTATTACTTTAACGAGGATGATGTTTTGAATGAGTTCAAAGACCCTCTTCTAAAACCGTGGGAATGCACGTTTAAGTTTGAATTGACTGATAACCACAAGGTTGTTCTGTCAAGGATTTGGGATGGCTATGCTTACCCTAAGGCTATTAGGGATAGGGTTGACATCACCAACAAGATTGTAAGGATTACTACAAAAGATGACAAGACATATGTGTATGACAAGGACACATATTTCAAGGCAAACGAAGACAGATTGTCGGCAGAGCTTTATGTTCTCAAGGCAATGATAATGGACAAGCAAGACTTGACACAGCAGATTATAAGGAAGATTTGCGAGGTTTGCTCACCACGCGAGAACTTGTACAAGTCAATCGGTGACTATACTGTGAGCGAAGTGTATGGGAATGACGAGTATGTTGTCAACAAGGAAGGTAAAAAGGAATTTTTGAGGACTCGTGGAGCCAAGAAGTATTTCTATTCAGTAAATCTTACTGAGAAGAAGTATATTTCTGATTGGGCAAAAGCAGTTTCAGCAAAGACTAAGGAATATTTTGAAACATTGTATTAATGAATTATGGCATCAAAATCAAATGAAAAGGATTTAGGTTATCTAGGTGAAGAGTTTCAAAAGAGATTGATACACGCCTTTATGGTTGATAGCTCCTTTTTCAGAGATTTGTCATCCATTATAGACCAAAATATGTTCACAAGTGTAATAATGCGAACATATGTTGCAATTATGAAGGACTATTATGAGAAATATCAGATTTGTCCTTCATATACTGTAATGGATATGTCCATAAGGGAACGAATACACAACAAAATTGAGCTTGAGCAAGAGTTGGCTTTCAATGAAGAACTGAAGACAGTAACCACTGAATCAATCGATTATGTCAGAGAAGTTGCTACAAGGTTCTTCAAGCAGCAGAATATTGTACGTATTGCAAATGAAATATTAAGGGTTGTAGGAAGCAATGGAACTGATGCTGACAAGTATGACAAATGCGTCACTCTATTGACAGATGCAATCAATGTTGGAACTGGCGAAGATTATGGCGAGGGAATTTATGACAACATAGAAGATACCTTGTCAGATGAATATCGAAAGCCAATACCAACTGGAGTTGATAGGCTTGACGAGGTTCTTGAAGGTGGTTTGGGATTAGGCGAAGTCGGAATGATAATTGGCCCTACATCGTTTGGTAAGACATCTCTAACAACATCATTTGCTAGTGCAGCAGCAACTTGTAGATGTGAATACAACAACAATCAAGGATTTAAAGTACTACAGATTGTCTTTGAGGACAAGATAAAGCAGATTAGACGAAAGCATTTCTCAAAGATAACGCAAGTGGAGGCTCGTAATTTGTCAAAACCCGATTACATTCAGATGGTTAGGGAGCAGATTGACAGATACGAAGATAAGGAAATGCTTGCTAAAAATCTGAAGATTGTCAAGTTTCCTAGTGGCGAAAAGACAATAGACCAAATAAAGAACTATATCAATAGGCTGATAAATCTTGGCTTTAAACCAGACTTGTTGATTCTTGATTATTTCGAATGTTTGAAATTGTCTGGAGATAAATCTTTATCACAATGGGAGCAAGAGGGCAAGACTATGAGGCGAATCGAAACTATGGCAAGCGACCTTAATATGGCTGTTTGGGTTCCTAGTCAAGGTAGTAGAGATTCAATCAATTCTGAACTTGTAACCATTGACAAGGGTGGCGGTTCAATCAGAAAAGCTCAAGTTGCGCACATTATATTGTCTATTGCTCGTTCAACAGATGATATTGCAAACAATAGGGCAACTATTGCGATTCTAAAGAACAGAGCTGGTTGTAGTGGAAAGATATTCAATAACGCATATTTCAATAACGGTACTTGTACTGTAAATATGGATGATGTAGACGAATTTGAAAATATGGTCAAGTTTGACCAAGTTCGAGAAGAGGATATTAGAAAAATTCAGAAGGAACTTTTGAAACAAGCTAAAAAGAATCAAAAAGCGGCAGAATCACCATAAAATTTGAAATATTTGGACTCTAAATAGTCATTTTTTGTATTTTTTTCAATAAAATTATAAGATAAAAAAAAATAATTTTTTTTTCCAAAAAAAAGTTTTAATTAAAATTTTGGCTATCATACATTTAGGTTTGGTAGCCAATTTTTTGTAAAATTTTTAGTAATTTTTTTTCATTTTTGTATACTAATTATGTTTACAAACGTTTGTAAAAGGAAAAAAATAAACAAAATATTACGTACAACAAAAGAAATATGAAAGTAGTTAAGAGAAACGGAAGCGAAGAGGATTTTTCGTTGGAAAAGATTGAAAACGCATTAAAAAATGCAAATTCCACTGTTCAAGATGACCAAAAGATGGATGAAGAGTCATTGCAGAAGGTCATCAAAACCGTATTGAAGAAACTTGAGGGCTTTAATACAATCAGCGCTGAAGACATCAACAGTTTTGTAGAATCTGCTCTTGTAAGGCACAACAAATATCAGATTGAAAAGAATTACATACTATATAGGGAAAAGAAGAAGAATGATAAGAAGTTCACCCCAGATGAAGAAAAAATTCTTGCATTGGTAGATGGAAATTCTGAATTGAGAGGTGATAATGCCAACAAGCACATTGATGACAATGGTTCAATCAGAGATTATGTAGCTGGTATCATTTGCAAGACAATGGCTGAAAAGATGCTTCCAAACGACATCATTACAGCTCATAAGCAAGGGCTTATACATTGGCACGATATGGATTATAGCCCATTACAACCAGAACACAATTGTGACTTGATTAATGCTGAAGATATGTTGACAAATACGTTTGTTATGGGTGACACATTGATTGAACCAAACGATGAGACACCATTCAGAACAGCTTGCAACCTTTTGGCACAAATAAATCTTATAGTAAGTGGCAGACAATATGGTGGGCAGACCGTTTCATGGGCGCATTTACTTCCATTTATTGCAAATTCAAGAAGAATTATCAGAAAAGAGGTTTTAGCTGATATTGAAAAATACAACGGAAACTTGTCTGATGATGAGATAAACAAAATAGTAGAGGATAAGTTAAGGGAAGAAATCAAGGAGGGTGTTAAGACATATCAATATCAGATTTTATGCCACCAGAGTTCAAACGGACAGACACCTTTCGTATCTAACAACCTTTGCTTGAGAGAGGCAGAAACACAGCAAGAGCTTGACGATTTTGCAATATTGATTGAAGAAATATTCAAGCGCAGAATCAAGGGTATCAAGGACAAGAACGGACATTATACTACCCCATTGTTCCCAAAGCTTCTCTATTGGATTACAGATGGTGTTAACTACAAGGAGGGTGAACCATACTTCTACCTTACACGTCTTGCAGCAGAATGCAACGCATACAGAATGCAACCAGATATTGTTTCTGATAAGGAAACAAGAAGAGTAAAGCAAGGACAGATAATTCCATCAATGGGATGCAGAAGCTTGTTAGGCCCTATTTGGGAGGAACATACATATCCAATTGATACAAAGTTCTATTGGGTTGAAGGTGTTGGAACATACCCATATGGTACATTTGTTGCAAAGAGGTCGTTCGAGTCTGTTGAAAACGGTGAATATCCAAGTGGATATGAAAACGGTAGATATTCAATCAATTTCAGAGGAAACACTGGTTGGCTCGTAAAGAAGACAGATACAGAAGTTACAATCAAGAAGCCAATCGTTTATGGACGTTGGAATAATGGTGTCGTAACAATCAATATACCACACGTTGCACTTGAAGCAAAGCAAGAGGGAAGAGACTTCTTTGAGGTATTCGATGAAAGGTTGGCTCTTTGCAGAAGGGCTTTGCAGATAAGGTATGAAAGGTGCAAGGAAATCAAGGCTATGAACTCTTCAATATTGTGGCAATATGGCGCATTGGCAAGATTGAAACCAGAACAGACTGTTGGTGACTTGATGAAGATGTATCCCACACGTTCTACTATCAGTATCGGTTATGTAGGATTGTATGAAACTTGTGAAGCAATCATCGGTGAATCTAACACAACTGAAAAAGGTAGGGCATTTACCAAGAAGATTATGGAATATATGAATGAAAAGGTTGCACAGTGGAAGAAGGAGGATGGTATCAACTACGCTATCTATGGTACACCAGAAGAAACATTGACATACAAGTTTGCAATGGCAAACAGAAGGGATTTCGGACTTATACCAAAGATTACTGACAAGGATTATGTAGTTAACAGCTACCACGTAGACCCACGTGAGACTATCGATGCATTTACAAAGCTTGATATTGAAGGTGAATTCTTGGCATTGTCAGCTGGTGGTGCAATTTCATATATTGAAACTGGTGACTTGACACACAATGTCGATGTAATTGTAAAGATTATCCAATGGATGGCAGACCATATATTGTACGCAGAAATAAACAGAATCATCGGTGTTTGCTATGATTGTGGATATGAAGGCAAGATGGAACTTGTCAAGACAACTGATGGAAAGTTCAAGTTTATCTGTCCTAATTGTGGTAACAGTGATGATAATAAGATGAATGTAAAGGGACGCTTGTGCGGCTATCTTGGGGAAATAAATGCAGGTAATACAAACAAGGGTAGATTGGACGATATTTACAATCGAGTAATTCATCTGGACTGTTATGATGAATGTGCTGTACAGCCAATTATGGAAGAGTTGTACAGTTTAAAAATGAACGAGTAAATATTATGAAAAAAAAAGTTGAAGAACCTATTAAAATCGTTACATATGAGGATTTAAAGGATATAATTGGCTATCATCCTTGTCAAGAGATTACATTTATTTGCGAGAAATGCAACAAGATTGTTACTAAAAGTTTAGCGGCAGTTAGAAAGAGGGGTTTATTATGCCAGAAATGCCAACGAGATTTGAATGGAATTAAAAAATATGGTTCTGAGGAAAAGTTTAAACAGCATCTACAAGATGTTAGAGTTAAGTCATTAAACACGTTAATAGAAAAATATGGCTCTATTGATGAAGCATATAAACATCGTGTAGATGCATATAAAAAAACTTGTTTGGAAAAATATGGTGTTGATAATTCCTCTAAAAGGCAAGAATTTAAAGATTATTTGAAATTAAACAACCCAATTTTCAAAGATGAATATAAAGAGAAAGCCAAACAATCATACACTAGAGAGAAACATATTGCGGCAGCTAGAAAAGTATCTGAATATATGAAGGAAAATGATTTATATAAAATTAATGCAAAAAAATGTGCCGAAACAAAGTTGGCTCGTTATGGAAACAGTGCTTATACAAATCATGAACAATCAGAAGTGACAATGTTGTCAAAGTATGGTGTAAAAAGTGGGCTTAATATTGCAATACAAAAAAGAATAAAACAGATTGCAGATGATGGTTATGTAACAATTGGTGAATTAAGTGAAACTTATGGTTATTATCCAGAAGGTATAGAAATTATATTAAAAGAAAATAAAATACCAATAAAAGTATATGGTAATTGGAGGTGTGCATTAAGAAACAGTTTACCAACTGATTTTGAAGAAATCATACATAATCATAGATTTTCATATAGAAGCAATGGCGAAAAAGAAATGTATGATTTTGTGAAAAGCCTTGATGAAACAGCTATTAACAATGATAGAACCATATTAAAACCCAAGGAATTGGATATTTTCGTCCCATCAAAAAATATAGCTATTGAGTTCGATGGATTATTTTGGCATAAAGATGAAAATTTGCTCATAAAGACAAATCAATGTGCTGATAAAGGGATTAGACTTTTACATTTTTATGAAGACGAATGGGAATATAAAAAGGATATTTGCAAATCCATTATTTCGTCTGCTTTAGGAATATTTGAGCAACGTGTGTATGCTAGAAAGTGTAAAATTAAAAATTTATCAACTGATGAATATAATAATTTTTTAGATAATAATCATATACAAGGTTTTATTAACACGCCTATACGAATAGGTTTATTTTATAATGAAGAATTAATTCAATGCATAGGTATTGGTAAATCAAGGTATTCGGCAGATGAATTTGAATTATATCGTATGTGTACAAAATTAAATCATCAAGTTATTGGTGGATTTAGTAAATTACTAAAACATTTATGTAAATATTATAATATCAATATTTTATATTCATATGTTGATAGAAGATTATTTGATGGTAACGGATATAAAAAAATTGGTTTTTCAATCTTAAAAGAAACAAAACCTTCTTATTTTTATTTTAAGAATTTAAAAAGGGAAAATCGTATTAAATATCAAAAACATAAATTAAAAAAAATATTGGAAAATTTCGATGATTCGTTAAGTGAAATTGACAATATGAAAAATAATGGTTTCGCATTGATTTATGATTGCGGAACATATAAAATGAAAATTGTTTTAAATGAATTATAGCGCAATAAAATATTTTTGTACGGTAAATGGTATTGGTTTATGCACTTCTTTATTTGTTTCTGGATGTGACTTGCATTGCAAGGGATGCTTCAACAGAGCTTCTTGGGATTTCAAGGCTGGTGCTGAATACACAGAAGATGTGCAAGAAAAGATATTCAAGTCAATTGAACCAGAATATATATCACATTTAAGCATATTGGGAGGTGAGCCGTTGGCAGATGACAATCAAGATGCAGTATTGAAGATTGTCAAGGATTTCAGAAAACGTTTCGGTAACAGCAAAAAGATTTGGATTTGGAGCGGATATTACCTTGATAAAATGACTGACAAACAGAAGGAAATAGTCTCTTACTGTGACTATCTGATTGACGGTAGATGGGATGAAAACAATTACAAGCCGAATCTTATGTTCAGAGGCAGTACCAATCAGACAATTTGGGAGAACCACAATGGAGAATTTGTTAGAAGCGAATTGAATGACAAGTGAAATTTACTCATATGGAAACTATACTGTTTATATTGAAATTTAGACAATGTTATATAATTTGGCACCAGTTTGGTAAAATAATTACCTACTGATGCCATTTTTTTATTGTTAACATATCTTTATGAAAATAAAAAAAGCATTATATTTTAAATAATCACAATACAAATATTTATTAATAAAACGTTTTGCATATGGCAAAAATACAATATGATGGTATAAAATATCCGTTTGAGAACAAGAACAATGAGAATTATCTGTTTGACTTGAACACGACAATGCGAGAAAGCATTAGGAGTAGATTGCTGCATGTAATTTTCACCCCAAAGGGACAGAAGGTTCGAGACCCAGAGTTTGGTACAGACTTGATAAGGCATATATTTGAGCAGAATGATACTCAAACTTGGTCTCAAATGACAGAGGAAATTTCTAGTGCGGTAAGCAAATATGTTCCAGATACTGTAGTAAACAGTATCAAGATACTTCAGAATGAAGAGGATTCTTCAGTAGTGTTCGTAAGGATTGATTATTCTGTTAAGGAAGGGAATTTAGTGACAAATGACACAGTAATAACAAAAATATAATTAAGAGATGGCAGAAAAAAGTATAAATTACCTTGCAAGGGATTTTGATGGTATAAAGGAAGAATTGATTAAATTCAGTCAAAAGTATTATCCGACATTAAGTACTTCATTCACAGATTCAAGCGTTGGCTCTTGGTTCATTGATTTGGTAAGTGCTGTAGGTGACGATTTATCCTATAGCATTGATAGGGCATATCAAGAGAACAACGTGAATACTTCGCACCTTAGAAGCAGTGTATTGAACGTTGCTCGTTTAAATGGTGTAAAGGTTCCAGGTTCAAAGGCAAGTATGGTTGAGGTAGAATTGTCTTGTAAAATAGGAGTTAGTGGAAATACGCCATTATGGAGTGATTGCCCAGTTGTTAAGAGAGATACACAAGTTGGTAATGGAAGTATGGTGTTCGAGTTGACAGAAGATGTAAACTTTGCAGAACAGTTCAACAGTGATGGCTATTCCAATAGGAAGTATGAACCAAACAGAAACGCAAACGGAGCTATTACAAGCTATACTGTAAGCAAATCTGTTATGGCAATAGCTGGTAATTCAAAGGTATTCAAGAAGGTAATTACAAGCAACGAGCTTGAACCATTTATGGAGGTAATATTACCAGATAAAGATGTTATGTGTGTTGACTCAATTATCTTCAAAGCAACAACTGGTTTAACATCAAATCCTAAAATATTTGAATATTTCATAGATGAGGAACAATATAGAATTACTGGTGATTTCGTTAACACATATAGATTCTTTGAAACTGATTCTCTTGCCGACTTGTACAGATATGGTACAGAAACAGATGGTAAAGACTGTTTGAGCGGTTCTAATGACGTATATGTAGATTATACAGAAACGTGGTCTATGAGCGGTGATAGTGAAAATGTTAGTACACGAAGCACAAGAGTATACAAGGGAAAGTGGAAGCCATTGACACAGAAGTTCATAACAGAATATACTGACAATGGATACTTGAAGATTATTTTTGGTGCTGGTAGTTATGATAAAATTCCAAGCGGAACAACCTATGCCGAATATAGAATGAGCAATATGGTAAATAATGCAATGCTTGGTGTATTGCCACAAGAAGGGTGGACAATGTATGTCCTTTATACAGTGAATGGTGGTGCAAGCACAAACATAGGTGTTGGCGCAATCAATTCAATAATGTATCTTGACATTGAATTCCCATTGGGTACAATAAATTCTGCCAATGTAACAAAGTCAATGTCAGTTACCAACTTAAGCAATGCAATAGCTGGTAAAGACGCACCTTCGACAGAAGAGCTTAAGCATCTCATCAAGTACAATGTTGGCGCACAAAAGCGCTGTGTAACGTTGAATGACTACAAGGCTATGGTGGCAATGATGCCGCCTAAGTACGGCAGTCCTTTCAGATATAATGCTATTGAGGAAAACAACAAGGTCGTTCTTTCATTCTTGGGCTTGAATGCAGCAAAGAAGCTTGACACTTCTCTTCCAAGCCTTTTGGTTGACAACGTAAAGGAATATTTGAAGGGTTATAAGAATATAACTGATTATGTTGAAATTAGAAGCGGAAAGGTATACAACCTTGGTTTTGAAATAGATGTTTATATAGACAAGAATTACACTACACAATTCGTAATCAAATCCATAATAGATACCATCAAGGACTATATGGATGTTGAAAACCACGTTATGGGTGACAATTTCTTCATAGGTGACTTGGAGAAGGAGATAAACAAGATTGACGGTGTTATTGCATTAATTGATTTGAGAGTATATAACATTTGGGGAGGTATTTATGGGTCTAACGGAAAGTTCCCATTGTACTACTCGTCTGATTCTTGCGGACAGAAAGTTGTTGAAAGACTGATTACTACAAAGGATGAAAATGCAATTTGTGACAGAATTGACATTGAGGCACTTGATGCAGTTTTGGAGAATGATTATGATTCTATGTTCGAAATTAAATTTCCAGAAAGTGATATTTCAATAAGAGCAAAATTAAAATAAAAAAAATAGTTTCAAATGGCTTGTAATTGTAAGACAATTGACAAAATAGGGAACCGTTTCAAGATAAGTGACGGTCATCATGAGAAAAAGGGTTGGTGGTACTACATCAAGGGTATCTTCAATGAAATAGTTGTGAATAGGTTGCTAAATGCCTTATTTTTGGCACTTGTATGCATTGTGGTAATGCCACTGTTGGCATTAATCATAGTGTTTACCCAAATTATACTTGGCAATGCTCGTGTCATATTTCCAGAGGGTATAATCAACAAAATAAAGGGCAAGACAAAGGCTATACAAAATGAACAAGAGCTACAGAATACATACTAATATTGGTGACAATAAGGTTTTGAAGGTTAATATGAGTCAAGAATACGATTTTTTGGAAATCTTGACAATGAAGATTGACCAAGAGGAAACATACAGAATAGACTCTTCCAATTATGGAATCATAGTTGGAAGGGTTCTTGCAAATGATGCATTCGGTATCCCAAATGCAAAGGTTTCAGTGTTCATCCCAATATCTGATGAAGATTATGAGAATACTGAAATACGTTCCTTATACAACTATTTTGACACCACATCAAAGAATTATGGAAACGTAAGATACAATCTGTTACCAGATTCTTCCAATGACGATTGTTATAGGGTTGTAGGAACATTCCCAAACAAAAGGCTTGTCTTGGATGACAACACAACACTTGAGGTTTTTGATAAATACTACAAATATACTACAGTTACCAATAACTCTGGTGACTATATGATTTATGGCATACCAACTGGTAATACTCAACTTCACGTTGATATTGACTTGTCTGATATTGGTGTCCTTTCTCAAAAGCCAAGGGACTTTATGTACAAAGGTTATACCGAGACGCTTTTTGACAGTTCGGAACAGTTCAAGGGAGGGACAAACCTTGACGATATTGCCCAAATAATCAGTCAAGACCAAGGTGTATATGTCTATCCGTTTTACAGTGACGAGGAAAGCACTGATGTCGGTATAACTAGATGTGACATACAAGTGCAATACAAGTTTGAGCCGACTTGTGTGTTTTTCGGTTCAATTATCAGCGATAGCTACGGAAACAATATACAGCCAACTTGTACCCCTAATGCAAATATAGGACGAAATAAGGAGCTTATATGCGGTGACGGTACTATTGAAATGATTCGAAAGACAACAGATGGTTTGGTTGAAGAATACCAGATTCAAGGAAACCAACTTATAGACGGTGATGGCGTTTGGTGTTATCAGATACCAATGAATCTTGATTATGTTGGTATGGATGAATATGGTAACATAGTTGCGACAGACAACCCTAACAAGGGTATACCAACAAGGACAAGGGTTAGGTTCAGATTCAGTATGGTTGAATCTGAAAATGATGCAATGTCAAGACATAGAGCAAAATATCTTGTACCTAACAATCCACAAATAGAGCCAAATGAGAATATGCCATCCATTAGTGACTGTTCGTCTTTTGACAAGCATTATGAATTCGGCTCATCAACACTTGAAGAAGATTTTAGGGACTTGTATTGGAACAAGGTATATTCTGTAAAGAACTATATTCCAAGACTTCAAACCATCAAGAAGGTAAAGACAAAAAACTATAGCGGTATACGTTCAGTAAATACATATGAAAGCAAAAATCCTTTCCCTTACAACAAGGTTAGATTCTATCTTCCATTTGCATTTAGAATGCTTTGTATCATAATCAAGATTTTGATAGGCACAATTATGATTATCAATGCATTAATGTGTACAATATCATTTATGCTTGATACTGTCCTTTGTATATGGATTCCACTTCCATTTGTCAAGGACATCCGTATATGCCCTTTGAAGCCTTTAAAGAAATATTTGACTTGTATACCATTTGCTGGCGGTTTGACTGACTCTGACAATACAAATGTCGCATACTATCCAGGTTGTTGGTGTGATAACTATGGAAATTGTCCAGATGATATGGAAGGTTGCTCGAAGAGTACAAGTATGGGTTCGCTTTATGATGTTATTGAACAGTCGTTGGCACAAGAGTATGATATTATTCACTTGGACTTTTACAACGATTGGGTTAATGGCACACTATACATGCCTCTTTGGCATTGGAAGAAGACCAAGAAAAAGTCATATTTCTTCGGATTGTTCAGAAAGAGAGCAAAGAACATATATTGTGATTGTGACAAGCAGTGGAACAGATTGAGACTTATGGACAGTTGTACTATGAATTACACTGGTGCAACAAATGACAATGGTGATACTTGGCATCATAGCAAGCGTGAATACTACACCAAATGGGGTATGATTAAGAATATCGTCAACAAGGATGGCTTGAATATATACTACTATTCATCTGGTGTTATTGTTGACCCTAAGCCAACGGAGAATCCACCTATCGGAAAATACAAGGAATTTGCAAGATACTTTGCTACAGATATTATATTGTTGGGTTCGTTCAACAGTTGTGATACAGAAGGTCTGCCACAACCATATAGAGGACTTCCTTCAACTACATCAAGTATTCCAGCAATCACAACTACGGTTCAACCTTTTGTTGATGAAGAAAGTACAAGTACTGAAGGTACTACAGAGGAAGAAGGTGATGTAGAAGTAACTGGTATGGATTGGCTTCATGGACCAGAAAGGCAAGCGCCTTATTTTGGACGTGGCTTGCTAATGAGTATGGACTGTAGGGCAATATATACAAAACCAAAGTCTTGCGTAAACATCAGTAGATTAAGTGAATTGGGCGTTAACTATGATATGTCATATACAGATGTATATGCAAATAATGGCAATACTGCGACAACAAATGTAATAGCAGATGGTGTCATTACAAAGACAGAACTTGATGATTATGAAACAAGAGCAATGTTTGCCACACTTAATCATAGGGGCTTGACTCAAATGAAGACAGACCCATCGACTGGTTATAAGATATATGATTTCAGATATTTGTACCCAGTAGATTTTGACGGTAGGCAAAATGACAATATATTAAGAAGATACAAGATAGATACTCACGATTATGCAGATGAGGATTATCTATTGTTCAGATTTGGACCAGATTGGGAACACGACAAATATGGACACCCAACTGATAAGCGAGAAGATAGAGTAACGCACAATTACACTACTAATGACAAACCAAGTTCTACAAAGGATAACAACTTCTTCCCATACTATAACAACTCATTCTATTTCTATTTCGGATTGAACGAGGGTAAGACTGCCATTGACAAGTTCAGAAACAAATTTACTGCAACTTGTTCTAAAAACGTGAAATATCCGTTTACAATAGATGTTGACAAGGTAGTCCCAAAATGGTGTATGTATGACGCTAGCACTAATCGCAGTAGTGAAAGCGGCAGTACTATTGACCCAAAGAAATGCGGTGTGATTGACATAAATCTCCCAAATATCAAGACACCTTATTCTTATGTGCTGTCAACACAAGAGACGAGTGATGTAATAATCAAGGAGAGCAATGTTAAATTGCATAGATTGATATTTGGTGTGTCATTGACAGACAACGAGACTTATGAGCATCCTAATGATACTCCAGAGCATTTGATTGGTGATGACAGATATTATCAGACAAGTGACGGTAAGTTCTATATTAAGGATGGTAAGGTACACGCATTCAAGGATTATCCAATGATAGTCAAGGAAAATACTGATTCTTCTTCAGATAGTATATATTATCTTGAGAGCGGTGATAGCGAAAACAATTTCTATATCCATAACGGTAGTTATAATCTGACTATTACAGATGTAAATGGAAAGACAGAAAAGGTTTCAATCAGCTTGTCACAACAACCAATCAACATTCAATATGAAAATGACAAGTTGGGTGTTAAGTTCATTCCAAAGTTATCTGACACTGAAATAGAGGAATATACAACGTTTGATAATATATATGAGAACGGAAATTACGGTGAAATAAAGGTAAGCGGTGTCACAATAGATGGTGATGAATACAAGATAATCGATTGTACGCTTGAAAATGTACACATTGGAACAGATGATGCTCCATCTTATGAGGAATATAAATTGCAGTTGGAAAGCAAGGATGGTAGTACAGACCAAAGGTACGATGTCCAATTAAAGGTTTATGTAACTGAACTTGAATTCCATAATGATGTGAGATTTACTGCTTTAACTAACAGTGAAACATTCATCAATATTGCTTGCCAAAGCTCAATACCAACTAACTTGCCTTATAATTTGTCAACACCAATTCAATACACTAGTACTAGTATAACATCAAATGTTGATGTTGTTGGTTTTGAAGATATGACAATTGGTGATGAGACAGCAAAAGTATTGTATTTTTATCCTTGTGTACCAGGCAGATACACGTTTGTCTTTACACAATACTGTAATGGTAGTCCTAACGATAATGTAAGCACAATGCCAATGACCATACATAATGGTGATATGTTCGATGCACTTATTAATGATGTTCCTATCAGAACAATAAATGCAAGAGACGATGAAACTTGGTGGTATAGGACAGATAATCCATCTGGTTATACTTTCCCACACATCAATGAGAACGAAACCTTATGGTCTGAATACATTAATTACAGCAAATACATCGAAGGAGGTGAGGAAGAAGGAGAAGAACTTACAGAATATGCTGATTCAAGGACTAGAACCAATGCTTTGCTGTTCAAGTTCAAGTCTATTTTCAATTTGAGCAAGGCGGTGAAATTTACTGATGATGGAAATAACTCGTTCAGTTTCACTATAAATGGTGGAAAGAATACGGTTGCACAAGTATATTATCCAACATTCAATGAATTTGGTGAACTTGTGTTCAAGGACACAAAGAATGTTTCCCAAGCAATCAATCTAAACAGCTCAATGCTTAACAAGTGGACTCTTGATACGAAGCCATCAGTAAGTTGTGATTCTTCACATCCAAATGTGATTTCATATAATTACAAGGCATATTTCTATTCAAACCAAGCAAACAGTGGTTTGATTAACCAAAACTATAACAAGTACTATATTGATGGAGATACTGTTGGTAATATACCTAGCTATGGTGGTTTATCCAATTTCAACAAGTCTGACTTGATGCCTTTTGCTACTGTATTACGAACTGTTGATGGATATGGTTTGAATGGATATGAGCCATATAGCTTTAATCCTTTGATTAATACGACAAAAAACAATACAATCAATTATTTTGTTGCATTTACAAATAACGCTGGTTTAGACGGTACAAAATTTGAGAGCATACCTTCAAATTCAAGCCCAATTGCTTCGGGCAACAAGCTTATTACCTTTGAGGCAAAAAATACAGCACCTTCAAATTATTATCAGCAAGTAAACAATTGGTTCAAGTATTATTTTGTGGACAGTAGGATGGGCTTTAGAGGTGTTGTTATGACATCAACCCCATCGTTGGAACAATATACTGACGATAGCAACCAAGTTGTTTTGAAGGGTAGACTTACCTTACAGACAATCGGTGGTATGGAAATGGCCTATATGGATAGTTCAATTGATGATACAGTACCAGTTAATATGAATGTCATACAAAAACTTGGTGAGGATGATGAATTCAAATATGAATACGGATATAGTGCAAGCTGTATTAACCCAAGTGAAGAGGATGCCGTAATAGTTCAGAATAATGGTGAAGATGTACACAAATGCCTTTATACGGCATCGCTTGCAACAAATGAGACAACTTGTGACTTTCGTTATGCAATGGTTAATTCACAGCTTCCATTAAATGACAATTATAACGTTATATATACGGACGAGCATAGGGAGCAGCACATATATAGCTATGAAGATGGTTATACTGGTGATACTTCGTATTCTGGTGTAGGTATGAACAATCGCATATCAAATATTGTAAGCGCGTTCACAAATGGCTATTCTGATTATCCAATTAGAAGATATACAGACATTGTAGGGCAAGATATTAAAGGTAACGTTAAGCTGACACTTGAGAGCACAAGCTTTGACATTAGACCTACAGTGCAATATGATGACTTCGATTCATCATATTCGGCAGCTACCATTATTGGTACAACATCGCCAACAGATACAATAGAATTGGATTTTGACTGCACTAATATATACAAGAGAGCAACAAACAGCATTGACACTTGTATTGAGACTGGAAACTTTGATGTGCTTTGTGACAGTCGTAACGGAGGAACAGCAACAGCACCAATAATATATTGCTTTCCTCATTATTGCAGACTTTCATTCAGTTATGGTACAGATGACGCTGTTGACTCGTCAGTATTTGCCTATAACACCTACAGACCTTTTATCATTAAGTTCAGTGGTATTACTGCTGCAAGTGATATGATTAACTGTATCACTTCCATTAAATTTGGGAATAGAAGCGGTGATTATTCTCCATATGATACATATGAATACGTATTGAATCAATATAGTTCTCAAATTATGAAGATGAAGGGTATAACCGAAGGTGTTGAAGATTATATTTGGGGATTGGATGAAACAGACAACAAGTACTACAAGAACCTTTATACGGCAGAGTCACCAAACAGTGCATTAACATATCCAGACAACTCGACAGAATTGTCAATGGTTAAATTGTATTTGGAGCCAAATGCCGTTATTAACGGCAATATGTGGACATATACCGAAGATAAGGCTTATAAATACAATTTGGCTTGTACAATTGATGGCAACAATTTCTTTGTTTTTGGCGGTAGGGAATATTACCAAATTTATAATGAATGTATGATTGAGAGGGACTTGAGGCTGTTTGATTGCAGCCAAGCCTATATTTTCCCACGACAGATAACATTGAGCGGCTTTACGTCATCTGCAACAACTGATGGTCAAACGATAGACTTTGATGTATCTTTCAATATAAGTGGAATATCAATCAATAATGGGTCTTTTGAAGTAGGTTTTAAGGCTTGGAATATTAACGGTTCTACCCCAATTGCCGAGCAAGATTTAACCCAAAGCTATGCAATACCATCAAGTGATAATACGAATGCCAATGTGCATGCCAAGGGAATTATAGTACACAATGACATCAATATAACACTCCAATTCTTCTTTAGGAACGGTGATGGTCTTGTTTATGGAACTTCTTTTAAGATAAATGTTAGAACTGGTCAAATACCAACATAAATATGAAGCAAATATTTTTAAGAAAATACGAAAGTAAGCAATCAACCAATGGAAATAATTCTCTTGATGTTTCATTACAGAATGCCAAGAGAATTATTCCATCGACTGATATTGACGCTATAGTAAATGTAGGTGAACTTTATAACAAGGAAAGGGGCGAGTGCAGTAAAATAAGGCTTAACTGCGTAATACGTCCTTATTGCACAAATGTATTGTTTAACGCATTTACCGAAATAGTTCAGAACGAAGGTTCCAATAGTGCCGTATGCCTTAATTTCTTGGATAGTCTTGACAATGAGAACCTATCATTGCCAGATGAATTATTCTATAAGACAAAGGATAGCTTCAGAGGTGAAGATGGGGATAGAAAGACTCTGATAGTTAACTTGATTGATGATACGCAGCTTTCTTCAAAGGTAAAAGGAAATCTTGAATATCACTGCGGTTTGGACTTTTTTGGTAATCATATATTGAGAAGCAACACTTTCAAGTCTGTCAACCCATTGCCAAGCGGAAGCTCTCCAATCAACGAATCCACATATGACAAGTTCAACACGTTGTGTGACTATCATAGAAGATATAATGGTTCTGTTGTAAGCGGTGATACAACAATCACTGGTGAAAGAGATTTTTCACGCAATGAAATTCCTCTTAATGATGGCTCGTTTGCTTCAGCCCCTTATGCCAACCATATATATACATTCGATGATTTGCTGACATTCAACGATTGTGTCAAGCAGAAGCTTATAGATAATAATGGATGGATGGGTTTCGTTAACAAAGGCAAACTGAAGATATATGACGAGAACAAGAATGGGGAATTCTTGGATATAAGCAAACCGCTTAACAACAAGGAGGCTTGCGAATTTGTTGATATGTATCCAACAAGGGACTTGTTTATGTTCACTCCAAAGTATAACCCTTATAGGCATAGGCTCGAAAAGAACTGGAACTATTGTTTAACATATCCATCATCATCCACAACCGAAGGGATACCATTTATTGATAACAGAGTGGAGGGAGGCGCATTAAGATTGTTTGTAATCAATACTGTATTTGACAACATAATGAGGATGTATTCGATGTCAAAGCATGGACTCAATGAAGGTGATTATATCACGTTATATAGAGATGGTGAGATTGAAATCAGTAGCCTTAACGTAGTCAACATTATAGATGAGTACACATTCGATGTAAGCAAGGATGGTTACAGTATAGGAAGTCAACTTGAGGTTGATTTCAACAATCAGCAAGTGCTTGATAAACCCGAAAATGAAGGAGTGTATGGTAGAACAACATATAAGGTATCAAAGGAAAATGCTAGATATTTCGACACAAATTCTAACTTTTTGTCATTTTCATTCAAAAAAATTATAAACAATAGGGGCGTTGACTATTATGTCAGAATATTCTCTAAACTACCTAATTGGAAATTTGCCAATCAGAAGATAACCGAAAAGCTCATCTACGAGAATGATGACATAATACCTACATATCAAACAATTTCTAGAGAAGGGAATGAACAGTTTGCAAACCACGTTGCAAACCTTGCGTTTTCCAAGACAATCTATAATGATGATGTTTCGGAGATAATTTTCACTGATGACATCGACATAAATTATCTCCACGATAACCTTGGAAGACCTTTGTCAAGCATATATCTGACTATTGTCAAGAACAACAAGGGTTATTACGAATGGTACGAGCAATACAACCCATCAGCAGATACAGTTGAATATTCCCACTGTTTCGGAAGGACAAGCTGCGGTTTTATGTTGAGTAGCAAGATGTATGATACAAATTATGACACTGGTAATACAGTGTACAATTTGGCTAATACAAGGGTTCTTTGTGAATCTGGTAATACAAATCCATATAGCGGACTTTCAGTGTCACTAATAAATGACGAAGACCACGTTGATGCATTGGATTTGGGTGATACTGTTAATTATTACAAGAACAACAACTATTATGGTGACTTGTGCTACTACAGCCACGAGACTTGCGAGGAAGTTGTTATACAGACAGCAGACTACAGATTCAACACTTATCAGAGGGAACATTGGGACGATTCAAGGCTTAATTACTGCAACATCAAGCAAGATGACTATGACACAAATAACTTTTCAAACTACGATTACATTTCTTGTAAGACAATAAGAACTGGTAATCAATATGAAGGTTACTACTACAAGCCTCACTATGAAATACCAATCCGTTCAATCAATACAGAATTGGAAAGGCAAGCGCCTAAAATATTCACAATAAGAAGGGTTTCTAGAGAAGGTAATATATATAAGATTTTCACAAATGAAAATAATTATTTAGAAAAGGATGGAACATTCCTATTGTATGTTGACCACAACAATGTTGATTGGCTTGACAAGGATGCTGTAGTCAGATTCAAGGTGGAAGAGGTTATTGGATTCAGAGAGTTTACTTGCACTATTTCAGACGAATATGATATAGATAGTGACAAGCAGACAGTAATAGGTAATTTCGTTAATGGAAACAAGTCTTATTTCAGAATATTGAAACCAGACATTAATATTCCAGATTATGCAGATTTTACACTTGACGGTACTTGCAAATATGTTTGGAGAAGTATAATACAGAATGGTGATGATGCAAATTCAAGCGTTGAAAGGTATCCTTTTACAAACGGTAGGTTGTATGTTATGAGGGACTTTGACTTCTTCTTGAGAAGACAGAACCCAAATCAGACATCTATCCTTACCAACCATATGTTTGACGATTTCAGCAACAACATAATAACGGTTACAGAAAGCAACAATTATCACGAGGAAAAAGATATAAAATGTTAAGGTTTAATATTACAAGCAAGAAGGAGAGCAAGGAGAAGGAAATTCACGTTGATGATATGATATTTTCTGAAGACTTGCAGATTGTAACTTGCATTGCAGAAGATGACGGTACTTTGATGGAGCAAGACAAGATAAAGCTTTACTCCACAAAGTACGATGAATGGAAGGAGATAGACATTAAGGTCAGTAGGTTTACTGCAATAGGTGAATTCTTCGCAGATACTGTATACGAAGTGCTTTCTGACTCTAATTCAGAATGCAAATACGTCAAGTTCCACGATAACCGATACTACTACAACAATGAATCGTCAAGCGAATATATAAGCATAGACGGTGTTGAACACCATATACAAACAAAGGACGATGGGTCTTTGTATATAGTAGTGACTGAAAAATACCTAATCACAAGTGATAAGGTTAAACTATATGATGGAACTGAATGCGACATATATATCGAACGCATAAAGACAGATGAAGGCGATACCGATTATAGTGGGAGTTTTGTTGAGGTTCATTATAAGCAAGACACCATATTGAGCGGTGAAAGCCTAGTAGTTTATGGTTATCCAAAGACATTCGTAAGATTCACGTTTATGAATGAAAGGGATGAATACCTTAGTGTTGAACGTGCAGCTTGTGCAGATGTAATTCAATATGTTCTCTATGATGACAAGGAATACAACGTGCAAGATAAAAGAGATGGGTCTGATGAAAGGTTCGTATATATTGGTGATGGATTAAGCGGTACAGTACTACCATATTCATATCAATATGACGAGGAAAAAGGCAAGTTTACATATAAGGTGGCTGAATCTGATTTATATTTAGATACATATTCTTCTGGTATAACACCGATGGTAAAGATAAATGATGCTGAAAACACATTCCTACAATTACACGGCAAATATACGGAGGCAGACATTGGAGAAGAGGTTTTTATCTATTTGTCAGACACGAATGTAAACTTGGATTCTACCGAGAGGATAATCGCAAAAACTGTTAGCAGACAACCTAGGTATTTGATACTTACCGAGCATACGGAATTGTATAATGGGGAGCCAACAACTTTCAATTCGATAGCTCATAATGGAAAGTTCTACAACAAGAAGAGCGTTGATGAAAAAGGTAGACCATTCTATTATGTTACAGTTGGTGACAGTGAATATGAATTCCATTTCTTGAATGGTGAAAATGAGGGATATATCAACTATGAGGACAAGGTGATGTTCTTGAACATTTCAAACTCGATAGATAATGTTGTATCTGAATATCGAAACAGTATGCCCCAGCAAGACGATTCAAGAATAAGGGTTGAATTCGCAAATCAAACGCAAGAAGGTGTCAGTGGTGGGACATATGGGTTGGAAAGATTAAATGTCATATGCAATAACATTGAGGAAAAGAAGTACGGAATAATTACATATTACGACAACAACAAGCCTACATTTGCATATGTTCCATATGAGTATCTATTGACTAGGAAACTATATAATGGCGGTGATGGAGACCAAATAATAATATCAAACCCAGTATATGGTATAAAAAGGTATGATGTTATAGATGTGGAAGGAACAAGATATAGGGTTTATTCTGAACCACACGTATATGGAAGTGAAGAGGTTATGGATGACCGTCCTTACGAGTATATCCTATTTGACCAACAAGAGTTCTACGAGCTTAAGATACAGTCGATAATCGGAAACAATACCATATTGTGCAAACCTATTGTGTGGTCTTATAACGAAGACGATATGGATAATATGGGCGAATATAGGGCTATGTTCAGAACAATATGCTATGACATTGCCACCAATTATGATTCATTTGTATTCTATATTGAAAATAACTTTTCACCTTATCAGGAAAGACTCGATTTCTCAAGGTATTATTCATTCAATGAAGACCAACCAATGCATTTGTCAAATCTTCATTTCTTGCACAATTGTGAGTATATAAGCATACCTTTGTTTGCTTCTCAAGATGAATACCCAAATTTGATGCAAGAGGATAATGTGCACAAGTATTTTACCGAAACGGAGACAGCAAAGGCGATAAACGGAATCGTTGATATGGACAAGGATGTATATTATCCATACCATATAAAAGGAAACACAAGGAGCGAGGTTAACGGAATATATTTCAATCTTCACTTCAGAACAAGAACTCTTGATACTTGGACTGTTAAGGAGGATTATACAAGCATAAATGGCGATAACAGTGATGGTACTATATTACCGTCATTTAATGAAGCTAATACAAACTGGTTCTGTTTCGACTATTATAGTGGTGATACAGCATACAACGGTTATTCGGACGAAGGTAGAACCAAGAAGCAGAGTTATGGAGAATTTGATATTGACAAGAAGCCTTCTGAAGCTTGGAAGCATTCAGATTTGCTTTATTTCTTGCACTTCACTAACAATGATGTATATTATCAGAAGAAGAAGCTGTCAAATTCATTTATAAGGCTTATGTTCTATGATACAAAGACACCATCTAACCAATCATTGCTTTATCAAGCGACAATATGGTACGATTCAAGCAAGGCATACAAGAAATATATTGACAACAGCGAGATTAACGACTATTTCGACTTTGACAACAACACAGTCAAATTGGGTATAGGTGTAGGCTGTGAACCATATGATGCCGCAACTTCAGCATTTACATATGATGACAGCATAAGGCTTGATTCTCAATTCTATGTCAAGAACAGATATAGGATGAATGATTCAGCCGAAGGCTTCTATCTGCATTTGTTCAAGGATTTGCTTGATGGTGTATGCAGTAGGACAATATATATGAAGGTAGTATTTAATCACGCTGGCGAAGGTAAATCTTGCTTGTTCATGCTTCCACACGCAAAGGATGGTGACAAGACAGTCCCTTGGTATTACAGCAGCGAGAATGTGGAGAATTTGAAGAAAGGCGTATCTTTACAAGATGTGTTTGACTATGTATATATACCAATAAACATTGAATATGACTTGGAAAAAGACAAGTACATATATTATTTATCAGAAGATGTTGCCACATTTGACGAAGACAACAATCTAATATTTAATCTGTTTGAAATCAAAATGAAAGATGAGAGTAATTCACAAGAAAATAACCCTTGAGCAATTCAAGGCTAGAACACCAGCACTGATAGACTCTTTTGACGAGAACGGTGCATGCATTGACCTTACAAGGGACGATTCAGAAAGGGACAACTTGATTTCTTGCTATCCTATGGGAGACTACGCAATGATTCCTTGTGACATCATTCTTGACAGTACGCTAGTTGATGATAGCCAGATTGACCTTGCATTGGTTAAGTCTGTCAGTGGGACTGGTGAAACAATATCAACATACGAGGATGTTAGATATGATGATAGCGGTTGTGAAGATATTGGATTCAAATATTATGCATTGTCTTATGGGACAGCCATTAAAATGTATCATTTCTTCTTGGAATACAACAAATTGCTTAAAAGCCAAAATGTATGTAACGGAGAAGTTTGCAATCAGATTGTATCATCAGCAACAAGATATTGGGAAATCTATGTGATGGAAGAATCTGAACGAGAGAAATATGAGGAAATGGACGAAGAATTCAAAAGGTATGGCGGTGTTGTTAATGTTGTTGATAAAAGTACTTCAGATGGTATTGATTATCAAGCCATTGAAATAGGAGGAATGGATGAGTTCTTGGTTAAAAAAGTGTTCAACACATTTGAGATACCTACAGAATACACGACAGTTTGGAAGACAGATAAATTGTATTTTGTCGAGGCAATGAAATGGTACGAATGGTTCAAGGACAGATATGCGATGTATAGCGGTATTACAGAAGAAGAATGCAAGCAAGAAACTGTGTGCGGTGAAGTACCTACAATCGACTGCATTGACTGCAAGGATTATTTCAAGAGAGGTGGAAACGACATGTACTTGATTCTCAAGGATTATATGGACTCGTTTGAGAACATATATTGCTCGTCTGCTACGACATCGTTCAGTTTGCCGTTGTATATACAGAACTCAATAGAAGACATTGGCGAGTTTACTGTTATGTCAAGTGATTGGGAAGGTGGTATTGAATACAAGTCAGATGTGTGCCGTGGAGTTGTCTATAGCGGAATGTGTGAAGGCGAAAGCGGTAGAACAAGTGGCAGTACTACAGTAGTATATGATTCAGATACGTGGATAAGAAACTGTACTGAACCAAGGAGTTATAAATGGGACAGCATTTGCAAGAGGTATAGTTTCAATTATGATGCTTGGACAAGGTATTCTGTAGCTCATAGCGGTGATACTGAAATGTCAGATGAGTTGTCATACAAGGCATATGCATACAATGTTGATGATATTGTCTTTGTGTTCAATACAAAAGAGGATGCTTCATCGGACGAAGCTGCCACAGAATTGGCAAAGAAAGTCGAGGTTATTGGCAGCAGTAACGGATATATACTTTACAAGTCAAATATCTGTCCAATTGAGGAACACAAATACATTGTATATCCAGAAGGTTCAGATAACAATATTTTGGTTCAAACGCACAATGGAAAGGAATTTGTTATATATAAGGGAAGAAAATATTGGGGTGAGACAAGTGGTAACACACTGTATTTCAACATAACAAAGATTCCTTGTATAAGAGAAGGAAAGAATATTTCAGCAACTACTGGTCAATTTGTTAATATAAACGGAAATTATATAAAAGGAAATGGTGATGGTCAATTTACCATAAAGAATTATGTATATGATGCATTTGATTCCTATTTTGTTTATAAAAACAATACCTATTATTTATCTGGCGATACGCTTATAAGGCCATTCCCTAAATATGTCGATTATGCAGCCCAAATGACAAATATAGACACATCATTGGGTGAAAAGGTAACAGAGGCAGACAATAATACGAAGGGATATAAATATGATGCTTTGTCAAAAACAGTCATAATATATACCCCATACGAAATATATGAATTTGGTGTCATAAGCGGTAGAACTTCTTCAAGACTTTCATTGTTGAAGAGAAATGACACTTTCTGTGATGATGTTGGACACGAGATAGAAGGATATTTTGAGGTGACTTCAGCAAGTACACATCCGCAACCAGTTGAAAATTCAACATTGGATATACCATACAAGGTTGGTTCTGTATCAAGGATGACAGAACTTGTTGGTTCTGAAGTAGATACAATAGGATATTGGGGGGATTACCTTAAGGAGATTGAGTTTTACATAGCAAACGCTAATGGAGAACCTATTACAATGTATTATTCTGCGACAACATTCAATGGAAACAATTTGGATGCAATAGAAGCTGCAATACGTCAGAGGTGTGAAGATTTGGATTCTGATACAATGCAACCGTCAGACTTGTTGATGGCGCGGTTCACATATTATGTGGGTGCAATCCTTGACTACAATGAGAATAGCGAGGAATATATGCTGTTTTCCGAAAGCAAAGGCATTCAGACTGAAACATTGAATGGTGTAAAATACGTTGATATTTGCAGACTTTACAAGAAGCCTACGCAATACAGCATACACGATGATATTGCATACAACATCTACTATTATGACATTGTTGGAGATATTGAGAAGATAAGGTATTCGACTGAAATTATTGAGCTTCCAATGTCTGATTTCAAGGTAGTAATAAATACAGAAAATAAACCAGATTGGATTAGTGGTGATGATGTGATTTCATTTTCGAGATTCAATGGGCTTGATTATTCCCCAATATTTAGGGAAGAGTATAAGTTTGGCTCATCATCATTGGAAAAGGTAACTGATAATATTTATATTGAAAGGGCTATAATAAAGCCGCATGAGCACAACCTTATGCTGTTGGATATACACACTATGGATGCCCTTGAAAAATACGGTAATGGTAAAATAAACATAATAAACAACTAATATGAGTAATGGAACATATGGTACTAGAATACCTAGTACAATAAACATAGACGATATTGAAATATACTTTTCATATCGCCCCAACCTATCTGAAACGGATTCAAACAATCTTGTATTCAAGAAACTGAATTCTAACATACTTGTTGCAGCAAAAAGAACTACAGAGAATAAGGAGCAAGACAGCGTTCTTGAGGGAATGTACAACTTGCACTTGCCTATGAGTGAATTCAGCAGAAAAGGGTTCTATACTGTGTATATAAAGCCACGAGAGATAAGGGCAGTCATTGCTGACGTTGGAGTATTGTCAAGTTATCCAGATGTTAGAGGCATTGTGATAGACACAACAAAGTTACAAGCCATTGATAGGTACAAGTTCTCAACCAACAATAATCTTGTCGGTTATAGGATTGTATATATCAATGCAAGCGATGGTGGTAGGGATGATTATTATAGGATAATCACAAGCAACAACAGATGTGAGCCACTTACAACAAACTTGACCAACTCAAACCAGAAGATAGTCTCATACAGATATAACGACAGTTCGACACTTACGTTCATTACTGTCACACCTTCTGTGGCTCCATCATTCAAGGCAAATGCAATACCATTCATAGGAAACGTAAGCCAAGAGGTGTTGTTCATAAACACAAAGTTTGAGCCAGTTATGATTGAGATTGAAATGGTTGACCACGATGCAGATACAATTTCCAATATGTTGGAAGGAAGCCAATTGAGAGACCTTGACAACGGTCTTGTCACAACATACAACAATAACAACGAGATATATCATCAGTCTGAACATTACACTCTTAAGGATGAGTATACTTCAGTACCATTGTTCGAGGTTAAGAAGAACAAGAATAATGACATAGACTTTACACAAACTATTAACGACAAGTAATATGGCATACATTAAGTCACATAGCAATTATGTTTTAAAGAAGAAGCATCAGAGGACAGATGACGGTGTGATTTATGAAAGGGACTATACCACAATAGGCGGTATAGACAATTTTGCTGCAAGGCAAGTGCCTAAATACAAAAGTGGCAACTTCATAATCACCATCAACGATGAAAACGTGCAATACAAGTCCAATGCACTAAAGAACTGGGCTGAAAACGAGCACGGCACTACTTGGACTTATTCTGACGTGCAGGATGCTTCTGCCGAAACCGAATACACAGAAGACAAGATTGTTCTAAAAAACGATTACTACAAGCTGTCAGACTTTGCTTATTACGGTTCGTGCGCTGAATTGGTGAGAGGTTCCGTGAACGGAATCCTAAGTACTTTTCCTGGAGAATTGTATGTTACAGACTCCACTATGGCATCATTGAACTTTTATATTGATGGGGATACAGAAAAGAGATATAATGATGCATTGTTGGTTGACAACCCATTCAATATAGACATATATACCGAATGGATTACTGATGACAATGACGAGAAGCAGTTGAAGTATCTTGCCGCTAACGAGCATTGGGTTAACTATGAGATACTTGACAAGGATGAAGAGGTCGTTGCTTCTGCATTTACTGTCAATGTTATCAAATATGATACAGTATGCAACAAGGATGAGATAGAATATGCAAAACGAAACAATTTGCCAATTCCTCCACAAAAGTACAAGAACGGTTCAATGATTTATGGTGTAAACTTCAGTGGCGAAGGTATGCAATCGTTTGCAATCATATGTGTGAAATACAATCAAAATTTGATTTATTTTACACCAGATGTAAGCGCAAAAGGCTATCATATCAGACCAAAGAAAAGCTTTATTGACAAGTTCTTTAATTCATTGGACAGTTTTCAATCTGTTATATTGAACCCAAAATCAGACCCTAAATATACGGTTTATTTTGAAATAATGTCAGAAGGCGAATATGGATATGATACAAGTGTTCAATCGTTTACATTCCCAACCACATATGGAGGTTACAATATCGGTTCAGATGAGGCTGGTATTAATTCATACATCAGCAGATTTGTAAGCATTTCAGAATTCTATGATACTCATTTTTCTGATAATCTTTATAGAATGCTTACACACGATTCAATAAAGAACTTTGACTGGTCATATACAAAAGGAGGAAACGAGAATTCAGAATACACTGAAAACGGTGAGAAGTTGGCACAAGTAATCAGACTATTCGGAAGAGAGTTCGATGAAATCAAATTCTACATTGACGGTATAACACATTATAATCAAATCACATATAACGACAAAAATAATATTCCAGATTATTTTTTAAGTGATGAATTGGCTACAGAGGGATTTGATGTCAAATCCATATACCCACTAACTTTGAACGAATTCATAACTGGTTGTACGGAAGAAGATGGTGATTTCAAGTATTATAGGGGATTGGATGAAAGCGGTCTTTGCTTTACAAGTGATTTTGAAAACATTACTGCACAAGCAATAAACGAAAATGAGAATATTGTAATCGGAAATAATGGTGCAATATATAAGTTGAATAGGATTTTCAATCAAGACCTCAAGACTCAAATTAAGCCATACACAAATGAAAGACTTAAATATAAGTTTGGTTATTTCAACATATGTGATGGTCGTACTAGTGGAACAATTGATGATTGCGATGGTAAATATGCGAAGGAAGCTATTACAGAGGTAAACAAGAATAAGAAGACAAAGTTGATTCGAGTTGGTGATACTGTTTTGAAAAAGAAACTTCTTGTCAACAAGAGAATCAAGAAATATAGCTCTGAAAAGGAATATTCATATAAGGATATTAACCGAATGTTTCTAAAGAGATTAAAGCTTAATTCAAGGCATATACTTAGGCACAAAGGAACAATTCAAGGAGTTGAGATGATGTTCGGTATGTTCGGTCTTGTAAGCAAGAACTTTGTTAACAAATACGCAGAATTGTATACAGAATCAGCCTTCACTGAAAGCTTCCCTTTAAGTGTCAATGATTGGGATTATGACATCAAGGAATATACTACAGTCACAAATCCTATACTTGACCCATATTGGTGCTGCAAGGGTATGCCAAGAATAGATTGGTATAATTCCACAAAGACTATACAGTACAATACAGTAGACTTCAAGAACGGAATCTATCACAGCTATCAAGGTCTACCAATCAAACATAGGGACATTTACGTGGCTATAGAGAAAACTGATGACGGTTATGTGATAAGTGGAGATTCTATTTATGATGCAATTATTGATAAAGACATTAAGGAGGTAATAAGCTACAACAAGGACACATTCGAATTGGTATATATGAAGAATGACTTTTCAAGTGAAACAACTCTTGCCTACAAGTATCATAACATTTATCCTTACTTCAACGGAGAAGACAGATATGATGGAAATCCATATTACCAGATGAATGGCGGTTGGTTATGCAATTCACCATATTCATTTGACAACAACAATAACATAATGTCCAAGGAAGACTCTTGCGTTTTTACAGAAACAGTAGATACACTTAAGATTGTTGAAAACATAAAGCAACTTGTTGATTTACCAGTTAACGAACTGATGAATGGAGAAATATACAAGGTAAATAATTTGGATGGCGAATATCTTCTTGTTGATGGTTATCTGTATACAGTATACAAGGATTTCAAGAATAATAGATATATAAATATTATAGTTGCAAACAATTCAGTAACAATAGGCTATCATACATTTTCTGAAAAAATTTATGTTTCTAATGTATATGGAAATTGCAATTTGAACAATGATGATGATTACTCAACTGAAGGTAATGAGGAAATAAGGATGTATGACATATCTTTGCTTGACAATGGAGATAGTATAAGGATATACTTGAATTGGGACAATGGCTTTGATGGTATTGTTGCACAAGATGATTATGAGTTTGACAAGTCTAACATCAAGATTAGTAGTGCTGAAACACGGTTTGTAAATGATGGTGTTTTTTCAGAAAACATTTCAGGAACACCTACCAATTACTTCAAGATTATTGACCGAATAGAAAAGCAGACATTCCTTGACAATGGTTGGGTTCAGTTATCTGAAAGCAGTGAGGATTATATTAAGGCAAACAGTGTAAGGAATTATTTCAACGGCAACAATCCTCATACTGGTCATTTCAATTATGATGGAGGGTTCTCTTATATGAACTATTTTGCAAAGCTGTTCAACGCTTCTTATGACGCAAATCTATTTGATGAGAGAAAATATGAAGGTAATTTCGAGCAAGAGTATGAATATATCGGTGAAATTGGTTTCAAGAACTTGATAACACCGCCAGTTTGTGATAAGATATATCCATTGTATGAAGATACAAAGATTCATTTCTTTGGCGATTGGTTCGACATTAGTGGTGATACGGAAACGGAACACCATTTTGATAGAAGAGACGCTGAATCTTGGTACGACTACAATTACTATGCAGAACAAATTAATAAATTAAACACAGCATACACAGCTTGTACTATTGAGGATGATTCTGTAGAGGATGACGAAAGGTATGTATGCATAGGTATACAACCAGATGGTGAAACGTCACAGATTGTCAACACGAAGGTGGTGGAGATTACAATAAACATCTTGGGTGGCAATTGCGAAGGTGATTTATATTCCAAGGATGCTATGGAGGAAATAAAGTATTATCAAGATGTGGTTATGCCGTATGTTGCACAAATGATACCTTCAACGGCAATCGTGAAGGTAACATATAAGTTGAAACAAAACTAAAAAACCTATACAAAACGTATAGGTTTTTTTTATATTTTAATAGTTAATTAGTTTTTCTGCATTGTTATCAATATCAGATAATTGTGATATTTCGTAGTTATAGTATCCATATGCAGAAGGTAATTCAACGAATTCGTGTGTCTTGTTTTCCATATCCCAAACAACGAATCCGTGTTGTGTGACTGTTTCACCGTAGTTCTGTTGTATCAGTGAGCCTGGATATACTATCTCAACGTCACCTCTCTTGATGACTTGATATTTGTGAATATCACCAGCCATTACTATATCACATCCTTCGAACAGTTCACCGTCCATACCGCTATCTGCCACATATCCGTTGAATAGTTGCGCTCCCTTGACCGTTCCGTGGTAAAGACCTACAATTGTATTTGTTGGGCATTCCATTATTGCCGAATCAATATCTGGTCTGCTGAATCTGTCGTGGATTGAAAATAAAGCCCAAGTGATTCCATCATCAACGATACAAGCGCTTTTATAGTCTGTTGCCATATCGAAATAGAATACGTTATCGAACATTGCTGTCTCGAAAATACCAGTCAATGTGTCTGTTCGACTCTTGTTGTTGACAAGCAAGTCGTGGTTCCCACTGTAAATCAATACTTGGCATATATCTGACAATTGCCTCAAGAAGGCGCTTGAGAATACAATAAGCTCATTTGATATGTCGTTCTTCTGATGAACCAAGTCACCACATATGAGTATTCTGACTTCATCCTTATTGTATTTTGAAGTCAGTTCCTTGCACTTATTTATCAGTTTGTCAAACTGTTCGGCATATTCATCGTGTCTATGCAAATTGTGTATGTGTACATCTGCTATTTGTATAACCAATTTAATCATATAAAAAACGTTACTATAGCAAATATACTAAAAAAAATGTTAAAATCAAAACTATTTATTGATATATTTGTGAAAAAATGAAACAATATAAACATATTTTATTAGAGGTACTGAATCAATATTTGTCAAGAAACTTGTTATTGACAGAAGACCAAGAGCGTACAATCAGAAACAAGATTGCACGAGGTGTGGCAGCTATCACAAACATGGATGCCACAAGCCAAGAAGTGCAGTCTATGACTGACGATATTTGGAACACATATGTCAAGCACCCTATTGAAGGAGAGAAGCGTCAGAATGACGAGGTTTGGGCAATCAACACCGTTATCAACCGATTGATTCCATATGCCGTTAGGAAAGATGAAGATGGCAATTTCTTTGTTAATAAAAGCATTAGGGTAAAGAACGCCTTTGAGAACCTTATACAAGCCCAAAGAAAGGAACAAAAATCAAAGAAACAGTTGTGGGGAGATAAGGAAAGTTTGCATTATTGGAATGTAAATAAAAAGTACAATGATGCCATTGAAGCCTCAAAGGAATATAAAGAGGGTAAGTATCATTATACAGTATATAAAGTTGAAGGCTATCATACGCCAATTAAAGGATTGGGAATGACTGTTACTGAACTTGGCAAATATACTGGTGGGCGAGGCGCTGTACCATTATGCTATACTCAATCACAAAGTACATATAACGGTTATACTAAAAACAACACATACGATATGTACGCTTTACTACGTGATGGATGGCAAGATGAACCTTGTGAGCTAGATGAGACTACTTATCCATTGGATAGTTATGGACTGTCAATAATATTTGTTATTGTAAACCCAAATAATGGTAAAATTGAGTTCAACAATGTTAGATGGAATCATGGACCAGAACGTTATAATAGAAGTGTTGATAATATTTTCTCATGCAATGAATTGAGAGATATTGTTGGTAGTGATATTATGAAACAGATTAACACGAAATCCGCAGTTGATAAGGAGTTACAATTAACATATGACATAGAAGAAAAATTAAATGATGAAAACATACCACTTAAAGATATATTTCCTACTATTTTATATGTAAATAGAGACCTATATAAAGTATATGTAGAAAATTATTGTAATTTTATTAATCCAGAAACAAGAGAATTACTAAGTGATATATGGTTTAGTTCTATATACGATTTTAAATACAATATTGCGGCTGAAGTTTGCAAAGATGGAAAATGGAATTTGTTATTTAAAGATGGTACGTTAGCGAGAAACACTGAAGACATAAACCAATGGTTTGATGGTGCAAAATATTTAGGAAGATTTCTATGGTTTGTTAGTATGAATAACAAATTCAATATATATGATATGTCAAAAAAGGAATGTGTTTCAATAATATGGTTTGATAATATAATGTATGATGAATATAATATAGATAGTTTTATAATAGTTGTATGCGGCAAAAAATTTAATTTAATAGGTAAAAATGGTTTAGTTATCAAAAGACCTATAGAAAAATGGCTTGATAATGCAAAGAAATTAGATAATTTTGTAAATATTGTAGTAAATATAGATTCAAAAACCAACATTGTAAATTATTATAATGGATTATTAAGTGAAGAATGGTTTAATATGATTGATATTAATCCAGATTTATACTATGGGCATGGCTTTGTACGCGGAGTGATTAAAGATAAATTTGCAAAAATATATTTAGAAGACAATAATATTGAAGTCAAATTTACTAATGGTGAAACAGTAATTGACTATAAAAGAGAAAGCCCATCTTTTAAAGATTGGTACATAGTTACTATAGGGCATAATCAAAACTATATGGATAAGGAAGGGCATTTTATATTTAATACGTGGTTTAAAACTATTGACGATATAACTCCAGATAGATTGGTAATAGTACGAGTTTATGACTATTGGAACTTCATAACACCACAAGGTAAGCTATTATTTGATTTACCATTAACAAAATGGTTGGATAACATATCACCAGTTAATCTTCCAAATTATTGGATGATAAGAAAGGGTTGGAAATTTAACATAGTAACACCAAATTGTACTTTTTTATTTGATGAAAGTTTGGATGCAATAGCATATTTGGACAATGGATTGCTTTTGAAAAAGGGTGAAAAACAGAATATGTTGATTGTAGATAATGAAACAAACCAATTTAAATTGGCATGGGATGCACCATTTGACAAATGGTTTGATGCAATTATTGGACCAATAACACAATATAAATTCTGTGAAGGAGAATTTTGGGTTAGGTCACAAGATGAAAATACTAATAAGCCACAAATTATCGCAGTTAAAGGTGATAAAATACTTGGTATAGTAGCTGAATAATTATAAGAACAATGGATAACATATATATAACAAATAAGTTTTCAAAAAAGGATATTAAATTGAATGAAAGTTTCTTGTTAACAGAAGACCAAGAACGCACAATCAGAAACAAGATTGCGCGAGGTGTCGCATCTATTACGAAAATGGATGTTGCGAGTCAAGAAGTACAGTCAATGACTGATGATATTTGGAACACATATGTAAAGCATCCAATTGAAGGTGAGAAGCGTCAGAATGATGAAGTGTGGGCAATCAACACTGTTATCAGCAGATTGGTTCCATATGTTGTAAGACGAAATGTGGATGGTAGTTTCTTTGTATACAAGAATCCAAGAATTAAGAATTCCTTTGAGAACTTGATACAAGCGCAAAGGAAAGAACAGCAGTCAAAGAGACAGTTGTGGGCTGATGATGAAAGCTTGACCTATTGGAACACCAATAAGAAATATGCTGATGCACTTCAAAATTGGAACAAGCAAACCGAAGCTAAATATCATTATACTGTTTATAAGGTTGAAGACTACTATACACCAATTGAAGGTTTGGGAATGACTGTCACTGAACTTGGTAACTATACTGGAGGTCAAGGTGCAGTTCCATTGTGTTATACGCAATCTGAAGATACATATGATAATTATACCCATGATGGTAAGTATACAATGTATGCTCTGTTGCGAGATGGATGGCAAGATGAACCTTGTGAGATGGATAAGACTACTTATCCATTGGACAGTTATGGTCTTTCAATGATATTTGTGATTGTGTCCCCTAATGGAGATATTGAATACAGTAACGTTAGGTGGAATCACGGTCCTAAAAATTATGCAAGAAATGTTGATAATATATTCTCATTTGGAGAATTGAGAGACATTGTTGGTAGCAATACAATTGAGCAACTTGATTTAAAATTTGCGGTTGATAAATCATTACAGTTGACTTTGATGTTTGAGAAATTAATAAAGTCTGGTAATAGTATTCGTAGCAAATTTAATGTTGATTATAATAATAGCAGACCACTTCGTATAGATTTTGAGGATGATTATTATAATTTTGTTGATAGCAATAATAATTTGTTAAGCGATAAATGGTTTGATTTTGCATACAGATTTGAAAATGGATATGCTGTGGTCACATTGAATAACCGTGAAAATTTGTTAAGAATAGATGGCTCATTGGTATGGGATAAACCAGAAGATGAATGGTTTGACCAAATTACAAACCGTTTTGATGAAGGAGTTGTAATAGTATGTCGTGATGAGATGTTCAATTTCCTAAGGGAAGATGGAACATTGGTTTGGGATACAGAAGATACAAGTGAATGGTTTGAAAATGCTAATGATTTTGAAGATGGATTAGCGTTGGTTGGCAACTGGAGTGAAGATGAATACAATTTCTTAACATTAGATGGAGAATTGCTTTTAGACAGATATTATAACAAGATAGGTGATTTTAAAATGGTTTCGCAAGGGTAAGACTTGATGATAAGGAAAATTTCATACGTATAAACGGTACTTTGGTATGGGATAAACCAGAAGATAAATGGTTTGATTGGACATCGGATTTTTGTAAAGGTTTGGCAGAAGTAAGAATTGGTACTCAATGGAATTTCTTGAGAACTAATGGAACATTGCTTTGTGACAGAAATTATGACAGTACAACACCATTTAATATAAATGGTTTTGCTTGTGTTGAACTTAATAAATACGAAAATGTCATACGTAGAGACGGTACTTTAGTATGGGATAAACCAATAGGACAATGGTTTGATGAAGTATATATTCTAGATGACGATGAACCAGATTTAGTTGCTGTGGCATTCAAGAATGGTGTTCGTTATTATTTAAAAAAAGATGGTCATTTGTATGACGGTGACGATGCTAGTATTAGAATTCAAGAAAACAAGCAATCAAGGCAAATATTGGCCGAAGAGGATTCTCGTATCAAAGGAACAAAAAATACCATAATCAACAACATTTCATCTCTCATCAATAAGCCGAAGACAGACCCGACAGTATTGCAATTGGCTCAAGAAGTATGGGACACTTATGTAGTAAAGCCTATAGCAGGTGAAAATCGTCAAATTGACGAATATATCGCAATTAGAAGCAATATTCCAAGGTTGTTGCATTACGTCTTAAAACAGAATATTGACGATGATGACAATATGTACTACTACATCAGTAAGAATCAAAAGTTTAGAAACAGTTTTGAAAACTTGATACAAAAGCAAAGGCAAGATAACAAAACTCCAATTCTTGGCGATACCGACAACAACTTCGTATTTTGGGATACTAGCAACAAATACAACGAAGCGCTTCGTGCAGCAGACGAGCATGTTGTCAGTGCAAGAAGTAATTACTCTGTTTATAAGGTTGAAGACTACGATACACCAATCGAAGGTTTGAACTGTACTGTTACTGAACTTGGTCAATTTACTGGTGGACAAGGTGCAGTTCCATTGTGTTATACGCAATCCAAATCTACATATGATAATTATACCAAAAATAACAAATACGATATGTATGCGTTATTGCGTGATGGATGGCAGAACGAACCTTGTGAAATAGGAGAAGATTATCCATTGGACAGTTATGGCTTGTCAATGATATTCGTCATTATAGATGAAGCTGGTAATATACAGACAAACAATGTAAGATGGAATCACGGTCCTAATAGATATTCAAGAAGTGTTGACAATATATTCTCTTATGAGGAATTGGAATCTGTCGTAGGAACTTCTGTATTGAAGACGATTTCAGTTCATACAGCAATCGATGAATCACTTCGTTTGACATATGATTTTGAAAAAGCTGTTCAAGATAATGATATGCGCAAATTAAACAGTATAGAATGTTGTAAATATATTAGAGAGCTTGATTCGTATGAAATTATATATGGTGATAAATTTAATATAATGGATTCTGACAATAATCTACTTTCTGACATATGGTTTGACCAAATTTATTCCTTTGATAATGGTTATGCAATTGTTACAATTTCTGATAAAGAGAATCTTTTAGATTTAAATGGAAATTTAGTAGTAAAAAAACCAGTTGATGAATGGCCAGAATGCTGTGGGCATATGCATTGCGGTTATGCTGTTATTCGTAACAATTCAAAATATAATTATATTGGTCAAAACGGCAAATATTTATGGGATAAACCAGAAAATGAATGGTTTGACGATGCAGATTCATTTTCAGAAAAATATAATACTGCACGTGTTAAGTTAAATGGTAAATTCAATCATATTAAGACAGATGGCACATTTGTATGGAATAAGCCAATAAATGAATGGTTTAATGGAATGTTAAGAGAAGTTTCAAATGGTGTTATTTGTGTTCAATATGACATAAATACAGAAAATTATTGTAAGAGAGCTTATAATTATTTGAAATTGGATGGAACATTATTATATAATGTACCAAAAGAAGAATGGTTTGATAGGGTGTATAATTTTGCAGAAGGGTTTGGACCTGTCGAAAAAAATTATAAGCACAACTTCATTAATTTAGATGGTAAAATTATCAGTAAGGTGTGGTTTGATGATACATGCCCATTTCGTAATGGTTTTGCCAAAGTTTGCATTATAAAAAACAACAAAGAATATTGGAATTTCTTAAAGCCAAATGGTACTTGCTTATTTGCTGAACCATTTGATGCAACAAGCGATTTTACAAATGGTGTTGCTGTTGTAGGTAGAAAAGGACGTTTTAATTATGCTACTGCTGATGGTAAATTTCTTTGGAATAAACAAGACAAATACTGGTTTGACGCTGTAAAAGATTTTTATTTCGGACGCGGTGTTGTATGTTTAAAAAATAAATATAACTTTTTGTTAAGTAATGGGACATTATTGCTAGAAAATTGGGCTGATTATATTTTAAGATACCCTAAATATGATGTTGATTTATCATCTATAAGAATTAACCATAAATATAATTTATGTGATTCTCAACGTTTCTTTATTGATGGTCCTTTGAATACTTGGTTGGATTCAGTTCAGTTTTTAAGGGAAGGATATATCACCATCGAAAAAAACAACAAATATAATTTTCTTTCCACTAATATGGAGCTATTATGGGATAAACCAGAAGAAGAATGGTTTGATGACATTATTGCAATAGGTTATGGCGAAGCCAATGTTATGCTTAATGGTCAACAATATGTTTTCTCATTTGAAGATTTTACAGCAATTCGCAAACATTTTACTGGAATGGAAGATGATGAAGATATGCTGCTTGAAAGCTTGAAGGACAGAAAGCGCACATTGTTCAATTCCATCAAGAGAAATGTTGCACAAAAGACAAATCTCGATGTAAATGGTGAAGAAGTTGCAAATATGTCACAAGAAATTTGGAACACATATATAGAACCAATTGACGGACACGGCATAAGAAGACAAATCACTGATAGGGATTTCTTGTCAATGCGTAATCAGATACCTAGGCTTGTCGCATATGCTGTCGTATATACCAAGCTTGAAGATGGTAGCCTTTCATTCAGAGTTGACAAGAGAAAGCGTTTGCGTGATGGTTTCCAATCATTGATAAGCAGAATAGATACTGGTGATTATGACAACATATACAGACAGTATTCAAAGTTTATGGATGATGATTCCAACCAAAACAATGAAGAGCAGAATAACTATGTAGGTAACTATACAGTTTACAAGGTTGTTGGTTATGATATGAATCTTCAAGACTTGGAAGGAAACGAGATTAATATGACTTTGAGTGAAATAGGTCAATATACTGGTGATGATAATTCAGACCCATTGTGCTATACCGAAAGTGAAGAAACATATAATAACTACACAGACGAAGGTAGTTATAATATGTATATATTCTTAAAAAATGGATGGGAAAAAGAAATTAGTTTACGCGCAAAAGGTTATCCATATGACAGTTATGGTTTGTCTATGATTTTTATTGTCGTATCACAACAAGGCTTGTTGGTATATTCAAATGTAAGAAGAAATCACGGTGATGGTTCTTATTCGAATGTAGACAAAATGTTTAACTATAACACACTATCTAAAGTTGTTGGCAATAATCTGCTTAATCAAATCAAAATGACTAACGTTTCTAGTGCATATGGTTTAAATCTTCAATTGGAGAAAAAACTTGACGATGGAGAAGATTTGTCAAAAGTATTTGATACTTATGAAGAATTCCCAGAAAATGCTTTAAGAAAAGTTTTCATTGAATCTCTTGGCTTTAATTATATAGATGAAAATAATAACCTATTATTTGATGATTGGCTTGAGATGGCATTTGTATTTAAAAATGGGTCTGCTATTGTACAATATAACAATCATAATGAGAATTCTTGGAATCTGATTGATACTGACGGTGAACCGTTATTAGCACAGAATGTAAGACACATGGATGAGTTCAATGATGGGTATTCTCGTGTTATTTTTGAAGCAAATGGTGATTATTACACAACTTATGTCGATTATAAAGGTCATCCTATAAATAATCAATTTTATAAATCTGGAAGGAATTTCAAAAATGGATATGCAGTTGTTGCTACAGATTCTGAACATTGGTATTACATAGATACAAATGGTAAACGTATTACTAATGAAGAATATGCAACTTGTTCGGATTTTTATAGTATATTAGATAAAAAACTTGCAATAGTTATACTTTCAACTAATGGTGATACAAAACTTTATACAATCATTAATGAACAAGGAGATAAATTGATAAAACCAACTGGTTACGTTGATTTTTTGCCTTGGGTAAGATATAAAGACTTTGATTTATCCAATGAGCATAATATTATTATCGCAAGAATAGGTAAAGATATGGCGCATACTGTTTTTATTAACGAGAATTTACAAATTGTATCTAATGGTGCATTTTATAGACATGTGGCTTATTATACTAATAATCAAATACTTTGTATGATAGGTAATCGTAATTATTGTATTGTTGATATACATGGAAATGTTATGACAAAAGAACCGTATATTAATATTTCTCCACCATATGAAGGAATATCTAATGTTATTTTACCAAATGGTAATCGTTCATTTATAGATGCAAAAACTTGTCAAAGACTTAACAATAAAGAATATTTAAGAGTTTTTGCTTTCGTTAATGGTTACGGCACTTTTATAACATTAGAAGGTAGATATGGTAAAATTGACGAAAACGGAAACGAGTATTTTGAATAATAAAAAACCACTCACAAATTTTATTTTGTGAGTGGTTTTTTATTATTTGCGATAAATGTCGTGATATGCCCTTTGATAATTCCTAACCTCATTTGATGGGACAAAAACATTTCCGTGACCGTGGCTGATTGACACGAACAGACGAGCCATCAGTGCCTTTACATTGCTTGAAGGATTTACGATAGGTTTCATAGCACTAATTTTTTTGAATGTTGATATTTATTAATATAAGACACATTATACCACAAATATATCACAAATTTGTGGCATAAACAAATAAAAAGTATTAAAATTAGTTAAATATGCCAAGTATAAACAGAATTTCAGTTAGGGAAGCATTCAACAATGACAATGGCAAGACAAGCGGCAACAAGCTTGTAGGTATGATTACTTGTTTCGTGTGCTTGTTCATATTTGTCTCATGTGTTGCATTCTTTTTTATCACACAAGATATGGATGAATCCATTTTGAAAATAATTGACAAGGACTTGTACTTGTACACAGTAGGTTGCGGTCTGATGGGTGTTAAGACAATTGCCGCGTCAATTGGTAAGAACAGAATCAATTTCGGTTCTACGCACAATAAACCTAAACATAACATAGAAGAAACAATAGAGGAAGAAGATGAGGATGAAGATAAGCAATAACTTTGATTTGGAGGAATTCTGCGGTGACGCAAACGTTAGCGAGGAATACATTGAAAATGTAAGATATTTCGTTGAGAACTTGTTACAGCCAATAAGGGACAGAATATCATTCCCGTTCAGAGTGGTTAACATTGATGACAACGGAAATGAAAAGAGGAACAATGAGATTGCAAGCGGACTTGCAGCAAACATAGACTTGGGTTCAAGGCAGTTGAACAATATCCTTTGGGAAGAGATTATGTTCGGCAAGTTCGAATTTGACCAAGTTATAAACTTCAATGATTTCAGCTATATTTACATATCAATCAAGAAGGACAAGAAAGACAATGACAAGTCAATGTTCAAGGTTACATATAAGAGGGATTAAAAAAAAATGATGAGGTATTTGTTACCCCATCATTTTTTTTAATTTACGTTTGATTGATTCCCTTAGCTCTTGTTCTTCCCTAAATTGATTAGTCCTATGGTCTTGAACATTTGCATATTCTGTATTTCCCTTGAATACAGAATTGAAATTAACTCCTAAAATTTTAGATAATTCAACTCTGTTGAATGCTTTATCTACACTATGATTACCAGTATATGATGCTGAATGGTTCCATCTTGTATTGCAGGCAGAAATCTTGCCTTTTGGTGTTACCCAAACAAAAAGCATTGACAAACCATACATATCGTAAGGAGAATTGGGTTCATTTCCAAAGATTTCTGGAAATAAGCATTCTGTATGTTCTTGTGGTATATTTTCCCAACCATTCATAAGTATGACATACAATTTGTTTACATCGTAATCTGGTTCACCGTTAATGTATTGAGTGTCAGCATACTGGCCCTCTTCCCAAGTAATTCTTTTATCACCATAGCACATTGCACAAGTATGTGGAAAATATACATTGTGCATTTTATTGTAATCAACATTGCTGTCTATAGTCCAATGCAAGTTACTTCTATTTTCATATGTGTCATTGGAAAGTTGGTTATTTTCACTTTCATCTTCGACATCCAATTCGTTTCCAATTATGCTATTCAAATACTTGTACATTGCAATAGAACCACTTTTTTCATCGGCACTTTCAGATAATTCCTTAAGTTTTGCTGTAATAGGTTGTATTACTTCACTAGCAGCATCACCCTTTGGTGTTTTTGCCCCTTGTTTGGTATAAAATTTAAGCCTATCCAAATATTTCATCCAAATACGCGCTACCATATCTCTTAAACGAGCAATTATTTCAGCTACTGGATGTAAATTTTGATAATCACAATAAAAAGCTATTTGTGCAATATATGGTTCCATTGTTATTATGGCATGGTCTGGCATTGGGCGGTGAAAGAATTCCTCATCAAATACCTTGAACATATAATCTATTGCATTCAAATTATCTGGGTTACTTACTTCATCAACAAATGGTCTGTCCAAGAAATATGTCATATACTTATTAGTAAAATGTTGCCTAATAACGTCATATGTTCTTTTTTTAGCCACATCTCGTTTTTTATCTTCAAATAACAAAGTACTGTTTAAGAAATTAGATATATTTTCACGGATAATCTTGCTTATATCATTTTCACCAAGAGATACCTTGCTAGGACCTGGTATTCTCTCACCATTTTGAGCTATATAGTATTTCTTTGACTGTGCATCGTCAACCATTCCACCATAATATTCGTTATCTTGCTCTTGAGAAGGGTAATCATCTAAATCCATACTGTCTGTATAATCATTATAGTCTTGTTCCAAATAATCACTATACATATCGTCATCACTCATTGGATTTTGGAAATTGTCATCTGCCATCCAAGCATCTTCGTCTTGATGGTAAAATTCTCTTAATGATTTCTTCTTTCTTAATTTCATAACTTAAATGGGTTAATATAGTCTTTTATTTCGTAAAAATAATTATATGCGCCATACCAATAGTTGGTCTCATTTTCAATGTCACTTGGTTTGTATGTTTCATATATATGACGAAGAAGCAATTCCTCGTCTGTCAATTTCTTACTGTTAACCATAAAATAATATTTTAATATAAATATTTTGTTTTAATTAAAAAAATATATATATTATAGTAAAAATCATAATTATGAACATTTTAGTAACTGGAGCAATGGGGCAATTGGGTACTTGCATAATGAAGTCAAGAGAAGCCAAAAAGGGAATATATTTTTATACAGACATTAACGGTAAACCAAAGGAGAACGGCATCGAAAAATTGGATATAACAAACAAAGACCAAGTTGATGCATTCATTGAAAACCATAATATAGACGTTGTAATAAACTGTGCCGCATATACAAATGTTGAAGGGGCAGAATCACACGAGGTGGCAGCGCATTTACTTAATGCAGAAGCCCCAAGAATTCTTGCTGAAGCAATCAAGAAGAGAAACGGATGGTTGATACAAATATCTACAGACTATGTGTTTGGTGAGGAACAATATGATACACCTTGTACAGAAGAAATGAAAGGAACACCCTTGGGGGTTTATGGCATTACCAAGAAGAGAGGTGAACAGTTGATAATTGAAAGCGGTTGTAAATACTTGATTATAAGAACATCGTGGCTTTACTGTGAATATGGTCATAACTTCTGCAAGACAATACTTGACAAGTTGGCTACTTCTGATGCACCTTTGAAGGTTGTAAATGACCAGAGAGGTACACCAACATATGCAAGGTCTTTGGCAAATGCAATTCTGAAGATAGTCAACAGATACTTGCCAAACGAAGACAGCGAAAAATATGTCGGTATCTACAACTATTCAAACGAAGGAGAATGTACTTGGTATGAATTTGCTTGCGCTATAAGGGCAAAGAAAAGTGAGACAGAAAGCAATCTTGCTGAAATTCTTCCTTGCTCTTCAAGTGAATATCAAAGCAAGGTCAAGAGACCGTCATATTCAGTATTGAGCAAGAAAAAGATAAAGGACACGTTTGACTTGCATATTCAGAATTGGGTATTGGATTTGGACTTGTGCATTGACTTGATGGATGTACATTCTATTATGGAAACACTACATACAATATTTACAAAGAAGGAACAAGAGGAATTTGATAAAAATTCAATTGGAAGCGGAAAGCAATCAAATAGGCTTGATGAACCAATATATTTGAAATGATATGACTTATTTTCTACAAACATTACAAGGTATATTGTCTTCTTTTTTAGGTGAACCCAAAAGAGATATTAACGAAAGCGGACAGTTGCAGTTCGGATGTCCAAAGTGTGCTGAAAATTTCGGCAACAGTGAACTTGACAAATACAATCTTGAGGTAAACGTAAGAAACGGAAAATTCAATTGCTGGAAATGTAGTTCAGTACACGATGAAATGCATGGGTCTGTATACAAGCTGATTAGAATGTACGGAAACGAGACGATTCTAAAGCAGTATAAGGACGCAATACGAGACTTCAAGAAAAGTAAACTATATGAACTTAATTTTGTCACTGATGATTTTGCTGATGAAAATCAGTTTGAAGAAGAAGGTGTAAGGCTTCCAAGAACGTATCACAAGCTGACTGAAACAGATACAAAACCAATTGAATACTTAAAAAGCAGAGGTATTGATTGGGACATTATCGAAGAATATGACATAGGAGTAACCGCATACGAAGACAAGGATAAGATTTGTTCGAACAGAATCATTTTACCGTCAAGAAGTATATTAGGTACTATTGATTATTGGACTGGTAGGGATTATACAAAGAAAAGCAAACAGAAGTACTATAACCCAAAGGTTGAACGTAAGGATATAATATTCAATGAGTACAAACTTCAAATGGATGCTGATATTACACTCGTTGAAGGACCTTTCGACCATATTGTTGTACCAAATTCAGTTCCTTTGTTAGGTAAACAACTTAAAACAGATTTTGCCATTTATAACAAACTTATGTCTTATGCAAACGCAAATGTAAACATATTCCTTGACGGTGATGCATTTGAGGATGCCAAGAAGATATATGCATTATTGAATCAAGGAAGGCTACAAGGAAAGGTAAGATATATTCCAGTTAATGAGGAATTTGACCCATCAGAAATATATAGAGTATATGGCAAAAAAGGAATTATAACTTGTTTGAAAAATGCAACAACTATAAGCAATGTATATTTGACATAAAAAAAAAGAACACTATCCAATTAGTGTTCTTTTTTTTTTATAAGTTGATTTCCCTATGGTCGCATCTATCCCAATATTCAATGTCAAAGCTTACCTTGTTATCTTCAACGACAATATTGGTTGTCTTCATATCAAGTTCACCGTGCCTTTGCTTGTTAAGAAAACCATAACAAGCTATATATGCGTCAGATGCATCGAAATTTTCCTTTTTAAGTTCACCTTGCTTGTTGTAAATCCAAGGTATTTCTGGAAAAATTTCAGCAACATTCTGTTGAAGTACACTTTTCTTGTCTGTATCCCAAGGATATTCACCAAATAGCACAAGATTACCCTTTTTTATACTACTTATTACCTTTTCCTTTGCATATTTGCTTCCGTTCTTTCCAAAACGTCTGATAGCCATCAAGCTTGGGAATGAATATTTTCTAGCCTCATAGCTTGAAATATAGTCTGGTACAATTCCTAAAACCTTGTACACAGATTCAGAAATCATTCCATTGAATCGCAACAATGTGCTTACGGTAATTGAATTTGTTGAACTTATAAGTGGTTCTTCGATAACAACTTGACTAATATTTACATCTTTCAGTTTCAATAAAAAATCATTTGTAAATATTTCATCTTTCAAGAACAATGATTTTATACTTTTTTCCTTTTTTGGTATTTTGGGAACAATATGAGTTAACTCTATTATCTTACCATATTCTGAACCGTCATCCATAAGGAGGCAGCATCCTATGCACTGTGTAGAAACGTCTAAGCCTAGTATAATATTATTACTATTTTCCATATTTTTATTATATTATAATATTTTATATAATAAAATATAATATTATTAAAATAAAAAGTAAATATTTTTTTTTATTTAAAAAAAATAAATTATATAATTATTAAAAAATGTTAATTTAATGAATTTTTCAATAAATGACAAATTGTACAATAACATATTGGAATATTGCAAACTGAATCACATAGAGGACATTGAATCTGAAATTAACAGGTTAATTGAGATAGGCTTCAATGTAGATAAATATGGGAACAAACCTTTTGTTAAGTTCCAATCAGAGAATACTATGAAAGATGAGGCAAAAAACAATATCGAGGAAACCAAATCAGAAACAATTGATGAAAGTTCTATACAGAGTGAGGAAGAGAAACAGCCAAAGAATAGGAAAAGAACAGTTCGTATCATTAAAAATTAAATTCAAGGGATGACAGATATAGGTAAAAAAGCAAAAGTTCAAATCACATGGAAAGTAAGTCCATATGAATATACTCAAGATGCGGTTCTTGATATAATAGGTAAATTCAGTAAGAAATATGGAATACCTAAAGATTCGATAAGGGTTACTCCAATATTCACCATATTGGATGGTGTTGACACAATTGAATGTGCAAGTGGTATTATTGAAAATATTCAAAATCCTGAATTTCAGCAAGGTTTATTCAAGGAATACATATCTAACAATAATATTGAAGGTATTAACTTCAACGACATACAATCAATTGACAATGATATAAATTATATGGTTGGTGTTGATAACAATACGAAGATGCAGAGATATGAAATCAAGTGGATAAAGTGGAGCAATTTCTTGTCTTATGGTAAAGACAACTATTTTGATTTCAGAAACTTGAATGGTCTTGTGTTGTTAAATGGAGACCCTTCAAATCAGAGTGGCAAAACAACATTCGCTATTGATTTGATACGTTTCTTGCTGTTCGGTAATACCAAAAAGGCTACAAAGCAAGAAAAGATTTTCAATATTTGGCTCAAAGAGGAAACAACAGTCAGTGTTGAAGGTTGTATTTGCATCAACGGTTGTGATTATATAATAAAGAGAACGTTGACAAGACCGCAGTACAAGAAGAGGACATCAAAAAGCAAGACAACACAGAAGGTTGAATACTACAAGATTGTTGGTGGAACAGAAGAGGAACTTGAAGATTATGTTGATGAGCTTCAAGAGGAAAACACAGCAAAGACTAACAAGGTTATAAAGGATGCCATCGGAAATGAAAGTGACTTTGAATTGACAATATGTGCCACAAGCGAGAACATTGATGACTTGATTGAGAAGAAAGATACAGAAAGAGGAAGAATTCTTTCAAGATGGATTGGGCTTGTCCCTATTGAAAGGAAGGAAGAAATAGCAAAGGAGAAATTCAACAAGGACATAAATCCAAGTCTTCTTATCAACAAGTTCAATGAAGAGGAATTGAAGTCAAGAATACAAGAATGTAACGAGAAGATTGGTGTATATTCAGCAGAAATAGAAAAACTGACATCTGAAAAGAATTCTCTTGATACGCTAATCAAAAAGACTTGTGAAACAAGGGATGCTCTTGTTGCGGCAAGAAAGGATATAAGCGATGCAGCAGAAAACATTGACATTACTTCTCTTGAAAGGTCTATCGAGACCATAACCCAAAGAGGTACTTCGTTGAGAGCAAAGATTGCAGAAATAGGTAAACAGATTGAAGAAATTAACATAGGAACTTTTTCAGAGGATGAATATGAACGGCTTGTAAATGAGAAGCTTGAAAAATCAAGTAGTCTTTCTGTTTCAAGGAACGATTACAAGCATCTTTTGCAGAACAAGGAGGATTTAAAGAGGGGTGAGTATTGCCCTACTTGTGGAAGAAAACTTGACAATATAGACAATTCAGCCAGAATTGCTGAAATAGAAGAACGTATTGGCAATACAATGGCAATAGGCACTCAATTATCAAAGGAGGTTGCGGAACTTGATAAGAAGATTGATTCAATGAAACAGTCGAGAGAAAACTTCAACTTGAAATCAAAGCTTAAGATTGACAAGTCTGCATATGAGGTACAGATTGAGCAGTTGAGGAACGAACTTAGAGACAAGTTGCAGTTGAGGAAGGAGTATATCAGCAACAAGGAGGCAATAGAAACAAATATGCAGTTGCAGCTCAAGATTAGGAATATTGAAATCGAGCTTATAAACTATAGGAACACAAAGGAAAAGAACACTATTTGCATTTCACAAATGGAAACTGATATAAAGAACCTTAAGAGTACAATTGAAGAAATAAACTCAATTATTGACAAGATGAAGGAGGAACGTCAAATTGTAAAGAATTGGAAGCTGTATCTTGATATGATTGGCAAGAATGGTATTACAAAGATGGTTCTTCGTAGGGCTTTACCAATCATTAATGCCCAGTTGGTACATTTACTTTCAGATGTTTGTGACTTCGATGTAGATATAAGCATAACTGATAAAAACGAGGTTAATTTTAATATTCTTAAGGAGAATACGGTTTCTGACATAAGCTGTGCAAGTGGTTTTGAAAAGACAGCAGCAGCGCTTGCATTAAGATTCGTATTGGCAAAGAACAGTGTCCTTCCAAAGCCAAATTACATTGTCCTTGATGAAGTGCTGTCAAGGGTTGCAAATGACAATCTTGACAACATAAGCTTGATTTTGGATAGGATAAAGGATGAATATTCATTCATCTTGATAGTTACACATAATGAATATTTCAAGGAAAAGGCAAATTCCATCATAACTGTTACCAAGAAGGACAACATTTCTATGTTGAAGATTCAGTGATAATTAATAAGATTGTTTAACTTTTAAAATATAATGGCAAATGGATATATTAATGATTTTACACCAACAGTAAAAACATATTATAAGGAGCTTACCAAATGCAAACCAATTTCAAAGGACGAGGAAAGTAATCTTATGGTTAGGGCAAAGAACAACGACCTTAATGCAAAGAACAAGATACTTTCTTCGAACCTTAGGTTTGTGTTTGATGTGGCAAAGAGATACAAGGGATATGGTGTTCCAATGGATGATTTGATTTCGGAAGGAAACCTTGGTCTGATACACGCTTTTGACAAGTTTGATGAGAAAAAGGGATATAAATTCATTTCGTATGCTGTGTGGTGGATTAATTTTTACATCAAGAATTTCATAGAGAAGAGAAAGAACATTGAATTACACGAAGTTTCAAGTGATGATTTATTACCTACGAATCCAAGTAATATTACCCCACAAGAACAAGAAGATACAGATGATAACACGTTTGGTATTGACATTACGAATGAGGAAGATATTGAAGAGACAGAGGCTGCTGATGAACAGAGGGAGATTGTTGAACGTCTTCTTGGAAAGCTTGATATTAGAGAGAGACAGATATTACAATACTGTTTTGGCATAGGTAATAAGAAACCACTGACTTTGAAGGAATGCGGATGCTTGTTGGGAATATCTCAAGAGAGGGTGAGGCAAGTTAAAGAAAAATCATTGCTTAAATTGAAGTCAGAGGCATTGCTTTTGAGTTGATAATATATTTATTATTAAAATAGTTAATATGGCAAAGAAGAAAAATATAAACGTAGAAGAAGAATCTACAGTAAAACAAGTTAAAGGTTCTAAATCAAAGAAGAGTTCAACAAAACAAATTGAAGAGGCACAACAAATTGTAGAGACCGCAATTATCGACCCTCTTATTACAATTGCAGATGTAGATGAAGCCGAATCTGTAACTGTAACAGAAACAACATTGGTTGCAGACGAAACACCACTCAAGATAATTGATGAATACGTTGAACCATTTGTTGAAGAACCTAAAAAGGAAGTTGAAATCCACAAGGAGGTTGTTAAGACTGAACCTAAAAAAGTTAAAGTTGCTGTAAAAAATAAACCTAAAAATAGAAAGATAAACAGTGTGTTTGGTGATTTTACATATAATTGGAATGGTCAAAGCATAGAGTATTAAATTATGAAGAAGGATTATACAAGAAAGATGCTTGAGACAATAAGGGAAAGTGTCTCTAGTGTACAGAAAGAAAGAAAGAAACCAGATGTACCTATCCTTGAAGAGGATAAGGAAATGTCAATGGTTGAAGCAGCAGACTACCTTATGAGCAGACAAGAGAAGGGGTTTCTGTTGGAAGAGGAAGACAACGATAGCTCAAAGGAAGAATTCGTGATAACAAATAAGACACCGCAGTTCGGTGATGTGTTTACATCTCAAGAGGACACACTAAAGAAGACAATCGGTGAAGGAATAGAGCTAGGTGAAAAGGCATTAGTGTTCTATCCAAAGGACAAGGACTTGGTTTTGAGCGGCAAGATAAATTCAATGAGCATTGCATTCCAATTCAGATATGCTGACCCATCTGGTGATGGTGTATACATATGGGCAAATGGTTTGCAATTGACAGAATCAAATTCAAGGACAATAGGTAAGATACGTGATGCGTTCACAAATTGGAAACAAGGGTTGGTGCAGAACGGTGATTTGATGGATAAATTATATAAAGTAGCGACTAAAAAATAACTAATATGGGTATTCAAAGATTTACCAACAAGAAGAAGACTGTTTCATTACCTAACAGTAGGCTTAATACATTAATGCGAAAGAATGCACTTATTGAAAAAATGGAAGCAAGAATCCAACAAGACAAACACAACAAAAATAAGTCTTGCATATGGAAGTAAAATTATAACCTAAAACAAGTTTCAATTATATTTATTTTATATAATTGAAACTTATTTTTTTGTATATGAAATACAACAATATTATATCAGAGAGCTTGCGTGACTATGTTAGACAGTCATTGATAACTGAAGAAGATTCACGCATCAAAGGTACTAAGAATGCAATAAAGAGGTGCGTTGCAACAATTATCAAGGAAGACATTAACAGTGAAAATGTACAGAATTTATCATCTGAAATATGGAATTATTATGTGGTAAAACCAATTGCAGGAGAAAATCGTCAGCTTGACGAATATATTGCAATTAGAAATAATTCTACTATATTGGTTAAAAGCGTGGTTAAGTACGATAACTGGGATGACGAGTTTTATGTGCTAAAGTACAAAAGATTACGTGATAACTTTGAAAGATTGATACAATCTCAAAGGATTGATAATAAGTCAAGTATAATTGATAATGAAAAAGGTAATATTCATCATTGGGCAACAAATAGGCAAGTTGAAGATTTGAAAGCTAGTGAAAATACAAATAACGGAAGATATAAATACACAGCTTACAAAATTGATGATTATGACACACCAATTGAAGGATTGGGAATGACTATTATTGAACTTGGAATGTATACTGGTGGTCAAGGCTCAGTACCATTGTGCTATACTCAATCTGAAGATACGTATAACCAATATACAGATGATAATAAATATGCAATATATGCTTTGTTGCGAGATGGATGGCAAGATGAACCATGTGAGATTGGTGAAAACTATCCATTGGACAGTTATGGGCTTTCAATGATATTTGTAATTGTAGATGATAAAAACAAGGTGGTATACAATAATGTAAGATGGAATCACGGTCCTCAACATTACAGTAGAGATGTTGACCATATATTGTCATTTACTGAATTGAATGATATTGTTGGTAGTTCCTTGATGCATAAGATTGGAGTTCAAAATGAAATGGACAAGTCTTTTTCATTGACTAAAGACGTTGAATCAAGATTACAACAAGGTGAATCTCCTTCTCAAATATTTGATTCATTTAATGAATATGATTTAAGATATAATCGATTGGCTCGTGTTAAGTATAAAGGTATGTATAATTACCTAACAAGCAACTATGACATTTTCAGCGATATTTGGTTTGATAGCGCTTATAGTTTTAGAGAAGGTGTAGCAATGGTTGAAATCAATAGGCTCCGTAATTACTTGAAAGAAGATGGTACGTTTGTCTATAACAAACCAATAGACGAATGGTTAGACTATGCATTTCCTTTTAGTGATGGGTTGGCTTGTGTTGAAGTTAACTTTAAATATAACTTTATGCGAAAAGATGGCTCCATGTTGTTGGATAAATGGTATGATAATGCTGTGCCATTTGATGATGGGTATGGAACAGTATGCGATGATAAAAAATGGAATGTAATTGATACTAAAGGAAATTTCATGTGGGAAGAATTCAAGTTTGTAGATTGTAGAATATTATTCCCACCTAATGAATTCGGCTGTTATAATGTGTCTACTACTAATGGTTGGAACTATCTTAATAAGAATTTACAACCAATGTCAAAAGAATATTTTGATAATTGTTTATACATGGAGAAACTAAAAAATGATTTTGTTATTATTAGAACTACTATCAAACCATTTAAATATATTGGAACTGATGGAATTTTGCATGATGAGCCACAAGATTTAACCCCAATAATATCGAACAACAATCCATCAATGCTTACTGAAGACCGCAAGCAACAGATTAGGTCAATCAGAAACAAGATACGTGATGTTATAATAAGAAAGACTAGCGTTTTGAAAAATTTTGACCAATCAAAAATAGAGCAATTGGTTGATGATGTATGGAACAAGTATGTTGAACACCCTAATAATGGAGAAAAACGTCAGAATGACGAAATTACAATCATAAATCAGAACATTCAAAGATTTGTTCCATTTGTAATTTCAACAAGAGATGGCAATGTTGAAATTGTTAAGACAAGAAAATTGAGTAATTGTTGGGAAAACTTCATACAAGCGCAAAAGCAGAATAAAGGTGTTGATTTGCTTGGTGATGACAATATTGTTTATTGGAATGCAAAGAACGAATATGATGAAGCATTGAAGTCAGTAAGAAATACAGAATATGAAGGAAGTTATAATTATACTGCATATAAGATTGATGACTACGATACCCCAATTGAAGGTTTGGGAATGACACTTCAAGAGCTTGGACTGTATACTGGCGGACAAGGTGCTGTTCCTTTGTGCTATACACAAAGTGATGATACATATTATGATTATACAATGGATGGCAACTACAATATGTATGCGTTACTACGTGATGGATGGAAGGGTGAAAAATGTGAAATTGGGAAAGACTATCCATTGGACAGTTATGGACTCTCAATGATATTTGTCATTGTGAACAATAATGGATATATTAAGAACAGTAACGTAAGGTGGAATCACGGACCAGAACATTATACAAGAAGTGTTGACCATATTTTATCATATAATGAATTGGCTAAGCTTGTTGGTAGCAACATAATGAAACAAATTGGGTCTAACTATGATGTTGATAATATTTCACTACGTTTAACATTTAATGTTGAACAAGCACAAGCAGAAGGAGCATCCATTTATGATATAGTTGAAGATACTTTTGAATGGTTCGAAGGATTCCAGATGATTAAATATAATGATAAGTACAATTTCATAGATGAATCAGAGGAATTGTTATGTGATGATTGGTTTGATGGCGGTGGAGATTTTAAAAATGGTTATGCTCGTGTATGCAAAGAAGACAAATGGAATTTAATAGACCGAAATGGAAACTTTGTGTGGCCTTATGAAGACCCTAATGAGTGGTTTGATTTAGTATGGGAGTTTGAATACGGTTTTGCAAAAGTAACCAAAAACGGAATGGAGAATGTGATGCGGACTGATGGTACGTTAGTATGGAATACTTTAAATACTGATGATTGGTTTAATTTTGTTTATCCATTTAGAGATAAAGTTACAATGGTTATAAAAGATGTGAATGGACGTAGAAAATATAACTTCTTAAAGAGAGATGGTACTTTGATTAGTCCAGAAATATGGTTTGATGAAGCTTCAGATTTTGGTTGTCTTAAATGGACAACTGTATATATCGGTTCCAAATTGTATAAGTTGACAATTGACGGTGAATTGATAAAATACAAAGATGAAGATGAAGAGCCATCAATAACATTTGATGAAAATGGCAACGTTATTGAAGAAAACAAAAATCTTCTCACAGAAGACCAGAAGAGAACTATTAGAAACAAGATAGCAAGAGGTATCGTAGCAATTACAAACCTTGATATTAATAGCCAAGAAGTACAAACATTGGTTGATGAAGTTTGGAATACATATGTCAAGCATCCAATTGAAGGTGAAAAACGCCAGAATGATGAGATTACTGTAATCAATCAGCTTGTGGGCAGATTGATTCCTTATGTTATTCGAATGCGTCAAGATGGTTCATTTTATGTTAATAACAATAAACGTATTCACGACAGTTGGGAGAATTTGATACAAACCCAAAGGCAAAATAGGGAAACAAGACAATGGCAAGACAATCAGAGCTTGACTTATTGGGGTATTAATAAAAAGTACAATGATGCTGTACAAGCAGCACAATATCAAAACAACAACAACAAATATCATTATAGCGTTTTTAAGGTTGATGGTTACGGTATTCCAATCAAAGGCTTGGGAATGACAGTTAAAAGCCTTGGTAACTATACTGGCGGTGAAGGTGCAGTACCATTGTGCTATACACAAAGTGACGGTACATATAATAACTATACTAGCACCAATAGGGATACTATGTATGCATTATTGAGAGATGGATGGCAAGCCGAACAATGTAAAATCGGTAAAGGTTATCCATTGGATAGCTACGGCCTTTCTATGATATTCGTCATAATAAACCATAATGGAAAGATAACAACTAGCAATGTAAGGTGGAATCACGGACCTAAGAGATATTCAAGAAGTGTTGATAATATATTCACTTATAAGGAATTGACAGATATTGTTGGTAGCGATGTAATGAACCAAATTAGAGCACAAGTTGAAGTTGATAAATCTATTCAAATGACATATGAGGTAGAGAAACAATTGAATGATGGTGAAGAGCTTGAAGATATATTTGATGAGTTGGAAATACAAGATGATAAAGATGTAATTATTGTCAGATTCAATTGGTATTATAACTTACTTGTTATTAACAAGGAAAATATGTACTTACTGTCAGATGAATGGTTTGACCATATTAGTAGAGTTAATGATGACGTTTTTTGTGTAAAAAAAGGTACACAATATAATATAATGAAAACAGATGGCTCATATTTGTTTGACGAATGGTTGGAGGATGCTTTTGTTAATAAAATTAAAGGTCAGAATTGTGTTACAATTTGCAAAGACCACGTTTACAATATATTATTACAAGATGGGACATATCTTTTTGATGAAGGATACTCTTTTGTAGGTATATTTAAAAATGGTTGTGTAAGGGTTGAAAAGTTGTACAATGGTACACCATTGTGTAATTTAGCAGATGAAAACGGAAAGCTTATATGGGACAAACCAGTTGAATTATGGTTTAGTTGTGTTTCTAATAAGTATCCAGGATTATATCCAGTACGTATTGTAAATAAACATAATTTATTAAGAAGTGATGGTACATTGCTTTTGAATACAACAGATGTAAATGAATGGTTTACTACTTTGTATTATCATTATGCTTACGAGTTATACTTTGTGAGAAAAAATAGAAAGTGGAATCTCATTACTAAAGACGGTAAAATATTATGGGACAAACCAGAAAATTTATGGTTTGATAAAATAGAACCAGAAGGAAGTTCGTGGGGTTTTGCTGTCAAAAAGGGTACTAAATGGAATTACATGCGGTATGACGGTACATTAATATGGAATCATGAGAATCCGAGAAAATGGTTCGATTCGGTAGCAGTGTCAGATGACGAGTGCGATGCTATTGTATGTAAAAAAGGTGTAAAATATATACTGTATAGACATGGTGAACTTTATGAAAGAGATGATTACGGTGATTATGTAGAAGTAATTGATTTTGCAAATAATGGTAAACCAATATATGCTGATGAGTCTACATTAATCAAAGAATCTCTCAAAGAATATATAAAGGAAAACTATCAAATGCTTGTTGAAGGCAGTACAATCAAGACTATCAGAAACAAGATTGCTAGAAGCATTAGTGCTGCAATTGGAGCTGATATGAATGATGAACAAGTTCAACGTTTGACAGACGATGTTTGGAACACATATGTTGTTGCACACAATAGGCAGAATAGGGAATATACAGCAATCAACAAGAACATTGAAAGACTTATACCATATGTGCTTAAGAAGAATTCAGACCATACGTATGAAATAAGGAAGACAAGCAGAATCAAGAACGGTTTTGAGGCATTGATTCAAGCCCAACGCGAAAATATGGAAGCGCAGATACTTGACAAGCATAACAATAGTCTATTCTCTTGGTATGCTGACAAGTCATACAATGATGCAGTTGAAAATGCCAAGAAAGAAGTATATGAAGCAGACCATATTTATAGTGCCTATAAGATTGAAGACTACGATATTCCAATCGAAGGTTTAGGAATGACAGTTAAAGAACTTGGTCAGCATACTGGTGGTGAAAATACTGCACCATTGTGTTATACACAAAAGGAAGATACATATAACCAATTTACGCATGGTAATGCATACACGATGTATGCTTTGCTTCGAGAAGGATGGCAAGATGAGCCTTGCGAAGAGACAGAAGGGTATCCATATGACAGTTATGGGTTGTCAATGATATTCGTTATAATTGATACAGAAGACGAAATTAAATTCAGCAATGTTAGGTGGAATCACGGAGACCATTCATATCCAAGAGTTGACGAAATGTTCACATATCAATCTCTTACAAAGGTAGTTGGTAGTAAAATAATGAATTACATATGCGCTAATCATAAATTTGCAGTAGATTATTCTTTAACTTTAACCAAAGAGTTTGAAGAAGACAAGTCAAATAATAATTTGAATGGTAGAAAATATGAGATTGACACTGATGAATATGACGGTTATAGGATTATAAGACGTAGAGTATATGGGAGTGCTGTCATGTGTTATAATTATGTTGATTCAAACTTGGGCTTGTTGACACATAGATGGTTTTATTCTGCGTACAGATTTGACAATGGTTGCGCTGTAGTAAGAAGCCTTAGTAATCAAAAGTATAACATATTAAGGACTGACGGTACATTTGTATGGGACAAACCAGAAGATGAATGGTTTACATATGCTTTCATATATTATGGAAGAACAGATTATATTATGGTTAGAGATGAAAATGGGAATTATAATCTTCTAACACAAGATGGTCATTTGTTCCTTGACAAGTGGGTTCAAGCCATTGAACCTTTTGATTCGAATGGTGTTGCTAGAATACGTATTGATAACAAGCTTAACTATATACGAACAGACAAAACATTTGTTTGGGATAAACCTCATAACGAATGGTTTGATGGCTTGGATAGAGACAAATTCCAGAATGGTATAGCAAAGGTATTCATTGATGGTAATCCTTTCTATTTGGATTTGAATGGTAATCTGTCTAAAACACCACATCAAAACACAGCCCTAATGGAGTCAATAAAGAAGAATTTCTTGTTGCTCACAGAAGACCAGAAAAAGACAATTCGTAACAAGATAGCAAGAGGTATCGCAGCTATTACACAAATGGACGTTGCAAGTCAAAAGGTTCAGTCACTGACTGATGAAGTATGGAATGCTTATGTTGTTCATCCAGTTGAAGGTGAGAAACGTCAGAATGACGAGATTACTGTTATAAATCAACTTATAGACAGATTGATTCCATATGTCTTGAAGCAAAATGATTCTGAAAATTACTTTATAAGCAACAATCCAAGAATACATAAAAGTTGGGAGAACTTGATACAAACTCAACGTCAGAATAGAAAAACACAAGTATGGCAAGACAACGAAAACCTATTGTATTGGAATACAAAACAAGCTTATGGCTCGTTAAAGTCAGACCCTTACTTTAGTGGGCAATATCATTATACTGTTTACAAGGTAGAAGACTACAATACACCAATTGAAGGCTTGGGAATGACTGTTACAAAACTTGGCAAGTATACTGGTGGACAAGGTGCTGTACCTTTGTGCTATACACAATCTCAAGGTACATATAACATTTACACAAACAGCAACAAATTCAATATGTATGCATTGTTGCGCGATGGATGGCAAGATGAACCTTGTGAAATTGGAGAGGGTTATCCATTAGACAGTTACGGATTATCAATGATATTTGTAATTGTGTCCCCTAATGGAGGTATTGAATACAGTAACGTTAGGTGGAATCACGGACCTAAACAATACACAAGACGAGTTGATAATATTTTCACAATCAAACAATTAGCACAAATTGTAGGAAGTTACGTTGTAAACCAAATTGGAATTAATAACAATATTAATTCTACACAACTCACATATGAAGTTGAAGATAAGTTAGCACGAGGTATCGATTGGTTACAAATATTCCAAACATGTCATAGAAATTGGAACAATGTATATGAAGTGAGTTATAAAGGACAACAAAATATCATTGACAGTGAAGGTATATTGCTTAGTGATATTTGGTTTGATAGAGTTCAAGCAATGGATGATTATTTCATTGTTAAAAAAGAAAACCTATACAATCTGTTACGCTTAGATGGTACTTTCATTTGGAATAAACCATTAGATGAATGGTTTACAAATGAGCCACTAGAATTTAGAGAAGGTTACACTAGGATTAAAGTTAATGGAAGGGCTAATCTGCTAGGTAAAGATGGACAATTGCTATTACCTTATGAAGACATTAGTCAGTGGCCTTCACGCATTGGTATGATGAAGAATAGTTTGGCTGTGGTAGGATGTGATAATGGCAAACGTAATTTTATCAATAGAGAAGGAAAATACATTTGGAATAAACCGATAGAACAATGGTTTGATTGGACTGACAGAGTTGACCATTTTACAGATTATATATATGTCGAAAGGGAATTTGACGAGGATGAATTTGGTAACTTACTTAGACTCGATGGTACGTTGGTTTGGGATAAAGAAGACCCACACGAATGGTTTGATTCGGTTTACTATGATGATGTTTATTTTATGGAAAAGGGTTTTGTTAAAGTACAAAAAAACAACAAAGAATTAATGTTAAGCCTTACTAATGGTACATTGCATACTATTGAAGAGTATAAAAAGATACAGCAACAACTTAATGAGAATACCAATCTGCTAACAGAAGACCAAGAACGTACAATTCGCAATAAGATTGCGCGTGGTGTCGCAACCATTACACAAAAGGATGTTGCAAGCCAAGATGTTCAATCGATGACTGACGAAATATGGAATGTTTATGTTAAACATCCAATTGAAGGCGAGAAGCGACAGAATGACGAGGTTTGGGCAATCAATACAGTGATTAGTCGTTTGATACCATATGTAGTCAAACAAAATGAGGAAGGTAATTTCTTTGTAAACAAGAACTCAAGGATTAAGGATGCCTTTGAGAATTTGATACAAGCGCAAAGGAGAGAGCAGCAGTCAAAGAAACAGTTGTGGAATAACGATGAAAGTTTGACCTATTGGAACGTAAATAGGAAGTATAATGATGCAATTGATGTAGTAAATCAAAAACAAACTGTAGGTAAATACAATTATTCCATTTATAAGGTTAATGGTTATGATACTCCAATTGAAGGATTGGGAATGACTGTTAAACAACTTGGCAAGTATACTGGTGGCCAAGGTGCTGTACCACTGTGTTATACTCAATCTGAAGATACATATAACCAATATACATACGGCAACAAATACAATATGTATGCTTTATTGCGTGATGGATGGCAAGATGAACCTTGTGAGATTGGAGAAGGTTATCCATTGGACAGTTACGGATTGTCAATGATATTTGTAATTGTAGATAATAAAAACAATGTGGTATACAATAATGTAAGATGGAACCACGGTCCAAAAGGTTATCCAAGACGAGTTGATAATATTTTCTCTTATCAAGAATTGTGCGAAATTGTTGGTAGTAATGTAATTAGACAAATAGGAATTGTTAGTGATGAAATAGACAAGTCATTGAGGCTAACTCAGTATGTCGAACAAAAATTACAAGAAAAAGTCCCATTATTTGATATATGTAGTGATTGTAGGAAAGTGTTTGGTACTGATTATTACAAATTTAAGTTAGATGGACTAGAAAATATAATTGATAAACAAGGTAATTTGTTGTCTGATTATTGGTTTGAAAATATTGATTATTGGGGTAATGGATTCTTTAGAGTTGCCAATAACCATAAGTATAATTTTATACTGCCAAATGGTAGTTTTGTCATTGATAATAAAGATACTTCTCAATGGTTTGAATATGTTGGTACTTTTTATTATAGCAATAGTGCGGTTACAGTAAAATTAAATGATAAATATAACTACATACGATATGATGGCGCATATGTATGGGACAAGCCTTGGGAAGAATGGTTTGATGATGCAACTAGTTTTGATGATAAGGATGGAGTTGTAGACGCTTTTGTATATAAAAAGTCTGAAATTGATGATACACTGAAAGCTAATATAATATTGGTTGATGGAACATTAATGTTTAACGAATGGGTTAGTGAAGACGATTTTCACGAAGATGAAAATGGTAACGAAGTTTGCCAAGTAACTAAAAACGGCAAATACAATTTGTTGGACATAAGTGGATATTTAAAATATAGAAATTTTATGGATTTTGATGATTTCAAGAAGGTTTATCCGAAAGCTGTTTTACAACAGTAAAATGTAGCATTAATACAATTAAAATGAAAAATCAGTTATATTTATATGTATAACTGATTTTTTTTATATTATTTTTATTATGATAAATGAGAATAGAATCAGACAGATTGTGTCTGAAGAAATAATGAAAGAAGAGATAAACAAGTCCGATGAAAAGAGGATTAAGGAGATTGTCGGTGATTGCATCAATGAATTGTTCAAGCAGTTATGGCAAAAGAATTCTTTCTGGAAGAGTACTATTATGAATGCATAATAATAACTAAAAAAATGTATAAAAATGAAAATTCTAATTAAAGGCGAACAGATTCAAGCTTTATTCGAGAATCGTAAGGAGATAACATATTTTTCATTTTTTACGCATTTGAAGAATTTCCTAGTTAGCTTGTTGTCTGACCCAATCAATGCAAAGGCAAGCCAAGAATTAAGGGATTACTTGAATCTTAATGACAAGGAAATAATTGAGAAATTAATTGACTTTGATTTGCTAAGACGAGACACAAAGATAAAAGAAACTCCAAAGGATGTTACAGCAAATGGAAAATCGAAGGTCTCTTTTTCATTGACATATTCAGTACCAAAGAAGGAGTTCAAGAATAACGTAAAAAGGTTTTACGACAAATATGTAAATGTGTAAATAGTATTATGCGAATATATAACAAGGCATCAATCATCCTCAAGGAAAACAAGTCAGAGGAAAAGAGACGTATTGATGCGCACAACAAGACAATCAATGTTGTAAACAAATATTTCCATAATTTCAGTCCGTATCTTGATTCTATGACGGATGGTAATATTAAAATGTCAGATTCAATCGTACAACAGATTGAAACTGATTTTTTTCATGGACTTACGTCAAAACCAGTCATAAGGATTGAACCGTTGATTGCACAAATTGCATTGGAGTTTGGCTATGGGCAGAAAGATGCCGTACCTCAAACAAAGATGCTTATCAATTTGCGTAACATAGTACAAATTATACATACCAAGACACGCAATATTGACAACCCATTGGATGTCCAGAAGTTGAATGCAACAACGTATGACGATTTTTACAATCTATGTTCCAAAGAATTGGAGGAACTGTATAAATTGGATGCTCAAGCAAAAAATTATAACAACAATTCAACAAATACTAACAATGGAGGATTAGAAGCTCAAATATATCAAAATACACAATATAGGATATTATCTAATGTTACATACGACCAAGCCAATGAAATAGGAAATGAAAGTTGTCCAACAAGTAGGCTTTGTTATACACAATCATCGTCAACTTGGAAAAGTAGTAACTATTCTGACTCTGGACGTAACAAGTGCTATGTTCTTTTGAAGGATGGGTGGGAAAATATACCAGCCGTTCATCCAAATGGTGGTTCAAGCCCATATGATGAATACGGACTTAGTATGATATTTCTGTTTGTGTCACCACAGCCAAAGAATGATTTGGTGGCTTGCAATACGAGATGGAATCACAGAGCAACATACGAAAGTCCACATTATACAGATATGGCACTTACAAAAGACGAAATAGCCAAGTTGCTTCACATTAATTCTTTTGAAGACGTGTTTGTCGGTTACAAAAAAGAAGAAATTGAGACCAACAATCAATTTGATTTTTATCGCTTGAATCAAGCTATACAGAATGGTGATTATTCCTCATTAAATACACAAGAGATTAGTGACAAGTTATGGATTGTAACATATGCAAATTATTATAATGTGATAAATTTGGTCACTAAAAAATTGGTATCAAACAGATGGTTTAACCATATAGCGTATCAATCATTTAATTATCTTTCTGTTGAAATTGATTATGAAGGGGAAAACTATTTGAACATTATGAATACTAATGGAGAGATTATTTCAAAAACGTGGTTTGATAGGTTAGATATTAATAACGAAGAACATTATGTAGTATGCCGTAATACACAAATTCCATATACAGTGGTTTATGAAGACTCTCCAGAATTGAAAGTGTTAATTGAAGTGAATGAAGATGCTCGTGACATAAATTTTGAAACGGAACCCCCTACAGCAGTAATTAAAGGATATGTTACATCATTAGGGCAAAATCCAAAGAAGCTAGTAAAACTTCTAAGTAGATATGATAATTTATGTAAAGCTGGTAAATTTATTGCAATAACTATAGAAGATGATGTAGAATATTATACTAATAAAGGAGAACTGATAACATCATACTCTCAAGAATCATTAAATGAGGCTGACGATGTAGTGTCTCAAAACGGTGAATATTTAATTACACAAGATAATGAACTTGTAAGATACGATGGTAAAGTAATTCCCACACCAAATGATGGTGAATGGTTTATATATGGCAGTTTCATAATATTCTCACATAATGTCAGCCCAAAATGTGATATTTATAATGAAGACTCGAAATGCTTGTTTAAGAACGTATACATATCTCCGTCATATACAAATGCCGACAAGAGTTATTTTGCAATGTGCGTTTATGATAGTGATTATACAAATTATGATAAAAAAGTCAATCTTATTTTTAAAAACGGAGAGCTTCTTTTTGACCAATGGTTTGATGGAAGAATGGTTGATAATTACTGTATAGATGACTATGAATCAAGATATTATTTAATGTCTTTTGAATCTAGATTCAATGGTAAAGAACGTTGTTATTTCATAATAGATAGGTTAACAAATGATGTTGCGTTGAGTTTTATATTTCAACACGTAAGATTTAATGTTTATAAAGACGTATTGAGTGTGAAATATAGTGCAGATGAAGGTGAGTTATATTCATTGAGCAACAGAAAATTAATAATGAAGTGTGACCCAGCAGTTGAAGTAACTAATACTCACTACACAAACAACGTATATATGACATTTTGGACTTTAAGAGATACTATTTGTATAATGAATTGTAATACTTGTGAAATACTTATTGAAAGCAACGAATTGATTGATGCAATTTTTTATGGCGATGTTGCCGTATTTGTTTATGAAAACAACACATGCTGCTTTTATGACTTAATACAAAATAAGCAAATATCAAGAATGTATACACATGTGCGCAAATGTTCAATGTCAACACCTAAGGTATTTACTTGCCTAGATGAAAACGAAAATACTTGGTTCTTTGATGTTGCATCAAAGAAAGAGATAGAATTAACATAACAAACAAAGACATATAAACAATGGAAAACAAGATTAACAGAATAATCAGAGAGGAAATCGACAAGCTGATTAGCGAAATGGATGGCGGTGGTGTCGGTGGTGGCGCTGAAGGAATGGGAAGCGGTGTAAGTTCCGTAGGTGGAGCTACCTCAACAATGAGCACTATGCAAGGAGGTGGAAGCAATCCAGACTCTGGTCAATTCATTCAACCTATGACAAAAGTACAAAGGAGAAACATATATAAACCAAAGACACAACAACCTTAATATTATGAACAACAGTCCATATTTGATAGTTGATGATGCAAGCGTCATCAAGGAGATATACAAGATTGACGAGCAAGTTAAGGAGGAATTGGGCAAGCCAAACTACGACAAGGAAAAGGTTATGAAGCTTAGGTTTGAGCAGTTGCTGAAGGGGATTTATCTTACTCAAGACCCAAATGCTTGGAGAGTCAATATGTATTAACATATTTTAATACTTTTTATTTGCCAATATCAAGGAATATGCATATCTTTGTACTATAAGAATTAGATAAAGTTATGTTATACGACAAGGAATTGGCAAAGAGATTTATCAGTGACTACAATTTTCCTATACCACTGATTAATGAGATGTATTTTTTCTATCATCTTGTGTTATACGAAAAAGATTACGGCACATTGACAAAATATAGGGAGCTTGTCTCTTTGATTGAGTCAAAGTACAACGGTGAGTGCAAGAAGTTTCTTGATGAGTATTACAACATTAGGGAAAATATCATCCAAACAGTAAGCAACTGCGAGGCATTTCAGAGGTTCAATAAAATGAATATGCTTTGCTATTCAATCAAGAATAAGCCAAACATTACAAAGAAAAACATCTTCAATCAGTCAAATGTTGGAAAGTTCTTCATTTCGGTCGATATGAAGAAGGCAAACTTTCAAGCATTGAAGAGTGTTGACAAGGAGATTGTTCTTGGTGCAGACACATATGAGGATTTCATAGGTAAGTTCACAGACTTGGATTATATCAAGGAATCAAAGTACACAAGGCAAGTTATTTTCGGCAAGTTGAATCCTAGTAGGCACATTACTGTTGAAATGTATTTGATTACTAAATTGTACGAAGAACTTTCTTCAATCAAATACTTAAACGGAAAATGTGTGTCATTATCAAATGACGAGATTATCTTTGAGATTGAGCCATTTGATGAAGACTATATGTTTAATGCTGCTCGTGAACATATTGTAAGCATTGCAAAAGACCTTGGTCTTGATGTCCGTGTAGAAATGTTCTATCTAAAGGCTTACAATCTCGTATTCAAGGAAAGCAGAAGCGTTAGGTCAACCTTTTTCATCAAGGACTATGTTGCTACAGAAGGCAAGTTCAAACTCATTGCAGCCCCACAACCATATCACAGCATTATGTACAAATTGTACAAGGGGATTGATTTGATAGAATACGACTACCACTTCAACTATGAGGGGATGAATGCAATGATTTGCGAGGAATTCGATATAGAGGAAGTGAGAAAGGATTGAAACAATTACTGAAAAAAAACATAAAATGCAGTCAGAAATGGCTGCATTTTTTTTATTGTCTATTATATTTATAAATGAATAATATTCAATATATTTTTATGGAAAGCAATAAGAATAGGACTAAAAGCACAGAAGCTGTAGGTAGTAGTGATTACAAGGGATATAATTCAATTAAAGTAGGACGTTATGATGATATGTCCGATGAGATTGAACAAACAGCATCTGAAATGGGAGGTGTTTTTGACAACGATGCAAAGACGTATGGAGGTCAAAGATACAAGTTTCGTACAAAGGATGCAAGAGATAGATTCAATAGGGCAATTGAAAAGAAGGTTAAGGACGATAATAATAAACAGAAAAACAAAAAGAAAATTGCAGAATCTATCATTAGAGACATTGTTTTGGAAGGTGTTAAAAAGACATTGATGCCTCTGTTGAATTAAAAATTATAAAAAAACAAAATATTATGAAAATTTATAAGGTAGGCGATTTAAGAAGAATGGTAAAGGAAAGTGCCAAGAGCGAATTTGAACCAAAATTTGGCAATAATGTACCAGAAGATAACAAGAAAAACAACGAAAAGGCTTACAAGGATATGCAAAAGGCAACAGCCGACTATGACGGTGGCTTGACAAAGGAAAAGGGTTTCAAATTACCAGAGAATGATGACAATAGGGGGATGGAAAGCCTTTTTGTAAACAATGCCAACGATGCATATACATCACGAGTCAAATCACAGTTGAAGGGGTTCACTTCAAAGGACAACGAGGACATTCACAAGAACGAAAAGCTTGGAAATGCCGAATACGGCTCTGACGATATTGTCAACCAGTTCAAAAAGAAAGGTGGCAAGTATGCTGACAACAGAAAGAAGGCTGTAAAGATTGGATTAAGCGGTAGAGAATTGAATGATTCTGACATTGAAAAGAATTATCAGAACCTTTATAATGAAAATCACAAGCTCAAGAAATTGACATTTAAGAACACTGTTTTCCTAACAGAAAACCATATGCTGACAAAAGTTCCAGATAGTTATATGGTAGAAGGTAACAGATTCGTAATGCGTGATAAGAATGCGAATGAATATCTTGTTGAATGGCACAGTGATAAACCAGAGGTAAAGAGACATTTTACAAAGGAGAATATTCGAGAGGAATTTGAAAGAATGATGCATTTATCGAATTACGACAGTGGCAAGTACAACAAGACTTCTACACCACAAGAAAGACTGAATGAAACAAAAGAGGTTGATGTAATGCTTAATAAGGTAAGAAAATTAATGAAATAAAAAATAGATAGATAACGAAATGGAAAAGGTTTTAAAACTTCTTGATGAAATCGTTCTGTTGGTAAAAATACATGGTATAAATGCTGTTTATTGGCTAGTTGTTTTGTTTTATGTAATTGGAATATTGTATCCAAAATATTCATTGGAAATGCTTAGCGCAAGCAACGTAATAGTATTGGGTATTATATGGCTTGGCGCACAACTCATCAATGGGGTAGGTTCCAAAGTGGAACATAGTATACAGAATAGCAAGAGATTAAATTCTAGTGTCGAAATTAGGCAGAATTTAAGACAATTACTTGAAGAAACACACGCAGATAGGGCTTATATAATGGAATACCACAACGGCAAGGAGAATCCTACGTTACTTCCATTTATATATCTTGATATGACATTCGAGGAAACTGCAAACAAGAGTATGAACTTCATACATAAGGAATATCAGAATATGAATGTTTCATTATTCAGCTTACCAATGTACATTGCAGAACATTATGTATTTACTGGTCCAGTAGATGATTTGGTTGAAATTGACCAGAAGGTTGGTAGAAGATACCAAGACCACGGAACAAAGTACTGCTCAATCATTCTTCTCAAGAGTGAAGGTATAATGATTGGAATTATGGGTATTTCATATCGTGAGACACCTAATATGAGCAATGAAGAAATACAAGCAAAGATGGCAATCTATGCACAAGATATATCAAATTATCTTGATTTGGCGAAATGTGATTTTAAGAAACAACAATATGATTAGTTATGAAAATAGGTAAAATGCACATAATAATGTTGCTTATGGCATTGGCAATATTTGTACTTGGTGCATTGTTGTACAATGAACATAATGCAAGTAATAGGGCATATGCTGAAGGTTACAAGAATGGAACATATGTAATTGAAAAGGCTGACGAGACAATCAACAGCCTTAAAAATGAAAACAAGGAACTATATGATTCCATAAAGTCATATAAGGACAAGGTTACGTTTGTTACACAGTTCAAATACAAGAAGATATATATCACAGATACGGTATATGTCAGCAAACCGCAGCCAAATGATACTGTAAAGACATTTGTTTATCAGAACAAGAAAGAGAATGACTCATTGAACTATAAACTGTCTATAGGCAGTATAGCAGAGCCAAATTGGTACAAGTTGGATATGACTGTAGGTGACAAGTTCACAATCATAAACAAGAAGGATGGCGATACAAACCAGACAATTATAGACAGTGGAAACAATGGTCTTATCGAGGAAGTCACTGTTATAAACAAGAAGCAGAACAGTTTTTGGAAGAGATTCGGATATGGTCCAAACTTCGGTTTTGGTTATGGATTGGTTAAAAAGGAATTCGACTTTTATGTAGGATTTGGAGTAACTTATGATTTAAAATAATTGAAAAAATATATAGCAATTTTATTGATTGTTATATATTTTTTTTATATATTTTAATATATTAAAACTGATATTATGATGACGTTTAATTTTAATGCAATTTGGATTTTCATATTCGTGTACGCTATCCTTGTAGTCATCAAGAACGTATACGGTGTTATAAAGATTTCTGTACTGAAGCAAGGAAAGGTTGACACAACAACATTCAACCAAGTGTCATTAGGGCTTGCTATTTCATATATAATAACTTTTTTAATTATTTGCATTTAAGATGGGATTGAAAGAAAAGATAAATGAGATTTCGGACTATTTCAGAGGTATTGAATATTTCAATGATGCTTTGATTGTCAAGGCTGCATTTCCTCCACAACTAAATGTAATAGGAAACGAGGAAAAGGGTATCAAGGTTGCACAGTCTGATGATGGCTTGTGGTACTATTTCGGTGACAAGAACAATATTGAAATTGAAGACATATTTGATTGGATTAAGACAACGGTATATGTATATGAAGAGGCAAAGAAGAAGGCTGCGCTATATAAGGCAAAGTGCGACGAGCTTAAACAGATATTTGGAAATACATCTTATGACAAGTTAGAGACATTGCAATTTGTATTTGATGAAAAGAAGCCTTCCTCAAAGAGAGGCGGCAGACGAAAGAAAAAGTCTGAAGAGAGCACACAAAACGAAAATAATGAAACAGACAAAGAAGAACAATAATGGACATTTTGATTTATTCATTGATATTTTATGGGCTTAGCTATTGCATTGTATATGCAGCTGGTCCTTTCAATATATTTACAAAATACAGAGAAATAGCAGAAAGTAAGTTTCCTTCAAATTTGGGTGATTCAGTCAAATGTATGTTCTGTACACCATTTCAGTTGGGGTTGCTGTTCAGCTTGATAAACTATTTCTTGCTTGACAATGCATTTCCAGCACCATCATTGTATTGCGACCCAACTGAATCATATTGGTATATATCAGTAATTTTTGATGGCGCATTTACAGCATCTGTAGTCTATCTTATAGATACTGTTCAATGCTGGTTTGAAGGTGAAAATGAGGGAGAAGATGAGTAATATAGAGCTACAAAGAGAACATAATGAATTACAGAATGAGCGTAAACTGTATGGGCTTATGCTTAAGAAAAACCAAGAACATATTGCAGAGATGCTCAAAGGTGAGATGGGTAGTGATATGAAGGATGTTATGTCTGGTAAGAAAAAGGTCACTGAACCATTATTATCAAGATTGAAGTATAAAATAACTTATTATGTCGAAAAAATTCTAAAAACGATATGATTACTAGTTTTGATATAATCAAATTAGGAACAAAAATAAGCCAAGAACTGAAGTCTTTACGTATAGACAAAGAATGTGTAATGTCAATAAGTATAGGTAATGATAATCTACATAAATTGGATGAGGATTTCTATTATAGAAATTTTCCAGATGGTAAAGACTATGTTCCTACTGATGGTGAATTGGATATAAAGTTCGACAATTTGAAAATAACAATTAAAGAATGACTGGGCAGACTAGTTATCAATTGATTCTACTGAAGGGTAATGATTGTATAAAGACAATAAGCAGTCATTTCAGCTATGCAAGGGCAAAATACAAATATGACAAGATGCTTGAAGATAACAAAGCTGTCTTGTTTCCAATACAATACCTAAATGTTGAAAAGATTGTTGAAGTGAAGTATTATATTGCATTGCTTGAGAGAAGAAACGAAAAAGGTAATGAATCCACAAAACTGAAGAATGAATACGGTCAATATGTTGACCACATCATAATTGACAATGATAATTGGCTAATGATAGAAAAGGAGGAATACAACTTTGAAGAGACTTTTTGGGTATATGGATATAATCCTCATTTCTTCAGAAAGACATTCTCGTTCATTTTTAAGGAGCTTATATTGAAATATGCTAATAATAAGTATGAATTCCTCAACATACATTTCTACAAGAACAAGGTTATCATTGAATCATTCAGCCATACAGATATGATTATATGCAAGAATGGAAGTGATGCTATTAGGCTATATTGTCTGTTGGATGAATATTGCAAGAATTTCAAGATAAAACAAATAATGTTAAGTGGAAATGATGCTAGGAACAGAATTTCATCAACAAGAACAATTGACAAGATAGAGGCTCTGACACATTGGAGTAGAAAGAAGATACAAAGGAATACAACATAAAAATGCCAAATACATTGATGTATTTGGTATTTTTTATATCATATTAAATTAAAAAAAGTTAAAATTTATTTTTAATTATTTAATATATTTTATATAATAACAAAAAATATTGATTATGGCTAAAATTTTTGAAACAGCAGAAAATATTGTGGATATGGTTGAAGAAATATTCACCAACGCTGGTTTATCCAATTATGGTTTGGGATTAAAGGTACTATCATTGACAAAAGCAAGGGATGTAGTAAAGATTTCACGAGCAAGTGCAACAACAAATTATCTTACCAAGAACAAGGTTGACTTGACATTGTTTATTTATGAGGAAGCATTTGAAAAACTTCCAGAAGCTTCACAGCGAATGCTGATAGATATGGTATTATCAAACGTTTCATATGACATTGAGAAAGATAAGCTTAATGTTGAAACAAACCCATATATGCAGATATTCCAAATGACAAAAAAGTATGGTGAAGAATTCTTGCATACACTTGAGTCTTCTTATTTCATTATAAGACAAATAGAAGAAGAGAAGAAGGAGCAAAAGGAAATGGAAAAACAGAATAAGAAAAATAAAAATATTTAATTTATGGGAAATTTAAATCAAAAATGGTTTAATCTTTGCTTTGTAATTGACAAGAGCGGAAGTATGTATACCTCAAGAGAAGACGTTATTGGCGGTTTTATCAAGACAATGGATGAGCAGAAAAAGAAGCAAGACTTTAAGGTAACGGTGTCTCTTTATACGTTTAATGAAGAAGTTACAGAGGAATATCTTGGAATTGACATCAAGGATGTTAAAGATTTGGAATATAATCCAGATGGACTTACTGCAATGAATGACGGTATAGCTACAGCAATCGACAATGTTGGAAAGTGGCTTTACGATTTAGACCAAAAGGGAGAAGAACTTCCAGGTAAAACATTGTTTGTTGTTATGACAGATGGAATGGAAAATGCTTCAAAGAATTTTACAATCAATCAAGTAAGGGACAAAATCAAGGAGCAGACAGAAAAGTATTCTTGGGAATTCATTTATCTTGGTACAGATATTACAACTACAAAGGCAGCAGACCAACTTGGATTTAAGCATAAGGCTTTCGGTGATAGAGGAACGTTCCTTGAGAATTATAACATTGTAAATAATGCGACTGAAGCTTATTATTGCAGTGCGATGTGTGATTGCTCATTGGAAGAGAGTACTGCCGCATTGAATACAAGTCTTGCAATGGATTCAACTAATAGGACGAAGAACTACGAGAAGAAGTTGGGACGTAAGTTGTCCAATGATTAAAAAATATGATGGAATGGAATATGATGAAGTAATCAAAAGCATCAGTTATAACCAGCACGAAATATTATACAATATAATCAACTTACACAACAATGGGCAACCGTTCGATTGCGACCCAACGTATTCAAAAGGAAACTTTTATGGTACTTTTACTGTAACAAAGTCAGACGGTAGGGAAATGGTTATAGAGGTTCCGCAACCAATACATAAATTTGATGTATATCCGCAAGTGGATGGCGTAGTACAGATTGAACCTCTTGGACAGCTTCCATTGGAAGACAATTCAATATCAAGCATTTGTATTGATTTACCGTTTCTACTTGGATGCGGAGAGTCTGTAAAGAACATGGACGAGAACAAGAAGAGGAATAATCTTATGCATAGAAGATTTGCATATTATTATCCTCTTTCTGCTCTATTGGAAAGCTATAAGCATTGGATAACAGAGGCTTATAGAGTCTTGAATGAAGGTGGAATATGTGTATTCAAATGTCAGAATGTTATTACTGCAAGCAAGTTTTTGGGGACACCCTACTACAGCAAACTGATTGCTGACAGTGTTGGTTTTGATATGCTTGACGAATTTGTCTTGTTGGCAAAGAACCGATTGATTAGTGGTAAGGTTAAAAAACAGCAACACGCAAGGTCGTTTCATAGCTTCTTTCTTGTATTCAAGAAATCGCATAAGAGGAAAGTCCCTTATTTTGATTTTATGAATGTAGAAGAAGCAAATTCTTTATTGGTTGGTTTATTAAAGAATAACATAAAAAAAAGAAAAAAATGAGTAGTATTTCTCTTTTAAAACAAATTGAAGATTTTGACAAGAATTGTTGCGTAAAAAGTTTATGGAATGCAATAAAATATTAGAATATCCAGCTGATTAAAATATTTTTTTAATCGTATAAAGTTTTATTCTTTCATAAAAGTATTTATATGTAAAATACAATAAATATGATTAGTGAAAAATTAAAACAAGAGGCACTTGATTTCTTGAAAGGCGTTATTGCAGAAACCGATAGCGAAGGAAAAGCAATTGGTTATAATAGCGGTTATACAAAAGGTTATAGTATTGGCTTGGCAGAAGGACAAGTAAACGGATTCAACAGTGGATACACCAAGGGTTATTCTAATGGTATTTCTGAAGGTAAATCAAGCGGATACACGAATGGATATAACAGTGGTTACACTGTAGGTATTGCTGAAGGCAAGACTGTTGGTTACAACAGTGGAAAGACTGAAGGATATAATGTAGGATATAACAGTGGTTACACAAAGGGATATGATGTTGGTTATAAAGAAGGTCAAGCTCAAGCAGACCCAACAGAACCAGACGTTCCAGAACCAGAACCAATTACTCCACCAGTAGAAGAATACAATAGTGAAAAGGCAATTGCTAACTTGAAGGCTTTGAAGGTAGGTTCTTATGTATTTGCCATTATGGACAAGTTTGGCAATGCTTATGCTACTGTTGATGATTGGAAGAATGCTGGTAGCAAAGAAGTGTTGGGTATAGCCTATTGCAGCTCATCAAGACAAATGTGTATGGGCATAAAGAAGCTAGCATCAAGTGTGTTTGGAGGCTATGGAATTAATTTCAACTCAAAGGTTTACACAACAACAAAGCAATGGCACAACACATCTACTTCTGAAGTTGCAGCGTTTGATGATTATACTGGTGTATCAAATACTGAAGGCATCATTGAAGGATGCAATGATAGCTTGGCAGCGAAGTGTCGCGATGTTGTATTCGCAAACGGAAAGAATGGATATATGCCAGCTTGTGCTGAATTGAGAACATTTTGCAAGTTTTTCTCACAAGTAGACAAATTGTTGGAAGGTGTTGGCGGTGACAAATTAAAGACCATCAGTGGTGCTCAAGCATTACATTCTTCGACTTGCAAGAATAAATCATATGTATGGACAGTAAGATATTACAAAGACGGTGACGCTCAACCACAAGCAAATTTAAAGACAAACAAGTTATCAACTAGAGTCTTTGTTGAACTATAATTAATCAATCTAAAAACTTACTTTAATATGAACGATAAAGAACTTAAAATTTTAACACTTTTAGATGATGCATATAGAGAAGGTTTTGCAAAAGGCAGTGAAGATTCACCCATACCTCAAGACGAATCGTTTATATCAATAGACTTAAAATCAATGTCAGACTTGATTTCAAAAAAAACTTATATTCCAAATCAAATATATATTGTAGAAGATGAACATAATAGTTAGAAACGGTAAGGTGCATCCTTTTATATCTGTAGTTAACGGCAAGCAAGTCTCCTACAATTTGGAAAATGACATTGTTCGTTTATATATGAAGAATGTAAGTTATCATGATGGATATGGTAAGAGTGACCAACCATCGTTAATAAGACCATATTGTAGATTTGTAAATGAAAGTATTAGTTCAAGTTGGACGGAAATAACAAGACCAGTTTTATTGTTTGGAGATGGTGATACTGTTAAACTGACAAACGATAATAAAACTTTGTCATATCAACTTCAAAATGGCTGTGCGAAGATATACAACCTCATACCAAGATGCACATATACTTGGAAAATGTACAAGAGTGGTAAGGAGATTGACAAAGGAAGCTTTACTACTGAAGGCACAGTAAGAATGATAAAGCTAGGCGATTCTGTTAACTGTAGGGATATAGGTGGGTATCCTTGCGAAGGAGGTTACGTTGCATATAACAAGCTTATCAGAGGGATACAAATTGATAATGCCGACTATGTATCTGTAGAAGCGCAAACTTTGAGGGATATGGGTATTACTGGTGAAGTTGACTTGAGGCTCAAGAATGGCAGATATACACCAAAAAACATTGGTTTAACATATTATGGAAGTGTATATGGGGCTTCAAAGGTTATTAAATCAGATAAATATGGTATTCTAGGTTATGCCCCATTGTTAACTAATACAAGAAACTTGAATAATTGTTTATTAGCAATTATAACTGAATTAGAAAAAGGTGGCGGTGTGTTTTTCCATTGTACATCTGGAGCAGATAGAACTGGAACATTTTCAGCTATTTTGTTGGGATTGCTTGGTGTGTCTGAAGAAAACATAATAAAGGATTGGGAAATGACAAGTTTTTGTTGTTGGTACAATTTCAAGAGGATTGATACAGAAGATTTGAATGATTTCCCATTTGGAGAGATGAGAACATTCTTTAAGAAGCTTGATGCTTATAATGGAAATACTCTACAAGAAAAAATAATCTATTGGCTTACAAATAAAGCAAGTGTAAAACAAGAAACAATTGATAAATTGAAGAATTTACTTATTGTTAAATCATAAAAATAGTTTTTGATATATGGTAAATATTACTAAGGATTTTAGAAATTTTGCAAATAGTTGTGGCGTGCCAACGAGCGTATGTGATGATTTCACTAAGTATATAAACAACTCTTTAACACCAGTAGTACTTGAGGAAAGAAAGCTTCAAGCAACTGCTGTGGACGTGTTTTCACGTCTATTGTATGACAGACAAATATTCTTTGGCTCTAATTTTACACCAGAGGCTTGCAACGTGGTAATTGCCGAATTAATGTATTTGGCTTCACTTAACAGCAGTGACATTAGCATTATGATTAACAGCCAAGGTGGTAGCGTAATTGATGGATTGGCCATCATTGACACAATAAATTGGATTAAATCAAAGCATCATTGCGATGTTGCGACAATCTGCATTGGTATGGCAGCATCTATGGGTGCTGTGCTTCTTACGAGCGGAGCTAAGGACAAGAGATATATTCTGCCTCACAGTAGAGTTATGATTCATCAAGTTTCAAGCTTTACAAGCGGAAGCTTGAAGGATATGGAAATTGAAATCAGCGAGTCACAAAGATGCAGAGATGACATATACAAGATTTTGACAGAAACAACTGGTAAATCAATGGATGAAATAGTTGCAGCTTGTGACAGAAACAATTGGATGCACGGACAAGAGGTTATTGATTTTGGTCTTGCTGACCACATTTTAACATAATTTGATTTGTCTTTTTTTATGTTCAAAAATATTTAATATATATGATGCATTTTTCACCTATACAATATTGAATCGGAACAATCCTACATTTTTATATAATTTACTTTGGGATAATCAAACATATGGGTTTGCAAAGATGCATCATATTTTATTATAACTGATTAAAAAAAGATATAAAAATATGGCATGCGCGTGTAAACAAGGTAAAACAGCATCATTGTCAAGGGCAATCGTCAAGAGACCAACTAAAATCTCAAGTAACGGCAACAGACGAGTTGTAAGGAGAATATTGAAGTGATAGTTAAACTTTTGAAAATTAGATGATATTTATTTACAATTAAAAAAATATTGTAAATAAATGAACAGAGATTTATACGAGGAACTCAAGAATATAGAATTCAAACCAATTACATTTGGGCTTTATAATAGGATTGATGATGATATGATACCGTCATATCTTGGGAAGAAGAATCACGAGATATATGGTATCGATGATTTCGTCTATTATTCAATACCATTGGATAAAAAGGAAAAGTTCTTGTTGTCAATACACAACAAGGACATCATCAACAGTATCAAGACTTTGAAGTCCAAGATAGAAGGTAAGGATTGCTTGGTTGATGTTGATTACAAGGAAAGTAGAATTAATGTTATTAAATTAATTAACGAAGAATTATTTTAACGGGATTTTTATATAAAAATCTCGTTTTTTTTTATTTTTTAACTATTTTTTGTATATATTAACAATAAACATATGATTGTATGGAATTCGAGACAAGTAGATATGACATAGATATTCAGAACGAACCAATAGAGGCAAGAGAAGCTAGAAAACTTATATTAGAGACATTCAAGGATTTGTCCTTTATAGAAGAAGGACACAAGTATTATTTAAACGGTGAAGAGCTAATATCAGTAACTACACTAATAAAGAGATTTGTTGAGGAAACAGACTTCAATGAAGTAGCTGAAAAGAAGGCAATCAGAGACGGTTGCAGCGCTCAAGAGCTGTTGGATAAATGGCAGTTTATCAACTTGAAGGCAACAACAACTGGTACTCTTGTGCACGAATTCGGTGAAAGCTATGGTTGGATGATAAATGGTCATCCAGAACTTATAACAGAGTCTTGCAGAATGAAATACGTTAAAAATAAGAATTGGATGATTCCAACAAGAAAGAAAGAAGAGGCAATAATATGTTTTATGAATGATTTGCCAAAGTCATATCACTTGGTTCTGAACGAAGCTAGAGTATATAGCGGTTTGAACAGTGATGAAGCAAAGAATCCAAAACAAAAATATTGCGGAACTTTCGATATGCTTTACTATTATGATGGAGATGGTGATAAAAATAAGGCTGGATTTGTAATATTCGATTACAAGACAAATTCAAAGATTGAAAGCGAGTATAATAGGACTAACGGTAAGCACTTGTTGGAACCTTTTATTAATATGGTTGAAGAAGCAAAGTCAGAATATACTCTTCAGTTGTCAGCATACCAAATACCATTGGAAGATATTGGTCTGAAGGTGATAGGAAGAAGGTTGATATGGTTGAAGGATGATGGTACATATGAAAAGATACCTTTGATTGATGTATCTTCAACTTTAAGAAATGTTTTATGATTTTTTAACATATTTTTCTTTGTTATTTAAAATTTATATAATATCTTTGCAGCAATGATTGATATAGATAAAATCGAAATAGGCGATATTATTATTGCAAAGGATGATGGTAGACCATATAAAATAATTGAGTTCTACCCAAATTATAGATATAATATTAGCGATGACAATGTGTATTTAATACATTATGTTACAATTTTTTGTGAGTGTGATAACATTGAAAGGACGATTAATGTAGATGTTAGAACAGAAATAATCACACGTTAATACAATAAAAATATGACAACAAATGCTATTATTGGTACAATATTCGGTGACATTGTAGGTAGTGTATTCGAGGTTAACAACACCAAAAACTATAACTTTAAGATGTGTGGTTGGGATACTCATTATACTGATGACACTGTACTTACAATTGCAACAGCAGACTGGCTTGCTCACGGAGGTTCAGTTGAATCATATTATGACACATACGGACACAAGTATCCTTGTGGATATGGAAAGGGGTTCCGCACATGGCTTAATGCAATAGGTTCTGCAAAAAATAAATGCCACAGTGAAGGCAATGGCTCTGCAATGAGGGTTTCACCAATTGGTTGCTATGCGCAGACAATTGAAGATGTATTAGGTCTTGCTGAAACTTCAGCTTTGTGCACACATAATACACAAGATGGCATCGAAGGTGCTAAATTTGTAGCTGCTGCAATCTTCTGGATTAGAAAGGGTTGTAGTAAGGAACAAGTTAAGGAAAATCTTGCAGCAATTACATCATACAATATCGACTTGAAATATGATGAAATAAAGGATGATTACGGTTGGAAATACGGAGCAACTTGCAAGGGGACAGTACCGTATGCATTTATCGCATTCTACGAGTCAAACAGCTTTGAGGACGCAATCAGACGCGCAGTTTCACTTGGAGGTGATTCGGATACAATTGCTGCCATTTGTGGTGGTATGGCTGCTGCATATTATGGCATTCCACAGAAGTATGTTGATTTTGTATGTGAGAAGCTTCCTAAAGAGTTTCTTGATGTAATCAACCAATTCGATGGCAAAGCGTTGTCATACTTAAAGAAAGATAAAGAAAATATAAATGAGGAATTTTAAGGACGAGATTATTGACTGTTTTCCTCGTGATGTGGATGGACACATTCAAATACCACTCAATATAGATATTGACGGTACTGTTATCAAGCACGGATATGACGTGGATGAAGATAGCTTCATAATTAACGGTAATGCGCCAGAAATATTGAAAAGATGGGTTGACGAATATAATTGTGCAATAAACATCTACACCACAAGGCAAGGAGCAAAAGAGGATGAGGCTATTAGACTGTTCTTGAAGTTGGGCATACCTTTTGAAAGTGTAGGGGGTAACGAACAACAGATTAGATGGACTTCTAGTGCTAAACAGTACGGTTTTGTAATAGATGATATGAGTGCCGTAAAGGTTGACTATGACGAAAACGGTAGGGCATTTGTTGATTGGGACGAAATTGTAAACGTGTTTGAGCCTCGTCTTAAATACATGAAGAGATTAATTGACGAAATCGAAAACGATAAATTTAAAGTAGCATCTAATGAAAGTGTACGTAATGTCTCAATATCTGTTTAATGAATTTTGCATTGAAAACAAATTTTGTGACAACAACATAGAAGACAATCAAAATATAGCATTCATTTCTATTATTGGAACTAAAGGTAATGACGATTCTTCGCATTTCTTTAAGAATAACCATTTGAATGTGTTGAATTTGGAATTCGATGATGTATTACAAGATGGTGTTCTTTTTGAACGTAAATATAAGGCAATTTCATCAGACCAAGCAGACCAAATAGTCGCTTTTATCGAAGCCAACAAGGATAAGGATTTCTATGTACATTGTTTAGCTGGAATTTCTAGGAGTGGTGCTATTGGTACGTTCATTTCAGAATACTGTGGACACGATTTAGTGGCAAGCGGTCTACATCCTAACGTTGAGGTTTTATCAAAGCTTAGAAGAGCTTCTATTTTTAAGGAATGGTTTAATTTGATTTGATTTGATAAAATGGAATTGAAATTGTCTTCATTTAATAATATATCAGAGCTGTTAGCACATTCTGATTTCGTACCATCCAGATATATTGGTGATAAAATTGTATTTTGTGTGTTCAGAAAGACGCCAGCATTGAGTAAGAATGGCAAACCTATGCTCAAAAAGAAGTGGGATAATATATGCCTTGCATCTTGTATAGTTGACCCAAACAGTGGGCATTGTGATGAAATACATTATCATCATAAGGCGTTGGTTAATGGCTCGAAAACACCAGTATATCGCACTTTGGCTAAAATTGTTTCTGAAGATTGGATTGTGGATGACAATACCAAACAATTGGTTGTTGGTAGAGCTTTCAACAAGGAGACAAAACGTTACGAACGATTTGAACAAGAATACGTTAGATAGTATGGGAATTATATCAGAACAGATTAGGACTGCAAGAAAGACGCACGTATGCGACTTTTGCGGTGACACTATATTCAAGGATATGAAGTATTGTGATATGGCATATACTGCAAAAGGTCAAATTCGCAATTACAAGTATCACGAAGAGTGTGCTGTACTTGTGAAAGATATTCATAAAGAGAAAGATGAATTTGTAGATAATATCAGTGTCGCAAAAACAGCTAAAGACGTTATGACAAGTTGCGGAATCCAAACTTCCAATTTGGCAAAATGGATTGCTATTCAATGGAATGAAATCAAACAAGCTACAAAGACTTAAAATAAATAAAGATGGAAAAACATAAAATTAATGGAGAAGAAATACATTTTCAAGAAACCATATGTAACTGAATGGGGTACACTACCAGTAGGTTCTGATATTGTACTTTTTCGTGGTTTCGTTTATTTCAATGGTGGTATGGTAACACCAGCTTATGCAGATATTTTGCGTAACATTGTAACTGACCCAAAGCTCAAGACCGAGTATTTGGACGAGCAAGTAATCGAGAAAAATGAGTTTTGATAGGTCACAACTTGCAGAAATGGGTTATGAAGATGTACTTCTTTTAGACCCAATCGGTCTTGATAAGGCAATCGTAGGCATAAGCAGTGATGGTAGGGCGGTATATGATTATGACAAGCTTGTAGAGGCTTTTTGCGAAGTCGATAATATGACAGAAGAAGAGGCTGTTGAATGGATTGATTATAACGTGTTGAGGTCTTTACCATATTATCCCAACTCACCTGTAATTATGAACAACTTAAATGAAATAATGTAATGTGTAATAATGAAAAGAAAGTCTTTATAACATCAGACTTACATATAGGCCACAAGAACATCCTTAAACATCAGCCAAATAGGATTGAATTTATGGGGCTTAAGGACTACGATGACATTGAAGGACACGACAACTATATTTTCAATCTGTTCGAAACAACAGTCAAAAAGAATGATGAAGTATTCATCTTGGGCGATTTGGCTCTGTTGCCTATTGAGGAAGCAAGAAAGGCTATACTCAAATTGAAGCGAAAGGGGGCTAATATTCATCTTGTGGTTGGGAATCACGACAAGACAAATACAAGGTTGGGTACACTGTTTAGTTCGATGACTCCTTTGAAGGAGTATAAGTTCAAGAAGACACAATTTCCTTTTTTGGATGGCACTTTTAGGTGTGTGATGTGTCATTATCCGTTAGTTACTTGGGCTGATAAAACTCACGGAAGCGTTTGCTTGCACGGACATACACACAACAATTCTCCTTGGGAAAATACTGGTTGTGATTTGAGACTGAACGTTGGTATTGATACTGATTTTGCCCAAGGTAAGTTAATAACGTTGGAGCAAGTTTATGATTGGTATAATAAAAAATTAGATGGGTTGACACCAGAAGAATATATTCAGAAATGTACTGATGAAAATCCAACATTTGTTAGGTAAAAAATAATAAAATATAAAAATTAAAATGTTATGAGTAAAACACGCACTTATTCGTTATGGGGTGTTGCAACCGACAAGTACGGTGCAAAGCACTATGTGACTGTTGTCGGACAGAGAGCACAAGAAAAGGTGACTTTGCAAGTTGCTGAAAAGACACAAGTCACAGATGAAAATGGAAAGACACGAAATGCTACGGTATTAGTTGATTATCCAAAGACTTTAAGAACGTTCAAAATGGCTAAGGCTATTTGCGACCCAAGAGATACGTTCGATGAAAAGTATGGCATCAAGTTGGCAGAGAGCAGAATTGCACATGACGATGTAATTGGTACACAGACATCCTTTGATGCAACAATGCTTAATGATGACCAATGTGAGATGCTTGTTCTTACAGAGGTTAGGCATATCTGCAAACATATTGATATGTACATTTAACCTTTTTTAACAAAAATTATTTATTAATTGCCTTTTTTTATTTATATAATTGCATTGAAATTAATTTTAAAAGTTGACTAATATGGAACTGTTACATCAGACTTACACTAAAATTAACACCTTATACAAGCGTGTACTTGAGGGAGCTAACAAGGGAAAGATTATCATCGGTGAGTATTCAGATGCTGTTGTGGAGTATCTCAAGGATTGCAAGTGGTTGTGGTACGAGAAGATTGATGGTACTAACTTTGCTTGCTATTGGGATGGTCACAAGAAGGAATATCACGGAAAGACGGTGAATGCACAAATCAAGCAAGATTGGATTGATGCATTGGACAAAATCTTCACTACAGAAAAGTTGGCTTCAGTATTCCCAATCAAGTATGACGCAGATGGAAACGAGATTCCTTTCTTGGTTCGCATCTATGGTGAACTTCACGGAAAGGGTATTCAAGGTGGTATGGGAAAGGCGTATGCCGATGCAGCAAGCACAGACTACATCTTCCGTGTATTTGACATTAATATCGGAGAATGGTGGCTTGAAATGGAATCTGTAAAGGATTGCGCAGATGCCCTTGGATTGGAAATGTGTCCATTCGTTGGAGAAATGACTGTGGGTGAGGCTGAAGCTATGGTTATCAAGGGTTTCAAGTCTTATGTGGCTGATTGTCAAGCAGAAGGTCTTGTAGGTAGGCCAAAGTTTGGTCTACGTATGAGGAACGGTGGACGAATTATGGTCAAGATTAAGACTTGTGACTATCGTCAACTTGGTATTCTTGGTATTACAGAATAATAATAAAAACAAATAGTATTAATTAAACAAGTAAAATTAAATGAGAAAAGCAATTGGTATTGACTTGGGTACGTCTACTTCGTGTGTGGCAACTGTAGAGGGTGGTAAACCAACTGTAATTGCTAATTCAGAGGGTAGGAACACCACACCTTCAGTGGTGTTTATCGAAAATGACGAGGTTAAGGTAGGTGATGCAGCCAACCGTCAGAGGGTTGCAAAGCCATCTAACACTGTTGTCTGGGTTAAGCGTCTTATGGGCGTGGATTATGCACAAGCAGAGAGTGTTATCCCTCACATTTCGTATAAGGTTATCAACAAGGGTGGTAAGCCACGAATCAACATCAGTGGCAAGCAGTTTAGCCCAGAGGAGATTTCTGCACGTATTCTTACAAAGATGAAGAAGAGTGCTGAAGATTACCTTGGACACGAAGTTACTGATGCCGTGATTACTGTACCAGCGTGGTTTGACAACAACGCTCGTGAGGCAACACAGCTTGCTGGTAGTCTTGCAGGACTTAACGTACTTCGAGTAATCAATGAACCTACTTCTGCAATCTTGGCAGCTTCCTTGAACAACAAGGAGGATAAGAATGTACTTGTAGCTGACATCGGTGGTGGTACTACTGACTTCAGTGTATGCCAAGTATCAGACGGTATGGTAGAGGTGCTTGCTTCGCGTGGTGACGTTTTCTTGGGTGGTGCTGACTTTGACAACGCAATCCTCAAGTGGATGGTTGAAGAGTTCAAGAACGACTCCGAGAACGGTGGGGTTGACTTGTCAACCGATGCGCAAGCAATGCAGCGAATGCTTGATGAAGCGGAAAAGGCAAAGATTTCGTTCTCAAACGGAAATGCCTATGACTTCAACATTCCTTACATTACAGCCGTAAATGGCACACCAAAGCACTTTGTAAAGACTCTTACAAAAGCCAAGTTTGAGCAGCTTACTGCCCATTTGGTCGAAAAGATTGTAGGCAAGGCTAAGGAGGCTATGGAGGCTGCAAAATCTCCAAAGATTGACTGTATTCTTCTTGTCGGTGGACAGAGTAGGTCTACAGCAATCAGAGAAGCCCTTTCGAAGGAGTTTGGTGTTAAGTTGGAGCACAGTGTTAATCCAGACGAGGCTGTTGCGCTTGGTGCTTCTATCCTTGCAGACACCTTGGTTAATGGCGATTCTTCTGTAGGTGGAAACATTCTTCTTGTTGACAAGACATCGTTGCGTTTCGGTATCGAAACTTATGGTGGTGTTATGACAACTCTTATCGAGGAAGATACCACTATGCCTTGCAAGAAGGTTGAGAACTTCTCGACTACAGTAGACAATCAGACTGCCGTAGAGATTTCGGTATTGCAAGGTAATCGCCCACTTGCCAAGGACAACAAGCAGATTGGTATGTTCCGTCTTGAGGGTATTCTTCCAGCACCTCGTGGAGTGCCGCGTATTGAGGTTACGTTCGATATTGACACGAACGGTGTTCTTACCGTCAGTGCAAAGGACACTGCAACCAACAAGGAGCAGCACATTACGATTCAGTCCAAGTCTTCAATGACTAAGGAAGAAATCGAGAAGGCTCGTAGGGATGCCGAAATGTTTGCCGAGGCTGACAAGCAAGCAAAACAGAATGCTGATACCATCAATGAAGCAGAAAATGCACTTTTCAATTCAGAAAAGTCCCTTAAGGACAACAAGGACAATCTGACAAGTGAGGAAAATGCAGAGGTGGAGAGCATTCACAAGGACTTGAAGGAGTCTATTGACAAGAAAGACTATAGTGCCATTAAGTCGAATTCGGAACGTCTGTCTTCGAAGTGGAGAGACATCAGTGAGCGTATCTACAACGCTAACAAGTCTTCAGAGACCACTACAAACAATGGTGAAACCAAGGCAACTGACGATGCCGAGGATGTCACATTTGAAGAGGTCTAAATCTTTCTTGGAAAACAAAAGAATAATCAAGGATAAAAATCTTTGATTATTCTTCTGTATTTATACTTTAAATAATTTTAACAAAAAAAAATTGTTTTTTATATTATTTATTTGTATCTTTGCATAAAATTAATAATTAATAATGAAAAACAAGTCATATTACGACATTTTAGGGGTAAAAAAAACCGCCACACAAGAAGAAATACAGAACGCATACAGACAGCTTATAAAGAAGTGGCATCCAGATAAATTTGCAAATGCTACTGAAGATAAGAAAAAGGAAGCAGAAGAAATGTCTCGTCAGATAAACGAGGCTTATGAGACACTGAAAGACCCACAAACTAGAAAGGAATATGATTCTCCACATTCACCCTTTGAAGGATTCGGTGACCCTAGTGGAGGTGGTGGCTTTGGCTTCAATCCATTCGAGGAACTATTCAGAAAAATGAATGGTACGAATGTTGATGGAAAGAAACGTAGGGGAAGCCACGCAAAAATCACAATTACATTGGATGACATAAACGATTTGTTTAAACCTATCAAGAAGAAGATAAGGTATAACATCAAGGTAGGTGACTACAATAAATTCTGCCCAGTATGTCAAGGAAGCGGTATGGTATACAAAAGTATAGGTTCGATGACTATGGGTAACAACTGTAAGGCTTGTGATGGTACTGGTATTTTTATGAAGACCGAACAGCACGAGTGCGAGTTTACTATCAATGGCATCGAGAGCAACGCAGTCTTTGATGAAAACACCAATGAATTGATATTTGTCCACGTTGAACCTTACGAAGGAAATGTGGTTTCATCTAACAGAAACGAAAACGGCAACTTGGTTGTAACCGTCAAGGTTAAGTTACCAGAAGGTTTCGCAATGGAGTCTTCTCTTGATGTGGCACAAGTGGTTGAAGTCCCATTACTTACAGCAGTATTAGGTGGTGAATTATCTATTCCTTTGGTAAATGGAAAGAATGCAATATTCAAGATTAAAGAAGGTACTGAAGACGGTAGCAAAATAAGGTTTGGCGGCAAGGGTCTTCCTTCAAGGGGTCACGTTGGCGATATGTACGCTTACATTAAGATACGAATGCCTAACAAGCTGACCGATGAAGAGAGAGCAATTCTTGAACAGCTTAAAGACCACGAAAATTTCAAGTAACAGTGGTAAATATAATAAGTGAAGAGGACTTAATAGAACACGTAAACGAATATGATGTAATATTGGTAGGAGCAAACATATATGGGCATATGAATGGTGGTTTCCAATTCGATGTCAAGCGTAGGTATCCATACGTTCATCTGAAGAACATATCAGAACCATATGGAGATACTAGTAGGCTTGGTACGATAGTTGAGGCAAAAGAGGATGGCCAGCCAACATTTTGTCTGTGCTATATTATAGAACAGATGAATACACGACCAGACTTGGAAGAAACAACCATTTCATATGAGCATATTGAAAAATGTCTGAAACTTGTAAAGGCAATGTATAGTAACAAAAGGATTGCCTCACCAATACTTGGAACAAGCAAGTTTGACGGTCTTGGTGATAAAGAAATTGTGATAGGCATTTTCAAGTCAGTGTTTGAAGACGAGGATGTTACATTGTATGATTATGTACAAGAAAGCATATACAGCAAATGGCGCAAGGCTTACTTGAAAGGAGCTGAAATAAAGAAAAATCAAGGGGTTGATGCGTGGCACGAATATTTAAGACAAAGCAAAAATAATTTAACAAAACAAAACACAAAGTGAAAGTAACACTACATTTGAGCGAAGAGCACTTGAAACTGATTCCATTTATCAGAATCAAGGATGAGAATGACGAGAATTTGGAGATTGACAAAGTTAGAATGCTGACAATGCAGTCAACACTTACTGAAGATGTATCGCTTATTTTGGGTTGGAGAGGAATGGCTATTCCACATACGGAGAACGATGAAAACGGAAGAGCTTTTCCAGAAGAAATCGAAAAAAAGATGATGGACATCTATAACTATGTCAGAGAAAATCTTTACTACATAGAGACACTTATTCATCAATTTGTTGTTAACGGTGGTCTCACTGTAGGAACATATACTTGTGATTCAAATGAACTTGTTTGGGAAAAAGTGGATTAATTTCAAATCGAATGAAGCAGCAAAACCTCAATTATCTCGTTAATGACGAGATTAAGTATTCTGATGACAAGGAAGTCAGAATTGTCGGCAATGACATCAAGAGCGTTGTAGTAACAATGAAAGAGGCTGTCGAGCTATCCAACGAAAAGGAGCTTGACCTAATCGAAATCAACAAGACATCCAATCCTCCAGTATTGATGCTTGCGAGGTATGACAAGTTCTTGTATGATATGAAGAAGAATGTCAAGAAGAACAAGCAGCCAAACAATGTTGTCAAAGAGATTGACATTAGGGTCAATATTGCACCAAACGATTTGGAAACCAAGGTGCGTCAGTCCAAGGAATTCATCAAGCAAGGAAACAAGGTAAAGCTTGTTCTTACAATGAGGGGACGAGAGCTTTCAAGACGCGAGTACAGCAAAGAAGTTGTAAACCGTTTCATTGAGAAGATGGAAGAAGTAGCTGTGGTTGAAGGCAATGTCAAGGATGAAGGAAACAGAACTTTGGTAGTATTTAAAAAGAAATAATAAATGACTTTGAATCTTAAAAATCAAAATGTAGGTTTCGTTGAAAGAACCGAAGTTGTTAAACAGTACTTTAAGAGTATCAGCAAGTACAAGATTCTGACACAAGAAGAGGAATTGGAACTGTTCAGAATCATCAAGGAAGGTTCTAATCAAGAGGAAATTAACGAAGCAAAGCACAAGCTGATTGTATGCAACCAATTGCTTGTTTGTTCGGTTGCAAGGAAACTTACTACAAGTGACCAATTCCTTGATTGCGTGAGCGAAGGTTCGTTGGCTTTGCTGACTGCAATTGACAAGTTCGACCCAAACAAGGGTGTACGATTTTCAACCTATGCAACACCTTACATATATCGTGACATTTCACAATATTTGAGGGATATGGACCCATCTATCAAGAAGACAAATGTATCAAAGACATACCATTATATCCCACAAGCGGTTAACAAGTTCATTCAGACAAATGAAAGGGAGCCAACCGATGAGGAACTGATGGAGATTCTAAACACTGAATACAATCAGAATATCAAAGACCCTCAAGACGTTAGGGAAATGACAATGTTTTCAATAGATGAAGACTTCAACAATGACAGCGAAGATGAAATAACACCAGCAATGTATGCATTTAATGATTACAGTGCTGTAGGCAATGATTACGAATCTGAAGCAGAAAAAGAATACAACAAGGAATTCTTGTCAACACTTCTTACCGTTCTCACTCCACGTGAACAGACAATCATCAAGAAGTCGTTCGGTATTGGTGAAAGCAGAGAGTACGAGGCTCAAGAAATAGCCGATGAAATTGGTCTTACTCCAGAAAGAGTTCGACAATTGAAGAACAGCGCAATGAAACGTCTGCAAGAGGAATTCAAGAATAGGATGAAGAAAGCACCTTTGGTGTGATATACAAAAAAAAACAGTATTAGAAATAATACTGTTTTTTTATGCTTTTTTCATATGCTGTGCTATATCACCAGCCTCATCTTGCTTCAAATGGTAGTGTCCACCTCCAGGTGCTTCTTCTCCATTTATTTCTTTACGCAATTGGCTTGCATAAGAATTTACCTTATTAACTTGTGCACTATTATCAGTTTTTGTACTAGCACCTATTAATTTAGCAGCCATACTTCTTATATCAAGGAATCCTTCATCATTCATCTTTTTAAGATATGCTGCAAATTGGTCTGTTCCTTTGGTATCAGCATCATCTTCATTTGATTTATACCTTGATTTATTATTATCTTTTTCATTCAATTTTACTGAATGAGTATATCTACGAATCTCTTCAGATATGATTTTATCAATTTTTTTCATCATATTAACATATTTTAATATAAATAGTTTGGATATTACAAAAATTGTGTATATATTTGCAGTATAAAACGTGATAAAAATATAGACTATGGGAACAACAAATAAATATCTTCGCGCAGTAAAGACTCGTGATACACGCACAGAGAATGGTGCTTTGAGCAACTCTACTACTGGTTCTGAACTCGTTGACCAATTTGGTCTAGCGGGTAACTACAGAGGTCGTTCCTTTGAAGAGGTTTCAAAGGATATGTGTGCTATTTGGGATGAGAATCCACTTATGGCACTTAGGTTTCCATTCTATCTGCGTATGATTACTAGAAAGGTGGAAATCAACAAGAATTTCGTTAGCGACAAGGTTCAGATGGGTCAAGGCGCTCGTGACGAGGCTTTCAAACGTCTTCTTTGGATTGCAAGGGAGCATAAGAATGACTTCTACGAGAATATTTGGTTGTTGCCATGTATTGGTCGTTGGAAGGACATTTGGGACTTGATGTACTATGACCGCAAGTTGGGACTTCACGCTATTGACAATGGTGTTATGTATACTCTTTTGTCGCAAGCATTGGGAATGGAAGAGCATTCACAGCTTGTCAAGAAGTATATGCCACGTATCCGTAGCAATCAGAAGTGTACCACCGAGTATGCCGAGATTAGCAACGGTTTGGCAAAGGGCTTTGCGTTGTTCTTGGGTTGCAAGAACTACAGAGCTTACAACAAGTTGAAGGCATCTATTGATGGATGGCAGCAGCAGATGTGTGCTAGGAGGTATGACGAGATTAATTTCTCTACTATTCCAGGTAAGGCATTGGCAAACCTTGTAACTTCCAAGTTCCTCAAGAATCACAATCTTGTTGGAAAGTATATGGAGTGGCTTGACAAACAGCCAGTTGCAAAGTTCAATGGATATGTATTTGAACTTTTGAAAAAGTGGTTAGATAACTGTTACCGTAAAGATTCGGATGTTATCCGCAAGACCATAAACAAGCAGTTTAAGCAGCTTGTGAAGACTGCAAAGGAAGATTCGACCATTAAGGAGAATGTTCTTGTTGCATTGGACACTAGTGGTTCTATGACTGCACCAGTAATCGATGGTGTGAGCGCACTTATGATGGCTGAATCGTTGGGTGTGTACTTTGCATCATTGAACGAAGGCGCTTTCCATAACGAAGTGATGATGTTTAACAACACATCTACACCACTTACGTTGCACGGTGAATTCTGTGATATGGTTCATCAATTGCCACTTAATGCAATGGGTGGAACCAACTTTATGTCAATCTGCCACGCGATGGTTAAGATTAGGGAAGAGCATCCAGAAATTCCATTGACTGATTATCCAACAACAATCCTCGTTGTCAGCGATATGCAGTTCAACCCAGCACCAAGGGAATACGATTGTCGACTTAGGAGGTACGTGCAAAGAGAGTATACGAACTATGAAGAGTTCAAGGCTAGACTTTACGATGCCTTCCCAAAGGAATTTGTGGACAGCATAAAATTCGTTTGGTGGCATTGTACGTCAAGATGCGTGGACTTCCCATCTACTGTTGAGGATGGTGGTTGTTACCAATTCTCTGGTTTTGACGGTGCTATCATCAATATGCTTCTTGGAATGGAAGAGAAGGTTGATGAAAATGGTGTCAAGCAGAAGCCAACAGCCGAAGAGCTTGTTAAGCAATCTCTTAGTCAAGAGGTATTGGAGTTGGTTGTAGCTGCGGCTTAACAACATTAATGGCACGGATACAAATCAAAATGTATTTGTGCCATTAATTTTAACAAAATTTATGATAAATGAGTTTTGTTTTAGTAAAAATGTGTATATCTTTATAAAAAAAGATAACAATGTTCTTTAAAAAGAAAAAACATAAGAATAAAAACCAAAAAAATAAGTGGAAGCCAAAAGATTCTAAACGTTGGTTGTATGACAAGGTAATGCAAAGTTTTACAATTAATAATAAAGATGAAGTTGTGCTTCTAAATACAGTGTACGTTGATGCAAGATGATTTTGATAGAATAGTTAGTGAAGTTACTGATAGATGTAACGATATATATGATTATCACCAATATGAGAAGCAAGCTACCAAAGAAGGTACAATAGCCAAACATTACAATAGAATTGGCACAAACAGTTTCAGTTTTGTAGATGATGTTGTTGATTCAATCCCATCGGGCTTCTACAGGCCAATTTATGACAACTTTAATAACAAGTACTTCATTGAGAGAAAGAATGTTGAAAAACCAAGGATTTATCATTTACCAGTTAAAATATTTGACGAGATTCTGAATGATATTCACACATTTTGGAACAGTAAGGAGGTTTACAAGAACTTTGGTGAGGTCTATAAGTTGAACTTCTTATTGTATTCTGTTCCAGGCAATGGTAAGACTTGCTTAATCAACATTATCGCAGAAGAGCTAATGACCACTCACGATGGTATCGTTATAACAATCAATTCATTATCTGAATTGGTTGCATATCCAAAAGTCATTGAATCAATCAGACGTATTGAACCAGATAGAAAAGTTCTAACGGTAATTGAGGATTTTGATGGACTTGTTGGAACAGACAAGAGCGCTGAAACCCTTCTTTTACAGATACTTGACGGTAATGACTCTGTATCAGACGTTATTACAATTGCTACCACAAATTATATTGAGCAATTAAAACCATCATTTACTGCAAGACCATCTAGGTTTAGAGTATATGAATACAAGCGTCCAATGACTAATGTTAGACGATTCTACATATATAATAAGCTGAAGGATTTTGGTTTGGATGTAGATAAAGAGGAACATAAGATTCTAATCGACAGACTTACTGAAAAAAGCGATGGTTATACCTTTGATTTGTTGAAGGAACTTGTGACGATGATATTCGTTCTAGGATATACAGAGGATGATGCTGTTCAAAAGATGAATGAAGTAAAGGAAAGCAATGGTAAATTGAACAATACAGAGGATACACCTAAAAAGATTGGTTTCGTTGGCGGTGATACATCTGATGCTGAAATTCCCAAATTAAATTTTTAAAATTATGCTAACGTTTGGCGATGCTTTTATATTAGGTGTTATTTGCGGATTCCTTTTTTGCCTAGTATATTTCAATTTTTTTAACGATAATAACTTTAAATAAAAACAAAAAAATTATGTATTTGATTTTTGCTATTGTATGCGCATTTGTGTGCTATCAGATTGCCAAGAAGAACTTGGAATGGAATGAGTGGATTGGCGCAGCCGTTGGATTCTTTGGAGGCATTATCGGTGTTTTAATCTACGTTGGTGCTGTTGTTTACAAGGACTATATTAAGAAGCAGTAACAATGAATCTATTAGAAGAACTCAAGTGGAGGGGTCTTGTAGCTGAAGACTCTAGTGTGAGTGGTAATCTCAATCAGTTGTTGAACAAGGAAAAGACCACATTTTATGTTGGAACAGACCCAACTGGTCCTTCTCTCCATATCGGTCATTTGCTTGCTTTCATTGTGGCACGTCTCTTGCAGAACCACGGACACAAGCCAATTGTATTGGTTGGTGGTGCAACAGCTTCATTGGGAGACCCATCGTTCAAGGCAGAAGAACGCAAGCTTCTGTCTATGGAAACCATTTTCGAGAATGCCGACCGTATCAAGAAGCAGTTGTCACATCTGATTGACTTCAATTCAACAGAGGACAATGCAGCCGTTATGGTAAACAACTACGATTGGATGAAGGATATGACATTCCTTGACTTTATCCGCGACATCGGCAAACTCTTGACAGTCAACTATATGACTGCAAAGGAGTCTGTAAAGAGACGTTTGGAGAGACCAGATTGTGGTTTGTCATTTACCGAATTCAGCTATCAGTTGCTTCAAGGTTATGATTTTCTTGTCTTGAACAAGAAGTATAACTGTAAGCTTCAGATTGGCGGTAGCGACCAATTCGGCAATTCAATGACTGGTGTGGAACTTATCCGCAAGAGTGGTGGCAATGCTGAAGAGTGCGGAGTAATGACGTGGCCTCTTGTTACACGAGCTGACGGTACTAAGTTTGGTAAATCTGAGGTGGTAAGAATATTTGGCTTGACCGAGAAATGACTTCACCATATGAGTTTTATCAGTTCTGGTTGAATCAGTCGGATGATGATGCTGAAAAGTTCATTAAGATGTTCACTCTTCTCGATGTTAAGAGGATTGAATCGCTCATTATCGAGCATCACGAAGCACCACATTTGAGAATCTTGCAGAAGACACTTGCCTATGAAGTGACCAAGATGGTTCATTCAGTAGAAGATGCTGAATTTGCTGTTAATGCTTCTAATGCATTGTTTGACAAGAACACTACAATTGACACCTTCAAGGGCTTCAATAGGGAAATGCTTCTTGATATTTTCAAGGGTGTTCCACAATACAACATTCGCAAGTCTGTTGTTGATTCCAAACCGACTTTCGTTGACTTTGCCAATGAAATTACATTTGCAAATAGCAAGGGTGAGGCGCGAAGGGAAATCAAGAACGGAGCCTACAGTATGAATCTTCGAAAGGTGGCGATTGATGATATGGTCTCTTCAGATGACTTGATTAATGACGAGTTCATTATTCTCAAGAAGGGAAAGCGTTATTCACTTGTAACAGTGCATTAACAAAATTTAACGTCATTTATTTTGTAAGTGACGTTATTTTTTGTAACTTTGCACCATTAAACAAAATAATAATTATATGTTAGTATTAAAAGGAAAATATTGTAAGGATTGTATAGTCTTTACTGACAACATTGAGGACGAGGCAATTAAGACAATTCAGTCCATCTTGGATTGCAAGGCTTTTGATGGTGCAAAGATACGAATTATGCCAGATGTACATCAAGGCAAGGGTATCGTCATTGGGTTCACTTCTCCAATTGGCGACTACATTTGTCCATCTCACGTAGGGGTGGATATTGGGTGTATGATTGACACGTACATCACTGATGCTGACGTGAACGAGGATGAATTTGCTGTTATCGAACATCGAATCAGAAAGGAGATTCCTTTTGGCTTCGATATTTACGACCAAACGCAGATTGACTACAAGCACTTCTATCGTTTTATGAACAACGGTCTGAATCGTCTGCGCTCATTGTGGCCAGAAATGATTGACTCTTGCGCATATTGTGACGAAGAGGGTATTACTGACATCTGCCAACGTATTGGTATGGATGAGGGCAAGTTCTACAAGTCACTTGGTACGGTGGGCGGTGGGAACCATTTCATTGAAATTGGTGCAACACCAGAAGGTAAGTATGCCTTTACCATCCACTGCGGTTCAAGAAACTTCGGTGCTAAGGTATGCCAATATTGGGAGAAAATGGCTATGAAAGGACTGTCCAAAAAGGAAATCAAGGAAATGACTTCTGAATTCAAGGAAACTTGGCGTGTGTGCGGTCAACCGATGAAAGACTTCAAAGAGGCGCTCAATGTTTATCTTGAAGGACAGAAATCCAAATGCATTAATGGTTATTTGAGCGGTGAAAATATGGTTGGATACATTACCGACATGGCAATCGCCCAATTGTATTCGGAATATAACCACTATGTGATTTCCCAAAAGATTGCGAATATCTTGAACAAACTCAATAAGGCAAAGGTTGTTTCGAGGATTGCTTCTATTCACAACTACATTGACTATCAAGACCACATTATACGAAAAGGTTCCATTAGGTCTTATGATGGTGAATTGATGGTAATCCCATTCAATATGAGGGATGGTTTGGCAATCTGTATGGGCAAGTCAAATGCAGATTACAACTTTTCTGCGCCACACGGCTGCGGTAGGTTGATGTCACGTTCAAAGGCTGTATCAACGTTGTCTGTAAACGAATTCGTTGACCAAATGAAGGGTATCTACAGTACGTCTGTAGGCAAGAACACTATTGATGAGGCTCCTAATGCATACAAGAGCAAGGATGAGATTCTTGAGCTTATCAAGCCTACTTGTGATGTCTTGTATATCATCAAACCAGTAATTAACCTTAAAGACAGTTCAAGTTATGCAGAAAGACTTCGAGATTAGCAAGGAACAGATTAAGACAATAGTCGAGCTGTTCATATCTTGGAATGGGGAAACAGACCCAATTGATATTAATAATTTGGATAGTGCTGTTGACTTCATTTCGGAATGTCTACAAAATGAAAATGGGGTGTCATGCAACTGACATCCCATTCTTTTATAATACTCTGAATAATTCTTCTCGTATAATGGATTGAATTCTGTTCATTCTGTTTTCTGATAATTGCGGTCTATATTTATTTCCATCCTTGTCAAAGTAATCACTATGATAATGATAAAAAATGTAATTGTTGTTTTCATCGTGTAACAGCTTACGTTTTGGTATACTATACAAGCAAGCTTTAGTAATATAAGGATTGTCATTAGTCATTGTTCCTTTATAAGTGTAGTAACTTGTAGAAAAATAGTTATTAGGAAACACTGTTTGGTATCTACCACCTTCATCAAGTTCAATAACAAGTATATTATAATCGCCACCATTAGTATTAATAAATAGAGTAGGCTTATCACTTAATTTTCCACAAATAGGCTGACCGTTAAGTGTAATATTTTGTTTTGTTTCCAAATCATATACATAATACAAATCTTCACCTTTAAGCTTATATTTTATAACACCATTGTATCCATTTAAGTTACTAAAATATTGATGCCCATTAATATTGAAAATAGAATTATCAAATATGTTTTTATAAAAATAACCAAAATCTCTATTATATAACATCACATATTCATCATTTAAAGCATCTTCCAAACCACGTATTTCTGTATTTTCTGGTAGATTGCTATTAACATTTGAAAATGAATCTGTTACTGTGTTATAAAAATAATGTTCTCCAGCTGATGAATCATATACAAGGTGAATTAATTTAGCGCTATCAGCGTTATACTCAATTCTTATATGTCGGTTATAATCAGTCATACTGTTTGGCATATTATATAGAGTTTTACCAATATACTCGAACCAAACAGCACCTCTTGGTGTTCTTACTGGTTTTAAAGTATCCAATTTAATCAACGCGCATTGACTACCGTTAACTACAACAATACCATATTTACTATCTTTGTTTAGATATTCCAAACTACTTGATATGTCCTTAAATTTAGTTACACCATCAATATTAAGGAATTGATGCCTTCTTTTGTCGAATATATATATTGGGTCACTATAACTATATAGAGTATAAAAATTATTATGGTCTTTTATATTATACCAAACACGTTTATTTATGAACAAATCTTCAAAGAAGATTTTTTTTCTATCCATAACAGTGGTCCATTCTTCTTCACCACATTTTAAACGTAAAAAATATGTTCCATTAATCTTGCTGTCATTTTTACTGTCTTCGTCAAAACAACTAAAACTAAGTCCGAAACCTTCCATACTATTATATCTATCATATACTTCCTTCACACTAGCGCCACCATTAAGAAGCATTTGGATATATTTTATATGTCGTAAGGCATTTAATTTATTTTCATATGCTTTGGACCTATCGAAAGAATTTTGTTTTGGTTTATTGGTTTTCCATTGCTCATACGCTCTCTCCAATACAGAATAGTCGCAACCAATAATATTCAAGAATTCATTTGTTGTGTATGCGTGGTCTGCTTCAGTACCACTTGTACCATCAAGAGTAGAACCGTGATTCCACCTAGAAGTAATATATATAGGTTGTGGAGATGAATTACTTTGCAGTACACATATCAATGAATTACCGTATTCGTCATGCGGTTTTTCCTTTGTATAACCTTTTCCAACTTGTCTTTTTACTTTTTCATATCCTTGTCTTGCAAATACAACATAATGAATGTTAAGCCTTGATATGTATCCTTTATAGTGCTGCTCTCCATATGTTATGCACCAAGCTCCAGGCGAAGTTGCGTCTTTGTATTTTGTCGCATCTTCATATGAATAAAGTATTTCATATGTATACTTACCAGCTGTATAGTCATCGCTTACAGATGGTTGCTCTACCCCCTTTTTAGGCTTTACATCAATACCCAAAGCCTTATTTATCTTTGAATTATATTTCCTTAACAGCTTATCCAAAGGAATATTTCCGAAATCTTCAGTCAATTCCCATTGCGTACCAACGGAATCAATATAAGAATTACGCAATATTTCGATAAGTGTATCCAATCTGTTACATATTTCTGGAATAAACTTGTCTTTCACCCTTGGGTATAATATATTAATCATTTTGTTCGTGGTAAGATTACCGTTGAAGTAATATATCGCTACGCCTAGAAGGTAAAAGTTGCTATGCAGTGAAAGATTATGTATGTTAGCTTCGTTTACAAACTTTGTTAAAAGTATGTTCTTCAATTGGCTAATAGAAACATTTATCCCACGCTTTTGCAAGAGAGGCATGAACCTTTCCAAAGCTTTATCTCTAACACCTTCAATCAATAAATTTTTCATATAAAAATTACATTATAATATATTATAAATATTTACATCAAATGTAATGTAAGTAAAAAAAAGAATAAGTACAGTCATTTTTATAAAAAAAAAGATTGTGCTTATTTGTTTTTTAACTTTTTTTTATATATACTTGATTTAGTTAAACGATTTTATTATCTATGACGGATAAGAACTTATTTGAAGCAATAATGACCTTGGATGATTTACCAAAAGATGATAGGCTGTTGACCACATTGGCAACAGTTATGAAATATGGCAAGGTTGAATTGAAAAGTGATGATAAGGGTCAAGTTTATTATCAGATGCATATAAATGAATTGCTTGAAAAAGACATACCTCAAGAGGATATATACAAGATTAGAGGAAATGGATGGAAAATTCAAGGCGATTTAATAGTGAAATATTTATAAGTTTTTAGAAAATAACTGTTTTTTATTTATATTTTTATGGGATTAAATGTACATTTTGTAGGTAGATTAGGCAGAGATGCCGAGAAGCACGAAAGCAAAACACCAGGAGTGTTTTTTGCTACATACACAATCGCAGTAGACGATTTTAATGTTGAAACGAAACAGAATGAGACTGTATGGGTAAGGGTTGTCGATTGGTCTGATAGGACATTGAATATGCTTCAATATCTTAAGAAGGGAACATTGCTATATGTTCAAGGTTCTTTGAAGACAAGTATGTATCAAGGCAAGAACGGAATTCAAATAAGCAATGATGTAAGGGCTTATTTTTGGGATTTCGTAAGAAGTGGAAAGAGGGAGGATGACACAGCTTCAGCACAGCCGCAGCAGCAAGCACAAGCTGCACCGACACAAGCCATAACACAACCTCAAGTAGCCCCACAAGTTGCTCAACCAACAATTCCTACTACTGGAATGTTTATGCCACCAAAGGCGGTTGATACAGCAACAGTTGCAGCAAATTCGAGTGTTGACGATTTACCATTCTAATGACAATGGTTAGTTTTTCAGCTAAAGATTTGTGTACAAGGTCTTGTATGCAAATCAAGATGTTCAATGAACATCCAGAGAAACGTCCAATTCCTAATCTAAACATTAGGATGGGCGAGGATTTTCAGCGTAAAGTTGCGAATCAGACATCTGACGTTATTGGTGAGGAAATGCGTGGTACGTTTATTAAGAATGATATTTGCATAAATTTCAGTAATGATATTGTAACCAAAAATTCAATCATTGAAGTTAAGTCTGTTAATGGAAGTGTAGAGGATTGGTATTTCAACTCATCAGTTGTACAATGTGCAATTTACAGTGCATTGCTTCAAAAGTCAGATGGGTGTCTTGTGACATCTATGTTCTTTACTGAATTGGGTAATCCTATGATTAGAACAAGGGTTAATCCACGAATCGGATATTACTTGAGATTCGGTGATGAAATGTATAGAATCAATGTTCTTAACGCAGATAAAATAGTTGATTTTATTGTAGATAAGGCAAAACATTGCTTATCTTGGGATTCAGCCAAGGAATTTGATAATATGTATAAACGTAAGGAATACCAGATATTAAGCAAATATTTTAATGTTGAAAAAGTTTGGCATTGACATACAATTTGTCTAAATGAAAGAGCATAATATTCTTGCGGAGGTGAAGGGCTGCAAGAATAGCATATATTAGAAATATATCGGATTGCAGTCATAGTACCCACACTTCACAATATGGTAAATAGACTGTAAGCCGCTTTTTTTATGAAGATTATTTTTTTATGATAGTTAAAAGAGAACCAAAAGGTGACACCAAAGAGGCAGTAAAACTTTCGAAGTTTTTCTCAAACAAGGATAACACGGTTTATCCGATTCAATCTGACCTACAGCGAAGATACTGCTGGCCGTCAACGCATATTGACAAGTTTTTCAAGGACTATATTGTTGACCTTTATGCAAAGAACGAAGAAGCAGACGAAAACGGTGAAGACGGTTTTTTTGCTAGAATTGGTGATGCAATTTTGACAAGAGTTGAAGACAACTATGGTTTTGACCATAAATGTAAAAAACAAGAGGTCATAGACATGTCGCAAAGAATCACAACGATAATGGCGTTTATCGTTGTAATGCTTTTTCTTCATATGAAGAACAAAGGGATAGAATTGGAGGAAGAAAGAAGGGAAATTTACGACAAATACCTTAAAACAAAAAACGGTCTTTCTTACAAAGTAATTTCAACTTTTAAGGATAGCGATTTCTCTGAAGTTATAGAAGACTGTATAAAAAATGCATTCAAAACGAATGACAAATCAATCAAAGCGCTTACAAAGTGTTTCAATGAAAGCAACATTAAGAAAAACGAAGTTAGATATAAGCCATTTAGGTCTATTTGTGCTTATGTTTATTTGTTGATTGATTCTACGATTGGGGTTGATAGCGATACCATTATAGAGAGACTTGATTTGTTTCTGGAAAAAACATACATCCAAGTTGAAGAGTGCGAGAAGGAAGACAGGGTGGAGAAATTCAGAGAAGTAAACACTTATAGAGTCGGCATTGCTAATAAAGATATTTACAAAACCCTACTTTGCGCAAAAGGTGACAGAATTGATTCAAAATTTCAAGATTTTGAAGATAAGATTAAGGCAATAAATGAGCCAAAAAGGATTAACATCTTGAAAACACCAATCACCGTAACCGAATACATAATGAAAATAGCTCTTATTGTGATGGATGACACAAGGGAAACTTGTAAGTTCACTTTTTCTTTGGAAGATGAGAAAAACGGTCTTGTCTATCATATTAACAACGGTTTGCTTAATACTGAGGACAAGATATTGAAATATCTTGATATATGTATAGATGTTTGTGATTTCTTGTCAGAATCTATGGAATACAAGCAAGAAGGTTTTAACGAAGATTGGTATTTGCTTACTGAAAACCACACAAGACAGTTTATATGGCTATACAATATTTTGCCAGCTTACGGAATATCCCTTCTTAAGGATGATGAAAAAAAGTCGTTTGCTTTTGAAATGCTTTTGAAGTCGTTTACGGTGTATTCCATAAAATATTCGACAAACAGAAGCGTTCAATACATACAAACCTACATGTATTTGTTTGCAAAAGAGATTTTGGAAAAGGGAGATGATAGTTATTGTTTGGAAGACTTCAAATCTGGTATTGAACACATTTACAATGAAACATTTGGGGATTTCATAAGTAGAGAACTTACGAGAACAATAAAAAGGCTTGATTATTCTCAAGCTTCTTGTAAGTCTGGTATTTACGCCATTCTTTCTTGCATTGAATATCTTGCTCAAAAACAGTGTGGGAAAAAAAGGGATAATTTATATCGACTAACGAAGAAAAACGAGATTGAAATAGACCACATACTTCCACAAAACAAGGAAAATGAGAACAACGAAACCTTTATTGATTCAATTGGAAACTTAACATTCTTGGAAAAGGTTCTTAATGCCTCCAAGCAAGATGATGAGACTTCTACATCTGATAGATATGGGGATTCATCATTTATCTCTACGAAGCTTATGGTTGACGGAAATAGGTATGAAGGACTCACTGCGCAGCAAATAGATTCTGTTCGTGAAAATGTTATCCCATTTTCTGCTGATAGAGAATCGATAAACAATTTTGAGGATAGAATTCAGCACAGAAGCAATGAAATTGCTCGTAGAATTAAAGAGTTCTTGAACTAAAAATAATGAAGAATAAGACCAAAGAAAAATTGAAACCTTTAATAAAATATCCTGGTGGAAAATACAAAGAGTATGAAAAGATAAAACAGTTTTTTCCTAAAGAAATTAACAACTATTACGAGCCGTTTTTTGGTGGAGGTGGCGTGTTTTTTAGGCTTAAAAACGAAAACAAAATTCAAGGTAAAAGTGCCATAAACGATTTCTCGAAAAGTCTTATTGACTTCTACAAATCTGTTTCTAGCGACACATTTGGCGTGGAATTAAGTAAAATATCAAATGCTTGGGATTTCATTAGGAATCTTGGGGAAGATATTCATGACAAATTTCATGAAAGATTTGGAGAATTATTGTCAACAAAGGAGCTTACACCATTTGTGACAGAAGAAATGTCGAGATATATTGTTAATCGTTTATCTGAAAATGAATGGTATACTCATGGGTTTTCCCTTTCCAATAAAATAGAGAAATCGCTAAACGATAAACTAAGAAGATTCCAAAAAATTAACATAACAGATGATGTAGTAACCGTAATACACAAGTGTATAACAACAAGCGTTTGCCAAGCGTTTTATTTCATCGTTAGGGATATGTACAATGATTGGAACAATCATGGGCATGAAAACGAGTACACAATGGATGAAAGAAGTGCCCAATGGGTGTTTATTCGTGAATTTTGTTTTGGCTCTATGTTTAGATTTGGTCCTGACGGAGATTTCAACATTCCATATGGAGGATATAGTTACAATTCAAAATGTTTCACATGTAAAATAGAAAATATTACATCAGAAGATGTAAAAAAGACATTTTCTGAACTTGACATAAAATGTGGGGATTTTGAAGATGCTATGGATATATGGGTATATTCAGAAAACGATTTTATGTTTCTTGACCCACCTTATGATTCAACATTTACTGATTATGATGACAATTCATTCGGTAAAAAAGAACATATCAGACTCGCAAATTGTCTTAAGAATTGTAAATGCAAATGGCTTATCACAATAGGTAAAACAGATTTCATATACGAACTTTATAAGGATTATAACATTGTTGAATACGACAAAACATATATGTATCAAGCAAGAGGAGAATATGATAATAAGCATACTACTCACCTTGTTATAACAAACTATCCGTTAGAGGCGTAAAAATGTAAAATTTTATTAAGATTAACAAATTTTAACGAGATATTGTTGCATATCTCGTTTTTTTATTATAACTTTGCATTGAATAAATGTAAAAACTCACAAATTATGGATACATTTGAAAGCATTAAGGCAGAAGGTAGATTACTGTATTTAGCAGTTGGTGGAAGTACTTCGCAAGGAACCGCTATCGAAGGTGTGTCAGATAAGGACTATTTCGGAGTATATATTGCGAGGGAAAAAGATTTGCTTGGTCTTCAGAGATTTTTTGTAGACGAGGTAAGTGATTCAAGGCACGACATCGCGTGGTACGAGATTGGTAAGTTTATGGAAATGGTAATCAAATCCAATCCAACTGTTCTGTCGATGCTTTTCGTTGATGATGAATTCATTGAATATGAACATCCGTTGTTCACCGAAATCAAGTCACACAGACAAGAATTCGTTACAAAGGATTGCTTCGGTGCGTTCATTGGATATGCCGTTGAGCAAATCAAGAAGGCTAGGGGTTTGAACAAGAAGATTGTTGAACAGCCCATTACAAAGCACTTGGAACCCATCGATTTTTGTTATACCTTTTTCAACCAAGGTAGTACACAGATTGTTAGATGGCTTAATCATAGGAATATGAAGCAAGAATATTGTGGTCTTGTAAAGATTCCTCATATGAGGGATGCATATGGCGTATACTATGATTTTGGTGCACATGTAGCCAACAATCCTAATTGGAGAAATGATTGCTACTTTATTGCTTTTGTAAAGGACTATTTGGGTACTGAAAGTGACGAAGAGGCAATTGGTTTCTTGTCAAATGCAAAGGTATTGCATTATCGTGGTATTGTCGGAAATGAGGATATTCATATCGAGAACTTTGTCGGTAAGCCTAAGATTTTTGATGTTAGGTTATCTTCTATTGATGACAAGGACGAGAAACCAATCTGTTATATGGAATATAATCAGAGTGGCTATACTGACCATTGCAAGAAGTACAAGGAATATCAAGAGTGGGTAGTCAATAGAAACCCAGTACGTTTCAAGGAAAACAAGGAGAAGGAGTTTGACCGCAAGAACATTGCCCATTGCATTCGCTTGCTTCATATGGGAATTGAGATTGCTACAAGTGGAGAGGTTCACGTTAACAGAACCAATATTGACAGAGATTTTATCCTTAACGTTCGTTTGGGCAATACACAGTATGATACAATCATTAAGTACGTTGAGGATAAGATGATTGAAATGCAGTCTGTTATGGAAAAGTCTCCGTTGACTGAACATGTTGACCAACAGTTGGTGAATCATCTACTCATTGAATTGCGCAATAAGTTTTATCATCAAACATTTGGTGCGTTTACTTGTGGCGTAGGAAAGTTTAATAGTTTTTAACATTTTAAATTTCTGTATTTGATTTGAGAATTATATAATCACGGTATTATTTAACATTTTACTATTGAAATTTTATGACACAAAGGAAAACCACAACAAAAGTTATTGATGCAGAAGTATTGAATGAGGATGGGATTAAGATGCCAAGACCAAACGTAAGGCGCAAGACTACACCATCCACTTCAAGTGGCTCTCGTTCTGTCAATGTTGTCAACAAGAATGGAGAAGTTGACATTTCGCTTCTTTCAAGCGAGGAAAGGAACAAGTATGTTAGCCGATTAAAGGATGTAACACCACAAGACCAATCAAGCATTATTCATATTGGTGCTGAAACACAACGAAGCATCGGTAGCACTGGTAAGGCTTTCTTGGAGAAGACAAGGACTTCTCAGACTGGTCAGCTTAGCAACCTTATCGAGTCAATGGTAAACGAACTAATTGACAAGGTTGGTATTGATGACTTGAATGTTGATGACAACCGTCTGTTGACAATGCTACAGAAGATTCCTATTATCGGAACTCTCATCAAGACACCAATCCAAAAGGTGAAGCAGAGGTATGAGACACTTCAAGATTCCTTTAACAGCATTACAAATGGTGTATATGGAATCATCAAGCGTTGTATTGCCGACAACAACTACCTTAGTGAAATGAAGTCGGCTACCATTGAATATCTCAAAGACCTTGATGAAGAAATTGTAGCACTAACAATTAAGATTGAGGATTCACAAGCAGAAAGGGATGCAATGGACCCAGAAATGGTTGACGATAATGAGATTGCAGATATGGATAATTTCATTACCAACCTTGAGTCCAAGCTTGTCGATTTGAAAGCTGCTCGTGTTGTCGCAAAGGAAAACGTCAAGTTGATGGGTAGCATTATTAACGGAAATGTCAAGTCGGCAACAAATTCGCAGAGCATCATCAACATTACACTTCCAGCTCTTGAACAGCGTATGGCACTTGCAGTTGCGATTGATAATCAGCGAAGAGGTATCGAGGCTCAAGCAGTTATCCGCAAGAAGAATGGTGAACTTATTGAAGCCACTACCAAGCAAGCAACTGAAAATCTCATTGCCATTGAAGAGCTTGTTGGTCATTCTGCAATTGATGTTGAGGCTCTTCAGAGGTCTCAAGAGCAGTTCCAACGTTCGATTGAAAAAATCAATCAGATTCGTGCTCAAATGAAAGAGAATCGCACAAAGGAGCTTGAAATTTGTGAACAGCTTGACCAGAAAATCAGTGAGTTGTATAGTGGTCAGTCAACTAACAGCAGTCTACTTACAATGTAAATATCAAATTAGGCAGTAGTGGGGGAAAACCTTGCTACTGCTATTAAAACAAGTTAAAATAGTGGTACAATATCCTACAACAAATGTAAGTCTGTTCTTCAACGATAGATGTAAGGAAACCATTTATAAGAGGGAAGAAAAAGAAGATAATGGTGTAATCCGACCAAACGATTTGATTTATCTGCACGGTGATGATTGCGTCAAAAAGTCTCTTTATCAGATTGTAACTTATGATGAAGAATCCAATGCGTTCGTGTTGAGGATTATTGATGCTCTTCCTTCTGTAGTTTATCCTCTTAACGAAACACTTTGCAAACGTATGGGGATTGAATACGAGAAGAATCTTGTTATGCTACCAGCAAATATTGAATGGAAAAAGCATCGTGAAGAAATTGATTGCAGTACCGAAATAACCAATGATTTGGGTACATATCCATCTTACAAGGGTTATATCAAGCATGTGTTCCTCAAGCTTTCTGGTTGTGAATCAATTGATTCCACATATATCAAGATGCCAAATGGACACGAATATTCAAAGTATGATATTATGAGACAATTGAAAGTAAGGTCTCTTACCCAACTTGGAATGTTCAATTCAAGAAACATTGGATGTATATTACCACATTCTATTGTCACATCTATATTAGGTAATTTCGAAGGATATAGTGGCAGTTTGTCACTTGAAGACATTAAGACAATTTGTGACAGAAATGGAGATATTTATATCTATTTGGATTTGTCAAGCTTAAACTTGACAAAACAAGATGTCGATGGCAAGAACATTGAAGAGCTGTTCCAAATCGAGTATCCAGATTATGTCGAGTCAAGACGAACACAACAAGCTCCACAGCCAAGTACAGAGACAAGAAGTGTTCCTACACCTCCAAGACAATCATCTTCTAAACCAACGTCTATTAGTTCAGCAGAAGGATTAATCCGAAGCTATGACAATGTGTTCTTCGAGATTTTCAAGAATGGTAGATGGCTACCTATGAATGGAACGGTTGATATTAGTAAATTACATATTATACCAGATAATGACGCAATGACGATGATTACACACGAAATAATCAATCGTGAAACACAACGTATTCTTGAAAGAAACAGGAGGTACATTATTTCTAGAGATGATTATGACTAAATAATATATATTGTATGGAATATATCAAGAATGAAATGACAGTTGATGGTCTGAAAGTAATTGAGGACATTAACGAGGCAGTGAAAGTGCTTGAAAAAGGAGAGACTATTGCCCATTGGGAATGGGGAGAAAGTATGATGCCTATTCTTCAAAGTGGACAATATGTGCGCCTTACTCCTTGCTACACCACACCAGATGTTGGTGACATTGTATTGGGTTACGTCAATTCTCATTGGACATGCCATTTGGCTCTTAAGGTAAACAAGGCAAGCGGATGGTGTCAGATTGGTACAACCAATGGTGAAGAAATTGGATGGACAAAGGATATTCTTGCAATTGGCAAGCCAATGCCATACATTCAGAACCCAAATGTGTATTAAAAAGCACTGAATTCAAAAAATTTTATCACACATCCTAAAAAAATGTGTGATAAAATTGAATTTTTTGATTTTTTAATATATTTATTTTACAAAAATATTTTGTTTTTATTTTTTTTTTGTATATAATAACATTACAAAATTTATATAGCGGAGTGGAGCAGTTGGTAGCTCGCTAGGCTCATACGGTTTAAAAGCCGAATAACACATTTGAACTAAAATAAATACTCATAAGTTGGTTCGTTTTGTGATATTATTACTATTTATCTAATAAATGTGTAGTAATGATTACAAAAGAATTGATGGAGGAATGGATTTTAGAGAAGAATGAAAGCTATTCCACAATTGGTAAAAGACTTGGTATAAGTGATAATGCAGTTAAAAAACGAGCAAGAAAACTTGGTATCAAGTTGCCACAAAGAAGACAGATAAACGAGAAAGAGTCATTTTCTCATCCGAGAAAAAAATCAGCATCGTTTGTTTTTTCACTTACTGATGAAGCATTTAAAGATGCTATATTAAACTCAAGCACTTGGGTTGAAATCAGTAAAAAGTTAGGTTATAAATGCAAATGTATGTCACCCCAAACAAAATCACTTATTACTAATAGATGTTCAATGTTAGGTGTGGAACTACAACTAAAAGTAAAGGATAGTGTAAGTAGTTTATTAAAGGGTAAACTTTTTGCCGATAGAAAAAATTGGCAATCAGCAAGGACAGCAATTCAAAAAGACGCAAGAAAAGTGTTCTTTAGTAATATAGCCCAACCAAGTTGCATAATTTGTGGTTATTCAAAGCATGTAGAAGTAGCACACAAAAAAGCTGTTTCTGATTTTAGCGATGACACACCAGTTAGTGAAATAAATTCCATTGAAAATCTCATTGCATTATGCCCTAACCATCATTGGGAGTATGACAATGGAATATTAAAAATATAACCTAGAGGTCGGTGGTTCGAGTCCATCCTCCGCAACGTATTGAGGAAACATACAGCAAATTTTTTCGTTTATTCTAATTTAACTAGGGTGTTAAAACAAAAAAACTGTTTCCTTTTTTTATATAAAAAATAGATAAATGATTAACAAGTTTTTAACTCCATTGGAGTGTATGATTAAGCATATAGAGCAAGATGTACGTTTGTCTATGTTCTGCGAATCATTAAATAGGCAGCTCAATGATGCACCACCAAGTTTGCTTGAATTACCGCCTTCTTTTACTGTCGGGCCTTTTGAAAGGGCTTTGTCTCTTAAAGAGGTAAATATACTGATGGTGGTATATAAGGCTCACGGATGGATACTAAATATCAGAAACCCAAAGTGGGATGACGGACGTGTATCATATACTGTTTGTATGTTTACTGAAAAAAGTATTTCATAAGGTATGTATAATGACAAATCAAATACACCATTAGTGTGTTCAAACATTATATCACAAATATTCAAGACTATTGAAAGCAAAAAGATTAATCTTGAAAAACATTGTTATATTTTTTCTGTTACTGTTTCTGCACCAACTAACTTAAAGTATGATGCTATTGCAATATCAGCCATAGAAAGAACCTTTAAGCCATATGGATGGAACTGTAAATTAAGACTTTATAAGGAGTTTAACGATAAGATAGGATATTTGTTCAGATTTGAGAAATCAAAAAGTTTGACTAGTGATTTACCTTTTTAACAACTTTTAACGTAAAAAATTTGTATTTGTCATTTTTTATGTATATCTTTGCAGTATGAAAAATAAAAAAAATTGCAATAACATGCGGTATTAGTGTAGTTGGAGGCGCATATCTGATTTCCAATCAGAAGGCTTGCACGAGTTCGATTCTCGTATACCGCTCACCAAAAAAAAACTAATATTAATTTAAACTAATTTAAAAAATGAAGAAGATTTTATTTGTCGCACTTCTCGTTCTTGCACCAATTTTCGCTTCTTGCGGAAACAAGGCTGCAAATGAGGAAGCAACAGCAACCGAGGCTGATAGTGTCCTCGTTGACACAACAGCAACAGCCGTTGACACTCTTGTTGCAGAGTAATAGACGGAGCTGTAGCCCAATTGGAAGAGGCACGTGATTTAGGGTCATGAGAGTATGGGTTCGAATCCCTTCAGCTCTACTACACGGTGCTATAGCCCAATTGGAAGAGGCAGCAGCCTAAGAAGCTGTTCAGTGTTGGTTCGAATCCGACTAGCACTACAAATGACAGATTCCATTGGCTTGTACTAATAATGTTAATGGTAGAATGGAGTATTTACCTACGTTTCAGTTCATTTAACAGTACATACGATGGCGAGGCTTCATAAGCATAGAATCTGTTTTTTGAAATGGAGAAGTGGCGGAACTGGTAGACGCGAAAGACTCAAAATCTTTTGGTCGAAAGACCGTGTGGGTTCGAGTCCCACCTTCTCTACAATATCGGGGTGTGGCTCAGTAGGTTAGAGCGCGTGCTTTGGGAGCATGAGGTCGCAAGTTCGAATCTTGCTACCCCGACCATAAATAACTATTTGAACAATAAACGCTGGGTTCGACTAGTGGCTTAGGTCACAACACTTTCAATGTTGTACAGAACACAATTCTGTCAGGGGTTCGAATCCCCTACCCAGTACAGAACGGTATATGCCTCTGTAGCTCAGTTGAATAGAGCAAAAGATTTCTAATCTTTCGGTCTTGGGTTTGAATCCCAACGGAGGTACAATGTGTATTCGAATATTGAGCCGAATGTTCTTTAGGCTAAAACGAGTGACATTAGTACAGATAGTTTAAATGGAAATAAAACCACTCGTAAGACACCTAAGTTGAAATTGATATATAAGTAGTCCTAATTAGAAGGAAAATACTAATCTAAATCTCTTAGTATTCATAGTGCTTATGTTTCTTGCAAGAATTTCAATATGGTGCTAATGGACTATAGACTACAACAAATAAGCATAGGGTAATGTTGTAAGCGCATGCTATTGTGATTATAGAGGTGTAGTTCAAATCTACAAACCTTACATAAGTCTTGTTTGGTTATGGTAACATAGTGTGGTAAGCTAAGCATTCGGTCTCACATTCGAATCCACTAGGAAGTACAATTAAATGGATTGAGGAAACTTACAGCAAAAGTTAATATTTGTAATTATCAGCCTTTTAAGCCGACAGAAAACAAAACCAACAGTTTCCTTTTTTTATTTAAACAACAAGCTATGAGATAACAATTATAAACATCTAAAAAGACGTACTCAATGTGCGCCATAAACTTTGAGGAAACGTACAGCAAATTCTTTTTAAAGATTAATAGAATTAAAGCAGCATTTATCGGTCAGTTTCTTTTTTTATTTTAACCGTTTCCTTTTTTTTGGATGGTCTCATAGCTCAGCTGGATAGAGCAACGGTTTCCTAAACCGTAGGTCTTGGGTTCGAATCCCAATGAGACTACAGCTTTATCAATTACCACTAAACCAAAAAAAATATTAAAAAAAAATAATATTTTTTGCGAGTTTTTGATTTTAACTAATATTTAATAATATAAAAAAATAAAAAGACAATGAGAACTTCAGTTAATAAACGTAATAATGTATCATCTTGGCACATGACTAATACAATTAGTTATGCATATGATTGTGCGTTTATTAACCAAGTTGGCAGTATTGGGTGTATTACACCTAGAGAAGTATAGAATGATGTTATCGTAATGAAAATACGAATTGAGACACTCATTTAACTCTATATATTCCCCAAAGACTGCTGACAATACTAGTTTTCAGTGGTCTTTTTTTTTGTATCTATACGAGTGTATTTTTAATTGGTAGATAGAGACACTCCAAATGTCTTCGATGTGGGTTCGAATCCTACCACTCGTGCTTAAAAAAAATTAACATATTTTATTTTGTTAAATCAAAAAAAAGTTATATATTTGTAGTAACAACAATAAACATATCGTATTATGGGTAATAACGAAATAAAACGAAAACGCATTCCATCTGTAGGAGAATTACTACATTTTTGGGATGATGGCAAATCAAGCCCTAGTCGGCATTATATTTGCAAAGTTGAACGTATTGTACCAATATCACAAGCTGACAGCATTCAATTCGATGTAACCGATTATGATACTGATAAACCAACAAAAAGAAGTCTTCGTGACATTTGGGTTTCAGAAAAAAAAAGCTGTGATTGGTTATATGCTTATAAAACAGATGTTTTCATAGAAGCATCTTGCCCAAAGTATGACGAACATAACCTTTGGTTTGCGAGAACAAAGGATGGTGGATTTTTCAGTATGGACATTCAAAACTCATGGCAGAGTGGACGTTTGGATGTCGATGGTGAGAAGTTTAAAGAAATGGTTTCATTTTGGGAAGATGAAAACAACTATGAGTTAGTGGAAGCATACAAAAACTGCAAATATTAAACAAGACTATGGGTAGAATTAAAAAGGTAGTCGAACACATTCTTAAAGAAGAATCGTTGTCTGATGGAATGAAGGAGTTCAACGTCAAAGTCATTGAGCCAAATGGTAGTAGTTGGATTGGTTATGCCAAAGCAAGAACAGCAGAGGCAGCAATCAACAAGATGAAAGAAGCTTATGGCACTAGTGCCAATGAAAAAAGCTATATCATCGTCTAATTCTACCCATAGCTTAGTCAGGTAAAGCATCGCACTTTTAATGCGAGGACCGTGGGTTCAAATCCCACTGGGTAGACAATATTGACTCCGTAGCTCAATTGGTAGAGCAACTGACTCTTAATCAGTGGGTTATGGGTTCGAGTCCCATCGGGGTCACAAAATTATTTATCGTTATGGATAAGTATGATATAAACAGAAATTTGTTAGTTAGAGCATATATGAATGGCCAATTAACAAAGGATGAATATAGAAAACTATTAAAGGAATCAAACCATCCAAAACGTTGGAAACCTTTTGAAAGTGTTGATGACATTCCAGAAATACCAATATATCCAACAGATGAATATATCAATGAGGTTATACCTAATATAGTCAGATGTGGAGGAATACCAAAAAGCAATTTGCAAGATGGTATAACATATATAGGTAGCTGTAGGAACAGCAGTGAAGGAACTTGGGATGCAGCTAATAACGAATTTAGAATCAAACGATACAAGTGGGGTATGTGGCAAGATGACACTGTTCAACACTTCGAGGATGGTGCTTTTAATGATAATGATGTGTTTGTACCAATCAAGGAAAAAGAATAGAAATGGGAAGGTAACGTCGGCAGACTGTAAATCTGCTCTGCTTTAACAAATTGGCGTATTGGACTTGCAGTAGGGGGGTTCGAGTCCCTCCCTTCCCACCATTTGAGGAAACAGACAGCAATTTTGTTTTAAAATTTTTGAGTTGTTGGTTCGAGTCCAACTTGGCAATACATAATTCATCAACACGTGGTATATACTTTTCGTGACAAAATAGATGCGCTAGCAGTGGAAGTCTGTAAATTTTGTGTTACCAATAGCGCCAATAGGTAGAGCAAAAAACGTGCAAACAGTTTCCTTTATTTATCGCTTTAGTTCAATGGTTAGAACGTCTGTTTCATGAGCAGAATGTTATTGGTTCGAGTCCGATAGGCGGTACAGTATTAATCATAAAAAATAGTTTCGTTATGGATAAGACATATAAAATAGCCATTGTAGTCGATATGCAGCACGATTTCTATGCTGAAGACGGTACATTGAAAGTTGAGGGTGGACAGAAAGCGGTTGAAAATGCCGTTAAAAGGCTTAAGGACACTGATTATGATGTTATATGCTTTACAGCAGATTTCCATCCTTGCAATCATTCTTCTTTTGTGGAGAATGGAGGAACTTGGCCAAAGCATTGTGTCGCATATACACGAGGTTCTAACATTTCTATGGATTTGCTTGAAGCAGCATATTCCAACCCAAGTGTTAAGCTTGTTGAAGTTTTTGAAAAGGGAAAAGAATCAGACGAGGAAGAATATTCATTCTTGGATAATAGAGCAAACAAAATAAATTGGATGTTAAACTGTTTTACAAACAGATTCAAATGGGGTGACTATTACTTCAAACAGACTAGTGATGAGAAATTTTATTTTAAATACCCTATGGAAATTGATGTGATGGGTATTGCTGGTGATGTTTGCGTATTAAACACCCTCAAAGACTTGATTAGTTTAGGAATGGGCAAGTATCTTGCTGTGGTTGAAGACTGTGTTGCTTCACTTGATGATGGCAGTACATTGAGGAACTTCTGCACTGAAAATAATATTAAAATGATTTGACAAATGGTGGACGAATGTCATTATTGCTATCAATGCCAAAAATTTGTTGGACCAGTTGAAGAAGAAGAATGGGATGAAAGTGGCACTGAAGGAATGTGCCCAGAAGAAAGTGTTTATACAGATGCTTTTGATGAGGCTTGTGACAAATTTGTTCCTTTTGTTTTTAACTAATTACTATGGTAGTACAAGATATTAAACCGTTAGTAAAGGTACAGCCAAGTTGGAGTCTGTTTTGTCTGAGTGAAAATGGTTCGTTGACCAAGATTAAGTAAAAAAATGGAACACTTGAAGTTTATCATCGATAAAAACCCAAATACTTCATTTGTTGTTTGGATGAAAAATGCAAGAGAATGCAAGATGGTTTATCAGACACTTAAGGATTTGGGTTATGAATGCACTATACCAATTAAGCCTTTGGAGGTTATGTGGGGCAATATGTGCAAGGCATCTAATTATCAGTTTGGTGTTAGGATTAGGCCATATGCCAAAGATTGTGCTTTCAATGAATCATTATCACATTGGGCAGAATATTCTTATGCAATTCTTCATTTCGTAAAAGAAGATAGGTTGGATTTTATAAATTTGTATAATTTTGATTTTTAATTATGATTAATTTATCTGAATTTGAATTTGTTGAAAAACATTTCGGAGGTCATAAATATCGTTTGAGCTTGCGTAAAATTGATAGCGATGAAGAAGTTGGTTTTGTGATTGTTGACTTGCAAGGGGATTTTAATAGATTCGGTGAGTATTGCATTGGGAAAAAGCTTGCACATATTATACGTCTTGAAACATCCTATTCATACACAAAGCAAGGCATAGCTCACGCTGTTTTGGACAGACTTTTCAACAAATACAAAGATTGGAACTTTTCATTATTCGTATATCCAACATATCGAGGCGAAAACGACTTTAATATGAATGACCTAAGAAAATGGTATAAGCAATTTGGATTTGTTAAAACCAAAGAACTTATATATACAATGGTCAGAAAACCAAAATAAATGTTTGGCTGTTGAAACTGTATAACAACTTGCCGACAAGATAACAGCGTACCACTCATTGCGTAACATATAGAGCTTGTCGGGAAATTAATGAGGAAGGATGTTGCTATACAATTGCAATAGTTTCAACAACCAAATGTTTTAAAATCTTCCAAAATCTCAAATGTCTGTGACTTGACTATGAGAGCGAAACAAGTAGTTTAATGAACGAACACTAATGAAGCTTAATGTATGCACAACGTTAAGTGGATTTTGAAGGGCGTGGGTTAGACCCCCACCTTGCAATCGTGTGAGGATTAAAGGAAGAGTACTGTATGAGAGATTACCAATTCATAGAGACTAATAAGAGAATTTAGGTTCGAATCCTTTGAAATAAGTTAACGAGGTAGACTCCTTATGAAGACTATGAAAGGTTACTTGCAAGAATTTCTAACAGTATAAATACCTCAAATAAGAGTGTTGTAGATTGTAGTACACAAAGCATTGTTGGTATGATGCGGCTTCGAGAGGGTGCAATGAAGGTTCGAGTCCTCATGTGATTCTACTACACTTGCAAGAGTCTACAACACCTTATTTAATACATGCCGTGATGGCAGAGGTGGTCAATTGCGCTGGACTGAAAATCCAGAGATATTGGTTCGATTCCAATTCGCGGCACTATTTCAAATAAAAATGTTATGGAAAGTGATTTAAGATTTCAAGCAGCACTTGCTTTATTAGCAGCACAAGTTAAAAGTTCTGGTGCAAATTTAGCTGATATGAATAGACATGTGAAACATGCGGTATATTATGCGGATGCTTTGATTAATGAACTTAAAAAATCTTAAGTGTCTGATGTTGTATGGATAAATGATTGAACGATGGGTAAAATTAAAAACATCAAATGTTGCTTTGGGTGTAAACATAGAAGAAATTGTAAAAAAGAAGAGCGTCTTGGCGGTCAAGTATTTACTTTCTATTGTGACGAATTTGAGTGGAGTTCATCAGTAAAATCAAATAACCCAAATAAAAAAAGGTGAAATAATTTATTAACATTTTTTAACAAAATTTATTTGGGTATGTAAGATTTTGTTCGTATCTTTGCGGTACAAAAAAAATAAAAGTATGAAGAAAATTTTATTTATTTTAGCTCTACTTTTGAGCTGTTTTGCAAGCAATGCACAATTTATTTCAAATCGGTTTGAATATCGAGATAAATTTGATGATGTGATTAAAAAAGATGTTGTAAAAACACTTATTACAAAAACTGATTCTACATTTGTTTTTGAAACAAAAGGACATCGAGCAGTTGAATATTGGATTATAAATTATTGCGATTATGCTTCTGTTGGAGATAAAGATAATATTGTTGATTTAACTGGGGAATCTATTGTTTATGGGTATGAAAATACTTGGTGTGTAATAAGAAAAGAAACATTGGCAAGATATAAAACACTTTTAGCTCGTAGTTATTTTGCAGACGAAGAAGAATATAAAGAAATCAGATATGAAATATCCAAATATTGGTTATTTATTACTCAGAGAGTTATATCAAAATATTCATATAAATTTGAGTATGAAAATCAGTATATATGGATTGGTGATGGTGGCGCAAATGATAATAGAATAATATTGGGTAGAAATATTCAGAGAATAATTTACTATTTTTAAGATATAATCTAATTAGATGAAAAACAACATCGTCAAGAGTGCGCACTTGATGGTGGACGAGGTTGTCGCATAGCGTTTACTCGTCAAGTATACAAGACTGTCTGTTGTAAACATAGTGAAGCATACCGAGGTGAAATTCGGGGGTAGTCGTGCAAGTCGAATTGGCGGTCTTGATTTTTAAGTGGGGTGGCAGAGTTGGTCTATTGCATTTGTCTTGAAAACAAACGGACGCTTAACGGTGTCCCGTGGGTTCGAACCCCACCCCCACTGCTACAATGATTAAATCATATACATATTTTTTTGTTCGAATACTTGACTTTCCGCAAAAATGTACTATATTTTAAATAAAGAAGTACATTTATGAGAAAGAAAAATATTGACATTAGTACAGAAGAAAAGAAAAATGAGGTTTTTGACTTATTTAATGGATTCAACAGTAAAAGTGAAGCATATAAGTATTTTGGGTTAAGTGATAATTCACTCAATTCACGCTATTTAACTGAAATATCTGAACAGATTGGCTTTGATTTAAATTTGTACAAAGAACGAAGAAAGAAACCAATTAAATATTGTCAAGAATGCGGCAAGGAAATAACATCTAGAGACGGTAAATTGTTTTGCAGTTCTTCTTGTGCGGCAAAATATAATAACAAACACAGAGATAAATCTGTTTATGAAAAACTTGCTGAAAAACTACGAAAGAAAGACAAAGCAGATAAACCAAAAAAGGAAAAACAAGTAAAAGAACCAAAACCAAAAGTTATAAAGCATCACAAATCGTACCATAGAACGCGAATATATATAAACAAATGTGAATATTGTGGTTTAGAATTTGAAACAAAAAATAAAAATGCTAGATTTTGTTCAAATAAGTGTATTGCTAATGCAAGTCATGTAGAGGCATATAATAAATATATCAACAACCAAGATGATTATTGCCGACCAAATTATGTTCCAAAACCATTTAAGGAATTTTTTTTGGAAGAACAAAATAATCAATGTGCTATATGTGGTTGTTTACCAGAACACAATGGTAAAAAATTGGTTTTTGTTTTAGACCACATTGACGGTGATGCTTCAAATAATCATAGGGATAATTTAAGATTGGTTTGTCCAAATTGTGACAGTCAACTTGATACTTTCAAATCCAAAAACAAAAATAGTACAAGACGAAATTACTTTAGGGAAAAGATATTACAGCAATTATATTCAAATTAAATATTTATGGGTTGCTTTAATCGCACTGGGTTTTTAAGCCATTTGCCAATTGAATATGAAGATGAAATCGTAGTATTCTTGTTGGCAGATAATACAAAAGTGGAATATCAGACAAGTATTCCTTGTTATCCAAACAGTGGAGGATACACACCACTATGTCTTCCGTTTTTCGGAACTTATGATGACTATGGCGGTATCGAAAATGTAGTTGACGATTTCAATTCTCGTTATTTAAAAAAGAAAGTTGGTATGTCTGTTGAAGAGGTGTGCAAATTACTTCTAAGCCGTAATTCAATCGGTTTGACATACAGAAATATACTTACAGACCTTAAAAAGTTGAATGACCCATCATATAAGGAATATGGCAAGGATAGGGATATTAAGGAATATGAGAAACTTAAGGTAATCTACGAGAAAATCCTTGGTATTGACGAAGATTACGAAAATAAGGTTGATAAAGGCAGTGGTAAGTATAGGTGGGAAATTGATATGATGGCTGATTCAACAATTATCTTCACTATGGAACTAAAATCCGTCTACGAGAAGATGGGTGAAGTCGCTGTAAGGGATTTTGAAGGCGATGTAGATTACGGATTCTGTAGACCAGATGACCATCATTATACACTTGAGGAAAAGTTTGACATAACTAACAAGTGCGTCCAATTGTTTGCGAACACAAGGAAAAGTGTAAATCCAATTACTTTTGGTCTGACAGAGCTGTACAGTTTGATGGATGAAGATGTCCTAGGATTGGCCGAAGAAGGACAATTGGATGCAATCAAGGATTTGATGGACAAGCAAAGACAGTTGCACAAGTATTCTCACTATGATTTTATTGGGATTCATACTCGTTTATCTGGAAGTACGCCAATGCCGCTTGACTATCGTCTGTATGAAGGGTGCTTCGAGGATATATCCGAAATGAAGGAAGACGTTATCAAATACGTCAGATTCTTGGATATGATGCACATTCAAGGTGTGATATTCACACAGTCACCTTATCATAATCAGTGCATAGACTATGACCGAGCTGTAGCTTATTGTGAAGAAATTCTTAATATTATCAAGGCTAAAAAGGCGGCATATGATAAAAAGGTTGCTGAATGCGATATAGATGAAGAGGACGAAGAAGAATAACAACAGATGGGGGTGCTGAACGAGGAAGTGTTCAACCAGCAAATGTTGGGCTAGTCCTATTAGAGAATCTGAAATATTGGTCTCGTATTTTTCCAGTAGCACTTGAAAGCCGTGGTTGGCAAGTAGAGGAAGCGCGTTTAGTGAGATAGGTTAAAAGACGTGGGTTCGAATCCCATCACCTCCACAATATATGCTAATTTTATGGGAAAGAAATCTTTCAAAGACTTAAAAGTTGGTGATTGTTTAACGTTACATATGTCTCGTATAAATGGCGAATTTACCGATAATAATACATATTGGTATGCCATTATTAAATATATAGAGCAAACCAATGATTGTGAAATTTTGAGAATATCATATAAAACATCAAAATTTCAACACACTATACTTGTCGGTAAGAATCAGAATTATTATTGGTTTCACAAGTATTTTACAAGTGGTAAATATTCTTGGGTTAGTACAAAGTATAAATGGGCTTATTATATTATATTGTAAATTTATGAAACTTGAAGATATTAAAAGAATTGGTTTGATTCAAAGTGAAATTAACAGAGTGCACAGTGAATATTCCAATCGAGTTAAGCCACTTATGGTAGAAAAAGATGCCTTATACGATAATATAAACAAACTTTTTTGTACACATCCGCAATGGGTGATGTTCATTCAAAGGCACGGTTTGAACGATTTTGAGCCATACAAGGAAAAATTGACATTTAAATTCAATTTCGAAAATAATACTTGTTACATTAATATTCTACGAATGTGGCGTGATGAAATTGAATATGACGAAAACACAAGAAGTTTCAAAATCAGTGAATTGGTTGATTTTTTGAACAATCATCACTATTATGATGCTTTGATTGAAAGAGCAAAAAGGATTGAAAAGGCTCATAAAGAAAATTGTAAAAAGGAACAAGAAACTGAAGAATATTCTGAATATTTAAGGCTAAAAGCAAAATATGAAAATTGAGGAACTTAAGCAGCTTTCTGTATTACATCAAAAGTTGGAAAAGAAAGCAAAAGCATTGTTTGAGTATATCAAACGAAACCATAAGAATGTCTTGCATTATGATGATGATTTCGTAGAATGCGTGGTAGATGAAGATGAAGTAGTAATCCGCTATACTGACCGTGGATATGACATTTTTGAAACTTATGATTTGCGCATTCCTTTTGAAGGTTTCTGTTCTAACATGGAGAAATGGGCAGATAATTATGCTGAACGTCTTCGCAAGGAAGAGGAAGAAAGAAAAAAGGCAGAACAGATTAGGCACGAAGAATATGAACGCCAACAGTATTTACGTTTAAAAGAGAAATATGACAGCGTTGGAGGATGCACAAAGAGCAATTGATTCTTTGAGTGGCAAAGGTAAATCAGACAAACAAGTGCTAACTGAAAAAGCTTGGCTACAAGCAATATTAAACTTATTACTATCCAAAAAGTATGTAACCATACAAAATAAGGATGGTGTAAAATTTGATGTTGCAGCAATTAGTGAAACATGCCTATTTTTATCCTTTTTTGATGTATGTAATCATATTAATTGGTACAATACAGACATCAGTCCAAAACCAACAGAAAAATTGAAAAACGATTTTCACCATTGGTATTTATTTAATGTTTTAAAACCGTTATATAGATTTTAAAAATGTTATATTATGACAAAGAAGTTTTGGAAAGATTGGCAAAAGAGGTTTGGTGAAACACAGGATGTTTTAATAAATCAGCCATCTAAAATACATCCAGTACCATTACTAGGTAGATGTAGCAGAGACAAGATAGTTGATGCAGAGTGGTTTACTGATTCAGTAGTCCTTAAAATTGAGAGGTATACAATATCATCTAATATAAATGGTTGGCATTATGCTTTAATGGGCGTATTTCCTTGCTTATTACTTCGTACTGATATTAATACAGTTCGTTTCAAAAAGACTAAATAATATGACTGACCAGTTATTTAAGTATTTGGAAAAAATCTTCTTTCAAGATAATCATCCAAAGTATAGAAAATACTTTCCATTGTGGGTTAGCAACTTGACTGAAACACAAATAGAAGGATTCAAGCACGTTATGGAGGTTGACGAGAGTGGTATACTGAAACAGTGTTAACAAAATTTAACTATATATTATTAATAAAAATTATTAATTGTTTATATATTAGTATAGAATAAAATACCAAAGGAGACCTTCGCAAGTAATTGAGGTGGTAAACCGTCCTCAAGATGGTGTATATGCGGCATAATGGTATTTAATATATGGGCTTGAAGTTGGTACGTGAAACGCTGGTCGATGTATTATGCGGTAAGAAGACCAAACACCGTAGGGTTCGATTCCCACCGAGTCCGCGCGTTGGGGGATTGTGGTTGACGCTGGATAAGACATGCTTGTTATCCACACAGAAGAACAGACCAATTCTGAAAATACTTACATAATAATTACGTAATAAAGGTAAGGACGATAGGATGCGGTAACTGGTAATGGTTTCAAACTACTGTTCGTATATGGTGTGCGTGGCAGAGTGGTCGAATGCGCAAGTCTGTGGCTCTTGTAAAAAAAACACCGCTGGTTCGAATCCAGTCGTACACCCAAAATAAAAATGAAGGACACATATAGGGTAATAACTATAAGAAGTTAGTGTAGGCAACGCTTGATTGACAGTTGTACACGATAGTGAAATGTATTTTTTATTTTCTTTTTTTTCAATATAAATATTTATATTAAAAAAAAGAAATATGGGAAATAGCAAAAATGTGGTATCCGCAGCATGTTTTTTATTCGCAAAAAACGAAAATGGGGAAATGTGTGTGTTATGCGGTAAAAGAAGTGGTGATGACTTATTACATTATGGTGGTTTTTTTGATGTTCCATGTGGTGTAAGAGAATATGGTGAGGAACCAATCGACACAGCAGTAAGGGAACTTAAAGAAGAAGCTGGTATTTCAATATCATCTAGTGATTTAACTTTCTATGGTTATCAGCCTTGGGGTGGCAGAAGCAATAAGTATGGTGCTAACTTTTATGCTTTACTAGATGAATGTATTGAGATTGGACAAGGTGATGGTGAACACGATTTTTTCAAGTGGATTCCATTAAAAGAAGTTGGGAATTACCTATGGGCTTTTTATATGAATTATATTATATTTGAAATTTATCAAAATATAATAGTTAAGCAAACATTACAAGAGTACTTGACAAGGCATTGCCAGTTAATATAAAATAATAATAACAATATGAGTTCGAGTTTGTTTTCTGATTTCTATACTTCTTATGAAATATATCCTAAAACAGAATATGTTTACGGAGATAAGAAGTTTGGGGATTTAAAAGTTGGTGATAAATTATATTTAATTGATGTGTTATCTTTAACGACATTAATTGTCACAAAAGAATTGCACAAACACAATGGTAAAACATATCTTTCTTGTATTACAGAAGGTAATAGGAAAGAGAAAAAGAATTTGTGTTTCGGTCCAAATGATTCAGCTAATGTTCTTATGTCGGGCAATCAATCGATTTTGTATTATGGAGATGAAGCTCGTATCGGAACTAATTTGGAAAGTGTAAAGAAAATATACTCTAATTATTTAATGGAAAAAATAGAGAAAACAAACAGTAAACTTGCATTCTTAACCAAAAAGTTAGAATTTGCTAAAACCATTAAATAATAACAAAGGAGAGCGCAACTAGTAAGGAACTAGGTCTGACTGCTAATCAGAACGTACCCAATTAGGGTATAGGATTCGAATTCCTGCCTCTCCGCTATTTATATGGGGCATTAGCTCAGCTGGCTAGAGCGTCTGATTTGCATTCAGAAGGTCATGGGTTCGAATCCCATATGCTCCACTAACAAAAAATACTATAATTATGGAAGATATGATATTAGGTATTACATTATTACTGTGTGTGGTATTTGTTATTTTTCTATTAGTGGTAATTGGGGCTTATTATTTTGTTTTCCCTTATTACTTGGCAAAGAATTTGCCAATAACAAAAAACTTTTTTGCTGATTGTGCAATTTCATATATGTTATGTTTTGCATTTGCAATCGTTGGTAATGCAGTGTATATGTTGCTTAACTTCATTGTAAATCAGAACAGCAAGACAACTACAGTATAATTTAGCTTGGTGAGTGGTCTGGGCGGTTAGGTCGCGGTCTGCAAAACCGTGAAGGTTGGTTCGACTCCAATACTCACCTCCGAACAATCAGTATGATACTATTATATTTTGTCATTTCATTTACTAATGTATTCTTACACATTGTTAGGTCTATATTAGTTATAAAATCAAACAAGCTGATAGCTTCTACGGCAAATTGTATTTGCTACACATTTTCGGCTGTAGTCATCAAATTCATTGCAGAATTTGATTTGTGGATTGCAATATCTGTTCAAGCAATTACTAATTTCATTGGTTGTTATTTGGCAATGCTGTTTTGTGAGAAAATATTAGGAAAAAATATTGATGTAGCTCAGTAGGTTAGAGCATTTGGCTGATACCCAAAAGGTCGGAGGTTCAAGTCCTCCCATCAATACTATGATTGGCCTATAGTGATAATGGTTAGCACGGAAGACTGTTAATCTTCGAGTATCAGTTCGAGTCTGATTGGGCCAGCAAATTTTTTTTATTTGATTTATCAAAATAGTATTAAACTGATATATGACTGAATTAAATTTTTTTATTAGATTTTTGAAGGATAGAAACATCTATAATCTTTTTTTTCAAAGAGTAATAGAGCAAAATAGTATTCGCTTTTTATATAAAAATTTACTAAAATATTCTAATGATACCGAGTCTTTGATTTTTCTTTTGATAAATTGGAGTGATACTTTTGAAGGAAGTGATTATTGGTTTTATTTATATCACGAATATTTGTCATATAAAAAGGAAAATTGGTCTGTTAGTTCAATGGACAGAATGTAGCACTACGGATGCCGAGATGAGGGTTCGACTCCTTCACAGACTACATTAAAATATGTTAAAAAATTTGGTTTTGTCGAAAATTATTTATATAATAGTATCAGAAAAAACAAACATAGAGAGTTAGCTCAGATGGTTTAGAGCATCTGCCTTACAAGCAGAGGGTCGTGAGTTCGAATCTCACACTCTCTACAAAGATAAAAGATGTAAGTTAAATGTTGGCTTGGAGGTAGCCATCATCTAAGGAGTGAGCAGAAAGTGCCTTGTGAGCCTTATGCGACTAGGAGTTAATAGCCTAGAACGTTCTTGACTGTGAAGGGAATATCCACAACATGACATTGTAAACTCAATGGTCTGCCATATAAAGTTAGGTATTAGTCCTCCTTTATTCTTTATATGTTGGCAGTATGGCGAGGTTATGAACTCAACTTGCGGTAGGACATACGCGGTTTCTTTGGTGTAACAACACATAACTTTACTTTTATCTATATATTAACAAATTAAATATTAAATAGTTATGAAATTACAAAACAAAAAGAGGCTTTTAAAAACTGCAATGGCAATGTTTTATAAAACATTTGTACCGTGGATTGTTATTATATATGTACTTGTATTCGCGCATATGGTAATTAATCTTATTTATTGGTCACATCTTGCTTAAGTGTTGGCGTAATTCTTGCGCGTTTGTAGCACTTTTATCTATTCGGTATGTTAGTTCAGTTTTGGTTAGAATGCGGCCCTGTCACGGCTGTGGTCATGGGTTCGAGTCCCATACATACCGCATAAACTACAAAGGTGACATAGTTTAATGGAAGAGTCCTAGGACATTAAATGAAAAACTTACTCGAAGAATGACCCCATATAGGGGGTTGGTAGGCGTTCGATTCGTCTTGTCACCGCCAAATAGAGATGGAAAAGCTGAAGTCAATGTACCTTTCAAAGGAGCCGCGCGGAAACAACCCTTTGATTGTGTGTCAGAACCAGATAGTTTAGTCGCATTGGAAACACGCGATGAAGAGTATTCATCTTTTCTGTTTTGTAGATACGTGTAAGACTCCTTTGTGGAGAACCAATTATCACATTGGGAATTTTTTTACTTTGTTCATATATAGTTCAAAAGAACTGTGGACCGTAGCTCATGATAGTTATTGCGCAAGTCTACGCAGATAGGGGATTACTATCCGTAACCCTTGGGCAGAATAATAAAATACCCAATTTTATAATATGAAGGGCGCGTAGCTTAATTGGTTGAAGCAAAACACTCATAATGTTGAGATTGCAGGTTCAAGTCCTGTCGTGCCCACTATGATACAAGCAATTTCAGAATATTATTTACAAAAAGGATTTGATAAGGTATATATAAATACAAATAAAGAACCTAGAAAAGTTGCAACATTACATCGTCCAGATGGCTCAATAACAAGTATGAGTTATGCAAAGTATCTCTATACAAGCCACTATAAAACAGATGTGGCAGAAGGAGACCAAGTAGACCATATAAATGGAGACAAAATGGACGATAGAATAGAAAACTTACAAGTTCTTTCAAGAAACTATAACAACAAGAAAGACAGAGAACCAGCAAAATATGTAATGTGTATCTGTCCTGTTTGTGGTTGTGAATTTATCTTTCCCAAAAGAAACATTAACTCACATCCAAATCCTTGTTGTAGTAGAAAATGTGGAGGAATAAAATCTTATTTGAATAGTACACCACGAAAACAGTGAAATCGCGTATGGGTTCAAGTCCCTCTCATTGTCATAATAAAAACAGTAATGCATCTTCGAAGATTTCAATAAAAATAACAGCAAACAAGTTGAAACCTTTAGTGATAAAGGTTAGAATGGTAAAAACTGAATTGGTGCTTAGAGCAACACTCTGAAACTAAGTATGTCGACAGTAGAGTGAAAACTTGTTTGATAAAGTTAGCCACCTTTCTAATTCCATATTTATGAAATTTTTTTGAATAAATGGTTTCAATATACTATTTATTATAGAAGCTACATAATTGTTACATTGATTTATTTTTACATTAGCAATGTTGGTTAAAATAAATCATTTTTAATGGCTCGATAGTTCAGTTGGCAAAATACTAGATTTGTAATCTTGAGTCGAGGGTTCGAACCCCTCTTGAGCCTCATATTGATAAAAAAAAAGGAACCTAATGGATGCCTAGCGCGTGATAAATTCACGTACTAGGCATTTTTTTATATGTTCACAGATATTTTATTTAAAAATTTTGTTAAAATAAATTTACTTTTTTTAATTTTTATTTATATACTTGAATAAAGTTTAATTTATAATAAAACTAAAAATATGGTAAGTATTATTATTGGAATCGTTGTTGCACTAATGTTTGGTGTAGTTATGTGGCTACAAGTGATACACATAATACACAACAACAACGAAACGTGGTGGAAGCTGAACGGAAACAAGAATTTTCCAATCAAACACAAAGGCAAAACAGTTTGGATTAGTAGGTCTGTAGCCGTAGTAGGGTTCGTATTCTGTAAAGATGATGAAGGTAATTGGTATGTATTGGCAAACAAGAGAGGTAAAGGCACACCAGATTTTCAAGGTTTGTGGAATTTAGTTTGCGGATATATAGAAAAGGATGAAACTGGTGAAGAAGCAGTTGTTAGGGAAATCTACGAAGAAACTGGCTTGGAGCTTGACAAGAGCAAATTTGAACTATGTAGAGTTAGCACAAATCCAAAAAACAATAGGCAGAACATCAGCTTGGGATATATGACAATACTTGATGGAACTATTGCTGACCATTCAAATTTCAACAAGAATCATATGGAAAAGGATGAGGTTGAAGAAATCAAATGGATTAAGATAAGCACTTTGTTCTTATATGAATGGGCATTTGGGCATGACGAGATAATTCAGAATATTTACACAACCAAAATGGACAAAGATGATTGAAACAGACAAAATTTACAACATTGATTGCATCGATGGTATGAAGATGATGGACGAAGATTCAGTTGATTTAATAGTAACGTCACCGCCATATAACATTGGTATAGACTATGATGAATACGATGACAACAAATCTTGGGATGAATATTATGAATGGTGTAATGCTTGGCTTAAAGAATGCTACAGAGTATTGAAAAAGGATGGAGGTAGAATTTGCATTGACCATTATTTAAGCCTTGGTAATGCAAAGTTCAGAACAAGTCCAATTTCAGTTCTTTATAACATAATGGAAAAGATTGGTTTCAAGCATCACTCTATTGCAGTTTGGACTGATATAACGTTAGCCAAGAGAACAGCTTGGGGAAGCTATATGAAGGCATCTGCACCATATATTAATGCACCATTTGAAGGTATACTTATCGACTACAAGGAAAATTGGAAAAAACCGTTGAATGGAACATCAACGATAAACAAGGATGATTTTGTTAAGCTTACACGCGGTATTTGGGACATTAAGACTGAAACGAAAGGATTGACAAAAGCAAACTTTTCTCTTGATTTACCTACAAAGGCTATTAATCTGTTGACATATGAAGGTGATTTGGTACTTGACCCATTTATGGGGAGTGGAACTACAGCTTTAGCTGCCAAGAGGTTAAATAGAAAATTCATTGGTTTTGAAATATCAAAGGAATATTGCAAGATAGCCAATGACAGAATAAATGAAATATTTTAATTGAAAAGCACCAGTTATATATTATTTTATAACTGATGCTTTTTTTTTAACATTTTTTAGTTTTTTTTCTGATTATTTTTTTATATCATAACAAAAAAGACGGATTTTTATGAAATTTAGTATTATTGCATGTGTTAACAAGAAGCTTGCCATTGGCAAGGATGGAGGATTGATGTTTCATATTGGAAACGACCTCAAGAATTTTAGGAGGATGACTCTTAATAATGTGGTTATTATGGGTAGGAAGACGTTTGAATCTCTTCCTAATGCTCAACCGTTGAAGGATAGGATTAATATCATCATTACAAGTGACAAAGAATATTCTGTTGACAGTTCGTTTGAGAATGTTTACATTGTTCATTCTCCAGAAGATGCTGTTGAACTTGTTGAATGTATGTTTGATGACAAGGAGGCTTTTGTGATTGGTGGTGCATCTATTTATCAATGGTTTTTGGATAACAATGTTGTTTCATCTATGTATATTACTGAAGTCAATAACGAGGATGAAGGTGACACTTATTTTCCGAATGTGCTTGACAATTTTTATCTGTTCTATCAATCCTATACACAAAGGCAGAGAACTGATGAGACAACATATAAGTTTTCGATATATGTTCGTAGATAATATTTAACATTTTTTAATTAATATTATTTATGAAATAGAAAATATTTTTATATTCTTACGAAAAGACAAGTATGAATATTGCAGAATTCAAAAAAACAAATGATTATCGAGATATTTGTTATTTCATAAAGCACGTTCCTTACGTTAATACTCGCATAGGAATCTTAAGGGAACTTGGGTACGCAGTGATTCCTAAAAAGATTATAAACAGTAAGAAGGAATTAAAAACTAAAGTTACAAGTTATAAATCAATTATTTATGTTCAAGTCACGAATCGAATAGAACGTAAGGATTATGCTTGGTTCATTAAAATACAGTTTGAGAACAAATAATATTAAGTAATTAAAGAAATGGATATTAAAAAGGAGGAACAGACAAGTTCTAATGTGCAGCCACAAACTACTGAACAGCCAAATGCTGCTGAAACAACAAGTGTTAATGAGACTTCTACTGACAAGAAAGAGGATTCTACAGACAAGAAAGAGGATTCTACAGAAAATACTGAAAATTCTAATGGTAAGCCTACATTAGCGCTTAAAAGGTTGGATGAAACGTTCGTTTATGATGTGATGCAAGTTCCTACAGCGACTCATCATGAGTATCGTATGGTTATGTTTATTATCATATGGGCTAAGAGGAACAACATCAATTATGAAATGGATGATTATGGTAATCTGTATCTAACTAAAGGTGTGTTGGATGAAGGAGAGTCATATCCTTGTGTTACTTCGCATTTGGATACTGTTCAAGATAATCAAATTATTTATGCCAAGGCTGGTGCAAATCTTGAGGTTAAGACCTCAATCGAGGATGGTAAGCACAAGATTTATGTAGATGATTTTGGTATTGGTGGCGATGACAAGGCTGGTATTCTTTTGTCGTTGAGTATGTTCAAGTTCTTCGACAAGCTTAAGGCTTGTTTTTTCCTTGAAGAAGAAATCGGTAATGTAGGTTCGTCACACTTGAATAAGGATTGGTTTAACAATGTTGGTTATGTTATTGGTTATGACTCACCAGATTTAAATCGTGCTGCATACAAGTGTGCTGGTGTAAAGCTGATGAATAAGGCTTTCTTCACTGAAAACGGACTTGACGAGATTTGCAAAAAGCACGGTCTTGATGACTTTAGGGCAGAACCATATACTGATGTTGTACAAATCCGAAAGCAGACCAACGTTATGTGTATGAACTTTGGTACAGGTTATTATCGATGCCATATGCCAAATGAATACTGTATCATTGAGGATATGGATGCGGCTCTTGATATGGGTGTCGAAATCATTGAAAAGCTTGGCAGAGTAAGATATACATTACCTTGTGATACTAAGGAAAATTATGTGAAGGATGCAGACAGCATGTACTTCGAAGGTTTGAAACCAAGACCGACTTATACTTACACTTCACCATACTACAACAATAACTATAATCACTCATATAGTGGTAGTTCTTCTTATAACACTACTAAACCAACTGTAGTAAAGAATGAAGTCAACAGTGAAATGGTTAAATACGTTGTGGACGTTTATGACCAGAGAATTAGTGACATTGAAGATGATGTAAAGGCTAAGTGTGAAGAGCTTGGTATTAATTTCAATGAGACTTTTGCAACTATTTTTTCAACTCAAATTTCTTTTTAAATAGAAAATCTATATGATTGGGAAATTTTGTATGGGGTTTCAGCATTTATTCAAAAGTGCTGAAACCAAATCATCAAATATAGGATTACTAATACACCATAATGAGTTAAGAATGTTATATTACAAGATACTCACCAATGGTAATTTAGTTCTCATAAACAATAGAGCTTCACGAAACAGAGATTGCGTTAATGATGAAGTGATGTCATTTATGGAAGCTACAGACCGAAATGGAAGCGTAGTTATTCTTCGTAAAAACAGTTCTACAGATAAGCAATGGTTCAATCAAGTTTATATGGGTGGTGGCCACGTTTTTCTAATGTTCCCAACAGATTTTCAAGAAAGTTTTGAATCATTTATTAATGCAAACAAGAAACAATATTCAAACCTTCAATCTAAATACGGTAGCGTAAGAAAAAATGAGTATTTTTTCTATTCAATATGCAATAATAGTATGAATTTCTTTTCTTGGTTATTGAAGAACTATTACGAATATGAAGTTAATCCTCAAATGTTGTATTTCATTATGAGGTGGAATGAAAAGTATCCGAAACTGTCTTCAAAATTATCCAAGGGTACTATTACTGCGTATAAAAACAACAGTAATATTTTTAAGCTTGTCACTGAAATAATTAATGTCACTCAAGATAAGAGAATCAATGACTCAATTTCGCAGTTCAATACTGCGCAAAAGCATATGCTACAGTCATTACCAAAAGATTGTGACGAGCGAAAGATTTTATCACAATTCTTTAGGCTTTCTGATATACAAAAGAAAAATTTCATTCAAAAGGTTTCTAGTATTGAATCTTTGGAAGAACTTATTCACCAGCTTCGTTTGGTTTGTGAAACTCATTTCTTATGGAACAAGGAAAGCTTCTTTGAATATCTGAACAATACGAAGCATCTTGATTACAGCATCATTTATGACAATAACAACTGTGTTGTTGTAAGAGTCAACGATTATGAAACAGTAAGACGTTTGGCAAAGACAACAAATTGGTGCATTAGCAAGGAGAAGTCATACTGGAATCAATATATGTCTAATGGTTATTCTATCCAATACGTATTGTTTGATTTCAACGAGAAAATTGATAGCGAATTTTCTATTATTGGCATTACTGTGCAAAATAACCGAATCGAGCATTCGCATTCTTTTGTAAACAAGAATCTTGTTCATAGGAGAGAATATAACTATTTTCCACTTCCAACATTCAGCAATGACAGAGGCGATGAAAATGTTTACAGTCTTTTAAAGTCAAAACAAATTCCATTATCTATTTTTGAAATAGATTGCAGAAATCAATTTCAATTTCAATGGAATAAACAAAGTTGTTTGGCATACATTGGCAAGATTAAGAATGGTAACTATTCGATTGTTAAGGAAACTGATACCACACTTGTAGTGAAATGCGATTTTAAATGTCTTGTCGAAATAGCCAATCAAAAGCAATTGGAGAATATTGCAATAACGGAACATTTGAGTGAAAGCATAAAAGATTTGTATTATCTTGTGTTATTCAATTTTGATAATGAAATACAGCAAGAACAATCATTCTTCATACTTCAAATAATACCTAACAAGCCCAATGTGTGCCGTATTGGAAATATTTACGGAATCACATATGGTTGTTCTATCTTATATTCAATTATTCACCAGTTTGATTTACCAACAACCATATTTACGCAAGAAGAAAACAAGCTTTTATTGCTGAGTCAAATAATGATGAATGGGGATATTAAATATGCGTCTGAATTGATTGATAGTATTGATAATTTCGATTACAATACCTTGGAAAGAAAGGATGATTATTTGGCTTATATGACTGATGCATTTTTAAACTCGTGGTATGGACGATATTCATTCGCATTGTTCGATTTGGTTTACGAAAAAGGTATTACCTTGTCAACTTTATTACCAAAAGATAGAATAATCTATTTGTTGACAGAACTTGTCTCAACTTCAAGGCAGAATTACCGAGACACCAATATATCTAACGAGGACTACGAAGCATTTGCTAATGGTACACTTTTGGATATGCGTAAATGTATGTATATAGCTACTATTCAACTTCTTAATAAAATAAAGGAGCATGAAGACAATAAATTATTTATTGATATAGCCAAATACATACTAAACGATAGGATTTGGTGTTATGGCTTATACGAATTGATTTTTGAAACGGCATTGGACACATTTAATTCCATCAACACAAAAGCAAATTCGAGGATGGTATTAAATATTATCAAAATGGCTGCTAACAACTCAAAGCCAGATATTATCAAAAAGGTTTTGGAAAGGCATCCTAGCAATCTAATTTTGGCTAATATTCCAATGCAATATCAAATAGATGATGTTAACAAAAATTAACTATTATAGTTTTTGAATGTGCTAAATCATTTATATATTCACGTTGTATGAAATTCATAATGATTTTGATAGCTGTGATTTTAACGGCAATCTTTCTGAACTACAAAATAAGCAAATCCGTTAGAGTCATAGCTTTTCAAGAAGAAGAAACCCCAACCGAAAGAATTGTTTCCTTTGTGCTTCTGATAATCATATGCATATTTTGGGTTTCATATTTTTATTTTTTTTGAATGAGATAGAGTAAGATATACAACAATTTAAATTAACATTTTAACAAATGGAGTATTCTAAGAATCAATTAAAGCCAATCATCAAGAATTTTGGCATTGATGTAGACAATGACACGAATTTCAAGGAAATCATTGGTTTATTTCCAGGGCAAACACCTTATCATATTTGGGCGCTGAATCTGTTCTACAACAAGATTGCCTCAATTGAAATCATTCGTGCAATCAGAATGTTTTCAATCAAGTACAAGACGATGATTAACAAGTTCGAATTGCAGAACATCGTCCGTTACAAGACCAAGGAACAAATCAAACAACTGCTTCTTGAAATGACTGGTGCAAAGGCTATCAATGATGTCAAGACCTGTATTGAGCGATTCAACACAGCTCAAAGAGGTTTGCTTAAGGACTATATGTTCGGTAAAGGCAACACAGACATCACACCACTCGAAGCATCAAAGGATGAGTTCTTGAAAAAGGCTTCATTGTTCCGAAAGTTTGATAATCTCCACATTGTCAATCGTAACAATGTTATTTCCTTGTTGTCTGCTTGTTATGACATTAACAGTATTATCAAAGGTATGAAGGAAGCGCTTGAAACTTCGTATTCGTGGAATAGAGAGGATTTGCTTGACTTCATCAAGCGAGATAAGCGCTGCAAGGATGTAAAGGTTGTATTCGACAATGATGGAATTGTTGTACTTGAGATTCCGACATTTGAGGCAAGCCGAGCACTTTGCTATACTCGTACACAGTGGTGTTTGACACGAGAGGAATCACACTTCAATAACTACGCAAACAGCTCAAGAAGGTCAAAACAGTACTTCTATTTTGACTTCAACAAAGATGAGCGCAGTGAGGTAGCACACGTAGGTTTTACCATTGAAGGCGCAAAGATTACATATGCTCACTCAACAAGTAACGCTAATCTCGTTATAAATGGCGTTGAAGCTTCAATCAACGGTAAATCAGGTATTATGAAGATTGAGGATATTCTTGAGGCGGCACATGTTGGTAAGGAGTACTTCTATCATCTTAACGGTCTGACAAACTATCATTGGAATTTTGATTCTGCAAGGAAGTTTGCGAAAGAACAGAGTGGAATGAAAGTTGTATATGAAAACAAGGACAATGGTATTATAATTGTTCAAGTTTCAAGCCCAAATGCATTCAACCTCTTGTGTTCGAACACTCTTATCAATTACAACAATCTCTTCAACGATTCTGTAGAAGTATATTGTGTTCTCGACACCACAAAGGACATTAACAATGCCAATTGTATGGTTACAGTGGTTCTTACTAAAGATATGTTCGGTAGTTGCACTATTCTAAAAATCCTTAATGCATACGAACAGAATATGGAACAAAAAGCATTCTTCGACACATTCAATCTGACGATGGAAGATATTTGTGATATAAAAGCCTTGAAGAAAGAGATTTTGTTGCACAAATACATCTATGAGAAGAACGAAACTGAAGCTGTCAATCTGTTGAATGACAATGACTTTGATGTGAACTACAAGTTCAATGAAATGTCTCCAATTTTTGTTGCAAGCAACAACAAAATGTATAAGACAATCTTCGCTTTGTTGAATCATCCAAGGTTTGACTTTAACACAAAGGATGCTATTGATGAACCACTTCTTCAGCGTTTCATTTATGATTACAGACGCTTCACAATGGTTGGTGGTGAGCAGACTGATTTTGCCAACATCATTAAGAGCCTTATCAATAATCCTAATTATGATTGCAATACGGTTAACTGCAACTTGGACTCTCCACTTATGGTTGCTGCCGAAAACAACATCACTAATTGGGTTGTAAAGCTTCTGCTTGCCAAGGACGGTATCAATGTGAACCTTGTCAATGATGTGAACAGAACAGCATTGGGAAATGCAATGTTCTTCAAGAACGAAGAGGCTGTTAAAATGCTTTCTGAAGCTCATATCAATATGACAGAAGAAGATACGAGTCTAGCAGCTAATTATGCAACCATCGTTCACTAAACTATCCAAAAAAAAACTTGGCTTTAAATTTAAGCCAAGTTTTTTTTTTATTATATTTTTATATATAATAAATAAAAACATTTTATATGAATATTATTGATTTACAAAGTCATTCAAAAGTATATCTAATAGGTGATATACATGGCGGTTTCAGAAAGCTACAAAACACTTTATCTGCTGATAAGAATCGATTTCAAGATTCTGTAATTTTTATAGCTGGTGATATTGGTTTTGGATTTTCTAGAAACGATGTTTATGAACAAGTATTGGGTGATATTAATCACTGTATGAGTGAGATAAATGCTTACGTGCTGTTAATCAGAGGTAATCACGATGACCCTTCATATTTTGAGGAAGACAAGTTTGGTTTTACAAATGTCAAAATCCTATCTGACTATACTGTTGTTAAAACTGGTATTCTTACTACCATATGCATCGGTGGTGGTATTTCAATAGATAGAATGATGAGGCATCAAGGTAGCACTTGGTGGTTAGACGAAACAGTAGAATATGATGAAAAAGAAATTGACGAGATAACTGCAAACGGAATCGTCATTGATTCAGTCTTGACACATACATATCCAAGAGTCAGTGAGGTTAAGGGCAATGACAAAGTACTTGCTGATTGGATGATGTATGACAAATATCTTGAAGAAGACTTGAAGCAAGAAGGTGAGGAAATGGTTAACATACAGAAGAAGCTAGAGTCATTGAACCATATAAAGATTTGGATGTTTGGTCATCTTCATGTTTCCCAACTCTTTGTAAACGACAACACTGTCTATGTGCAAGCAGATTGTTCTTTTACTGTATATGATATTAACGATGCGTTGAAACTGAAGGATAAGCAGTTGCTAATCAATTGGGATGAAAATAATGAGAATAAATAATAAATATTATGTCAAATACTCCAAGTAAGTTTTATTCTGTGATGGTCGTTGGTGATAATCCAGAAGAATTAATGGAAAAATACAAAATAGGCTCTAAAGTAGAAAAGTATATCAAGTTCAAATATCTTGATGCTGAAAAGCTTCAGAAGAACAGCTTGAAGATGTTGGGTCAAGTCATTGAGAAGTACAATGCACTTAATTTGTCAAAATACCAAGTGGATGGGCTTGTAGAAAGAATGAATGCCATTAAGAATATGACACCATTCGAGTATTATCAGACTATCACATATGGTTGTACATATGATGATGAAGGCAATGCGTGGTCTGATGAAAACCCAAACGGAAAATGGGTGAACTATCAGAAAGGCAATCATTTTTCAGTTCCTTTCATCAACAATATGGGTGAAGAAGTAACGTCTGAAATCAATTCCAAAATCAATTGGAAGCTTCTTCATCTTCACGATGCTGAATTATATGAGCGTGTATGGGAACTTGCAAAGGAAGGAAGAGAACCAGTAAATGAAGATGAGCAAATAATTCGTGACAATATGATGAACAAGCAAGTATATTTGTCAAAGTTCAAGAACAAGGAAGCTTATGTGGCTCACAATTCAGCATATTGGAACTATGCTTATCTTGACAAGAATGGATGGATTGATATTGATGATGAGGGTGTTAAGGATATTGATTGGATTCAAAACTTTTATAACAGATTCGTAAAACCGTTAAAACCACAAGATAGAGTTACAATATTTGAATTTACAAGAAATAGTGATGATTAAAATTAACTTTTATTAACTGTTTGTTTTTATTTTTAAGTTATTTTTTGGATATAATAGCATTAACAGTGTTATTAAACAAAATTTTCAAATATTAATATGATTAAGGAAATATTCGATTTTGTTACATTTGATGTAAAATGGGATAATGTAAATAAAATCAAGGAATTCAAGAAACTTATTGGAACACAACAGAGTTCTGTATGGCATAAGGAAGGTGATGTGTGGACGCATACACAAATGGTTGTTCAAAAGATGCAAGAAGAACTTAAGAACAAGGAATGTAGCGATACATTCAAGGCAATTATGATTCTTTCAGCACTGTTCCACGATATTGGCAAGGGTGAAACAACTTATTTTGATTCACAAGACAATGAATGGCATTCTGCATCACATGACGAGGTTGGATATAATATGACTCGAAAACTGTTGAAGGATGATGATTGTAAATTCAGAGAGTGTATTGCCTATTTCGTCAAAAACCATATGAAGCCTTTATATATTCCTAATAGCTATAAAGGAATTAGGGATGTCATTACAGTATCTTGTGATACATTTTACCCAGATATTTGTAATATAGAAAATCTTATTCTGCTAAAAAAGTGCGATTGCCTTGGTTCAATTGTGGACGAAAGTAAAGATAATGATTGGCAGAACAAGTTGAATATTGTTGCACAACTTGCAGAGGATTTGTCTTGTAAGGAAAAACCATATAACAGTTTCGATAATTATGTTGCAAAGTACGAATATTTCAATATGAATATTGATACTTATCCGACTACACCAAAGCAAGGGGTAAAATTTTATGTACATATTCTATTTGGAGTAACCGATGCTTATGCGTTATATGACACGTTGGATAACTATGAGATTGTAAGCAAGGAAAATGTACAAGAAAGACTATCTGATATATACGAATATTTAGATAACGCAAAGAATGTTGCTTTTGACTCTGATGGTATTGATATAGATACAATTGAAGCCATTATTGAATACATTTATTATAATGGGGGTGGCATTGTGTTCGTATATGGTACAAATTACAGTGAGAATTTATTGACACCAACCAAATGTATGTCTTATTTAAAAACAAAATAAATGACACCACAAAAATTACAAGGTATTGCGAACTATCTTCGTGACAAAATCAAAAACACCAAATTTGAAAACCACGTTTTTTTAGTTGGTGGATGCGTTAGAGACTATCTTTTAGGTGATACCGTTAACGATATTGATATTGCTGTTGACCTACCAAATGGAGGTGTTGAATTTGCCAATTGGATTACCAAGGAAGAGTTGTGCTACAAGCAAGATTATAATCCTTGCACAGTAGGTAGGATGGATACGTGTAGATTCTATTTGTCAACAAAGGAAGACCTCAAATCTGTTGTCTTTGATTGCTGCCAAACTAGGAAAAATCCATCATACTCATTACCAGAAGGAAGCAAGGTATCTGAAAATCTTGGAACTATTCTGCAAGATGGGGACCTTAGGGATTTGACTGTCAATGCAATGTTTCTTGATGTTTCATCAATGTCTATTACAGATGTATGTCACGGTATCGATGATATGCAAGATAAAATCTTGAGGACACCAAACCTACCTAGCGTCACATTCAAGGATGACCCATTGCGTATGATGAGAGTAATCCGTTTTGCTACAAAGTATGGGTGGGGTATTGAGAAGAATACTTGGTTAGGTATTGTTGAGCATCACAATCTGATTACTTCTGTAAGTGTTGAAAGATTCAAGGATGAGCTTAACCAAATACTATTGAGTCCTTGCCCTAGCGTCGGTCTAAAGAAGCTTATGGCTTCTGGTATGCTGTACGATATGATTCCACAATTGTACAATCTCAATCACGTTGGTGAATCTCTTAATGTAAAGATTCCTTTTAATATATGGGAAAAGACATTGGAAGAAGTTGACGAAACTGAACCAAGATTGATTAACAGATTGGCTGCACTGTTTCGTTGTGTAGGAAAGGCTACCGCAGTAAAGTACATTGAAGGTAATATCAAGTTTTATGGTTATGAGGCAATTAGTGTAAATGTAACTAGCGCTATACTTAGAACTCTTAAATATCCTAATCATATTATCGATGCCGTTGCACTTTGCATTAGGTATCATTCATATTTCAGCAACTATCTTATTCACAGTCTACAGCCATCAAAGAAGACTGTTAGGAAATTCTTAACTGAAGTCGGTGATTGGAAGCCAAATGTACTTGATTTGACTAGGGCAGTAGCTATTGTTGAGAACATTATTGCATTTAATAACTTCACAGATTTGAAGTGTATAATCAGTGACACGGAGGCAGAACTTGACTATACTAATTTCAAGATACCAATTACTGGTGATGAAATTATGAAAAGCTTGAATTTAAGCCCTTCACCTTTAATAGGAAAGATTATTGAGCATTTGAAAGACAAATATCTTGATAACCCTTCACTTACAAAGGAAGAACTATTGCAGATGGCTGAAGATTACAAGTTGTCTATAGTCTCATTAGAATAAAAAAAAAGAACCACTATTTACGAATAGTGGTTCTTTTTTTTATATTTATATTAGAAATATAGTTTATTTTATTATGAGAAAGAGCAAACAAGATATAGTACAAGAAATCTATGATATTGACAGCTATTCAACACCAGATAGTGTTTCGTTATATGATACTGATGATGAATATTACAGTTTTAATGAAGGCTATGACTATTATATGGCATATCCATTCTATTATAATATAACAGAAGACAAATTAATTGTGGGTTATGCTGCATCAACTCATTTGGATATGATGTCATTAGATGATTTTGATGATAAAGATAATTTTGCTAAAGGACGAATATGGGTAACTGAAGATGAAGAGTTTTCTTGTGTCTTTGCCTTATGGAACCACGAAAGGTTTGCGCAGTATATTGGACAGTTGTTGTGTGATTATTTCTCAATTGACCCAACTACAGCAATATATGTGGAAGGCGATAAATTGTTCTATCTGATAGATATGGAAGAAGTTGAAATAGAAGAGCAAGACGAGGAAACCAAAGAAGAATTGGAAAAAATAAGCAGTGAAAATCAAGAAGAAAAAAAGAAAGAAATTCAACAAATACATCTTGCAAACCAAGAAGCTAAAAGGGAGGCACTTGCAGATTTCAGAAACGATAGGGATAAAAATATTGCTGATAAAATAAAGAATGGAGGTTTCGAAAGTGAAGCTGAATACAGATTCTATAACGGTTTGAATGAGGAAATAAAGAATTTCAGACCAGATGAGTTTTCATTCGAAGGTGAAAAATATACTTATTATTGGGTTCCAAAATGGTGTAAATCATATGTTTTTATTAGAAAGAGTTTGAATGATGAATTATTGGTTGATGATTGTGGTACACATTTTGACCTAGCCGAATACAATGTTGATGATGATGAGCTTGGTTATCTTGGTGATGATGATGAAAGAGATTTTGGCGATGCTGTTAGTGATTGGTTGTCAGACCAAATATGCGGACGAGTTTATGTTACACCAGTGAAAAAATATTCTTGTATTATAGTTGTATGGAATTATCCAGAAATTGTAAAGGATTATTATGTTGAGTTATGCAATAAAGTTGGTGCAGACCCTAAAAGGGCAATATTATTGACAAAACACGATGTTATATGGCTTAATAACAATAAAGACTATACTGTTACTGATGACTACGAATTGGATACATTCAGACAAATACACTTGGCTAACCAAAAGGAAAAGAAAAAGTTCTTCTCTCAATTCAAAATGAATCGAGATATGAACAGAGCCGAGAAATATAGGAAGGAAGGTTGGGGTAATGCATCCCAAGCAGAAATTAATTTCTGGAGAAATAAAGGTCTTGATGAGTCCAAATTGCTCAAAGAGGAAGACTATATGAGTAATATTAACCAATTGAGGACAAAATTTGCATCAATTAATATTATGCTTTCAAAAAGATATAATATATGCAAGAAATTATCAACTAACTTGGATGAAATATTAAATTATATCATTAGACAACCAAAATTCTCTGAAAGAGCTTTATGTGCTGTTTCTCAATACCATAAGATACGTAATCATAAACCTATTATAGCCACTTGTGCAAACAATATTCAAGTTAATGATATTCTTAATATAGTAGGAACTAATAGGCAATTTCTAAAGGATTATTTCAATGAGGTATTAGTACCTTTAAATCAAGAGCTTTTTAATTATACAGATAATAAAATAAAAAAGCTTAAAAAAATAATCCCTTCAGATTTAAAGAATACTGATAATGTAAACAAAGTGCTGTCTGATATAATTTATTACACTCGTATTTTCAATGAAGATATTGAAAGGAAATACAACAATGAATTTGCAAATACGTATGACAAATTAGATGCATATTTCGAAAGCGATACTAACATTAATGATGGTGTTATTGCTTTTTGTGAAAAAGCGTTAGTAAATGAATGTACAAAATTTTATTATATTTGCGGATATTATTGTATGCTGCAATTAATCAATTATATACTTGCTAAAAGTACTGTACAGTTAAATGCAAAATCAATACAAGAATTAACAAGATTTGCTAACTATGCACAAAACATGGCTCAAACAAAAGAATTAATTGTATAATAAGGTTTTTATGTTTATTTTTAATATTTATAATAAAATATACATATATTATAATCTAACAAAAACTTTTTAGTTTATTATGGGAAAAATACATTTATTACATGTGAAGAGCTGCAAGCCAACTGTAGCTGGTGGAAACGAACCAAAGCTTCCAACCATTGACCATATTGAATATGGTGAACTTGCCATAAATTACGGCAAAGGATTTGAAACATTATCAATCAGAAACAACGAAGACGAAATCTTTCCTTTTAATATGAGGAAGGCAACAATCGTACAAGACACATATTTGAGTGGTGTTTCAGTCAACGATATTGATGCTGAAGTTACAGACCACGTTGCAGAATTGTCAATCAGTGGTAGTGACATCAATGTTGGTGATTATGAGTCTGTTGAATATAATCCATTATTCAGTGGGGCAGTCAATGTTAGCGGTAGCCAAACGGTTGCAGATGCATTCAATGCCGTTGAGACAACTGTTTCAGAATTAACTGATAAGGTTATAGAAGATGAACAAGTAACATCAAAAGCAATCAAGAAATTGGCAGAAGCTGCTGGTACTATTGATGAAAATAACGAGATAGCCTATAATGCGCACGATGATGCAAATTACATCAGTGCTGCGACAAATATTGACGAAGCTACTGTAATTCTTGATGGAGCAATACACGATTTGGCTGAAGAGTTAGAGGACAAGATTGACAATGTTAATGTCAATGGAGTTCTTGGAACAGTAGAAAATGGAATTTCCAATGTAACAATCAGTGGCAGTGACATCAATGTTGGTGATTATAAGTCTGTTGAATATAATCCATCATTCAGTGGAGCAGTCAATGTCTCTAGCGGTCAAACGGTTGCAGATGCATTCAATGCCGTTGAGACCACTATTTCTGGTTTAACAGATAGGGTTATAGAAGATGAACAAGTAACATCAAAAGCAATCAAGAAATTGGCAGAAGCTGCTGGTACTATTGATGGAAATGACGAAATAGTCTACAATGTGCACGATGATGCAAATTACATCAGCGCTGCAACAAACATTGATGATGCTACTTTAATTCTTGATGGTGCTATATACGATTTAAGTTGTAAATCTTTGGAAAATATTGTTGTAAATGGTATTAATGGAACAGTATCAAACAATATAGCAAGTGTTGACTTGGATGGCCATTATGTGCAAATTGGACAATATGAGACTGTAGCTTATCCACAAGAATTCATTTCTGCTGAAACAGTAAGTAGTGCTGACACAGTATCTGATGCAGTAAATAAGGTAGAAAATACACTTGCTACACTTACTACAGAGGTTATTAAGAACGAATTAGTTGTTTCAAATGCCATTATTGATTTGACTGAATCGGCTGGTTTAGTTAATGAAGATAACAATATAGTGTATGAGGCAAATCCAAATGCTAACTATATCAATACCGCACAGAATCTTGTTGATGCAGATAATATTCTTGATGCTGCGATAAATGCCTTAGCTGACGCAACTCGCAATGATATAAATAATGTTGTTGTTAATGGAGTTACTGGTACTGTTACAAATAAAGTGGCAAATGTTACTCTTGGAAGCTCAGATGTAAATATTAACAATTATACAGCAGTTACATATCCATCAATTATGTCGGGTGCTCCAACAGTAAATAACGGAGACAGTATTTCGCAAGCATTTAATGATGTAGAAAATGCAATTTCTGGTTTAGCCTACTATGTTGAGAATCATGTTGATGAATATGAACCAAATACTGATGACACATATATTTCAGCAGCAACAAGTTTACAAAATGCTGATGATATATTAGATGCTGCATTAGCTGACCTTAGCGGTAAGTCATTGACAACTGTCAATGTTAATGGTATTAGTGGTACAGTAGTTAACAACATTCAAACAATTGAAGTAGATGGCTTTGACATCAATGTAGGTGCTGAATATAGTGCAGCAACATATCCATCCGCATTCACTAGTGCAACACCAGTTAATACATCTGACAGTGTTTCTGAAGCATTGGAAAACATTGAAACTTCTGTCGCTCATCTTACTAATGAAGTTATTGAAAATGAAAGAGTAACAGAAAAAGGCTTTGAGAAAGTAGCAAGAGCAGCTGGTATTACAAAAGAAGATGGTTCAATTGCATATGTAATTAATACATCAGCTCATTATATTAATATAGCTGGTAGCCTTAAGGATGCTGATGATATTCTTGATACTCAATTGTATGGACTTGTTGAACGAATAGTTTCACTTGAATCGCAAATCGAAAACTTGGCAAATGCAATAAATGCATTGGATGCAAGGGTTACTGCATTGGAAAACCAATAATATAAAGTACTAATAGTTACAAACATTCATCTTTATGAAAAGAAGATTAAACGAAAGCGAAATTGATAGAATCATTTCCGAATCGATTGAATCATATATGCTTGATGAAGGTGTTTGGGATAGTATCAAAGGGTTCGGTCAAAACATTGCCGATTTGTTTAATGATGGTTCTTCAGAGGGCGGCAAAACAACACGCAAAGGCACTTGGGCTTTCAAATATTACGTTACTACAGCATTTGTATATGGAAAGTTATTTATGAACGCTGTTAACCAATATTGTGAAAGCCAACAACTTGAGAACAATAGTGCTAATTTTGACCCAGATAATTTGGAGAAATTATGTAATAATATGATTACAATGTATAACAATTTCTCCAAAGACAATGTAAAAGGAGACCCACAAGAATGTGTTGATACAATGTCAAAATTACTCTCAAATTGCAAAAAATGGCGTAATTATATTATGAAGCTACCTCAAAAGTCTCAAGAACAACAAGCCCAAGACCAAACACCACAACCACAGCAAAAACAACAAAAATCATATTTTGCCCCATCTATGCCACAAAGCACAATAGGCCAATCAAGTGATGGGTCATCTGAAATGTATTTTGAATCATTACAAATGAATAGGAAGAATCGCAATAAGTTATTTGAATCATTGCAAATGAGTGGAAAGAATTTCAAGAAGCTACAAGAATTATATGCTAATTTCTATAATAATATGAGTAAGGCTTTGCAGATGTTCAGAAACAAGTTTGGTGTTGAAGAAAAATATGATTATTGGTCTGATAGCGATTCGGAAGGCAACAGTGAAGAACAAAAACAACAGAACGAAAAAAATAAAGAATGGTGGAATACATTGGATGATAATCAGAAATCAAATGCTAATAAATTTTTAGCAAGCTGTAATCAAAACCAAAGAAATTTGTTTATGTCCACTATGTCTAAAATGTTTCCAAAAGGTGGTGACAATAATTATTAACAATTTTTAACGAGATTTAGTTTTAAGTCTCGTTATTTTTTTATATATTTACTCTGTAATATACATTTATATGATTAAATATGAAATATGTGAAGTAACTGAAAATAAATGGTTTAAGTCATTCACAAACAATGAATTAGATGATACAGAATTCATTGATAGACTCAAAAAAAGCAAGTATTTGAACGTTATTGCTCAATGCAAAGATTCAGACAGTGTGGGAGTATATGGTTCAGCAAATGGATATGGCCTATATAACTTCTTATCTGATAAGAATCAATTTATTAGATTGTGTAATGGTGTCAAGTTAAAGGTAATAAATGATGTCAGATTCATATTATTGAATGATGAACAGCCGTTAACAGATTTCACTTGCATTCTAAATCGATTTCTTGAAGAACAAGGGATAAAAGATATAAATGTTAAAATATTATATTTTGAAGAATGTTTAAAAAATAAATTAGGATATAATGAGTAAAAACTGTTATTATTGTACGAAAAGCACAATTATCAAAGACGCTAATAGTAATATGTTGGTATTACGTTGCGATATGCTAAATACACCAGTCATTAAGTTCGATTCGATAGTTCAAACAGATATTGATTCAATAAAGACTTTGGCTAATTGCCCACTTAATGACAGAGTGCAAAACAATCCTATTTTGGGTACAACTAAAAAACCTTCATTCTTGGATAAGATTCAGCCACAAGTTAGTTTGGATGATATTGTTGTTGGAACAACTTATCACGTCCCACCATATTTTAATGAGAAACGTAAGGATATAAAGATTATATGTAAATTTCCAATGGGGTTTAACTACACAGTTGTAGGTCAAAAAGACATTGAATTTGCATATGATACAGATACATTGGCAAAGTTAATGGTACGAGCTAAAAACTAAACAAATGGAATATAATGAATCAATAGATTGGATAACATTGGTGGTTCTTCTCGTAATTGTCATATTTATGATTTGTCTTTTTATGTCTATTATAAGCTTATCTCTTAAGCAGCCAATAGAATATAATGAAAAATTTGTTTTTGACGATTATTACAAGTCACCTTACCAAAGCTATTATTATAAACCTAAAGTAAAATTTGTTCTTCATCCAGCAACAAATATTATCATTAATGATGCCAAGACAACAAAATCAGTAAACAAGAAGAAGAGCAAATATGAAAACAAGGTTGTTGAGATAGATTTACAGAAATTAATCGCTAATTATAAACCAAAAAAATAAAACATTATGGAAGAAATAAATCCTACTAAAACCACTACTGTTGAGACTATTGAATGCAAAATCAAGAATATGAATCCATGTCTCTTTGTACTGTTTGCAGAGTATCTTGGCTATCTTACACCTTATATTGAATGGTGTGAAGAATATTTTGAGAAGAAGTCTTTGTCAGAAACAAAGATGAAGATTATCCAAATAGTAGCCACTAATTTTCTTCACCAAGCAAAGAAAGATTTTACCTTGATTGAGATAGAGACGTATTACGATACGTTCCATGAATTTTTGACTAAATGGGAAGATATGATGAAAAAATAACATAATGAAAACAATCGACAGATTATTGAATTATGCACGTAAATTGATTCACAAAGAACCAACTATGAAATCAACAATCAAAGCACAAATAGATTGGAAAGACATTAAGATTGGTGACAAATATCACGTGCCTCCATATGGTGATAAGGAGCGAATGGATATAGAAATTATATTTGTCAACAATTATTTCTTCACATTCAAAACAAAAACCATTTGCACTAAATATTATGCAAGTAAGGATGAACTATTGTACAGATTAATGGTAAAAGACAGATGTTATGAACAAAAAAAACAGCAATCAGTTAGCCAAGGCAAATGAAATATTTCTTATCTTATTTGCTATATATGTTGCATATGTTATGCTTGAATGTAAAATTCTTTTTCCACCACATAATATTTTAATTCCTATTGGTTTAATGTATTTATTCGGTATTGATGACTATGAAAGATTTTCTGACAGTTAAATATAAAAATCTTCCACCTAGTGTCAAAATAAGAATACTAAAAAGATATTTGACAGATAATGGTGCTCAAATAAGATATGAAATGCTACCAAAATTACTTCAAGACAAAAATGAATATGATTTTGACTTTGATAATTTTGAAGATTTGCCAATATTCGTATTTAATTATAATCTTTATTACGTTGCTAATAAAAAGACTGTTGCTGAAGAAGATATTAAAGTATTTAGTAATAAACTATTCTTTAAGGTACTGTTAACTAAAATAGTTTATTTTATAGAATGGTTATTTATGAGATTTAAATAAAAAAAGGGATACTGTAATAGCATCCCTTTTTTTTTATTAAAGTACTTTATCTATATATTTCAATATACCTTTAATGTGTATATTGACAATGGCTTGCTTACCCTCTTCAGATAACAACCATTCAACATCTTTCTTGTTATCTTGGAAGAAATTTTCTGTAAGCACTGCAACACTTTGAGTCTTTTTCAATACAGTGAAATTCTCTTCATAATCTCTGTCACCATCAGATTTATCTGTTCTAATTACCTTGCCTAATGGTTTCAGAACTTCTTCAGCAGCATCATAAAGGCATTCAGCAAGCTTGTCTGAATTGGTCTTACCCTTGGTAGTCCAAGCAGACCAACCAGTAGCATTTTTCCATTCATTTCCATTGCTGGCAGCATTTACGTGAACAGATATGAATATGGCGGTTTTACCTTGTTTAACAGCAGAATAGTATTTGTTGTTAGCTCTATTTGCCCTAGTGGTTAAGGATATATCCTTTACCTCTTCTGGTACAACATCATATACTTCAATACCCAACTCGCCTAATTGCAAGATAAGCATTGATACTATCTCTCTATTATACCAATATTCTCTAAACTGTTTCATTCCGTACTTGTTAGCTAAAGCAGAATCAAATAAAGGAGAACGTTTTCCTGGAGTTTCTGCTGCGTGACCGTTGTCAAGCATAACTATTACTTTTCCTCTATCCATTTTTATCAATTGTATTTATTTCCTAATTCGTTGGATATTATAAAAGATAATACTTTCTTTTCGGTAATATCCTCCATATTATATTTGTATTTAATGTCAATGTAATATCTTTGTGGAATAAGCATTGAGGTGTCAATTGTAAAGAAATTCTCTTTTACTGTCTTGTTTACATTTTCCCAACTGATAATATCCAATTCCCTATTACCATCCATTACATATAATCTATAGTACATATCGTCTACGACCATAACAGTGTTCTTTGTATAGTTTTGTCTTGCATATATTCCGACCTTCCTTATATCACCTCTATTGATGTGTTCATCTTGCTTAATGCCGTAAACTGAAGAAGTAAAATGAACGTTTTCATCAAGTGTATTGCCAAAATTAAAGAAGGATTTGTCTGAATGCACTACGAACTCCATTTCAACATCATCCAATTCAATTCCGTCATATTTCAGGTTCGTCCACAAGTCATAATACATCGTTCTTTGATTGAATACATTTTTATCTCCGAACACTTCAGCATAGTATATTCCTTTACCAAACTGCTTTACCTCGTATTGTTTTCCATCTATAGTGCATATTGGAAGCTCATCAAGGTTCTTTGCAGAACTACCAACATTACAGTACAAGTATAATCTGTTATTTTTATTCAATGCAAAGCATCCTCTATCATCTGAAATGAAGTCGCAATAAACGCTTTCAACATAAGGCTCAAAAAATGAATTTGTTTTATGAGTAAAGAAACTGCAATATCTTTCATATTCTTCATCAGAAATTTCTGTCATTGGGCTGAAAGCAACACCAATCCCATAATTCTTCAATTCACCACTAATATACTTGTTAACCAAGTCAGTAATGTCGATATGTATGTTTTCATTTCCAATGTCGAAATGTTGTCTATATAAAATAATGTCACTTCCTTCGTCAGAGCCAAATTTTTCATATTCTCTTGACAATGTTTCATTACTGTAAACACCTTCCTCTTTCCATTGGTATCCATTTCTTGGTTTGAACCAATTACATCCATCAGTTGACACTAGATTTGGTAGTTTGTTGTGGAATTTAATATAAGTTCCCTTTACGGTGAACTTATCTCTAACCATATCAAATCCCTTACCTCCATCCCATTCCATAGGAACAAGGAAAAATATCAAGTCAAAAGACGTTGCCCTTTTAACCATACCATATGAAACATCGCTAGCCTTTCCACAGTGAAGCTCTGTAAAATCAATACTTCCAGCATTTGTCATATGCAAATAATGCCTCAACTTTTCTGTGTTGGCAAATGTCTTATCTTCTATCTTATCCTTTATTCCATCCACATTAAATTTTAGCAGCATTCTTGAATATATACCATTACCATAATGAAGTTCAGCTACTGGGTTTATACCACTGTTCAACTCACTATCTTTAACGATTGTGCATATTTTATCAATATATGTTCTTGTTACCATAACTTATACATTTATCATATAAGATAAATATTTTTATCTAATACTTTTTAACATTTTTTAAATATATAAGTTTACGTTTTATTATCAAAATATATATAATCATTGGTGTAAAAACATATTATATGAATAATGTATGAAAATAGTAATCACGAATAAGAAGATAGACTTTGATGGAATTTTCAAGGCATATCTCAAGACCAATCCTTCTCCATATGGTAGGCAGATTGACGATTGTTCAGCAGATGCTGATATGGACGAATATATCCAAATGTGGCAAAATTGGTGCACAAAAAATTCCAAGTCAATTGATGATTATTTCTTTGGCGGTAGAGGTGGTTATGATGACTATGACGATGATTATTATGAGGATGATACTTATGTAGCTCCGAAGAAGGAAGAAACAAAATCTTCTTCATTAGAATCTGAATTGGATGAGGCAAAATGTATATTCCTTTATCAAGACAGTAGTCACTTGACTAATTCAAATTGCATCAAGTTTAGTAGTTTAGCAGCTTTAGATGATTATTTAGGAAATACAACCATATCAATAAGTGCCGCAGAAGTAAAAACTCTTATGAATAATTACAGTTCATACTGTACAATTATAACTACAGATAAACAGCCGTTCATAATTGCAAGTAAGACGTTTGACACTTTATTTGAAAGAGCAAACACATTAAACGCATTTTATTCAACTAAACTTAAAAAGAAATGACATCAATTAATCTAACATCAGCACGTCAAAGATTAGATACTGATTTGAAAAATCATATTAAAAGAAATAGTAAAAAAACAGTATATGGTTACACTGTTGGTGATGTATGGGTGACAGAATTTACGTGCTATGACAGTTTCTTGAAATTAAAAAAACTAATAATATTTTACGAATTCAGTGATTTGAATTCTAAACCTAAAAAATTTACATGCGTACAAGATTTGTATACTTTCTTACAGCAATCAAAGATAAATTATCCAGATTATTATATGAGGGAAGACATCAAGAAAAACGACATCTTGTATATGTGCTGCAAGAAAGGAGTACCAGAACTTGTTTGTAAAAAAAGCTATAAAGAGTTGGAAAAAGAAATTCATTAACTAAAAAAAATAATTTATATGAAGTATTTTGTTATTTGTAAAAAAACAAACGGTCGAATCAAAACAGAAAAAGTGATTGCTTGTACGGAGTCAAATATTGCTGCACATGGAACTAACTTGGACCTTACAAGTTCACAAGTACGTAATCTTTTAGCCCAAGCATCTGTTATGGAATTTGGTGAGAAGTATACAGAAGGATATATTACGATGTATTGCCTCGACACCGAAATTATTACCATTTCTAATTGCCGTACTTCTATTATTCTGTTGTGTGACGGTGAGCCAGACAGTACACTTAGTGATTATTCGGGATATACAGCTGGTCTATATGCAGAAGACCACGGAATTTCTCCAAGCGATTTCAGTAGGTTTATTGGCTATGTAAACGAACATAGTCATTATAGTCAAAAGCTTGGTAATCATACCATTACTGGAATTTATGTCGCAAAAGAAAAAATGTTTTTATCATAATGAAAAAAACATATTATTACCCAAACAAACCAAAGGAATTAACCAAGAAGGAAAAAATACTATCAGTTGCTGAAACTATTCTGCCTTGGTTAATGTATTACGATTATCTATTACCATTTAAATATTGGAACAAGAAGAAAGATGTAATACACTTTGTTTCCTCTGATGATTATAAAAATGCCCAACAAATTGCAATCCTTAAGTATAAGGATTTGCACGAAAAGGTATTTAAAAAACTACTAAAACAACTGTAATGTTATGACAATTGAAGATGTTGAAAAGTTAGTCCCAATATTCGTTTCTTCTCTAATTCGCACTTTAAAAGACCAAAACAACCAAGATGTCTTGGACAAAATTAAAGACAATATTGTATCTTTCTGTAGAAAAAGAATGATGCATATATTTAGAAGTGGTAATTATCAAAAGGATGAAGAAGATGGGTATATTGTTGCTGTCGTAAATCTCATCATAATGGACTTGATAAGCCCACCAAAAAACCCAAATGTGCATTTTCTTGAAAAAATTGGAGAGTATTACTACAACTTAGTTTGCTCCAAAGTATTTGGTGAGAAATTCACTAAACAGACAATATTCCAAAATGGTACAATATCTTTTGAAGATTTTTGCAAAATCGAATATATAAATCATAGGATGAATTTTCCATCTTTCAATGAAGAGCAATTTATAAAAAATTTCCATGAAGTTTTAACTAAGTTGTATGATAAATATTATTCTATGAACTCTTGATTTTTGCTATTACGATTACTATTTTTTATATGAAATAATAAACGCAAGTTGGTGTGCGTACATAAAAATTGTAATTGAAAGGAGAATTTTGAAATGAAAACTTGTAAGAAATCTGACGAAACCTCTCTTGACTTGTTCAAGAAGGAATTTGACAACTTCTTCCCTACATCGTGGAGGAACAGCTTTTTAGATTTTGGCTTCCATCAAATGGATGAGGAATTCAAGAAGCTCCAAGAATCAATCGATGAATTGAAGAAAAACATTAAGAAGACTAAAAACGGTATCACTGTAACTGTTCCTTATGATAGAAACAAGGAAACTCTTAAGCAGTGTATCGAAAACGGTGTTTTAACTGTTATTGTTAAATCTGAAGATGGAACACATGTTAGCTCCACATCTGTGACGTTACCAGAAAACTTTGAGGAAGACCTTAAGGGTGTGTATCGTCAATATGATAAGGAAAAACACGAAATGCATCTCCATTTTTCACTGAAGAAGTGATAAAAAAAGCCCATCAAAGACCAACCTTTGATGGGTATTTTTTATATTTTAAACAATTAAAACAGAAAAGATGTGCCACCGTGTTTATTTTAAAATTTGAAAATAGCTAAAAATAGCTAATTTATTGTAAATTAGCATATTAAATTCATTAAAAAAATGAAATTGCTGACATCTTGCGTTTTGGACTATGTGTTTTTTGCCATTTCTCTTCAACATCAAACCAGAACCCATATCCTTCGTTAGAATAAGCCCATTCGAAAGCAGAATCTATGAATCTATTTTTATTAACTTCACATAACCAATAATACCAATAGTTACTATATTCAAAATATGTTTGGCTAGAAGAATCTTTAACTAAAAAATCATCTATGGCATAATCTTCTTTTACATAGAGTCTGAACTGATATGCCTCTTCTTTTTGAAAATTATTCAAATATTTTTCATAGAATCCATTTCTTTTTAAAAAGGTAATAAATTTGATAACTTCAGTAATATTTTGTTGTTGTTTTGAATTCATATAATATAAATGTTAATTAATGTTATTATATAATTTTTTTTTAATAATTAAAATTATTTATATATTTTTAACTTTTATATTTTATTAAAATAAATAAAAAAATATATAATAGAATTAAATTAAATATTATCTATGAATTAATATGAGAAATATCTTAACGTATTTTGCATTTTTTGTTAAATTAAAAATTAAGCTAGCTAACAAGAGTTGTAAAAAGATTATATCTGTTACTGTAGCGAAAAATGGATTTTATTATGTTGAATTTGAAGATGGTTTATTTAATTATGCAAACAATAAAACATTTAAGCTACTAAACAATGAATATTATTATGCAATGTCAGATTTCTATGACGGTATATGTATAGCTCGTATACATTCAACACCTTATAAATATAATTTCATTAAGGAAGATGGAACATTGTTGGTCAACAAAACATATTCTTACGCACGAAGATTTGTCAATGGTTTTGCTGTTGTTAAAATGAATAATGGATACAATTATATTGACACAAATGGTAATTTATTAAGTAATGATGTTTTTGCTGAATTGGGTAATTTTAGTTGTGGCAGAGGTCGTGTACGTTTTAAAGAAAGTTTTAATTATTTGAGAGGTTTTACTTATATCAAATCTAATGGTGATTATATTGACAATTTTTTTGGTAGAGGGAATGATTTCAATGAAGATAGAGCAATAGTATATAGATACGGCAATAATAAAATTTCTGGATATACTCCAATAGATTTAGACGGTAATTTCATTACAGATGAAACTTTTACATATATGACTGATTATAACAATGGTTTTGCAGTAGGTCAAAAAGGCGGTATATTTGGTCGAAAATATCTTATTGATAAAAATGGTAGGATTGTAAAAGAATTGGACTAATAGTCATTTTTTTCATTATTTCCAAATATTTATATTAAAATGTTTTTATTATGGAAAAACAAATATTACAATATATAAATCAATTGGAAGGCTATAAGACAGCAATCAAATCATTACATTGGAATGCATCCAATATGAGTGAACACAATCTTTGGGATGATATTGCCAAAGATGTTGCAGATATTCAAGATAATGTATCTGAAATGATACAAGGAATCAAGGGACAATTTCAGCTTGATGCATTGTCTCCAGAAAAATACCAAATAAAATCAAAAAAACAAGTATTGACTGATATTATTAATGATACTATGACATTGCTTAATGCTTTGAATGACAAAGAGGAATATATAGGTATCAAAAGTGAGCTTGAATCTTTTGTTGGTAGTATGAACAAATTCAAGTATCTGTACAATATCGCAATGAAGGAAAAGAAAATCAAGAAAGTTGTAAATGAATCAATAGAAAATTATATTAATAAATTTTGTAGATAATACCCATTCAAAAAATGGGTATTATTTTTTTTTAACAATTTTTAATTATATATTTTTGTGCAATTTATTTTTTTTTTATATCTTTGTAATGTATAAACTATAAAAATTAGAAAAAATGAAAGAAGAATTACGAGAAGTTATTATTTTATTTGCCCTTATGGTATTGTCTATGCTATTTTTCGCTCTCCTTTCTTACGTACAAAGTGAGCGCACTACAATGTGTAGAATAGTTAAAATAGAAGAATGCCCAACACACAATTTACGTTATAATGTCACTTTTCAGACATTTTCAACGGATAAAGAAGTACCAACTGAATTTGAAAAGACTTTCACCAAGCTCACTAATATTAGATTCGCAAATGGTATATGCCGTAAACTTGAAGTAAATAAAATAGTACATATTAAGAATCACAATATACCTAATGTAAGCATAACGCCAATTGAATTTTGTCTTATTGTGCTTAGTGCGTTGTTTACTTTTATGTTTGTTTTTTATGGGCTTGCTATTACTTTCGATAAAGGTAAGAAAAAAACAAATCAAAAAGATAATGAACAACCAAAAAATGGAACTAAAACAGAATCAAATATTGTTATAAACGGTAAAAAATATTTTTTTTATGCTAAAAAATAAACTTATTACATTGATTATCCTTATAATTGTTAGTTTTGGATATGGCATATATAGCGCAGTTCAATTGGATAATGTAAATGAGAAAATGGACGTTGAATGTATTGTAATGAATAAAACTAATGTGAATGTTACATTTAGGCAAATTGATTGCGACACAACATTTACTGTCCGATATGAAGACACTTCTTCTCTACCAGATAAATCAGAAATTGTTGTTGGTAACAAAATGAAAATTAATCATTTGCTTATCCCAAATGAAGACCTTTCTGCTGAAGAAATATCATATACGATAATAGCTTTCGCAAGTCTTATTATTGGGTTTATCATTATCATCTACACTGCAACAACTAATTATGATGATTATTGGGAAAAAGATTGGTTTAGTTCTATTACAAACTACATTAATAAAAAAAAAGCAGAAAGAAATAGGTTAAATCAACAAACAAATGAAAAAAGACGTTTGAGAAATAGGCAAGTCATTGAAAGAGATATTATCATTAACGGTAAAAAATACAAATACACAATTTAAAATCACAACGAATATTGTGGCAATGAACGCAAATTCATTGCATCTTTAAACTTAGATATGTATGAACACTGAAACAGTATACAGTCTCATTGATAATTACAATTTTGGTACATTAAAAGAGAAAAATGAAGCGGAAGTGAAGCTGATTGAAATATTGCGTCCCAATATCAATATGGTTGTGAGTGTGTATATCTTCTTTGGTTTTAGTACTTGGAAATCTTTTAATCCTACAAGTATTGGATTTGCAGCTTATGACGAAATATGCTTTGCCGAAGGGGAAAAAGAATTTTATTTTCCTATTAAATTCATTCACATTACAGAAATAGAAAATTTTTTTAGGTCATTTAAATTTGTAGAATTAAACTACTTGGGCTTGTTAATGCTTAAAAATAAAAACTCGCCATTTGTAATTAGAACCTTGAAAGATATAAAAACAAAATTAGAACTGCTTGAACTAAAAGATATTAATAATTTAAAATTGACAGACTTATGATATTTGGAATTTTAGTAATGGTATTTTCTTTATCCCCATTTGTTATTGGAGGTCTAATCAAGTTAAACGAATGCTGGACAAAAAATTATATGCCAATTGACAGATGTAAATTGTATAAACAAGTAATTGATGTCAGATATGATATTTCACATAATTTGGTTGCTGAAAATGCTGTATATAAAATATATTCAACAACAAGTTATGGTTTGAGATTCTATTTGAAGTTAACTAAATATGGCAAAGAAATACTAGAAGGAGATAAGAGACCTAATATTCAATATCTATATGAATGGAGGGTATGTAAAGGATATGGTACACCATTCGAAACTGAAGAAGAAGCTAACAAAATCATCTTTATGATTAAACATACGCCAAATGCTTTTATGTCAATAACTAAAAACTGAAATGAAAAACAATGCAAAAACGATTATAAGTAAATTTTTAAGATTCTTGAAAGATGAGGGAGCATATGAAAATTATATTATTGCTTTCAACAAACAAGAAAATTACAAATGGCGAAATTTATTCTCAAGTATATTTACAAATAACACACAAATATATCCAGTATTAATATCAATTATAAATAAATACAAGAATACCCATATTAAAACAAAACACACTTTTTTTCTGTCTGCTGCTTTTAACTGGAAAAGTACTTCTCAAGGTGTAACATACTGGTCGAAAATAACAGAAAAATGGAACGAATTACAATACAATGATAATTAATCAATTCTTACGTTTCTTAAAAGATAATAGGGTATATGATTATTATATTATCGAATTTAATAAGGGTGACAGTTACAGATGGAGAAGTAGATATGCCTTTCCATCAGTACATAACGCACATAATTTACACGAATTCTTAAAAGAAAATTTGCATTGCCCAAATAACTTTATATTTGGTGCTTTTTCTTGGAGTTCATCTAACAAAATATCTTATCAATCATGGTATGAATTAAGTGTCAAATGGCAAAACGAAATATACAGTCTTATAAAGACCTAATCAAAATGGATGTTAAAGACATCAAAAACATATTTTTCAGATTTCTGAAGGATAATAATGCCTATGAGAAATATGTATATAATTTCAGTCAAGATGTTCAATCAAAATGGAGAGAATCGAAAAAAATATTAATTAACAGCAAATCTCTAAATCTTTGGATAGAACAAAATTTAATTAATTCAAACAATAAAAAGATAACAGAACTTATTTCTAGTGCATTCCTTTGGTGTCATACAAGTGAATGGGCTACTTTTTGGGCAGATATTGATATTAAATGGAAGAGAGAAATAAAATACTATATGTAATAAAATTTGCATATTTTAACTATTAAAATTTGCATATATCAAAAATCTTCATTACCTTTGCACCATCAAAAAAAAATATAAAATTATGATTATTTCAAAAATTGTAGGTATTGACTGTATTGTTGAAACAACGCCAAACAAAGAGCGTCTAGCAGTATTCTATAAAACCGATAATGGTTTACTTCATAACCTAATTGGAAAGGATAATAAGCCATTGTGCGATTGTTGGTTTGATGCAATGGATGATTTTCACAATGGTTTTGCTATCGTTTCCAAGAACGGCAAGTACAATTACATTGACTACAATGGTAAACTGCTTCTTCAAGAAAGTGTTTATTTTGCATATCCATTTAAAAATGGTGTTGCAATCATTCGAAAGAGTCAAGATGAATACAACATCATTGACAAAAATGGAAAGTATTTGCTTGATGAAGATTTGAATGAGATTAGTGATTGCGGATTCTTGTGTGCTAGAAAAGGCAATTTATGGAACATCATTGACATCAATGGCAATTTTGTATTTGATGAATGGTATTCTAGAATTGAAGAAATTGAAGACGCACGCAATTATCTTGTCATAACCAAAGATGAAAAACAAAACATCATTGATATTAATTCAAAAGAATTCGTGTCAAAAGAATGGTTCGACAATATTGACACTCTTTCATACTATTATGGTTGGATTCGTGTGTCTTTAAACAACAAAACCAACTATTTTTCGGTTGAAACCAAGAATTTCATATCTGACGAATGGTTTGATGGATGCAAATATTTTAAGAATTGCTTGTGCCTTGTTAAAACAAATGGCGTTCAGAAAATGATAGACACAAACGGCAATGTATGTTTCACATTTTAACATATCAAATATTTTGTTTATATTTGCACAACAAAAAAAATATTTGAAAAAACAAAAATGTTTTAATAATTTTTAACAAAAAAAATTTGTTTTTCATATTTTAATGTATTATCTTTGCACCATCAAAAAAAAATATAAAACATATGGATAAAGAAAGATTTACCAAAGCTCAAAAACTTATTGAACAATTTAAGTTGGATATAAACTTTAAGAAAAGACTGAAAAAAGAATATTTTGGCGATTTTCACTATAAAGGTATTGATAATGCCTATATCGAATGGATTGCTCACGGTAAAGACTATATTCACAACCAAGATTATATTTACCTTGTAGTAACTGTAGATAAAAAAACAAGTTATTTCAACCTTCAAGGAGAACAGTTTATTGACCTTTGGTTTGATTATGCTCAAAATGTATTTTGTGGTGCGCTTGCCAAGGTTATTATTGGCGGCAAAAGGAATATGCTCAAAACAGATTTTACCCTTCTGTGGGATAAGCCTTTGGATGAATGGTTTGATGACATCTATACGGAAAATGCATCAGATGATTTTTCAATTGTTTCAATTGGAAATAAACGAAACATATTCATCTATGACCACATTAGTGGCGCTCTGTGCTATGATGCACCATTATCAGAATGGTTTGATAGCATCAAAAGAATGAATGTAGGAAGTAGAAAGTTGTTTAAGGTTTCAAGACTCGACCCAAAGACAAATAAGCCAAGATTTAATTTGATGCCAAAGAAAAAGAAATCAAAGTTGATTTGGGACAAACCAGTAGAACAATGGTTCAAGGATATTAACCTTACGTATGACGAGCAGAGTGGCGAAAAGAATGTTGTTCTTGTAAAGCATTCAGACAATCAGTGGAAGGAATACAATATAGACAAGAATCTTAAATTATGTAGCGTAAATTGAAACGAATAATCCAACTTATTTCAGAGGTAGCATATTATCACCAATGATAGGTAAACTTGTTTCGATTCAGTATAATTGCCAAATGAGTAGAATAGGTCATGGGAAACAGAACGGGGCTATAATCATCGGTATACTTGAATCAGCAAACGATTTGGGTGTATGTATCTCATATCCGCTCGAAATTTGTTGTAGTACAACTGTAGCCTATTCTGAAATGACTTTCATTCCAATGCATTCTATTAGTGAGCTTTACGTTTCCACACCAATAGAAACTAAAATGTATGAACGAGCAGTACCAAACAAATAACAACAGTTATTAAAAAAAGCACTATTTTGTAAAAAAAACAATTAGTGCTTTTTTTTTTAACATTTTTTAGAGAAAAAAACTTGTATATTATATTTTTTATGTATATCTTTGCAGTGTAAAAACATAAGAACTATCAAAATCATTTATGAAATACAGAGTATTTTGGTCTCGTTTTGCAAATGGAAAAGTCTTCATTGAAGAAAGTTCTCATAAAACATATATTGGCGCATTATTAAAAGCATTTAAAGTTTGTTTACGTGATGACTTAATGAGTACAATTGAAATAATTAAAAATTAAATATATCTATGGGTGCAATGTATGCAAAACAACCTAACAATCTTTATTGTAGGTATTCAACAGTTTGTGATGTAATAACTGATTATAATCTTACACCAGACGGTATTTATGCGGTAGGCAATCTATCTATAACAGATGTTGATGAATTGTTAGGTAGCGAAGAAAGCGAAGACTTCTTTTCATTTCATTTATGGCCTTTTGAATATATCAAGAATGAGCTTCGAGCGCATAAAAATGGTGGAGACCCACTGTCAAAAACCAAGAAAATGCTCAAAGAAATGGGTGATAAGGATTGGAAGTCATTTAAGTATGACAATTATGACTAATAGTTTATGCAAAGAATAAAAGACTATCCTAAAGTTTTACGCAAATCTACATCTAAAAGTTGGCTGAAAGTAAAACGAAGATTGAAAAAAGTTGCCCATACTCAATTACGTAGAGGTGCAACAAAATACAAATGCCAAGGTTTTTTTTTCCCTTGGTAGGATTATAAATTGGAGGCAACAAAATTATGGATGATAAAAAGAGAAAGGAAGCATTAGAATTGCTTGCTGAATGTGACCAAGCCATCAGTGATGGTAACACTGACAGATTCGCCACACGTGAAGACGGTATGCGTGAAGTACTTAGTTGGTTATTGGAAGATGGTCCAAAACCTACAGTAGGGTTAGAATGGTAAAATATTTAACAGTAACAAAATTATGGCAAAGATTAAAGCATTTGAAGCAAGACCAGTGAAAATTGACAAGGGACAAGTATTTGTAGAATACAAGACTGCACGTTGGGGAGAATGGAAGACTCATTCCAAGAAATTTAAATCTGTTACAGCAGCCAACGAATGGATTGCCACTAACATTGAACATTAATGTATTATGGCACATATTCTCAAATACAGATGTGATTTCGAAACCAATGAATTCACAAGATGCCCATACAAAGGCAATGACATAGACCCTATATATGTGGGTTCAACTCTTTGCCATCATTGCGAACATTGTTTGGATGATGACTTTATTACAAGCCAAGTAACGTGTAATCACGAATAAAAAAAAATAAAGATATGACTGAAGCATTAAACAAATTGACATTGCTCCTTAACAACAAGGAGATGGTTGCAGAGTTAATGAAAGACCCAGAAGTAAAGGTTAAGATTACTGATGCTATTATTGATGGTCTTTCTCGTAGAGCATTGAAGCTCGATGAAATGAAGAAACAAGTACTTGATGCAGGAAAGAAAGAAATCAAAGATATGTTTCTTGAAGGGGATTCTTGGCATCCGCATCTTAAACCTGAATATGCAAGTAAGATTCGCTCCATTGCCGAAGACTTCTTGAATAAAGAAGCTAGAAAAGCCGCAAAAGAAGCACTTGAGAACAACAAACTTCTTCTCCAAAGTACACTCAATAGCATTGTAACTCCAGAAAAGATTATGGAGATGCTTAAAGATTCAATTAATAAGGAAGTTCAACGCAGATTTGGCAATGCTTTTAATTCATTTACCAATGAGTGATATTGTATCGTTTGAACAAGCAATGTTGCTTGCAGAACTGTATGATTTCCGTTATACTAATCAAAGCGGCAAAAGACCGCACCACGTTTATGACCCAAAAACAGAAGAGTTGATGGATGCAGACAAGTATGATAGCTTATCAAGCCCTAAGGTATGGAACGGAAATGGGTGGTCATATCTGTGGTATCTTGCACCCACAAAGGATGAAGCTATTGAGTTCTTAATGGGAAATATTGACACTTTGAACAAGTATATTGAAGAATATTGTTGAATATTAATTAAAAATTAATAAAATTATGGAATCTTTTTGGACAAGTTATTTTATTGGTTTTATTTTGTGCTTTATTGGATGGTTAGCAGTATGCTATGTTGTACAAAAGGATAAAAACGTTCACGATAAGATGGATGATGAAACTATTGTGTTTGGAGGATTTATGGTCTCATTATTTTCTTGGATTGGTGTGGCTGTTTGGTGCGTTCTGTGCTGTCCATCTTTGTGCAAATTATTAGCCAACAGATACAAAGCTGTGTTCGGTGACAAAATATATAAAAATCTTACTGCGCAAGAAGCTTACAATATTGCAATGGCGTATAAGCCAATCAAGGACAGAAAGGAAGAGAAAGCAACCAATAAAGAAGTTTATAGGATTTTAAAAAAGGTACGTAATACCGCAAAACATGGTGATTGCACTATCTCTTTTGGTTACGATTTTAGTCCTCAAGTTACAAAAAAACTGTCCAATATGGGTTATCGTATATCTAATGGTACTTGGGGTTCTATTGTAAATTTTACCATTGAGGAAATAAATAAAAATAATAAACAATGATAGGAAGATATTGGACTACACTTGAGGAATCCAAGAATTTAGTCAAACTTGGTATTAATGAGGACACATCTGATATGCATTGGGTTCTTGAAGAAACCTCACGAGAAGGAGACCCATATCCAGTTGAATATATCGATTTTAGTAAAGACTATTGGCCGTACCCAAAAGATGCAAATCATCCAGCGTGGTCATTGAATGTCTTGCTCCAATTATTCCCAAAATATTCTCTTTCCACAAACAGTTATAATCAATATTGGGATAAGAACAATAATCAAGTTACAACCAAGTTAACAGTGTTTTTGCAAGATTATATACATACTCAATACGGCATATCAATTATGGATGTTGTATATGATGCAGTTTGTTTTCTCTTATCACAAGGAAAACTTAATACGTGATTATGGGTACTGAAGATTTTAAAAAACTACTTAACAACGCAATAGACTCTTGTAATAGAGAACTAAAGTATTCTGAAAGTGAGCTGCGAATAAATACGCTTTGGGCTGCTAGAGCTACTTTTCAAATACTTCTTGAAGAATTGGAGAAAAATACAGAATAAGAGGGTGCGCCTCTACTTGTGAGGTGGATGAAAAAATCCCCACGAGTAGACTACCGCCCCTAATATATATAATCGCTCGGATAGTACCGTGTGTGGTCGGCTCTAAGCATTTGTGAATGATGCTGGGTGTGAATGACGTTTGAATCGGCATTAGCCTACCACCAAAAAGGACATGATACTCAACACCTTTAAGCGGTTATTTTTTTTTATATTATGGAAAAGATAATATTTTCACGGCATATAAACTTGGGTTTTAATGTTGTACAAAAGAAAATTAGTAATGATGAAACCATATGCAACTATATGGATTCTGAAGGAAATCTTCTTTCTAATGAATGGTACTCATACTGTGACAAGTTCTATAATGGCTTCGCTGTAGTCCAACGGTTATCAGATAGGAAATACAATTATATCAATCCTAAAGGTGAATATTTGTCACCAATTTGGTTTAACGCATGTTTCCCATTCTATATCAAAGAAGGTGCTTTAATATATTGTGACGGTAATGGTACAGCCAATATAATTGATGCTAACGGACAATTAGTGTTTAAAGAACCATTCTATAACATTATTGGTGCAGACGATGTATGGGATATGACTGGATTACATCAATCATTAATAACAGCAGTAAATAAAGACTTACAAAGAACCATATTTAACATTAAAGGTGAACAGCTTATTAACGAATGGTATGATGATATAACAATATATCCACACGGAATTATCTGTGTAGAAAGAAATGAAATGCATAACTTCATTGACCTTAATTCAGAAAACAAAGAATATTTGTCAGATATATGGTTCAATTCAGTTGTTTGTTTACATTATGATGGCTTGTTTATTGTTGGTATTAAAGACAGTAAGAATAAGTATATCTACAATATATTGACTGAAAAAGGTAAGCTTCTATCACCAAATCAATGGTTTAATCTAGTATCATCATTTGACTACCAAGATGAAGATAAACAAGAAGAATACTTGGCAAAAGTCATATTAAATGGTAAAGTCAATTTTATGAGAAAAAATGGTGAATTTGTTAACAAGGTTTGGATTCCTATAGAATAATTACATCAGTTAATAAATAATTGATGTTATTTTATTACTATTAACAATATTTTTTTATATATTCATTATGACAATAGAAGAAAAACAACTACTATTTGTTGCTTTGTGCTCAATGTTGCCTTATCACCCAAACATACATGTGTACAATGATGGATGGGAAGGTTGTATAAAAGGAGAATTTGACACAAATCTATAGACTCACCACATTGATGCCTTTTGGTGCGGTAGAATTGAAATAACTCCGTATCTTAGGTCAATGTCTTCAATGACAGAGGAAGAAAAAGACACATATGATACAATGGTTATGTGCAATGCCTCTTGGGTTGTTGATGATTGGCTTAATGCCCATCATTTTGACTATCGAGGTCTAATTCCTAAAGGTCTTGCTATTGAAGCACCATAAGTAGTTAGGACAGTTTAAGGATTATGGAATTTACAAGTAATAACCACATCATTAGAAGGAGTCCAAGTCAGAACCTTGTTTGGAAACAGACTGCACATCACCGTTTGTCTGTTTGGTGTATAGAATCTGAAATAGCACATCTAATGATTTTAACAATATAAAACTAGTGTAATGAAAGAGAAATCGTCTGTTACAACTAAAAGGTGGAGAGACAATCCACGAGCTTTTTATATTCAAAATAGGATTCTCGGTAGCAGCGAGAAGCGTTGGTATAATACATATGACAATTATAACATATTTGCCGATGAATCTCAAGCTAAATCTGCTATTGCTATGGCAAGAATTAGCCAAATAATGGCTAATGATGAAAGATTTGGCGGAGCTATCACTGCCAAAGAGTGGAAAAACGAAGATATACAAAAATTTGTTATTAAGTGTGAATGTAAAACTCCATCAGTTATAGATTTTTATGCTGAATGGACATTTACAACTAAAGATTTCTTGGCATTTCACACGAGAGCACAAGCTAGACTGTTTATAGATGAAAATGAAGACCTACTTAAAGATTATTTTATGGTATGAAACTCTATGGATTATCAGTAGATATGAATTTCTTATGCTTCTGCTATGGCTATAATGCCTACTTTATAAAAATAAAGTGGACGAAGAATGGATTGAAGTGCTATAGAGGAAGAACTGATGCGGAACGCATCATTTTTAACCAAAGGAACACTCACCCTAAATGGTGGTTTCTTGGTTTTATGACAGTAGATAGTAACAAAGGATTTATAGATTACGATACTTATGATGGTTAATTCTGCTATAATGGAAATATTGTAAAGAAAGAAAACGATTCCTATATCATTGCCGAAAAACTACCACTATAACAAAATTAAGCATTCTAATTCCACGTGGCGTATTAAAAACTTAAAGATTATGGCAAAATATATAGAAAAAGCAACATTAGTAGCAGAGTTAGAGAAAATGCGTAGTATAAATTCAAAAAACAAATTAAATCTTGCTGCTGCATTTGAGGATAATTATCTTCTTTCTTTCATCGAAACTCTTGAAGAGAAAGAAGTGGAGCAAGATTGAAACATACACTATAATAATATGCCTATACTATATCCTAAGAGAATACGTAAAAAACTTCATTCTTTAAATCTTGAAAAAGTTAAGAAAAGCCTTGTAAAGAATGGTTATAAATTTATACGAGATGGTGGTTTTAGAAAAGATGATAAACCATTTGATTTTTGTAATTATCTGTTTTATATGCATCCAGAAACTAAAACTGCTATCAGAGTCGGTTATGATTATCCTTTATTTGGAAATAGAAATATTATTTTTGAGATTTGTTATGCTAAAAACGACCATCAATGGTGGACAGATATTACACCTAATTTCTCACAAAATTGTTGGAAAGAAGTTAGTGATTGGTATGAAATAAAAAATGGAAAATATGTAAGAAAGTATATATAACAATACAAAAATTATATGAATTCATTCGAAGAAATTCCATTAGAAGACCAAATAACTGTCTATAAAAACGAAGACGGTCAAATTTGGATTGAATAAACATTTTGGGGTCTGGTGTAATGGGAGCACACCTGCAAGCGCAGTAAGAAAGTATACCTGAATAATCGGCCGTAGAATAAGGTAGAAAAGAGTTCGATTCTCAAGCCCCACCAAATATAACAATATATTATGACAATAGAAGAAAAACAACTACTACTTATAGACCTTTGTGCAAGACAACCTTACGGTTTAAAGGTAAAATGCGGTAATACAGTCACAAAAGAAATATGTGAATTAATTGGGATTAATGCTGAAATTTCTTCCGTGTCAATAAAAGATAGATGGGCAAAGCATTATTTGGAAAACGTTGCTTCTATTAAACCCTATCTTCGTCCTCTTTCAAGTATGACCGATGTAGAATTCCATAGTATTGAAGAATATACTGAGTTGAAATACGACCAGATTCAGCGTGTATTATGGGAAAAAAAACATACAACTTTAGAGTTTTACTTGAATGAAGTGCCACAGTATTGCTTAATTAAAGTCTTTGATTGGCTTAATAGACACCATTTTGATTATAGGGGATTAATTGAGCAAGGTCTTGCTTTAGAAGCACCAGAAGACATGTATAATTTATAATATGATTACCGAAGATTATGTTTCTTATGAAACAGCCAAACTTCTTAAAGAGAAGGGGTTTAATGGTGTTATGAGCAACAGAGAATGGTACGTAATTAAACCATTTTCTACAGGTACCATATGGAATAGTATAAACTATAACATTGGAGATACAACTTCTGAGTATAATAAGGAATGTTGTATTCCTAGACCTACCATTCAGATGGCTATGAAGTGGCTGAGGAAAACACATAATTTGTTTGTTTTTCCATTTCCTCAAATGAACACAAACAAATTTTGGGTAGAAATATATCAATTATCCAATAATCAAGAATGGGTAAACATATATTGTGAATCAATAGATTTACATGATTATCCTCTTTACGAAGAAGCTTGTGAAGCAGCAATAAAATATTGTTTAGAAAATCTAATTTAATTATGACACCAGAAGAAAAACAACTACTACTTATAGACCTTTGCGCAAGGTTGCCATATAATGACTATAAAGTACAAATAAAAGAAGAGGAAGATGATGTATCTCGAATATCCAAACTTGTACCCTCTTATATAGATGGCATAAAATATTGCTCGATTGCTTCTATTAAAGTTTATCTTCGACCAATGTCTTCAATGACAGAAGAAGAAAAAAATAAATATTATGCTTTAGAAGAGTTATCTAGAAAAGAACCTAATCATGGGATTGATATTTTTGATTGGCTGAACGAGCATCATTTTGATTATAGAGGATTAATAGGTAAAGGGCTGGCGCTTAATGCACCTACAGGTATGTATAACTAAACAAATAATTAATAAAATGGGATTAGACATTACTGTAAGAAGAATATGTAAAAGAGAAGAGGTTGATGAAAAATACGACTACTTTCGTCTTGTAGATGATGAGGGAAATTATAAAAATGATTTTCCTGAATGGACTAAAGATTTCGAAACTTCTAAAGTCGAACAATGCTATGATTGGCAGAAATACAAAGAGGAAACTGGTATTGACATCACTAAGTGCCGATGGATAGGAGAGTCTTATGGTGGAGAAGGTTGCTGCTTCTTGGAAGTTTGTCCAAAAGATGCAAAATTACCAGAATGGAATGATGGTAAAGGTTGGAAAGACTTCGATAATTATCAAGAAGCATATGATAAGGCAGTTATCAAGATAGACCTTGAAAAAGTACCTACTTATGAAAAAGAGGTAAAAGTTCTTTACTATAAGAAGATAGGTTATCAAAGAAAAGGTCTTAATTCCAATTTCTATGATGACTTTAAAAAGGATAAGATAGGTTACTTTGTATGGACTAAAGCTGAACTTGAAAGATACAAAGAAGACTATTGTGATGAGCCTTATGAATATCGTTACCCTAACGGCAAAATGCCTGTTACTATGATATATCCAAAACAAGACTTTCAGCAAAATATCATTGATAATTTTGAAGAAGGTAAAGATTGTGTTACATTTAGTTGGTAAATGACAAGAAGATTAGTAGAGAATTATGACACGAGAAGAAAAGCAATTACTATTGGTGGACTTGTGCGCAAGATTGCCTTATGGAGTTAAAGTATACTATCAAAAACTTGAATTGCCTTTTACGCTGTTTGAGGTAAACCTAAAAGGAGAGGTTCTTACTTTAACTGATGACATACAAACTAACTACTTTGTTCAATATGTTCAAAATTCAAAGCCATATCTCCGTCCGATATCAAGTATGACAGAAAAAGAAAAGAAGGAATGGTATGGCGTTATTTGGAAATCACAAGAATGCAGTATAGAGAATAGCGAAACTTCAACTACATATGTCAGTGATTGGTTATTGGAGCATCACTTTGATGTACATGGACTGATTAAAAGAGGACTTGCTTTGGAAGCCCCTAAAGAAATGTATAATATTTAATGGAAGACAGAATAACAAGTACAACTTTTCAAGAGATATGGCAACAATCATCTCACTTACAGACATCTATAAAAAGCTTGGTCAAGTTGTCTAACTTGACCATTTGCTATATTTATTAATAAATTCGAAATATTATGACAATAGAAGAACAATGGGCAAATATAAGAGTTAAAGCAGCTAAACTAGTTTATAAGTCAACTAAATTATTAAACATATTGAGCGACCCAATTGAAGTTATAACCAAGTCAGCAGCAAAAAGTCGGAGGTTTGAATTTGATTTAACTGATTATAAAGAGGAAATTCAGAAGGTTCTGAATCAATTCCAAGAAGAAATAAATCTTGCCAAAAAAGGTAACAAAGACGCAACAAAAATATTTAGAAATAAGGCAAGCCAAATGGGTTATGAAATAGATGACTTGATTGATGGAAATGGAAATTATATACCACAGCCAAATGAAGATACTATAATTTATAAAATTATCTACCATACAAAGTATTATATCTATGCGCTGTCACAAGCTAATTTCAACATAAGACTGTTTTCCCCAAAACCTCTCCAAAGATTATATAAGAAACGTGTTAAATATTGGAGTAATAAAAAACAAACACAATATTCTAGTCTAGAATGGTCGATTGAGTCATTAGGTGTAATGATTCAGCAATATATGAGTACTATAGACGGTTTAATTAAAGTAATGTAAAAGCAATGACAAAGGAAGAGAAAAGAGAAATGTACAAGCCGCATAAATGGAAACTGTACGAGAATGGTGAGTATATAAACACTTATTATTCACATAATGAGGCTAAGAAAGCAATGCATCAGAAGAGGGTAGATGCACGTCTTGATTGGCTTGATTTAGATTATGAAATAAGAAGAGTTGATTAACATAATTTAACAATTTTTATTTTGATTTATCCAAAATACTTATTATCTTTGCATCAACAAAATTATCATCAATTTTTAAATATTTGAATATATTTATTGTTAAATAATATAGGATTATATGAGAAAATTGATTATAGAGGAAAAGCAATTTAATATGCTTTTTGAGCTAAACAATAACTTGAAATTCAGAGAACTTGATAGAGATATTAGAGAATTAGGTTTCACTCGCAGGAATGGTGATAACTGTTATGTGTATAAAAATAAGGATGGCGTTACAATAACTATTCACGCACATAGCGATAACTCTCAAGCAAAAGCTGATACTATTAAGCACGTTGTAGAAGGTTTGTCTGAATACGGTTGGTTCAAAGATGCAAACAATGTTAAACGTATCCTTCCAACACTTAAAAAGTGGGGATATACTGCTAGAGAAATTCAAAACATCATTTCTGGTATGGATACAACCGAAGATGATATTAAAGCAGCTAATGAGGAATATGCAGACGCAACAGTAACACCAATATTCTCGATGGCTAATTCAGTGTGTGCGTTAGAAACAAGCGAAGGGGTTAACCTTTGTAGAAGCAGTGAAGACAGAAGACCATTATTGGATTTTTGGTATCATAGAATACTTTACCCAGTCAGAGGAAACCGTAGCATCCCTTGTCTAGTATATGACAACGAAGAGTCTTGGCAATCAGAATGCTACCCAATTAACCCAAATGGTACATTGGATTATGACAACGTTATAATTGAAAATAAAAAATATGGAAAAAGTAGAATTTGGTAACACCACTTGTTTTGGATTTACCCTTGGTAATTGGAGGGTGACAGCTACCCACGAGAGATTAGTCGTAAACAACCACGGCATTCAATTGATGGCTAAAAAAGAGGAAGGCTTGAAAAAGGTGGTCTTTGACACCAATGCAAAGTCTGTAACTGTAGTTGTTGCAACACCCACATTACCACAAGATGCACCAAGAACATTGGAACTTTCCAACGATACCGAATTGTTCGATGAAATCCGCAAGGGCATCGAGAATCTGTTGTTGAAAATGCATATGGCAGACACAGTAACACCAAACGAAGACAGAACAGTATTCGAAATCAATAATAAGAATGAGCAGTAACCAAAAGTTATTGCTCATTTCTTTTTAACATATTTTAAGTATTTTTGTTTGCTCATATTAAAATTATTGTATATATTTGTATTATGCTAAAGACTTATACTGATTTAGAACAATCTAAAAAATTGTCTAAAATTTTGCCAAATCAAACGGCTGACATGCATTGGGAAAAAGATTTTACTACCAACAAATGGTCTCCCTCTTTATGTCCGTTCTTATTTGTCAGATTTACTAGACAAGAATATATAGACGAAGTTGCTGTGCCTTGTTGGTCATTGGCAACACTGTATGCGTTATTGCCTATTGACTATTCTTTGAGAAGAACTACAGACGGTCAATACTACATCGAGAACACATCTCGTGGGTTTTATCCAGAAACACTTCCATTCAAAAACCCTATAGATGCTTATGTACATATGATTCTCGAATATTATAGTTGCAATAGTAATAAGAGAATGAACGAATTATATGAACTATCCGATAAAATAACAAAACAAATATGTGCTGGATTGCAGACAAAATGAATAAGCAGATTTCAGATGGTCACGTAAAAGTGTTCAAGATTTGTAACTATATTAGTGACCGTAAAAAGATAGTGATAACTGGATATTTCTATCGGCTATTCGAATATAAATTACGCAGAAAATATAAAACCCAATTAGGCATAGATTATCTTTTTTATAATCGTGTGTTTGAGGGGTTTCATAGCTATTCTCCAGATATTTGCCACGCAGAAAATGAGGTATTACATAAGGTTATTCGTCTAAAAGACAATACCGTTATAGGCGTATATGGCAGAGAGTCTGTTGTAGTTGAAGGGTATATTCCCAAAGGTGGTATATACTACGTCAATGAACAAGGTGAAATTGTATCTGATAGCATTGTATTAACCAAAATTAAGTAAAACTTATTATGTGTTGGGTTTCAAAAGAATGTAAGCCATTAGTATCCGATGGTAATGTAAAAATAATTAAAATCTGTGGCCAAAAAGCAAATTCTCGATTATTTGGCTATTTTCGAACATTGTTCTCCTATCATTTGAATTTGACTTATAAAACAGAAGTAATAATACATAAACCTTACTTCGCTAATGAGTTTTATGGAAAGGAAGGTTTTCATTGTTATTCAGCAGATAAATGCACTTGGAAAAGTGATGTTAAAAACAGAGTAATAAAAATAGGCACTTATTCAGATACTTTAACATATTTTGCATCGTATACAATAGATTATGCCAACTTCAGTAATGTAGTTATTGCCGAAGGGTATATCCCAAAAGGTACTGTTTACTATATCAACATGGATGGCGAAATTATTTCAAACAGCATTGTACTAACTAAAATAATACAGAGAATATAATATGTGTTGGGAATCAAAAGAACTCAAACTGTTAGTATCTGACGGTAATGTAAAGGTGTTCAAAATTTGCTTAGTAAGCGAAAATGGAAATAACTATTTTAGTTACTTGTATCAATTTAAATACATACTTAACAAAGAATATCATACCGAATTAAACATAAAAAAAGCCATCAATGGTGGGCAGAATTATGGAAATGAAGGTTTTCATAGCTATTCTGCTGAACATTGTAAGGCAGAAAATGGTTGGTGTGATATGATGACACACGGTGCAATGTCAGTGCAACCAAAAAGTGTAAAAAGCCTTAAAATTCTAGACATATATTTTGTTAGAAGGAACAAACTACCATTAGCATTAATAAATGGTTATATACCAAAAGGTGCAAAATATGCAATAAACGCAGACGGTGAAATCATATCTGATTCAATTGTTCTTACAGATGTTGTACGCACATTATCAGACAAAAGTTAACAAAAGAAATATATTATGTGCTGGAAATCAAAAGAATTTAAGCCATTAGTTTCTGATGGGAATGTCAAGATAAAGAAGGTATGCTCACTATATAATGGTAACATACACGGTTATTATTATCACAATTTCATTTATGAATTGAACAAGGAATATCAAACCAACGTAAGTCTACTATTCGACATCGACAACTTTTATTGTGGGAGTGTAGGGTTTCATAGTTATTTGTATAAGGAAGTATCTTTAATACCAAATAGATATACTCTTGATGCATACCTCGGTACATATTTCATTACTGCATATTCCAAAACAAGCGATGTCGTTATTGTTAAAGGTTATATCCCAAAGGGCGGTATTTATTATATCAACGAAAACAAGGAAATCATTTCAGACCGCATTGTATTGACAAACATAACTCATAGATTAACAGAATTGTTTTGACAAACATAAAACAAACAATATGCTCGACTTAGTATCCTACAAAAAAACAGTAGACAGCGCATTCGATATTATCAGAAATTGCGGATTTAGCGTTGGTGACACAGTATATCGAGTTGTAAACAACGAAATCAAGAAAGACACAATCATCCATATAGAATTCACTGTCTCTACCAATCTTGTAGATTACCAAGAATACTCACAAAGCGCAAATAAGTATGGACTGTATATCGTTCTGAAGGAAAGAGGAAGCTTTAAACTTGAAGAATTCAATCGTAAATTCAGCAAAGATATGATACAAGCAGTAAAGCTTGAAGAACAGCGCTTGCATGATTCATGGAAATGCTCAAGCAAAAAATAGAATATGGTACAATAGAGCTAAAATAAAATATCGCCATTTAACATCTTTTAGATATTTGTGTTTGGTTTTCTAAAAAATATCAATTATCTTTGTACCATCAAAATTAATATATACAAGAATTATGGAAAAGATTAAGATGTTATGGAAAAAATTCCAAAAATGGTTGGAAGAATCCCAATATGATGAAATTCTTAAAGTTAGAGGTTATGAATTCGACACCGTAACAAATGCTTTTGGCGAAAAAGTAAAAAGCACCAAGAAATATGCCATCCATAAAAAGGTGGTAACTTGCTATGAATTAATATGTAACATCAGTTGGGAACTTTTGCACATCGATGATATGAACACAAACGGTGTTAAAAGAGTCCAATGGATTAGACCAAATTCTAAACGTGAGTATGACACCACAAAGATAACTTGGTTCAACAGCAAGGAAGAAGCTGAAAAAATCAGACTTGATATGATAAAGAATCCAAATAACTATATAATTAACTAAAAAAATATGGAAAAATTATTAATCTCCTATATCATAGGTTATATTTTCGCTTTTATCATTACATTCTTCGATGCAAAAATTACAGCCAAAAACGATGGTACGAGCGAGAATTCAATTGAGGATACATTGGGTATGTCATTCTTGATAGGATTCGGTTCTTGGATTGCTGTATTTATTTGGTTTTTTTGCATCTACGATGATTTCTCACCCATCAACGTATATAAGTCAATTCAAATCAGATGCGGCAAGGTATTGTCAGCAGAAGAGGCTTATAAACTCTTAATTAAGAAACAGCGCAATAAAGTAAACAAGGAAATGAAAATGGTAATGGGTGAAATCAGAGACGCTTTGGATAGAGGCGATTATGCAGCTTCAATCAGTGAAAACTTGCTTGACGAAACAAAAGAAAAAATCAAATCAATGGGTTATACAATTAAGGGGGAAGGTAGTTTTATTACAATCAGCTTTAATAGAAACATCAAACAATAAACATTATTATGAAAGAATATTATTATGTAGGAAATGCAAGTGATGATGGATGCGCAATAAAAGTGCGCTCTACAGACAATTTGTATAACTACGTAAACAGAGAAGGAAACCTCATTTCAAAAGAATGGTTCATAGAATGCAATCATTTCATTAATGGAATCGCAGCAGTACACAGAAAATATAATGAATGTAACTACCTCAAAGAAAATGGTGAGTATTTATTGGACAAATGGTACGCTTATTGTGGCGAGTTTGACAAGGAAGGCTTTGGTGTAATCAGTGAAAGACTTATCATCAATGGTGAACATATAATAAATCATTATATCGTCAACACAAATGGTGAAATATTAAACAAAATACCTTTTTTGTACATTAGAGGGTTCCAAAACGGCTTTTCTGTTGTTACTGGCTTTAACAGAAAATACAACATAATCAACTCAAAAGGTGAGATAGTTCTACCTAATTGGTATCAAAACATATATATCTATGATAACGGACTTGCATCAGTGCAAGACCAAAATAAAATCAATTTCATTGATTTGAAACAAGATAACTTCTCATTTGTTTCAAATCAATGGTATGATTGGTGCGGCTATTCCTTCAACTTTAATCGAATGTGTGTTGGGATTGAAGGTAAAGATGGTTATATGTTTAACTACATTAACGAATATGGCGAAATCATATCTCCAAACATGTGGTTCAACAACTGTGATAAGCACTTTATAAAAGAGGATTACCAAAAATATCCATTAGTCGAAGTTAAATTATTCAATAAATGTACTATAAAATGTAACTTGATGGACATCAACGGAAATATAGTCTGTAAGGAATGGTTAGAACATAGAATATTTTAATAAAATACTATCAGTTATATCATCAAAAATATAATATAACTGGTAGTATTTATATTATATAAAACAATCAGCAATACTATGAGTAATAATTTAGATAACGCAATCAAGCAAGCTGTGCGCAAATCCATCAACGAGGCAAAGGATAGACACAGAGAAGGATATTGGAAAGAACGTTGGGCAAAACAAAAGGCTGAAAAGGAAAAGAAAATAGCCAACGGTGAAGATGTACCTAAAGAAAAGGATAGACATAGAAAAGGATATTACAGAGAATATAACAAGAAACATCCAGAAAGACTCAATAGAGGATATACAAAAGGCTATATAAATGGCAACGTCAACGATGGACTTGATATACCAGATAATTATGTAATTGGTTATGATGAATTCGGTAGACCTATTACAAACCACCCTCTGTCAGATATGCTTAGAAACAAGGAAATGGAATGGCACGATGACGATTGGTGTGAAGATGATTAATAAATAAAGCCATAAACATATGTCAGCTAAAAAATATTGTTTCGATAAGAATATAGAAAACTGTTATACTTGTATGTATATTGACGAATATGCATTCAACGTAAATGCAGAAGGACACATACCACACGGTTATGATGGTATGGCAGCTTGCTGCAAATTCAATGATGAAGAAAAAGAATCAGCAGAAAACAGAGAATTCATTTCCCCATTATGGGTTTCATGTGGCAAATATAAAAGATGCACTGAAAGACAAGCAGACTATCTCGATATATTTGACAATAAAACACAACAAATAATCCCAAACCCTAACGATATATCAAAAATAACCGAAAACGAGGATTAAAACAATATGGCAACAAATCACAATCAATCTGAAGACAATGATGATGTAAGAAAAGTGCTGCATCACGAATTTCTATTGAAGGTGCGTGAAAAAGCGTTTAGACACGGAGCACACAGATTCTTTAGTACATTTTTTCCAATAGAGCTTGATGATGGTACTGTTTGTACTATTCTGTCAGTAAAAATACCGCAAGAATGGTTTTTTATCAACGGTTCCCTTGTTAGAGCCAATTTCGTAATGATTGAGTCAAAAGAAAAAATAATTTGGTCTGATGATTTATCAATCAATGAATTGAAAAAATTAATGAAAATGTTCAAATAAAAACAACCAATAACAAATATTGGTTGTTTTTATTTTTTTTTAACACTTTTTACTTGCATATTATAAAAATATTTAATACCTTTGCAATATAAAAATTAGTAATAACTGATATGGCAACACGTTGCGAAAAATGTAATATCTGTAAATTTCATAGTTGGGACTTGGAAACTCAAGAAGGCGATGAAAGATGGATAGATTATTGCACAAACAAAAAGCATTGCTCAAATGGTAACTTGTTTGAAATAAGACAACATTCAACTTGGACAAAAGTACCAATTTACCAATATGAAAAAAAGAATCAAGAAGAAGGGTGAATGCGCACATTACTATCTTGGTGACGCATTCCTTGTAACAGATGACCCATACCCGATATATAACTACGAACACTATTGCAAACTCGGCAAGTTCAATTGGACATGGGGAAATCATTCAGACGAAAAATTGCCTTGCAATAAATGCAAAAGGTTCAAGCTGTCAATGGCAAAACAGAGAGAAAACGTCAGAAAATATAAGGAGTGGAGAAAAATACGCAACGGTATCGAATATTTATAACCCAATACAGATAACACAACTATGGAAAAAAAGACAATAGTTTGCGATGCATGCGGAAGTGAAAAGAATGTCCATTCTTTACAAATGCCAGTGTTGCGCAAATACGATTCTACCGAAGGTAGAACTTCTTTTCAACCAATGGCACTTCGTTTGAGAGAAATCGACCTTTGCGAAGATTGTTTGCGCAAAAGTACAAACATCATCGACCTAACCATAATGGGATATGGTGAAGTCAAGATTGTCGAGAACAAAGGGCTAAAAGATTTATAACCCAATTAAGAATATGGACAAAAAAATTAACGAAGACTATGTGAGCTTTGAGGTAGCAAAGATGCTCAAGGAAAAAGGATTCAATGTGAATGATTGTAAAAATTCCCCTAATTATGCTTATAATAAAAATGGAGTATTTTCTGGTCCATCATGGGATACTGAGTACTATGCTCCAACTCAACAAATGGTTATAAAGTGGTTGAGGACAGTATATAATTTGTGCGTTTTTGTTTTTCCATCATATGTTGACCAACATTTTCATAACGGATGGGCTTTGTATCCAGAGTGTGATGGCAAGTGGGAATGGTGCGCATCCAAGAACGATGGCAGTATTGCAACATTTGGTTATGACGTAAATGGTCACTATTTCAATTCACCTGAAGAAGCAACAAATGAACTGATACTTTATGCTCTAGAAAACTTTGTATAATTATAAAACATTTAATAATATGGATGAAAAAACAACTGTAACGGTAATAAGCGGTGTTGAAGGCTATTCTGTTTACATAAACAATTATCGAATAGCAGGAAATAAACCGTGGGGTGGAGGAAAAGTTGTCTGCGAGTTCAAAGTTGACAAGCAAACAATCATTGACCGTTTATAACACAACAAATAACACGACTATGAACAAGAAAGACAATTACGAAGACTACGATAAGACTTATTGGGATTTTGACGATTAACAAGCACCCTAAATGAGCCATTTAGATACAAGAGGTGCTGTTCACCTTAAAGAGAGAAGTTGGTATAATCACAATTATTATCAACTACAGAATGGAAACGTCATTCTTGAAAAATGTGATGATGACACTGTTTTCTCTTATTATCTTGTTGGTGAGAAAACTGAATATTTGGGCGATTATTATTATGAGTCTATATTCGTATTGCAACAAGGTTTATATGAATTAGATGTGACGTGCTAATTATTCTTATATCATCAAATGGATAATATAGTTAGTTTCAAGGAGGCTATATACTTGAAAGAGGTTGGTTTTAATGGCAAGTGTAATGGTTATTATTATTGCGATAGTAGTGCAGACAGCCTTACAGATGAAGATAGATATGAATGTGCAGATAACGGCAAGTTATTCAAAAATTCAGATTCTTTATGCCGTGTTGCTGCGCCATTGGTAAAGTCTGCAAATAAATGGTATTCCAAAAACAATATCATACCATTTGAACTCTTGCCTATTTCTAACCCAATTAATTAACAAAATATGGAAAATATCGAATTGTTGTTCACAATGCCAAGTGTGAAAGAACCAGAAATCATCTATCCACTTGGATGGAGCAAGGACGGTCAAGCACAAAGGAGAGAAAGAAGAAGAAATTCCAAGAAGAATAAAAGCCGTTGGCACATTTCCCAATAAAACAAATGATTACAACTATAACTAAAAACCAACAAAATAGTGTTTGGCATACCCCAAAAGACAACCCACCACAAGAGGGAAAGAAAATCATTTTCCTTTGGGGAGAAGGTAACAACATAAAAGACCTCAATCAAAATATGGGTGTCTTAACAACAGCATTTAGAGATATTAAAATTGTACGTGGTGATGGTGGATGGAAAACATGGCTGTTTGAAAATGTCAAACTTTGGGCTTATGTTGAAGATTTATTACCCGAATCAATCTAACAATTACTTAAATATGGAACAAGATAAAATCAATTTATTGATAAAGGAGCTTTGTACAAGACAACCTTATGACTTGAAAGTCGTATATGATGGTAAAATTAAGCGTGTAGACTATATTGAACCACAGTATAATGAAATTAAATTAGAGGGTTTCAATTTTACTGTCGGAATCGAAGAAATTAAAATCTGCCTTCGCCCAAAGAGTTCAATGACTGAAGACGAAGAAAAAGAATACCATAATCTGTGCATTGAAACAGAAATAGAAGATAGAAATACCCTCGAATATAAAACGGTCTATTATGATACAGTACAATCATTGGATTATCTTAACGAAAAGATGATTGACTACCGTGACTTGCTTGGCCAAGACCTCGCTGTTTGCTAACAAACTTTTATAGCTATGCCAACAAATCAAGAAAAATTAATCCAAGAGATTAAAGATGCGGTAGCAAAATATTGCCACGAAACTGGTGACTACTACTTTAGATGCGCAGTATCAGTTGATGTGTTCGGAACAATTGACGTTGATATTATGTCGTAACTTATCAAAAAATATATCTGATATGGCAACAATAATTCAATCCAAGGAACAACAACCAAAGGAAAATCATAGAATCACAACTTGCTCATTTTGCCATTCTATTATAGACTACACACTTGATGATGTGCATTATTTCCAATTAGCAAAGTTTGATTACATCTTTTGCCCAAAATGCAAAGATTGGATTGGTGTCAAACCTTGGTCAATTAATTAGATGAAAATATAACAACAACATATCCGAGTACGTATAGGGTATGGCTTACAAAGGCGCAGTCCAAACATCTGTAGCGCAAAAGATGCCTTGGTTTCGGTGCAACTCCGCTGCAAGAACGCCATGTCTTTAGTTTAGTGACAGAACAGTGTAAGTGTTGTTTTTTATACTTTGAACAAAAAGAACAACAAAAAAATTATGGCAAAATTACATATACCAACTTGTTTTGAGGCGAATATACAAAGAACAGTAGAAAATGACCCTCAAATGTGTTACATTGCACAAAAAATAGTTGATACTATTAATGAAAAAGTTAAAATAAATGTATAAAAATATGGAAGAATACGGTTATGATTATGTAAAAATTACTGATAAGAGACACCCATCTAGTTTCATTTATGGTGTTTTCTTTAACGGTTATGAACATCCATGTGTCGGTTGCTTATTAATGTCAGAAAATTTTCCACCACTAATTCAAAAAGACATGGTAGAAAACCGTTTAAATAGTAATCAATGGGAAAACGGTTATTGGGTTGAAGTTGTACCAAAATCAGAAGTGCTTGAATTTAAAAGACGAAAAATGGAGGAAATGGAGTCAGATTACACAAATAAACTTAAAAACTTGAAAGAACAAAAATTAAATTTGGCTCTTGAAAACCCATTGCAATTAGTTAATAATTTGTCGAAATATGAGGATATAATAGCAATCAATGGGAAAAGGTTTGTTGTCAAAATTTAAACACATAAAATTTATATGGAAGGTAATTATCAATACGTAAAACTAACAGAACAACATTTTGGTGTCAATCAAATCAAATATGGTGTTGTAGATTCAAATGGTATTTTGTACATTGATGGAACATGGCATAATTTGAATACTTATCTAGAAAGCCGTTCACAATTCTATATAGACTACCAAATTGTTTCAAAATCAGAAGTTCTTGAAAGCAAAATTAAACACATTGACGAACAAATACAAGTTCTTCAAGACAGAAAACTCAAACTTGCGCTTGAAAAACCAGAAAAACTAGCATTTTTTGACACTGTTTTATTTTCAGAAAACGAAATATATTAAAAGAGTTATGATTACATTACAAGGAAAATAGTTGATACTATTAATGAAAAAGTTAAAATAAATGAACCAGCAACGGGTATTTGTTGTGAATTTTGGATAGATAGTGAAATTACCAAACATGAAGAAATTACAATAGAACAACTGTTTAGAAATTATGGATGGAAACTAGAAATCAAAAAAATTAAAACTAGTCAAACATTGTTTGGAAAACAACAATACCTTTATAACATTTATATTTACCATAACTTGTTTCCTAAGCCATAAAAATAGTAAAAAAGAACAAACTGAAAATATATCAATATGACATTTGGTGAATTATATGCAAAAGTAAAAGTAAATGAACCTTTTACCATTTACAAGGAATTGTCTTCCGTTCGATATGAAGAAAGGAAAGCAGTTATTTGTAAAAAAAATGAAGATTGTTTCTGTTTTTGCTTGCTGCAAAGAAACAGTACAAAAATGGCTGTTGGTACTGGATGGGAGGTCAGAAAGTGGGATTGGGACAAGGAAAACATTGCCTCATTCTATTTGAACAAGCCAAAAAATGCTACAATTGTCAAGAAAATCACTAAAACAATTGTTGTCGGCTGAATCAATATACCGTACATTTTTTTGAAAAAAATAGTAAAAAAAAAACAAATTATGAACAAATTCCTTGACAAACTTTCAAACGATTTCAGATTGATGATTCTGTTCACAATCACAATCTCACTCCTTTTATTCCTTCTGTTTGGAGGATGCACAAGAAATCAACGTACAAGATTCTTCGGCGCTCAACAAGAAATCAACTTGCCACCAAACCAAAAACTCATTGACGCGCACTTCAATGACGCAAGCTTGTGGATTCTGACAGAGGACATGGATGACGAATACACCCCAAAGACAAAGTATCTGACAGAAAAGTCAAGCTTCCTAGAAGGTAAGGTAATATTCCACGAACATAGGTAATAACTACAAAAAAGTCAACAACCAATAATTAAGTTGGTTGTTTTTTTTTGTTTTTTTAAAATTTTTATATATATTTGTAATGTATATAAAACTAAATTATTCATTTCAAGTGTGCAAAAATATGGATAAGCAAAGGAGAGACAATACTGTCTTTATCATTGCAAAAAGAGTAGGTTATTACGACAAATATACTTACTCTTATCGTTTCACTGATTGGGAATTTGACTATGACCATCCATACTATTTCCGAGATGAGGCATATGAAGTCCTTATGTACAAAAGAAATCATTCTGACGGTCATACGGAGTACAAATGTGATGAAAGGATATAACAAAAATAAAAACAATCAATAATTAAGTTGGTTGTTTTTTGTTTTTTTAACACTTTTTACTTGCATAATATAAAAATTATAGCTACCTTTGCACCATCAAAATTAATAATAAAATAAATTATGAAAAAATTATTTACTTTACTTGCAGTCATTGCATTGGCTATTACATTGGCATCGTGTGTTGAAAAAAACAAGGAATTGTATAAGGTCACAGACCATTTCGTTACAGAATTATCCACCACTTACGAACATTACGATATATTCGGTCACTATTCCACATATACCGAAGGAGGTGAATATCAAGTTACTCCAATCGTCAGACTCATTGTGGTACGTATCGAAAAGAACCCAACAGATAAGAAGTATAACGACTTGGTTAAAACATTGAAAAAACATTACAAGAATGACGCTCGTGTAAACGATGTATATCGAAACCAAGGAGGAACTGTTGTTATTGATTGTAGACATAAATATTAATTTAAAAAAAAACAAAAAAAAATTATGAAAAAGATTATGCTTTTTATCACACTCGTAGTGTGTTTAGTAACAAATGTTAATGCTCAAGTACTTTCATATGAAGAATGGAAGGAAGTCGCAAAAGATGCAAGGGTAATTCACTTTTACTCTGAAATCAATGAAAATGATTCAGTCCTTGATTTACGTTACCTTGACCACGGAATAATGTGCTGCAAATATTGTATCGGTCACTTGTCAGTGGATAACGATATAAATGAAATGTTTCAGACTCTATATAATAAGGTTAACAGCTATAATGCAACCAAATGTTATAACTTGTTTTATAAAGTAAGTAACTTGTTGCTTGAAAATCATGAGTTATGGCTTCAACACTTGAAAAGTAATAATTGCAGAAGAGGAAGTATGGATGGAGCTATGTATATGATAATTGCAAGAGAGTCATTGGAACGCTGTGATGCACAACACGACATAACATATAGAAAGATAATGTCTCATCTTTAATGAGTTTTATTCACACTTAACTTAACACAAGAAACAGTAAATAACTTGAAACTTGATTCATAAACTTAATTTACTATATTTTATATGGATGAGCAAATAAAAATGTTCATCCATATTTTTATGGGTATTATTAAATGGAATTACGAAACTTGTTATAATGAAGCCAAGAAATATGAAACTAAATCTGATTTTGAAAAAGGTAGTAGAGGTGCATATAAATCGGCTTTAAAAAACAAATGGCTCGATAACTATACTTGGTTTATTGATGGAAATAAAAGAGCATTATTAAAACGAACTTTATGGAATAAAGAAACTTGTTATAAAGAAGCACAGAAATACAAAACAAAAAGTGAATTTAAATATGGTTCTAATGGGGCATATAATGTTGCTAGAAAAAACAAATGGCTTGATGACTATACTTGGTTTGAAAATGGACGTAAATTATTTGCTGAAAAAATTACGAAATGGACATATGACAAATGTCTTGAAGAAAGTAAAAAATATAGTTCAAGAAAAGAATTCTGTGACGGTTCTGTTGGTGCTTATACAAGAGCGTTGAATAATAATTGGTTAGATGATTTTACTTGGTTGAAAAATGAAAATATGTGGTCAGACCAAGTTGATTCTGTATATGGCTATTTCTTCGAAGATAACAGCGTGTATATAGGAAGAACTTTAATGCGTTGCCAAAGAAAAAGAGATTTACAGCATATTTTTGAGCCAACAGATGCAGTACATATTTATGCCAAAGAACACAATTTTTCAGTACCTCAAATGACAATATTAGAAGATAATCTAACAATTGAAGAAGGTAGTAAAAAAGAAGGCTATTGGGTTGAATACTACAAAAAACATAATTACAATGTGATAAACAGATGTAAAACTGGAGGTATTGGTTCATTAGGTAGAGGAATATGGAATAAAGAAAGATGCTATGAAGAAGCCAAAAAATACAAGGCAAGAATTGATTTTCTTTCTAACAACAAAAGTGCATATAAAGCAGCATGGAAAAATGGTTGGCTTAAAGATTACAAATGGTTTGGGAATATGAGGAAATCACTTAATTATTGGAATAAAGAAAGATGCCATGAAGAAGCCAATAAATATAAAAAAAGAGGTGATTTTGCCAAATATTGCGGTTGTGCATATAATGTAGCAAGGAGAAACAAATGGCTTGATGAATTCTATCCAAAAAATACACAAAATAACTAAATACACATAACACAAGAAACAGTCAAAATCAGTAAAAAAAACTGTTTCTTGTGTATTTTCTGGTAATTTTTTGAAAATTTCAGGAAAAAATTAAAAATTTTGAAAAAAATAAAAAAAAATTAGTCAGACCATTAAAATCTGACTAATTAAAGGGGGTCATCCATATTAACATCTATAATATAATAGGTTGATTTTCAGTGTTTTATTGATATTATCGATATGTTCTTTAGAGAGTGTTTTACCGAGATAGCGCATGAATTGCATATCGTTATTATACCAGAAGTTCCAGCCTTCATAAGTATTATCCCAAGATAGGGTAGTGTTAATGAAATCTGTTCTATTTTTTTCAATCATGTAAGGCAGATAAAATTTGATGACATTTTGAATATTCATTTCAACTTTTTTATCTTTCTTAAAGAAGTTGTTTACTCTGGATAATACGTTTTTGTTTTTTACATTATTGACGAATTTATCTGACAGACCATTTTGACTAAGGAAACTGATAAACAAATGAATAAGTAATTTAGTATAATATTCTTTCATAATTATAATTAAATAAATGGTTATATATATTTAGGTACTTAATTAAGTACCCTATTTTCAATCGAAAGGGAAATAATATTTACTTGAAATAATATTCCATTTATCAGATAATTCCCCCCAAAATTGTCCACCTTCATTAGTACATCCCCATAGGAAGAAAGCACCAAGCCAAGAAGAAGGGTCGTTTTTATATAACAGCTTATGTTTCATATCAGCTAATGAATGGCATCTTGTTTTACCATTCATATATTTTTTTTCTAACATTAGATGTAAATAAGAATCATAAGCATTATTATCCTTAAGTAGTCTAAAAAAGTCAGATAGACATTGTGTTTTTGAATCCATTTCAATATTTAATAACATTTCTATAGTTAATGGGTTATATACGTGTGTCATAATAATCATAAAAATAAGAAGTGGTATTTTCTATCCTATGTTTTTATACAAATCATCGCCTAATAATTTTTTCCATTTGTAATGTAAATTACTCCAATATAAGCTTCTTTCTTCAGTTTCACTCCAAACGAAAGCTTCCATTATCCAATTATATGGACTTAATCGATTAAAGAATTGTCTTATTAAAGTAGAATTCACATCGTTTGTTTCTTTTATTTTTTTTAATATTTTATACAAAGGATGTGATTTACATATAATTGTATGAGACATATTGAACGTATACTTATCATATGCATTCTCATCCTTCAAGAATCTACAGAATTTTGGTATTATATCACTGTTTGCTTCCATATGTTATATATATATTTAGGTACTTAATTAAGTACCCTATTTTTTATTATACTCCAGCCATAAATTCAAAATTGAATTCATTACCTTTATCAATTGACTGAAGAAGCTTTTTCCATTCTATATTAATATCCTTCCAAAAGTAATGACCTTCTTTTGTATCTCGCCAAATAAAAGCATAGAATAATAGTCTTTCTAGCCTAATTGTCTTGTTGATGTACTTATCATAATCCATTTCGTGTCTCATTGGACTACCATTACAATATGTGCCATAATAACAATTGTAAACAAATTTATCAAAAGCGTTATGTTGTTTTAACAATCTTTCGAATTTACCAAGAATTTCTTTACGTCTTTCGCTAGTCATATCAGTTAGTTATTTCTTTATATAAAACTTTCCATTTATAATCAAGTCTTGACCAAAAAGAAAAACCTTCTTTTGTTTCAGACCACGCAAATGCATCATGAATCAAAAAAGGTAACAAATTATTTTGTTTCATTCGAATAATGTATAAATCAAAGTTTTTTTCTTTTCTTGCTGGATTACTTGTGCAAAGAACTCCATTATAACAGTAATTTACAAATATGTCAAAAACTCTCTTTTCCTTTAAAAACCTTTCAAATTTTTTAAGGATATATTTATGTTTGCTTATTACTCTTGCATATTCTTGATTCATATCTTTGTTGATGGATATAGGTACTTAATTAAGTACCCTTATATTATTTTTAATATTTTTTTTGAAAATACAATAAACCAACATAAATATATAAAAAAAAATTGATAATGTCAATTATCAAATATTAAAAAATATTAAAAAAAAAAGATGAAGGTCGTTTAAACCTCCATCTTTAACTTATAACCTGATATATAATATCTTTTTGTTATTTGAACTTGCTTTTAAGATATTCCAACCAACGTTTGTTTACATCAGCCCAGAAATCTTTGCCTTGAACTGTTTTCTTGAGGAATAAGGGGTAGATACAGAACTTCTTTGGGTCTTGAATCATCAATTGGAATTTTGCCTTATCATAGGTCTTCCACTGTGCAAGCATTTCATGCTTAAAAACTGGGTATATCTTTGTACGATATAACCAGTTAATAAAGAGCTTTACGTATTCGAACTGTGACATAAACTTAATAACCGATTACAATACGAGCGTTAATGATTTCACAAACTGGCATATAGTACTTGCCTTTCACATCAACCAAATCCTTCTGTTTAATTTTGGCTTTGTCGAAAGGGAATACATTAGCCAAGACTTTCAACTGATTGTTGATTTTGGACTGAATGTAGTTTGGGCGATAATCTGATGGGTTGACAATGATAGCTTCTGGTACGAGCTGCTTAACGATTGAAATTACATCTAATTTTTTTGCCATAATAGTAAAACAAGTATTAAAAGTTGATATTTCTCATTTTTCGTAATGCAAAATTAATACATTTTTCTGTAAAAAGCAAGTTTTACAAATTAATTAACCATTTCTTAACTGAATATATAAAAAATGTTAACACAATAAAAAAAGTTGGTAAAAAATTTGGAGATGTCATAAAAAAGCATTAACTTTGCAGCGAGGGAAATAGATGGTCTTGCTTGGATACACAGTTTTATTTGGATGAATTTATGGTGTTATAACCCAATCAAAATAATAGGAATCATTTTGATTTCCCATATATTTTATATATAATAGACATAGTTATTAACACTTTAATTATTTCTATTATATTATGCTATTCGAAGTAACTGAAAATATTGTAGCTACAACTACAGTCACTGTAGAAGCTGCAAATGAAGATGAAGCTTATGCAAAAGCTGACGAAATTGTTGCAAATATGGATATTTCACAGTTTATGTTGGGTGCTAAATTGGAGGGAAATTTGCAGAGAATTTGATTAATAGATTTTGTTTATCATAATTCAAAATTTTATTTCGTTATTTTGGAGAGGTGTGTTTCACAACACATCTCTTTTTTTTTGTCATCAGATGACGCTGCAATTCCCTCGCTGCAAAGATACGACTTTTTTTTGAAAGTACCAAATATTTCTGGTACTTTAACATTTATTTAACACAATAAAAAAAGAGCACCACCTTTTGGGTGATGCCCTTTGCAGAATGTTCACGTGTTAGCTGAACGTGGTGAATGGAACGAAGTCCGTGCCGTTATCGTACTTAATCGTGCAGTACTTCTCGCTGAAATGGAGACGTACACCGAAGCGCTGAAGAAGAGCGTTCACGCGGCTGCGTGTGGTCTGTGAGAAGCGGCAAGGATGATTCTCCATATCGGTAATGGTCACATAATCGCGTGTCGCGTTGGCGATGTGGACACCGTGGAGGTAAACCTTGGATACACCGTTGCGTGTGATAACTTGCGTATTGCTCTTGAAGAAGTTACGGCCATTCATAATGGCTTTGTTCATTTCTTTTTCAATCTGTCTCATAATAGTTGTTTGTTAAAGATTAATAATCGTTACCCTCACCGTCAGTTACACCGCATACATTGTAGCATTCCATTGCATCGGTCATACCGATAAGAAGATTTTTTGTCTCGGATACTGCGTCTTCAAGTGACACGTCAGAACCGAAGTCCACGCGAACTGTGGCATAAAGTACAATTGGCTTTCCCATATTATTCCTCTAAAAGATTGGTGATTTCTTCGTCAATACTTGCCAAAAGATTGGCTGCGTCAAGAAGTCTGTCCAAAATGTCGGTATTGACCTCTCTACACTGTGCTTTGCGCTTCAAAGCAATAATTCGAAAGCGAAGGTCGATAGCTTCCTCTCTCGTCTTAATCAAGCCATCCAATTCAAGTTTTTCGTCCATAATAGTTACTGTTTTATTGTTTTTGATGGTGCAAAGATAGGGTATTTTGAGCTAATATGCAAGAAAATATTAATCTTTAACAAAACTTTAACTGATGTGTTAAATTAATGTTAAATAACCAGAAAAAGTTGCAAATACCAAATAAAAGTCGTATATTTGCACCATCAAAATTAAACAATACATTAAAAAATATAAGAACTATGACAGTAGCAGAACCCAATTTTCACAAGTTATCTGACGAATACGAAAAGCTTATCCGCAAATTTTTCAAGGTAAACAACATCAAGGAAGTTGTTTGCACCGACAAGAAAGAGCACTTCTTTGACCGTATTGAAGTAAAGAAAAACGGTACAATTACTGTGTATGCACACGGTTTGACCAAGACAACGTGGAAGAAGTTGTATTTTGATTTTACAGTTGATTATGCTGTATGTCTTGCCAATATGGAGCACGATTTGTTCTTGCAGCAACGCCAAGGCAAACACGAGAAGTTTAACTTTTATTTTTACAATTGATTATGAGTAAGAAGTTTTATGTCATCTTTGGTGACGGTGAATGTGAACGCGCAATAACCCCTCTTTGCGACACTGAAGACGAGGCTGTGGCAAAAGCCTATAGAGCCTCAACGAAGGTGCTCATTGCAAACAAGAAGGAGTTTTGCAAGAAGCTTCGCGAAGAAGGATTCGCCACTGATGCTCACGACAATGAGTACTATTTGTTTGGCGCTGACGTTCATTTCATCCCAAACGTATACTACGTTTCTGAAGTGGATAAGGACAACGTTCAAGAGTCCATAGCAGCTCAATTCCCAATTCAGATTGCATCCAATAGAGAGACGAAGTTTGTTGTTTGCAGTTATGACAAGGACCATAACATCAACATCAAGTCTTTGCTTTTCGACACAGTGCAAGAATGCTTGGCAGACTTCGTGCATTCACACTATATGGTGGTCATTCCATCACTCATTGAGGATATGGTTGGAGAGTGGCGCACAGTCTTTAACAACAAAGTGTACTTCATTGTTCAGCTCAATATCTACGCCTAATAAGAAGTTACACATTGTAGTCCCTAAAGCTTTGGTGAAGCTTGATAATCTGCAAGTCCGTATGGCTTCAGATTATCCCTACGACAACAAACCTACCTATGACGAAGCTCGCCAAGAGATTATCAAAATCCTTGAAATGTTTGAAGATGTTAGCTACAATTAGCTAACATTTTTTTTATGTGTTAAATAAATGTTAAACCGTCAAAAATATTTGGCGGTTTCAATAAAAAGCCTTATCTTTGCAGCGAGGGAAATATGCATATATAAAAAAAAACCATCCTATCGTGTTGATAGGATGGAAAACTATGAAAAAAGAAACTACTTTTGTATAAGGAACCTCGGAATGTTGCAACCAACGAAGTTACCCAATACAATTAAAGGATAATACTTAAAAGCATATAGCTGAATCAGATAATGTTCGGCAGAGAACATATAATAAGCATCAGCAATACTGTGATACATTCCACTCAAGATGAATGCAGCTACACCGAAAACTACTAACAGTTTGTTGCCTTGCCTACCACTATTGACGATTAACGTCATAATCAGACCACAACCAATACCCTTAAGGAAGTTATCAAATTGACCATCAACTATTCGGTCATCAATGATATTGCTTGCCATATCGTGCTCTCCTATAACAAAAGCAACCAATGCACAACCACCGATATTCAAGAGCAGTATGCCAAGTAGCTGTAGCCATTCCTTTGGCTGTTTATAATTGAAGAATCCAGCTTGCCCAGTGTATAAAGGAAGTTTATATTCAATCACAGCAAGCAATCCAAAGGAGAAAAGTACGCTACCATACACTTGCCCAACGTTCAGATATACCGCTCCACCAAGGGCAATAAGAACACCCGATAGGATAGAAGACTTAATCATATCTTTTCAAGTTTAACGTATGAGTGTACGATATTAGGTACTGTGATTTCGTCTTCGTCATTCAAGCCATTGAACTCACGAATAGACTGTGCCATTGTGTCACAGTTGCTAACAAAATCAAGTGTTGGGTATTTAATCACAAACTCACTTCCCTTATAGTTAGGGCAATAGCCAAAGCCATCATATAGCTGAAAAGTCATTGTATGAGGCTTGTTGTCATTGAAGATATTGTTTGAAGCCTCGTCATTGAACTGAAACGTCTGAATGCAAATTAGTTTGCCATACAGTTTCTCTAAAATTTCTTTTGAAATAGGATTTTTTACTTTAGTCATATACAATATAAAATTAAAATTTCATATCGTAATTATATATTCAAAATATGAATTACGGTATGAAATTTTATTAAATAATGTTAATTCTTCTTCTGCTTGTCTTTCTTGGAAGCTTTAACCAATGTAGTACCATCACACGTAACACTAATGTGAAACTTCGAAATACCATTGATTTCAGCAGCCTTCATCTTGAACCATTTGCCGTGGTCTACTGGTAGATGCCTATCTGGGCAACTTGGGTCTGGTGTTTGGTTTGTCCACAGATGAATCATCTCGTGGATAAGGACTTCCAAGGCAGTTTGCTCTTCCAATTGATAATAATCAGTCATCCTAATAACATCAATGCTGAACTCATTTCCGTGAGGGGACAAGTCAATGCATTGTTGAAATTCTCCCAAATGAGTCTTCTTGTGTTCAATCTCAAAAACTGGTTCTTTTAATTTATTCTCAAAGAATCTCTTGTTGAAGATAGGGAAGTACTTCTTCATAAACTCAATAGTTGGAATCATATTACTGTGTGGTTTTTATATTAAACTTGTGTCCTTATGCTGTTGATACATTGACTTCTGACTTGGTACGACCTTGAAAGCACCTACCATAGTGTGATACACGAGAAGTCTCATATTGCCGCCAATGCACGTGCCACTGTTCTTGTCAATCTCGGCATCCAAAACGAGAGAGACGCACGAGAGTCCGAAGTCATCAGTTGTGAGATAGTCACGATTCTTCTCAAGTTGGAATTGCTTGAGCTTGTCAGCTCTGAAGCCAAACACGAGACTGTCACTTGTGAAACTGTCAAAACGCTTTACTTGGGAAGACACTGCATAATTGTTCTTACCTTGCATGTGCGCCTCATTGAAGTAGTCATAGCTACAGTCAATGTTTTTATCCTTAAGCATCTTATCAAAGATAATCTTTGCATTCTCTGAACACGACTTGCGTCCCTTGCAACGACTGAAGAAGAACTCTACCTCTTCCTTGGTCAAGTCTATAGCGAAGTTACCACAAGGTGCTGAAGCAAGAACCGATGTCGCATCCAATTCGTTTGCACTGCAAACCCATTCCTTCTCTGTCTTGTCAGTTGGAACATTCTCCCTATCAGCAAAGTTTTGCTCATACTGACTGTACTGTGTGGCGTGGAACTTGTTGACGAAGAACATCGTATTCAGTCTTTTGTGCTCAGACCTATATCCACACATACGACCAAGCAAGGCTTGTGCAGTTGCAGCAGCAGACAAGCTGTAGTCATACACTAAGTATGTATAGTCCTTGAAGTTGCCGTGAATAGTTACACCAGCTCTGAACGCACCCTTGATTAATACGAGAAGTGGCTTGATAGGTATCTTTTGTTCCAAGAGAATCGGAAGTGTCACACCTTCGAACTTCTTGTTGAACTCAATGGCATCTATTTGTTCCTTGAGCCTATCAGAAAGCTTGTCATAGTTGAGCTTGCTTGTTGAGGCATCCATTTGATAGACATCAAAATTATACTTCACGAAGTTACGCTCTACCAATTCCTCATTTTTGCGTGTACGCACGAAGAAGATACCGTCAATGCCATCAGACTTGCAACGAGTCAAGCCCTCACGAAGGGCAAGCAGAATGTCTCCAACGTCCTCACAGTGTGACTTTGCATCGTGGACGAGTCCTTCATTGATGTACTCGCTGACTCCAACGTAACCACTGTTTGTTGGAAGCTCGATAATCTCCTTGCACTCATTGACATCAGATATTACCTCGCTGAAAGGCGTGGCAGATACTGAAACAATATAAATGTTACGCGAAATAAGCTCGTTTGGATTTCTCCAATTGATGCCTTGCTTCTCCAAGAACTGTGTGAGCTTATTCTTCTTGCCGCTACCGTAATGACATTCGTCAATGAAAAGAATGGAATTGTCAATAGAGCCATCAAAGCCCATCAAGTCACTGTTCTTTAGAAGGAAGTACTTCTTCGGTGTCTTGTACTTGAGGGAGCGCTTGCCATTGTAGGTGTTCTCTACAGTTGCATCGCTGACTTGCTTGATGACACGCTCGAACGTTTGCTCCTTGAGACCACAGTCGTTCATTCCACAAAGGAAGAAGAACTTGTTTACCATCATAGGTTTATCCAAGTGCAATGCATTGACGATATTGACAACAGCATTAACCGCTCCAGTTTTTCCACTTTGCATCTTTGCAATGAGAATAACGTGGTTGCGTCTTGTCTCTGCTCTATTGAAAGCCAAAAGAATGTTCTTTGCGCATTCAATTTGGGTGTCGTGGATATAACCATCGCACCCAATAGAGCCACTTCTGAATAAATTGTTATTAGATGATGTAATAAGATTTGTAATTACTTCTGTTTGAGTAAGAGTTTCTGTCATAGTTATTTGAATATTTTTGCAAAAATACGCCAAAAATCTGTAAAAAGCAAAAATTCAAATACATTTAACTTGAATTTAACATATTTCATAAAATTTCTTAATACTGTCCATTATACTGAATAACTCCAAATTTGACAATGCTGTCAGCTTATAGACATAACCAAGAGGGAATTGAACCTTGCCAATTCCATCCTCGATAAAGACATTAATATCAGTTGTCCCGTAATTAACATAAACGTTTGGAATTGAAAGACGATATTGTTCCTCTTCCTTTCCATATCTTCGCATCAGCTTATGTATTCCCAATAATAGATTCATATTATATAGTATTATATGTATATAAGGTACTTAATTAAGTACCCTAATCATAATGAGCAAAAGCACCAGCTTTCACAAGCTAATGCTTTTTATTACCCCATAAAAAAAAAAGGAGATGATATTATGGAGGTATGAAAAAAAGTGTTGGTAGAGATGGATTTGAACCACCGAAGCCTCATAAGAGGCGGCTGTGCCACTAAACACAGCCCCATTTGACCGCTTTGGTATCTACCGAATGGTTGATAGAGAGGGATTCGAACCCCCGAAGCCTCCGAAGAGGCGGTTGAGCTACTAACACAACCCCATTTGACCGCTTTGGTATCTATCGGGTAATTAAACCATCATTGTGTCTTAATTACAATACGATTATATACACAAAAGCAGTCAAACAGAAATGTTTTTTGTTAATAAATGTTAAGATTTACTTCAAATACAAGTTCTCCAAACGGTTGTTGAACTTATTACCATCTTTATGGAAAAGACGCTGGCCTTCTATTGGACCATTGAATGTTTCATAGACAAGATAACAAGCTGTAAGCTGCACTTGCCCCCAAATACAGTGGCTCAAGCGAACTATAGGATTCTTGTGGTACTTGTTTGCAGTCTGCTTCAAAACATGCTTGGTATATTTGTTGCGGATACGACCAAGGTTTGAAGCCTCATAGTTAGTAAATGGATAATCCATTGTCCTCCAAAACTCAATTTCAACCACGTCATAGTTGCTCACAAGCCATCCATATTCATCAGAAAGATAGTTGTTGATGGCATCATAATCGTCAGCTTCAATGTAATTTGGAAGCTCTACCTCGGTTGGAAGGGTGATGTCTTCACCATCAGTCTCCCATACAATGTTAATAGCTTTATATTTACAATCCATAGTGATATTGTTTTTTAACGCTGCAAAGATAGGTAATAATCGGCAATGCTGCAACTTTTTTGACACCATTAACAAAACTTTAACCAATATGTTAAATTAATGTTAAAGTACCAGAAATATTTGGAATTGTCGTGAAAAAGCTCTATCTTTGCAGCGAGGGAAATAGCGTACAGCAAAAAAAATGGCATCATCTCATTTCGAGATAATGCCATTCCTTAATGATGTCAGAACTTATGATACTTGAGCTTGACAATCTACGCCTTCCCAATCACACCACAAACAGTGATAGTGAATATGACCATCGTCATAGTTATAACCGTCCGATTCAAGCTTTTCCCCACAAATTGGGCAATAACGTACTTCTTCCATAGCTTTAATTGTTTACTTTTCAACATGCTCTTGCTGAATTTCACCACAGCACAACATAATGTCTCCGTAGGTGATGTCTCTTGGCTGTAACTCGTCCAAACCACGATAGCAAAGAACTTCCTCTGCAAGCTTCTTATGCCTTACCACATACTCACGTTTTGGATACGTTATAAAGATGCGCTGTGGGGCTGTAGTATCCTCTTTGTCAGCCAACTTGCCAATTGCGAACCCATTGAAGCACTCTACGTCATAACAGTGCTCCTTATCGTCTTTGAAGAACTTCTTGTCATAAAAGACAATTTCGTCTTCGAAAATCACGTTTTTTCTTGCCATAGTTTACTTGAATTTGGTTATTAGCTCAATTCTCACCGTTAGTCATAAACACTTCAATAAGCTTGGGAATAAAGCCACAAAAGGCTACAATACCGAAAAATACGAATGGATGCATCATAATAGTATTGGTTTTTATTGTTAGTACTTGTTTTTGTTTCACTGTGCAAATATAGTGCTTTTAATTGACACTGCAAACAAAAACAGTAAGTTTAACAAAAGTTTAACTGTATTGTTAAAAAATGTAAAATGGCACTTACTTGCCACTGTAAGTGCCATCGAGTCAATCAAGCTCTCTTGCCTTTTGAAGTGTTGTGGGCTTGTGTGCCATACTCCTTCCAACCGAAGGTTGCAGCTACGAAAGGACGAATGCTCTTGGTGCGCTTGAAGAACTTCTCTTCGGTGTCGATAACTCCATTGACAATATCATTCACGATTCTCTCTGCCTCATCGTATGTATCAACATAACGATAGACAACATAGTTCCATCCATCGTGGTGAGCGCCTTCAGCACGAACATTGTACTTGTCTGCATAGAAGCAAACATCGTCACAACCGATACTTGTGGTGAGCACTTTATTGACGTTAGTACCAATAATCTTGGTTCCAATTCTGCGACCACACCAAAAGCCCGAATTTGCATAGGCTATAATATAACCAACCCCTTCAATATCGAGGTTTTTGACTTCATCGTCAAACCCATTCAAAATGCATTGATAGACCCTTTCATCGTCAATATCCTCAACGTCACAGTCATTGCACTCTGCAAGCATTTCGCGTGTTTCCTCAATAACCTTCTCGTCATAACAGTCAAAACTGCTGAAAATAGTGAGCTTCACTTTCTTAATGTTCTTTGCCATAGTTTTATTTGTTTTTAATGTTAGTAATTGTTTTAATTTCACGGTGCAAAGATAGTGAAAAAATCAATACGCCACAACTTTTTTGACACCATTAACAAAACTTTAACCAATATGTTAAATTAGTGTTAAAGTACCAGAAATATTTGGAATTGTCACCAAAAAACACTATCTTTGCAGCGAGGGAAAGAGCGTACAGCAACTTGTCATCAGATGGCACAAAAAAAAGGACACCCGACAGTAGTCGGATGCCCTCCCAAACAAATCTTACTAACCTTAAAAACACGTTGTAGCTCAGATGGGACTCGAACCCATACGGTCGAATGACCAAGGGATTTTCTTACTACTCTTGCTTTGATACAAGCCAACTTCGTGAGTTGTTGTAGTCTGGACTATTTCTTCACCATGCCAATTTGGTTTAGGTGTTTCGTATATAGTCTCTACGCCATTTAGGATAAATATCCATTTAGTAAGCCATCGCCAAAGTTTATGTCACCATAAACAAGGTTTCTGTTTGTTAGCGAAATTCTACTTCCCAATATTTTTTATTTATTGTTTTTTCCTTTCGGAAAGGAAGCACTCTTAATGTTTAGACCTCGATAATTATCTGTTTGTGCGTGGCAATTAGGGCATAAAATTTCAAGATTCTCTAATCTATCATCGGTTGTTATTCCATTTTTATGGTGTAACTCCAATGGTATTTTTTTACCCATCCATTTTGTAAGCCCACAACATTCACATTTTTCTTCTTTAATTTGTTCTCTAAAAAGCCTATTTTTTAATTTATAAGAACTATAATGAGAATTCTCAACTAATAATTCATCGGTTTTTATTTGGCGTTTAGGATTAAATTTTAAACCTATATTCCAACCTTTACCCGTAAAATGTGAAATATCAATTTCATACTTTTCAATAATTTTATGAAGAGTATTATAATTCCCACCACAAGGTTTTAAATTAAAAAACCTAAGCATTTCAGCAATACTATGTGAACATTTTGCTGCTTCTACATATTCTTCTTTCGTTCTTTCTTTTCTCATATCATATTACTTTAATAATAAATAGTACGATATGAGAAAAAGTAATCACGAAATTATGACTATATTTTGGTCTTTACCAAAAGTCCCTCGCGTCTACCAATTCCGCCACTGAGCCATCATTTTTGCTATTATATAAAATAAATATAACAAACAAAAAAAATTAAGCTCTTAAGGCTTCAAGTTTTTGCTCTATTGCCTTTGGTGTGATAGCTTCACCGCCACCGAAGTAAACTGTGCCGTAATAGGTGTCATCGAAAGAGTCATAGACTTCATAACGGCCATTGCCGATAAAGCTCAAGTCCACTTCTCCATAACCTTTAACGTAATATGATGTCTTCTTCATTGTTGTAAGTTTCAAATTAAAAGGGGTGCTTGCTTTTCTTCGGAAGCACCCCAACAGTGAAAATTAGTTAGCTTGCAGCTACAGTCACGACTTCAGATGCTACAGTGGGAGTTGAGTCTGCAATTGCCTCGGAAACCATAGCAACGAGCTTCTTCACATCAATGCTCTTGTCCTTGGCATTGTAAGCCGTGAGTGGAAGAGCATCCACAGCAGACTTGAAAAGTTCAAAGTCAGTGGTGACAGTGTTGTAGATGCTGTAAGCTGCGTGGTACACGCGGTCGCTTGGGTGCGCGTATCCGAAGTGTGCTCCGAAGTACTTGGCGAACTCTACGATAGCCTTGGCGGTTTCTGCGTTCCACTTCGTATGAGCTGCGACAAAGCCGCTCAACTTGTATGCGGAAGACGTACAACCTACATAGGTGAGACACGTCATTGGAACACTCATTTCGTCAGCTATCTTGATAGCCTCCTTGCAGACCTTCTTGAGAAGACCGTACTGACGAAGGTTCAACGAAGGTGCTACAGCCATAACGCGAATGGCATCATTGAGGTTCTTCTTTGCGAAGTCAGCACCAAGAATTGCACACAGATTCTCTAAAATAATTTTCTTTGCCATAGTGGTAATTTGTTTTTTAATGTTAGTAAAATTGGTTAAAGTAAATTGTTCTCTTTGAGCAACGATTCTAAATCGGAAGTCTCAAAGACATAAGCATAGTCTTCCAACTCTCTATCGTAGCCGACATTGTGGTCAAGAACAGTGTCTGCGTCAAGCTCTCCAACTTCAGTGTCATCTACCTTTACGGTGAACTTCTCGTCAGTGAAAGGATTTTCACTATCTGCATCGAACGAGTAGGTCAAGCTAACCTTGCGTCCGTCAGCCGTATCAAAATTGATAGGCGCTAATAAAGTTTCTACAAAAAGTCTCATAATCGTGTTGTTTATTAATTTTTACACCGCAAAGATACAGGAGATTTTTGGATTTTCCAAGAAATTTTACGTCTTTAACATTATTTTAACATTTCAGTTAACAAATGTTACTGTACGATACCTAACACCCAAGAAGCCTTAAAGTACTTCAAAGCTTGGGTCGGTGTCATTGGCTTTGGTGTTTTTTCCATTGTAGGCTGTGAAGCAAGAAGCCCACGTTTGCCTCTATAGCACACCTTCCAATTTGTGAACCTTTCGGTTATTGTTACGATTTCTTTGTCCATAGTTTTATATGTTTTTTAATTTTTACGGTGCAAAGATAGTGAAAATATCAATACCCTCAAAGAAATTTCAGTTATTTAACCAGTTTTTAACATATTTGTTAATTGAATTTAACAAAAAAAAATGGACACAGTTTCACAACTATATCCATTTTATCTTTTTACCTTGTGCCACTTTCACAAGCTCGTCACACGGTAACACATCTTTCATCTTATCGAGTGTTGTGTTTTATTACACTTTTTTCATTAATTTTGCTTTTCAGTTGATAAAAATACTCGATAAAAAATCCTTTGCCATCACTCTTTCCTCTAATATAAATATATACAATTTTTTATTAAAATCAAAACTTTTTCATATTTTTTTTAATTTTTTTTTGTTTATTAAATATACTCCAATACCTCACAGTAGATTCTTTCCCTCTCTTCGTCAGTCAAGACAAGCTCTTCACAGTTCTCGTCTTCGAAAGGATTACCGCACCATACACCTATTTTACCATCCTCGTTCACTACGAGACAGTCCACACGAGCACCATTGTGACGAATGTCGAAGTCACTTACAATGATGCAGTTGTCTTCATATTCTTCAAAAAGGTTGCAAATACAAGTTTCAACACTTCCCATAACGTTACTGTTTTCTTTTTTGATGTTAATACTTTATAGTGTTGCCACACACCATCATTTACGCACTGTTTGGCAAGCTCTTCAGCTTCTTCCTTTGTTTTGAACTTCGTTGGGCTAATACACACACCTTGCTTGGTCAAAGCAATCAAGAACCATTTTTCATTTGAATTGTTATTAGTTGTTGCCATACATCTTTGTTTTTTTTCGTGGTGCAAAGTTATGAAATTAATAGCATATCAGCAAGAAATAATACTGTATTAACAAATTTTTAACAGTATAGTTAAATCCAAGTTAAAGTGCTTAAAATATTTTGTACTCTCACTGAAAAGCACTATCTTTGCAGCGAGGGAAAGAGCGTACAGCTACTTGTCATCAAAAGGCACAAAAAAAGCATCGAGCATAATGCCCGATGCAAAAACATTAAAAAACAATAACTATTAACAAAGCTTGTTGTCCCTCCAAGACTCGAACTCGGACTTTCAGACTCAAATTCTGACGTGCTAACCGACTACACCAAGGGACAGTGTTGAATTGCTTTTATAAATATATAGAAAAATAAAATATAAAGCAAATAGAAAAGAAAAAAAAAGTGCCGATGGGAGCCAACGTGCCAAGGGACGTGCGATTGTGGGGACCTTTCTCATCTTCATAGGTCCGCACCGTGCAGTGCGTAGGGGCGATTGTTGTAGCTCTCATCGGCTTTTACCCAAGGGCCGACTGTGCGGCATAGTTATGCGGCATTAACTATCCTCACTCATTTATTTTGCCGCTAATAATGAGATTATTGGAACCTTGGTTTCAATGGGCATTCTCGTGGACTCGATGGCGTAGAAAGGCGCAAGTATCTGCTTGTCGGAGTGGCACAGTGACCGCGTAAAGCGTATTATAGTTTGTGCAGACTCGGAATAATGTCTCTCGTGGGAATCGCGCAAGCATAAACGCGCGGTAAAATGAGACTTACGTAATGCGTTGTAGCACCTTGGATAGGATATAATCGCCTATCCACGAAAATGCCCGAAAATTTTATATTTCCTTTTAGCTTGAATACCGATTTCTATCTTGTCGATGTACATAACTTGTGCGCTTGTTGAGCTAATATTATACACGCAGTTTGTTCAATGCACCAAGTATAGAAGAAATTAACAGTTTTAATTGGGCTGTCCCCTAATGTGCTGCCTCATAGCTGTAGGATTTACAAGTTACACATACCTTTAGATTCATTTCTCAATTAATAATTTTGATTTACCCTCAAAGGGGTCGGTCTCTTGCATTCATCGGTATGTCGGTCAGTTAAGTTGTTGATTATTACCCCACTGTTTGGTTGGGCTATCACTTTGCCCAATAACTACCCTCTTTGGCGAAGATGCTGTAACGAATCTCGTCCTTACCAAACTTGTGCGGTACTGCGAAAACGCGCTTGCTTTCTACTGCTGAATTAAAACGTCCTTTTGCCATAGTTGTTAGTTGTTTTTATTTGTTTTTATTAATTTTGACGATGCAAAGATAGGGCTTTTATCGTTACCTTGCAAGAAATTTTAGGTCTTTAACATTATTTTAACACTTCGTGAACAATATTCAAACTTGTTACAACTAAATGAGTGTCATTTGTATTATAAGTGCGTTCACTATACGTGTACTCACAATACATAATGTCATTGCCATCTGAATTGGTTATCTTCACAACACACTTGTTTTCATTTGGGTCAATACTCTCAACAACGATTGACAGATTTTCACCCAAAACTTTTTTTAAGTTTGCCACTAAAGATTGTGGAAGATAGGAAATAACCATTCCCACACCAATTCCCAAACGATTGAAAATATCTTGTAATACTGTCATACCTTATTTATTATTTATGCTTGCGAATAAATACATAAGATGTAAAAGAAGCTGAAGAACATTGGTCTTTCTTTTCCTCTTCAACAATTGGAGATATGTAATAAGCATTATCCATTATCTCAAGTTTTGTTCCGTTTGCCATAGTTGTTACTGTTTTTTAATTTAGTAACACAAAGATATAATAAATAATAATCAAATCCAAGAAATAACTGTGAAAAAATATTAATGTGAATAGATTTTAACATAAGGTACTTATTTAAGTACCCTATATAATAATGGCTTGACGATAATCGCCAAGCCATCTATCAGCAAGTCAGAAGAGATTAGGCATACACAAACGTGATTGACTTGCTTGGGTCATAATCCATAACGTCAGTGCCATCAGATGCCATCTTGAGAAGAGCGTGAATGCCTTTCGTGGTCGCTGTAATGTTCTCACCGATACGCTCGTTGAGCTGCTTGATGCCCAAACGTTTGCCATCTTTCGAGCCATAGACCACTTCCTTGCCCTTATACATTGGATTTGCATAGAGCTGCGCTTCAACACACCCATCAGCTATCTTGTTAATGGCGGTGAGCATATCATCCATTGCATAGGCAAGCTTCTCAATGTAGCCGTAAATGTCCTTGTCAGACTTCTTCGCTATCTTCTCTATTTTCGCTGCCGCATCAGTTGCCTTGTGGTGAGCTTCCACAAATTCCTCGAAGTGTGGCTGAATATGCTCGTCACGAACGATTGTGCGCCAAATGTTGCCCCACTGCTTGTATCCGTGACGGAAGTAAGCCATATAGCTCTTGGAAAGCTTGAAGCTCGTGTTGATGTTTGCCACTTGCATTGCCAAGAGACGCATGGCGGTGACACTGCGCTTCTTCTTCGCTGCCTTCTTCTCGGCTGCTTCTGCTGCCTTCTTCTCGGCTCTCTTCATTGCCTTGTACTCACGAAGTGATACCTTGCTTCCATCACTCAAATAGATTGTTGTCTCGTCCAAATAATCGGACACACTGAAAGAACGATTCTTTGCCATAGTGCTATTGTTTTTAATGTTAGTAATTGTTTTAATTTCACTGCGCAAAGTTACGCATTTTTTTTGAATCCACCAAATTTTTTGGCAAAAAAATGATGTCTATTAAGTTTATTTAACAATTGTGTTAAATTCAGGTTAAAGTCCTTAAAATATTTTGTACTCTCACGAAAAAGCACTATCTTTGCAGCGAGGGAAAGAGCGTTGTCAGATACTTAATTAAGTACCCTATTGAACAGCACAAAAAAAAGGCATCGACTTTCACAAGCCAATGCCTTTTTTCTTTTATATTCCTACTGTGCCTTTGTGGTAAAGTGCGATTCGTGCGCTCCCTCGGTACAGTAAAAATATAAATAGTTTCAAGTTTCAATTTAGTGCACTGTAGAAACTGTTTTTTCACTCATCATCCTCATCTTCCTCGTCAGACTGCTTATGATAGTCTTCATCATTCTCGGTGCTCCAAACAACCTTGCCATCTTCTTGGTCATAGATTTCAATGTCATCACTGTTAGAGTCACCACGCTCATAATCGGCAACTGCTGAAGCAATAACATCGTCCAAATCGTCAGAAGAATACAGTATATCGTCTTCTTGGCCTACAATGCGCTGACAATAGCGGTCTTGGTCTTGGTACTCATAATCGCGTGTGCGCTTCTTGTAAAACGTCTCATAAGAGTCGCTAATGCCAAGCAAATCAATCAACTGTTCGGGGTCGTGCTCGAAAAGGTCATCAAGCTCGGTCGCTTCAATTCCATCGGGGTAAGAATCTTCCAAAAGCTCTTGGAGCTTTTCAATTTCGTCCTCGGTGAAAAGGTCATAGACAATTTGAGCACCACGAGACCAATTAATATCGGTCAAATCCATTTCTTTATATACTTTAATCATATCAGTAGAAATTAGAAGTTAATAATTATTGTTTTGATGGTGCAAAGTTAGTAAAAATATCAATACCACCCAAATATTTCATCAAAAAAATGAAGATTATTCACATTATTTAACATATCAGCTATATATGGGTACTTATTTAAGTACCTATTAACAAATGCCCCAACCAAATTGATGGAAGGGGCATTTTGTTTAGAATAAGCTAACTGAAAGCTTTATAAGCCACACGATACCGAAGTATCCTATACATACGGTTGTCACACACACGATAAAGCAACACAGTATGAAAGCCAAGTATTTGGCATAATCGAGCACCTCTCTCATAACAGTACTGTATTAAACTTCAAGCTCCACAAGAGGCACCCAAATTTTGGTACTGCCTACTCTCTCATTGGGGGTATGCCAACTGCTTTCATCGGCATCGTTTGGAGTGTCAAAGTAATGGCGGTGTGCCACAAAATCCTTCATACGTGCCTTCTTCTCTGCTTCAGTATGTACGCCCATAACGTCCCAAATTTCTTCGTCACTCACAGTAAAGTGATTGCCCTTAAGTGGACCGTACACGAGCATCGAGACTTGCGTGGTCTCTTGCTTGTTGGCATCGAGCTTCACCACGATATGCGCGGTAGAATCATTGTTGGTATTCATACCCACTTTGACAACCTTGAAGAACGTGGTGTGATTGCCTTGAATGCACTTGAAAAAACTGTATTCAACGTACACAGTGCGCACTTCCTTAAACTTTGGATGCTTGTCATAATCATCCTTATTAGCCTTCCACCAAGAATTGGCTGCGGTAGTGGTTGGAAACTCTGCAACTGCATTTGCAGTGCCATCGGTGTAATAAACCTTGATTTGATACATAGCTTTGTTGTTTTTTAATGTTAGTACTATTGTTTGTTTTTGCGGTGCAAAGTTACGCATTTTTTTTTAATTGTGCAATAGTTTACCCCAAAAAAATGCATTTTGTTTAGATTATTTAACATTTAACCTATTTTCAGCTATAAATGACTGTTCAGAGCTGTATTCTTTTTCCCTCGCTGCAAAGATAGTGGTTTTTTCAATACCATCCAAATTTTTTGGCAAGAAAATGCATTTTGTTTAGATTATTTAACATTTGACCTATAGATACAAAAAAAATGCCCACACTTTTCAGTGTAGGCATTGCAAGCATCTGCCGCGTTACTCTTCGTCTTCAGTGCCGATTTCAATCAACGCGCAAGCACAAGAAGGGAGAGAAGACTGTGCTTTGTGATAGACCGCCATCATAAAATCGTCAAAGACACTACGAGCGCGAATGGCATCAATCAAGTGCTCCAAATTCTTGATGCGGAGTGTCTCGATTCCGCGTGTCTCTTCACCCCACTTGATAGTGACGTGCTTTGTCACTTTGTCTTGAACAAGTGTGTAGGAGTCGGCTTCGTGGTGCTCAAACTTTGCAAGCACAACAACCTCAGTGTTGTAGCTCTTCATCAACTCAACGATAGCGGCAACAAGTGCCATCTTGTAAAGACCTTTGTAAAACATAGCTTTTAGTTTTTTAATGTTAGTAACTGTTGTTTAATTTTCACGGTGCAAAGATAGTGCTTTTTTCAATACCATCCAAATATTTTGCAAAGAAAATGATTTTTATTAACATCATTTAACATTTGGAGCTATAGATACTTATTTTAGTACCCAAATATATAATGAAAAATGCTCCACACTTTTCAGTGTGGAGCATCCTCTGCGTTAGTCGCGCTCATAGCGCTTATTGCCTTGCCAAATGCGAACGATGTTCGTGACGGTGATGTCCTTGACCTCAACAACCTCTTCGGGAGTAAGACCGTATTCGAGCTGCTTCTTGCAAACTGAATGGCTGCGAAGGAAGGTTTTGATTTCCTCAACCTCTTCGGGAGTAGCTTCGCGCCCATCCACGAAATACGTGCTTGTTACCTTGCTATTGCCGTTAGAGGCGATGCGAAGATAAGTTACTGTGGGGTCGGTGTCCTTCGTGAGGAAATAAGGATAATCGCTCCACGAACGGCCTGTTGGCTTGTCCTCTTCGTAAGGGTGATTTTCTACGTCAATACCCAACTCCTTGGCTCTGCGCTCTATTGTGGAGCTGTAGCCTCTTCCTATAGCGATGTTGTGGTAGTGACTTGCCTTCGTCACACGTCCGTAATACTTGTTGCCCCTCTTGTTCATTGTGGGGACAGTCAGAATATCCATCTCTACACCGAAAGTGTTGCGCTTGATGGATTTAACTACACACTCTAAAGTCATTTTTGTCATAGCTTTGTTGTTTTAATGTTAGTAACTGTTGTTTAATTTTCACGGTGCAAAGTTACGCATTTTATTTGATACCACCAAATATTTTGCCAAAAAAATGCATTTTATTAACATCATTTAACAGTTCAGCTATATTTCAGTTATATCCAAAAATTTCGCGTATAAGCGCTTTTCTATTTCAAATGATAAACTTATCCACTGAATAATTAAAATGCAAAATAGAGCCATTTCTGCGCAAATATGGGCATATTTCCGTATATACGCGCGTATATGCGTATGCGTGGGGGTATGGATGGGTAGTGATGGGGCATATACCTAACTATTGGGGGCGATGCCTCCCCCACCCTCCCCCTCCTACGCATCCTCTCCCCCCGACCGAGTTTTTGGGGGCTTACCAAACGGCAACGGTTTCTTGAATAAAATTTTCCAGAAATTTTTGTCTTTTTGAGGAAGGGGGTGGGGTGTTTTAATTATTGAGTGGTTTTAAAAAAATTCCAGAAAAATTTTTCTATAATTTTATAGAGCTGATATTATAATTAATTTTGGTATTTTTTTATCGTTTCATATATTTATATAAAAATACATTTATAATATGAAAAATATAATTAGATTAACAGAAAATGACTTACATAGAATAGTAAAGAATGCAGTAACAAGAATATTAACTGAAGGTAATCAATGGATTGGCGATTTTGGTAGAGAGAATTTCAATATGTTGCAACAGAAAGTAAATGATTGTGGTGGGGCGTGTTCATTTTCATTGAATGGTACAGATTTTACGATAACACCTAGCCAAAGAGGTTTTTTAATACAAAGCGGAACTGATTTTGGATATGAATCGTTTCAAATAGATTCTGCGTTGAAAGCTGCTTGGAAATATTCTAATGGTGTGAGATAATTATACTATTATGTAAAGTAAAGAATAAATAAGCAACCAATAAATTAAAATATTGGTTGCTTATTTTTTTATCTTTTTCCAAGAGTTTCAAAAGATTTCGATTTCGTTTTATGGAAAAAAAGATATATAATTATCTTGTACAAACAATTAATTTTAGGCAATGATATACAATTTGGCATCAGTTGAGTAAAACAATTACTGACTGATGTCAAATTTATTTTCATTTGAAATAATTAGATATTCTGTATGGGCAAATAATATTTGCTATCTGTAAGTTTGTCTATAGGGATGATTTTTGTAAGTACGATTTTATTGGAAATGATTTCACCGTGACGGTTCACGTGGTATTGTGTTCCCTTTGGTAGGTATCCTTCTATGAGGAATGCGTATTCATCCGAATCAATTGAATCTGCTATCGTATAGTGTGCGATGTTATATGATTTCATGTATGTTCCACCAAATCTGAGGGATGACAATCTGACTTTATTATATTCCCTATCGATAAATTTATGCACCTTGCATTGTGTTGCGTCATAACTATGGAAACCTTGGTAACCAATGTATTTTTGAATACCTTTATGATATGATATATCCATTTCGGTATTATATTCTTTATTTAATTCATAAATGAATGAATCAAACCAGTATCCACACAATTTTCCTTTTATCTTTAAGCAAATCTTAAAGATTCTTACAGTACCGTCAGAAGTTATAGGCTTTAATTCGTCTGAAATCCAGCACATAGTTATAAATTGAATTGAGGTTAAATTGAATTTTTAAGAGTTGTTAGTAGAGTTGTGAAATTTGCAATTGCCATATCTACAGCCTCGTTAGCTGTATAACTGAACCATTTGTTGAACTCATCTATATAGAAAATATTTCTCGTTATATCTTCATTCACAGTAGTGATTTTGACTACAATCTCTTTTTTGACAAGTTCGACTTCTATTTTTTCGATTGTTAGGCGTTCAAGTTTCAATTTAGAGTAATTTACTCGGTACACTGTATCACCGACCTTCCACTTAATATTATCAAGTGAATAAGGCATAATGTCTTCCTTTTTCATATTATATTAGTTTTATATTTGTTAGTACCATTCCATCAGAGATTATTTCATAGTTTTCGTTGATGTAGTAGGTTGCACCTTTTGGTATGTAGCCATCTACGACAACAGTAGATAAGCCTAGTGGGTCACAAAAGAAAGCGCTATAAGTTTCGATTATTTTTTTTGTTGGAAAGTCTTTATAAGCATCAAATTTTGGCCACACCCTTGGGATGAAAATTCTTATATCATTAGAATATCTTTCTGTTTTACATTTTTTTTTCAAATAGCTATGAAACCCATTATATCCTCTAAACAAGGGATAATCCCACATGGATTGTATATTGATTTTAGTATGATATTCTGTGTTTAGCGCATAACAAAAATCTTCAAAATAATAACTGTTTACTATATTTTTATTAAATTTGAGTGTTGTTTTACATATTTTGAATATCTTGACAGTACCATCAGACACAAGTTTTTTTAATTTATTTGATTCCCAGCACATGTTATTTTGGATATTTGATTACCAATCCAATTTGTTTCCTACGCAGAAACCGACAATGAAACCGATGATGTTCGCTACTGCAAGGTTAATGTTCATTAATTTGGTTGTTTGTTCTTCGGTCAATTTAAGCCAACTTGCGATTGTTAGCAACAAGTGAGCTTCAATCAAATATAGACCGACAAATATTAAGATAAATGTCAAGACTTTCATAATATATTAAAATTTAATTATTGTTTCGGTGTCTCGCTTATAATCGTCACCTTGTATGCGATGTACATAAAAACCGTCTTCGACAAGTTGTGTTTTCAATTCATCGGAAATAAACAAGTCAACTGTTGCAGAATATTCACCACTTTTTTTTGCTTCGAAAATTGCTTTATAAACAATGTCTTGTTCATTAATCAATCTTTTTTGATTCACTCTGTCGGCATCGGCATGTGCCTCTTTTGCGGTAATTCGTCTGATATTTTCCATAATTTTTTATTTTATTGTTTCTATAATTTTTTTCAAATATTGAATTTGAGCTGATAAGGATTCCTTATATATTTGTGTTTGCCTATTGTTCAAATTTGGCTTTGGGTATCTGTTTTCATTTATTTTTAATGCTTGTTTTTCTATTGTACCATCAACCCAAGCAGAAAATGGTTGCCAATTATTAAAATCAATTTTTGTACAATCCATAAAAATTAAGATTGATTATTTAAATAGTATTGGCTGTTTTTGATTGAATTTGTAGGGATGATTTTTGACAGCACAATTTTATCGGAGATGATTTCACCGTATTCGTTCACGTAATATTGTGTTCCTTTTGGAAGATACCCTTCTATGAGGTATGCTGATTCATCTTTAAAGTAATTATCTTTAAGCAGATAGCTTGTGATTTTATATAATGATTTGTCTAAGCACGTTACCACACCAACACTTACCCTCTTTATTCCACCAAATATGCTACCAATTTCAAATAGCTTCACCTTGCATTTTGAAGCGTCATAACTATGAAACCCTTGTGTTCCAGTGTATGTTTTACGTTTTTCATTGTAGGTCACATCAATGGTTGTCTGATATTCTTTGTCTAGTATGTAGTTGAATGAGGTATAAAAGTAACCGCACAAGTTTTCTTGTCTTATTTTGCACACCTTAAAGATTTTGACAGTACCGTCAGAGACAAGTGGTGTTGGTGGCAATGGTGATGCGTTTTTAGTCCAGCACATGTTGTTATGTTTTTTTTTGTTTTAGAAATATATGAATTCTTCTGATGTTGAAATAACTTCCTTTTGTTCACCCCACAGTAGTGCTACTTGTACATTGCAGCCGCTATCGCAATATTTACAATCTGATGTGATAGATATTTTAAGGTTATCCTTGATTAATTGGATTATTTCTGTTTTACTCATTTGACTATATATTTGTTTGGATTTGTCAGAATATCGTTAAGTTTTTTTTCAGCATCTTCCTTTGTATCGAAGTATGTTCTGTTTACGCTTGTTGTTCCGTGTGTCCATCTAACGAGTTGGCAGTTGTCAAGTTGTTTACCTTTGTAGATACATAGTCCATATTCTGATGTATAGTCAACCCATGTGATGGTCTTGCAGATGAAATACATTGTCTTGGTGTTTATTTTTTCACCGAGGACGTTATAGTTGCTTGTTGTATATTCCTTTACGCTGTAGGTTACTGCTGTTGGATTTTCGTCACCGATTGATTTCCAACCATTGAACCAATCGATTATTTTATTGAAAAAATTTTTCATTTTTTATTTTTGATTTTTTTAAGTATTTCCAATGCCTTTTTGTTTCTCTTGATAGTCATTTTTGTAGACGTGATGATGTCAAATGCTTTATCTGGAAGTGGTGCGATTGTTTCTTCCTTTCCGTTTACAATTATTGTTGTGGTCAATGGGTAGTGTGCTTGATTTGGGTATTCGAATATTGCATCTAAACGCTTGATTTCTTCCAATAAATTTTCATTTTTTGGATTGATTTTAAAGCATTCGGTATATTCTTCGGAGAACATTGGCAAACCAGCGTTACTGTTGCAATAAAGTAATTTTACGGTAATTGTTCCGTTTTCAGACAATTGTTTGTCTGTACATATATTGAATGGGTTTCCGTGCCATCCGTATTCACCGCCTATTTCGATATAGTCGAACAGTTCTTGTGCAAGATTGTATGGTTCTGTACCGAATAATTCAAGATAGCACTTATAGTAAGCACCTACTGTAACAATATATCGATTGCCGCACACATAGTCTTTTCCTCTGAAATATGCTGTATCTATATGTTTGTGGTCCAATGGTACTTCATTATACACATCGAAGCAGTAATACAGATAGCGGTAATCACCGAAAAAATCGTTTTCTATCCAATCATTCTGCTTGATGACATCGTTGCTTCCATACTTTACCAAGCCCCTTTCTTTTGCCACATCGAGCAGATTGAGGATTTCATTGATTGTAATCTTAACCATATTCTTTTATGTGTTATATATTTTTTCTTATTGCAAAGATACTGAATATATTTTATATTATCAAGATAATTTTGTTAAAATAGGTTAAAATAAAAAAAGCAACCAATATTTGATTTATATTGGCTGCTTTAATATTAAGCTCTGAAGTCATTTTTATCGAAATGTTGTTGCCCATAGAAGTTGTTAAGGTGTTGCGCTCTTCTTTTTGCTCTTGCTGCGCTTTGTGTTCTTGCCCTTGGTGGTATGAATTCTGCATTTGGCACTTCGTCAACGTAGTCTCCCTTCTTGTCCACGTAGCGTTTCAAGCTTCTGTTGCCGTATTCGTTGTTACGAGGTATATGGTTGCTTGCGAAGTATGTATTCTTATCCTTGTCATATGGATTTGCTGGTTTCATTGTCATTACATCATTGAACAAATCGTATTCTGCGTCCTCATCGTTGTTCACGTCTGCGTAGGTTTGTGCAAGTTGGTCTGCTCTTTGCTTTTGTCCTTTTTCTATCATTTTGTCGTGAGCTGACTTGACTGTTGCATATGAAAGACCTTGGCCGTGAGCTTCGAGTATATCTCTAACGCATTCTTTTATTATATTGGTCAATTGGTTTTCTGTTAGTCTTATTCTATTTTTCATAAAATTGCATTTTACTATAAATATAAAATAATTCTATAAAGAAATGAAAATGTATTATATAAAAATGGGGATAGTAACTAAATACTACCTCCATTTTTATTTGTCAGCTTAATTTTAGTTCTAACGCTTGCCTATAGCGCTTGACATATCGAGCATCATATTGGAACCGCTCATAACGGTTGGCACTGTGCCGTTCCACTTCTCAATCCAATCCTCTTGTACGATGAGTGGGCTAAGTGAAGCTGCGATGGTGCGGTTGTAGTATGCTTCAGCGTCTGCCTTAATCTGCATTGCCTCTGCTGCGCCCTTTGCTTCTGCGATACGAATCTTTGCCTCTGCTTCAGCCTCCTTGACTTTGTTTTCTGCCTTGAGAGCTGACTGTACGGCTGCGTTCTTTTCGTTAATCATCTGTGCGAGTGACTGAGGAGGTGTAATCTGTGAGGTAAATTCCTCCACGATGAATCCCTCGTCCATAAGTGATGATTCGAGGCGCTTGCGCACGTCACGCTCGAAGTTTGCGCGATTTGACATAAGTGAGTCTGACGTGTACTGATTTGCGCATGTGCGGTAAGCTTCGTAGATACAAGTGCGGATGTATCCGTTCTCAAGGTCTTCGATACCCTTGCGGTACTTGACAAAGATGTCGCAAGCCTTTTCTGGGTTGATGCGGTAAGCGATTGTCGGGTCCATCGAGAATACTGAAGCGTCCTTTGCGTTGACGTTGAATGCCTCGTAGTTCTTACGCTGAATGAATGTTGGGTAGGTGAACACGCTTGTGGTGATTGGGTTATAGAATACCCATCCCTTGCAAGTACCTTCCACTCCACCGTAGTCTTGCTCATTAGCTGACCACTTATGGAACTTGATGCCGATTTCACCCGAATCGATTACGGAGCAAGAAGCTACCAAGAAGCAGATGAGGATAAACGCAATCACTGACGAAACGATTAACTTAATGTTGTCCATTTTGTTTTAATTTTTTAAAAGGTTAATATTTTTATTTTATTTTATTTCACCATTTTCAGTAATAGTATATTTGTTTGTGCCTATGTAAAAATGAGCAACACCATTAGTAAAATTGCTACAATAATCAGCCCATTCCTTTATCAAGAGATTGCCGTTTTTGTCCATATAATTGTATTTCGAATGACCTTTTTTGTAAATTATTACACCAACGAAATGTTGGCTGCGCGTCACAAAAGTATCTTCAAACCAAATAGGAGAAACTAACTTTCCATCTTGATTGATAAAATTCAACTTGGTAAAAACATCAACTCTTGCCAACTCTTTCACTCCACCACTTCCAAAGGAATTAACCGATTCAAACCAATCTTTTGAAACGAGTTTTCCTTGTTCATTGATAAAATTCCATAATGGGCGTAAACCGAATTTATCAAGTTTTGAAACTCTTGCAAAACCATTTGTGAATTTGCCTACAATCTCATACTTTTTCATATAAAAATGTTTTTTGTTATTGTTTTTGTTAATTTTTTACAATGCAAAGATAAGGAGTTTTTTTGGTATTTGCAAATAAATTTTGTTAAAAGAAGTTAACTGTGTTATTTTTTTTAATTATTATTGGAAAGACCTAATTCCTTTTGTAATTTGTAATATAGGTTAAGCTTTGCTTTACGTTCGTTCTCTTCCCACGTTTCTTTATCTGTGATAATATGTTGGAGGTATTCGTCAGACCAAGTTAGCTGATATACTGGGAATCTTACAATAGCTCCGTTGTCACAATGCCCTTCGACAGTATGGTTTCTATGGTTAAAATAATAACGGTTAACTTTGGTAAAGTTGATGTCCTTGTTTGCCAAGTAATATCCTACTCTTTTGCAATTGTTTTGGAAAACAGAATCCATGATTTCATAATCTTCCAAAAAGCCTTCACCCACTGGTATTTCCCATCTGACTTCTGCTTCACTGCAAATTGGTAGAATGGAATATCCAAGCTGATTAAGTATTCTTTGAACTTCATCTGAAGGGTAAGGAATCAAGATTGAGTTTTTGCCCAACTTCTTTGCCTCTTGCACTTGTTGTTGAATGTTTTGGATTCTTTCGTCATCATAGAAGATGTTATATTCTTGTGTTGACATAATTATTTTGTATATTAGTTTAGAGAAACCACAGGGTCGAAATATGTTAAATTTTCTGGATATTCTTCTAAGAAAATCTCGCACTTTCGTCTTTTTAGTACTGCGATTTGCTGTTCGATTTGTTTAAGCTTATATTTCATAACTTCTGATTTCGGAACAAATTTATAAGTAGCTTCATTCTCTTTCAGATATTTATCGAAGAAATAAAAGTTATGACCGATTGTTAAATAGCCTTTTTCATCTACAGCGCCATAATGAACAACATTGCGACCATATTTGGCACAATTAATTTTGACGTACTTGTACTTTCCTTCCATATGTTTTAATGTTATTTCTTAAAAATGAATCAATTTAACAGCTGATTCTGAAGGCACATTATCTTTTCTTTTTCTAAGTTCGTTCATTTGTTCAAGAATATGTTTCTTTTTATGGTTTTCGACTACAATTCTTGGAACTTCCTCAAAGGTTGAATCAGCAAATAATCGTTTAAAGAACTCAAAATCCAATTGCATATAGTTGCAATAATGAAATATATTTGTTTTTGTATTCAATACGCCAAAACCATAATGGTTGGTTAAGTTATATGTAACTTTGTAGAACTTATAGTTGCCTTCTTCCATGCTTAAACGTAATGATTGATACGTATTAATTCTGTTGGGTCTTCCGAATATATTTTTTCTTTTCTTTCTCTAAGCTTATTCATTTGTTCAAGCAATTTTTTCTGCTTATAAGCCATAACTTCGGTTTTTGTAACTTCCTCGAAAGTGTGATATGGACTATTTTGTTTATACCAATCAAAATTATAGTCAAAGTTGTTCACACACAAACAATTTGTTCTAGTGTTTAGTGCACAGTATTTGATTGCTTTTGTGCTTTTATGTGTCATTTTAATGTATTTATATTCGTCTGTCATTTCTTCTTTTGATGAATTGGTAATACAAAATCACTTATTAAAACCAAGTCTTTTGGTTCTTCATAATCAGTTTGATTTATTCTTGACCTAAGAGTGTTGATTTGGTCAATGATATATCTTTTTTTATTGTTTAGTACAACAATTCTTGGAACTTCCTCAAACGTTAAACTATCTCGACCGATTTTAGACTTGTATATACTAAAATTCAGTGTTGCACCATTTCTCAAGTATACTTGATTGTTTTCATCTACACAACAATAATGAACTCCTTGTGTCCATTTGTTAGTAACTTTATAGTATTTAAAATTTTCTGCCATTGTCTAATGATTAATTTCTGTATTGCAAAGATACATATTTAATTTAACACTTAAAAGTAAAAAGTGTTAAAAAAACAAAAATAATGAGTAATATTTAATCGTTATTAGTAAGTTAAAAATATTTATATACAAACTAATATTTATAAATTAACTTTAGGCAATGATATACTTAAAATTATTTATTACAGATGCTGAAAGACAAGCATGTACAGATGAATACGAATATGTATCATATACAGAGGAAACAGATGAAGTTCATATTAAGCGCATTGTGCCATTAGAAGAAACACCATTGACTTTGGTTGCTCTGACTGACGGAACATTAATATATACGAATAACAATCAAAGTTTCGGCATAACATATTCGACAAATAACGGCAGAACATGGTCAGAATCATCTAATGATATTACCGTAAATGTTACAGCTGGTGATAAGGTTCAATGGATGGGAAACATAAGCACAACAATTGGTAATCCAGGAAATTTTAGTGCAAGTACCGCATCATTTAATATTGAAGGAAACATAATGTCAATTTTTTACGGTGAAAACTTTATTGGGCAAACAGAATTTACTCGATATAAGTATACTATGAATTTATTTGCTAATTCGAAATGTGTTGATGCATCTAAATTGATAATGCATTTGACTTCACTTGGAAATGGTTGCTATGGTATGTTTAGTGGATGCACAGAGCTGACTATAGCCCCTACATTAACAGCACAAGTGCTAAATGGTTCGTGTTATTCCAACATGTTCAATGGTTGTACAAATTTGTCGTATATCAAAATGCTTGCGACAGAAATAAATGGAAACAATTGTTTAACTAATTGGGTAGATGGTGTTGCCGCGAATGGAACATTTGTAAAAGATGCAAGTATGACTACATTGCCAAGTGGTACAAGCGGTATTCCTGACGGATGGACAGTTATAGATGCATAAAAAAATAAAACCAAATACAATTGTATTTGGTTTTATTTTTTTTTTAATAGAAATGAAGAACTTTCTTGAACATATCCACAACATCTTCATAACCAGTATGTTTTCCTTTATCCTCACTAATCTTGCAAGTATCGGAGAAGAATGGGTAATTACTATTCTCTTTGATTGCAAGGAGCTTGATAACGATATTCATTGGTTTGATTTCATCTACGATACCTTTCCAATCGTTTGTCCAAGCTGTTCCTATTCCATAACTGATTTTAGGATATTCTTTTCCAATGACTTTCTGGATATGGCAAGCATCATCAATTGACAATGCATTACTGAAGATGATTGTCTTTTCCTTTGGGTCGATGCCAAGAGAGCTGTATTTGTCACAAATCTTGTGGAACTGTTCGAAGTTGTCACCACTATCAATTCGAAGTCCATCGAAACAGTTTGCAAAGTCTTTGTTGAAGTTTCGAGCAAAGGCATCGAAACCGTAGGTATCATACAAGTATGTTCCCAAAGCACCCTTGAATGTATGCCTCCACTTTTCCATTGCAATCTTATTGGCAAGCAGTGGACCGTACAGACCAGCAATACCGCTAATCCATTCGTGTGCCATTGTTCCGATTGGTGTGGTGTTGTACTTCATTGCAAGGTAAACGTTAGATGTACCAACGCACTTGCCATTTGTTTGACAAAGTGGTGATATGAATGTTGGTCTATTTTTGGTTGCATTAAGCATTGCTTTGAGAGCAGTTTCCTCCGTTTCGAAAGAAGAACGTCTTCGAGTGCCGAAATCAGCCCATACACATCCATTGTCAATCATTTGTGCTGCCTTGACAAACGACTTTGTATAATACTTCTTGTAATCGAATTTTTTGTCAAGTTCAGTAATCTTGTAATAGAGTTCTGAAACGATTGCAAGAACCATTACTTCGAGCAACACAGTTTCTGCCCACAGACCTTCGAAAATGATATGCAGATGTCCATCTGTATCTTGTGAAACGTTAACAAGGTCGGAATTGAATCGGAATCCACGAAGATAAGTGAAGAACCATTGTGGAAGGTACTTGCACTTTTCCTTCATAAAGTTGATTTCTTCTTCTGTGATTGTCAATGTTTCGAGAGTTTGTATTTCGGCTTTTAAGAATTGGTCAAAATGTTTTGGATAAACTGTTTTGTTCCTATCAACAAACTCGTACCTTACGATTGCATCTGGAAAGTTATCCACGATTGCGCAGCACATTGTAAGTTTGTACAAGTCTGTATCTGTAAAGTGTTTAATAATCATAAAACTATTCTTCTGTTTCTTCGTTAGTTTCTGTTGGTGTAGTTTTCTTACTTTCGTATGGATTGGTAAGGAATTCGAATACTTCCTCCTTGTTGTCGGCAAAATCGAAAGCGTTGTTACTTGAAAGATGGGCTATGATGATGTCTTCAACTTCATCGTTACGGTCTTCTACAGTCCACTCACCGAACGACATATCATCATATACGATATAGCAATTACGGAGAGTAATGGCCATTCTATCGGTTGACTTGATTTCCTTGCCGTGCACACAAACGCATTCTACAGTTTCACCGTCTTCTGTAGTAATCTTGTCAACACTGACGCTGAATACATTGAATGCATTTGCTCCGTGTGGGTATACGTGAGCGAATTTCTTGTTAAGAAGAGCTTCTACTACCTCTTTAATCTTTTCAACTGCCACTTGGGTCTTTGTAATTACTTCTGCCATTTAATTGAATTTTTTAAGTTGTTTTAATTACAATGCAAAGATACACCTTTTTTCATTAAAAAGCAAGAAATAATTTATAAAATATGTTAAAACCCACATATTGCGCATAGCATGCTTTCTATTGGGTTATCAAACTTCATCATATGGTCATTTCGTATTCTACCATCCTCTTGAATGTCATATCTAACGTTTTTATACATTATATAATAACCATTTACACCAGCTTGTGCAATTTGAGCTTGCACATAATATAATTGCAATTCGTTATGAATTATTCCTATGCATTCATTTTCTGGTGAAAATACTTTCATAGTGAAATTCTGTATTTGTTTGGTTGGTAATACATTAATTGCCATAATTTCTAATGTTCACAAATAAAATAAAACTTGTTGTTACAAAAGGGGCAAGTGAAGACTTCTTTCCATCTCATTGTTACGCCATACTTACCATCTTCAACTTTTTCTACGTCTTGTATTTCTACAGACAAGTCATTATAGTTTTTCAAATAAGAATCTACATTTTCCCCACAATGCGGACATAATGGGGAATAATCTTTATCGTGTAATATTTCTTTCATTTTCTAAAAAATATTTTATAGCAGCTTCAATTGCCTCTTCTTCTGTATTCCTTGGGAAATATTCTTCAGTTATTAGTTCATATGTTTTAAGGTCAATAATAGCTGTTCCATACTGATGATATTCTGAACTCATATCAGCATTGGTAAATGTATACGTAGATGGAAAAATCCCAACATTATGTACGATTTTAAGCCATTTTTTAGCCATTTGAATAGTTGGGCATAAAAATACTTCCTTTGAATGTTCGTTCCATCCATTATATTTGCATACTGACATAATGTCATCATTATCTACAAATGAACGACCTACCGTAAAGCATTCGGCTGACAACTTATATATACCATTTGTATCTTGGCTATCATTAGCTTTATCAAGTATCCACACACATCTACATTTTGCATCAAATCCAGACTTTTTAAGTAACTTAGCAATATCAAAAGATACAAAATCTTCTGTAACTATAAATTTTTCATTGCTGCGTAAATATTCAGAAACTGTAGGACCTATTTTATTATATTTTTCCATTTCAAGTCTATCTTCGGCAAGTTGTTCTGGTGTAGCTGTGTCCAAATAGTGTAACATTTTCTGTACAATATTATCTAAATCTTTTTGTTCCATTACTTAATAATTTTTTTACGCATAACATCACCATTTGTGTCAGTAATGTATATGTATTTATTCTTTTCAGATGGAAGAGAATTGCTGATAGACCATTCCGAATCGTTTTCGCTTACCAATAAGATGGAACCGTCAGACCATTCGCACCTATAATACTTTCCATCATATCCAACTATCACTACAGTGTATTTACCGTCAGTGATTGCATCACCTACTTTAAATTTCATATCTCATTATAACCTTTTATTACTTTAAGATTTGGGTTAAAGAACACATTTCCAATCACATGATAAGCAAAATCACCAATCCAAGTGCCAAGTATGGATTCGACAAATTCAAACGAATTACGATAATCAGATGCCGTTGACCTAATTTTGTGATTGTTATCCAAGAATATCTCTTGTCTTACTGGTGCTCTGTATGTACACCATCCCTCACCATTATAATTAGATTCTAAAACGTCACCAACATAAATTGGTGTTCCAATGCAATCATAAATACCAGTAAATTGTCTGCAATCATATTTATATGGACGATACATAATTTTATTATTTTAAGTGTTCTATACTGTAGTTAGTATATACATTTTTATTTAAAAACAAAAAAAAACACTTTGGATTTTTTATTCCAAAGTATTTTTAATTTCATCAATTGACCCAAACTTCTTCATCGTATCCACCATTTTCAATTGCGTTTCTGTAGAATTCGATTTCGTCAATTGAAATTGGTTTGTAATTGTTTGCATCTACACCTACATTGTAGCCGAACTTCTTGCACTTCTGTGTTCCGTGAATATGTCCGAACAGAATGAATGAATCTTTAAGATTGAATTCGTTCTTGAACTGAAGTCCTATAGATGGCTCGTGGGTCAATATGTATGACTTGCCGTTGGATAATTTTTCAATTACAACCTTGAGGGAAAACTTACCATATCCAATATATGCCACTGATGGCTCTTGTGACTTCCCTTCACGTTCGTAGTTACCTTGCAAGAAATGCAAAGTGCCATTTAGATAGTGGCTATATTCTGTTTCACCGAAATCTCCCAAATGATAGATTTTGTCACAAGGATGAACTGTGTTGTTCCAATTCTCAATCAAGGAGAAATCCATATCCTTGACATCAAGGAATGGTCGCTTTGAGAGTTGTAGAATCCTTTCAGAACCGAAATGGGTGTCGCTTGTGAAATACACCTTTGGTGATTTTTCACATTCATCGATATACTCAACGAGAGAAGCGATACAGTCTTCGAGAGAGCTGTGCACAGTACCCATATGGTACTGTTCCAATTTCTTTTGGAAATAGTCTCTGCCGCCAAATTCGTCATAACATCCGAAAATGATTTTCTTGCCTCTTGCGATATACTCACCGAATTCAGTCCGTGTTGTTTGCGCGTAATCGTGGTGGTGCTTTTGAAGCTCTTCGGTATTGGATGGTTTTGGAATCCAAAAGAGGATTACGTCAGCAAATCTCATATTAACTTCCTCCCAATCAACTTGTTCGTCATAGTTGAAATTCTTGTAGCTTTCACGTCTTGGCGAGAACCAAATTACATTATCGAGATTTGGCATGTTGTGTTGCCATTTTTCTGCTCCGAAAATTGGACCAGCTAGAAATACGTGCCACTTTGTCTTTGGTAAAATACCACCTAATTCATTCTTTAACTCATTGAATTTTGTTGGACAGCAAATAGTCATAATTATTTTCTTTTATATTTTTTTTCAATGTGATACATCTTTTTAGTTGCCTTAAGAGCAAGCCCCTCTTCTATAAGGTTTTCTGTATCAAAGAAGTTAGAAAGAAGAAAGGCATCGGCTTTTCTTGTATATTTAGCAAAAACAAATGGAGAATTCTTCTCTGCATCATCATCATCCTCATGTTCGAGTTCAAGGATTGGCTGATTGAGTAAATCAGCAAATATATCCCTTTCAACTTGCATCATTGACTCTAGTTGGCGCAAATAAGGTTTGATTTCTGACACGTAGACTTGAATAACTCCTTTGTCATCAATTGGCTTGAAATTAAACAAGAAATTACCGTCACCATCATCAAAACCTCCGATAAGCTCAAGTGGCTGTGTATAACCGTTTACCTTGCATTTTACGTGATAGGGGGCTAATGCACATAAAACAGTAAACATTTTAATTTTTTGCTCGTTTGTCATAATTATTTTTTTAATTAAGCATTTAATATTGATTGTACAAGAACAGTTTCTTTCTCTGTCATATTCAATTTTGTTTTAATCGTACATTCCTTCTTCAGCTTTAAGAGCATAGCCTTTCAAAATTAGACCATTAAAATCAATATGATGATAATTTAGAAAGTCAAATATTGCTGAATTTGGAACTTTTGTTCCATCTTCAAGGTGGACATAAATGTCCAAAGAGTAATATTCCTCCCATTCCTCATCTGTCATATCTTCCATTGGGCGAAGATATGGTTTTATATCCTCAAGGTCATGCCAGTGATGGCAACTATCAACTATAACAAAGTCATCTTCTATAGCAAAAGCGCCAATAATCGTAGAATTTGATTCATGATGAGTAATTGTTTCCTCATTCAAATCATTTACGTTAGTAATATTAAAAGATAACTTTATCTTTGTGTTTGTACCAACTCTAGCAGCTAAATCACTGAATATTAATCGTTTTTCCACTAGCGTCAAAGGATAGATGTCTCTGACATCAAGAATTCTTCTCTCAACAATGTTTTCCCTTGGAAATATGTATTCAAACTCATTGAGAATCTTATATCTTGATACAGTAAACTCGTTGATTGTAAAGCCATTAGATACAAGTTCCTCCAAATCTCTTTTTGAGAACCACTTCTGTAGTGTTTCTTTGGATGGGGCGCTTGCGAACCATCTTGTTCCCTCTTCTCCGTAGATTGGGTCGAATTCCATTGGCAAATCACGGCATTTACCGTCTGTCAACATATCGAACAATGGTTCCCATGTTCCATCGAACTTACGCCACAAACCTTTTTCTTTTTGGGTGTGCTCAACCCTATATACTTTAATCTGTTCCATTTCCACTTATTTCAAAATTAAAATTAATATCGCAGTCTCTCAACCAATGCTGAAACTGATGTACTGTGACAAATTCCTTTTCAACGACAATTCGTCTTTCTTCGTCATTGAATCTGCCTTGGCTATACATAGATATTGAAAACAGTCCATCTTCCTCATCAATGACTGTTATTGAAATACCACCATCCCCATAAAATTTTTGAAGAGTATATTTATTGTCTTTTACCTTGAATCCGTTTGCCAAAAGGAGGTCTGTTGTCAGACTAATTGGCTCAAAATTACCGATTGTAGAATCGTCTAATTGAAATGTAGGAGATACAACTTGGTAATAATAGTATTTTCCATCTACATACCATTTGTACCAATCACCAATCATTAATTCTGTTTTTACCATAATTTTAAAAATTTTAAATGAACTTAAGCCTAAGTGCTACAATCTGACCTTTTGAATTTTTGGTTTCATATAAGGAATAACTTCCATCGCCAAAACCACTCAAACAATTGACACACTTGTTATCGAAACATTTACCAGACCGTCGTTCTTGTTTTACTTTTGGATAAATCCATTTTTGAGTAAACACATCCGAAGAATTAAATATAGTCAAAAGTAGTCACACTACCTTTTATACATTCACTCCTTGCAGTTTCTTGCAAGTTCCTTCGAAACGATAACAATACTTCTTTTACCTTCTCACGTTTAAACTTCTTAGGTTCAAAAGCACCATTATCCAATTGTTTTAAGAGCGATTCTCGTAACACGGTTACAAGCACTCTGTTCCTTATATTCTTTGCAGCATTAAAATCTGCATTATCCTTATATCCACATTCAATACATTCAAATTTATCTTTGTTTATTTTTTGCATATTCACTATATTTATTTGAAATTTTGCTCCAAAATTCATATCCCTCTTCTGTACACGAGAAAAAAAATGCGTTTTCAATCAAATCTATTCTGTCTAAATGTACTATAACATACATCGCCCAATTAACCCAGTTGTGAAATCTAATGTGGTGGCTCTTAAAGAAAGCGTTGAAATATTTCTCATAAACTCCGTTATCTTTCAAGAATCGTAAAAAGTCAATTAGTGTTTTATTCATTGTATACTTGTTTTAAATCAACTAAAATTTTATGCCAAAAATCATATCCCTCATTTGAAGAAGCAAATGTAAATGCTCCTCCAAGAATATAATTTTTAGGCGTTGTAAAATTAGACAATCTACGCTCAACCCATTTCAACCAATATTTTGTTTTGTCTTGATTATCTATCCTTCTATAGGAAAAAAAATTTTCAAAATAAGCATTATACGCTGAATGGTCTTTTAATACCCTTAAAAACAGCTTTATTGTTTCATTCATAATTTAAGTTTATCAAGTTCGCGTACAATATCCCACCAAAATTCTGAGCCTTCATCGGAAGATACAAAATTGAATGCACCACTGACAAGCATAGAAATTTTTCTACCAAATACTTCACCACTTAAGCACATATTAGCCCAATATTTCCAATATGTATATGGGTCAACATCATCTATTGAATGTCTTAAAAAGAAATTGTCGAAATATTTCTCATAAGCCCCTTTATTTTTCAATATTCTGAAAAAGAGCTGTATATTTTTTTCGTTCATATTGCAAATATATTGAAAAAAAAAGTAATATACAATGATAAACAGTTAAATTATGTTAAATGACAACAATTCGTATTTTTTACCAACTGTTGCCATAATTTTAGACTATCTTAAACGTTTCTGTATCAAGTATATGTACTGCTGCATTGTCAAGCATTTTGCAGTTACAGAATTCCATTATATCACCATATGCTATTTTGTAGTCTTTATCATAATAAGCTTGTATAGTGTGACCGAATACTTGCTTGATGTTTCTGATTTTATTGCCTTCATCAGCCATGTCTTCTTGCGTTTCGTGTACGTCTGCCCAAATGCAAGAGCTGCAAGCATCATATCCACCTCTGTAGAACGATACCATATAAAACAATTCCATTCCATTTGGACTGTTTGGCAATTCATTTAATGTAGTGCTGATTAAGTTAATGTCTATTTCTTTATCGCCAAATACTTTGTTATACCAAGAACTATTGATTCCAGCGTGGGTAAACAATATATCATCAGCAACGAATGAAATATTGAATAAATTAAGATTCTCTGCAAACAATGAATGGATTTCATCATGATGTTCCTTAGAATGCCTACTATGATAATATGACAGATTATAATAGCTGTCATATACATATGGGAAGTCGTGATTCCCAAGCAGAAGCACTACTTTTCCCATATTCTCTTGCTTGAATTCGATAATCTGTTTGAAAATATCGATTGCAGTTAAAACATCTATATGCTCAAAGTCATATGGGTCTAAATAGTCACCAAGGAATATAACCTTGTCATATTGAGATATATCTTCACACGGTTTTTTCCAAAAATCTCTACCGTGTACATCTGGTATTACTAAAATTTTCATATCTTAAAAATTGTAAATATAGATATATTATATAAAAAAAATATTAGAATAAAAAAAAAATTACTCTAATATTATATTTTAATTTAGTTCTAAAATACCTTATATTTATTATTATAAATATAAAATTTATGGAGATAACTAATAGTATTGTCAAGAATTGTTTAACTGAATATGTACAAGATAGGTTTCAATTATTGACTGAAGACCAAAAAAGAACAATTCGCAACAAAATAACAAGGGTTGTTTCATCAAGAGTACCTCATAGTGTTGATGATACCCAAATGATTGAGAAATTGGTTGATGATATATGGAATACATATGTTCTTCACCCACTTCACGATGGGGTTCATCATAGGCAAAATGATGAAATCACTATAATCAATCAGAACATTGAAAGATTGATTCCATATGTTATAAAGCAAAAAAGTGATAATGAATCTGAAAATGTTACTTACTATATTACAACAAATCCAAGAATTCGCAACAGTTGGGAGAACTTGATACAAGCACAAAGGCAGAATAGAAATGTAACTTTGTGGAGAGATGATGGTGGTGATTTGACTTATTGGGATGTAAACAAACGTTATAATGATGCGATAAATTCTGCTAAAAACACGAAAATTGAAGGCAAGTACCATTACTCTGTTTACAAGGTAGAAAACTACGATACACCAATTGAAGGGTTGGGAATGACAGTTAGAGAACTTGGACAGTATACTGGTGGAAAAGGCTCGCTAAGCTGTGTACCGTTGTGCTATACACAATCTCTAAATACGTATAACAATTACACAAAAGGCAATGAATACAATATGTATGCTCTACTGCGTGACGGTTGGCAGAATGAACCATGCAAAATGACAGAAGGTTATCCATTGGATAGCTATGGTCTTTCTATGATATTCGTCATAATAAGTCCTACTGGAAATATAGTAAACAACAATGTAAGATGGAATCACGGCCCAAATGGGTATCCAAGAAGTGTTGACAACATATTCACTTATAAGGAATTGACAGAAATTGTTGGTAGCGATGTAATGGAACAACTTAACACTACTATTGATGTTGACCAATCGTTACGTTTGACATATGAGGTTGAAACTAAACTTAAAGAAGGTCAAGATATTAACGACATATTTACTTCTAAAGGTAAAGAATGCTGTGGTTATATACCAGTTTGTTATATGCGTAAATGGAATATTATTGATTCTTCAAAGTCATTGTTATGTGACGAATGGTTCGATGGTATTGGCGCTTTTCATCCAAATGGTTTTTGTTATGTTTGTAAGAACCACTTATATAACTTTATTGATGTTAATGGAGAATTTGTTTGGGATAGACCGTTTGAAGAATGGTTTGATTCCATTGATTCGTGGTCATTTGATGATAATGGTTTGTGTAAGGTTATGAATCACTATAAGTATAATTGGTTAAAGACTGATGGTACACTATTATTTAATAACCAACAACAAGAATGGCTAAATAATGCTGGTGATTTTCATAATCAAATTGCTTATATAAAATTACATGGTAAATACAATTATATTAGAACTGATGGCTCATTTGTTTGGGATTATGATGACACACAATATTGGTTTGATGATGTTGCTGATAAAGGTTTTAATAACTCCAATGTTGCTGTGGTAACAATTGACAGATTGGTTAATTTATTGAAAACAGATGGTACACTAGTTTGGAATAAATCACCCGAATTATGGTTTAATGCCATTGTTAATAATAGTGTTAACGATGGGATATTCCAAGTAAAACGTAGCAATAAATATAATTTCCTAAGAATGGATGGTACATTGGTTTGGCAGAAACCTTTTAATGAATGGTTTACATCAATTGGAGCATTCTATAATGGTTTGGCAAAAGTAACTACATCATTTGGTGAAACATATAATTTTATTAAAATTGATGGAACATTGCTGTTTGACGAAACAGATGATACAAAACATTTTGATAAAACTGGTAATTTCGCTAGTGGACCAGCATTTGTTTGCATAAATAATAAATATAATTTCATTAGAGAAGACGGAACTTATATTTGGGATAAACCAATAGGACAATGGTTTGATAGTGTTAGCGAATATTTTAGAGAAGGTTTTGCTTGTGTGCGCAAGAAAGGAGTTGCAAATTTTATATCTACAGAAGGAAAGTTGTTATGGAAGAAACCATTAAAAGATTGGTTCAGTGGTGTAGACCCTTTTTATCAAGGGATAGCACAAGTACGAAAGAATGGCAAAAGTAATTACATACGAACAAACGGGAAATTAGTTTTGAATAAACCATTTGATGAGTGGTTTTTATGGATGGGTGAGGTTATAAATAGCCCTAATATATTTATTGTAAGAGATGCAATGAGATATAACTATATTAAAGATGGCGAATTGTTATATAACCAACCTCGTACAAAATGGTTTACTGATATAAGCAGAATACTTGATAAAATCAATGATAATATATCTGGCTTCCTTGTACAAAAGGGATATAAGTACAATTTCTTGAAACTTGATGGAACACTTCTCAATAGCAGTTTCGTAAGTAAAAGTGAATTAGAATCTATAATTCGAAGAATAAAACATCAATCGTCCAATATACAAGAATCCTTAAGGGAATATGTAACTAAAAATTTACAACTTCTTACTGAAGACCAGAAGAAGACAATTCGTAACAAGATTGCAAGAGGTATTGTTTCAATGACTAATCTTGATGTAAACAGTACTGAAGTACAATCGTTAGTAGATAATGTTTGGAATACATATGTTGTGCATCCAGTTGAAGGAGAGAAGCGACAGAATGACGAGATTACTGTTATTAATCAGAACATTGAAAGATTAGTTCCGTATGTCTTGAAGCAAAATGATTCTGAAAATTACTTTATAAGCAACAATCCAAGGATTCGTAAAAGTTGGGAAAACTTGATACAAACCCAAAGGCAGAACAGACAAACCAAGCTATGGCAAGACAATGATAATTTGCTTTATTGGAATACCAATAAAAAGTATAATGATGCAATAAATGCCGCAACAAGTGAAGAAATTAAAGGCAAGTATCATTATAGTGTGTATAAGATAGAAGATTACCATACGCCAATTGAAGGCTTGGGAATGACTGTTACAGAACTTGGCAAGTATACTGGTGGGCAAGGCGCAGTGCCTTTGTGTTATACACAAGGTGAATCAACATATAACAGTTATACTGAAAACAATCAATTTAATATGTATGCTGTGTTGCGTGATGGATGGCAGAATGAACCTTGTGAGATTGAAGAAGATTATCCATTGGATAGCTATGGTTTATCAATGATATTTGTCATTATTGATGAAAATGGAAAGATTGAATACAGTAATGTAAGATGGAATCACGGTCCAAGAAATTACGCAAGAAGTGTTGACCACATATTCTCGTACAATGAATTGAGGGATATTGTTGGAAGTAATGTAATTAAGCAAGTTGGTGCACATGTAGAAATAGACACATCGTTACAATTGACATATGAGGTAGAGAAAAAGTTAAAACAAGACTTATCTATTTACCAAATATTTGGTGATGTTGGCTTTTTTAAGGACGGTTTGGCAAAGGTTTACTATTCTGGTTTATTCAATTACATAGATTCATCTGGAGACTTACTAACTGATGAATGGTTTGATTCTTGTGCTCCATTTCAAAATGGGCTTGCTGCGGTACGAAAAGGACAAAAGGTAAATTATATAAAGACAGACGGTACTTATTTATACAACACAGATAATACTGATGATTGGCTTACTATGGCTTGTGATTTTGATGAAAATGGTTCTGCTATCGTTGGAAAGAATAATAAATACAATTTTATTCTAAAAGATGGCACATTCATTTGGAAAGGTGAATGGTTTGATTTGGTTGGTGATTTTATTAATGATATTGCTCTAGTTAAAAAAGATAACAAAGCTAATTTTTTAAGATTTGATGGTACATTAGTTTGGAATTATGAAAATACAAATGATTGGTTTGATGATGCTACTAATTTTAGTGCGGATTATAATATCGCAGTGGTACGAAAAGGAGGTAAAGGTAATTATTTGAAGACTGATGGTACATTGGTTTGGAATTATCTTGACACAAAGAAATGGTTTGATACTGTTTGCCATTTTTATGATGGTTTAGCTCAAGTTAAAATCAACTATAAGTATGAAGAAAAATGGAACTACCTCAAACTAGATGGAACTTTTTTATGGAAGAAGCCATTAAAACAGTGGTTTGATAATGCTTATAGGTTTGATGAAGGTGTTGGTATAATAGAATATAAAGGTAAAAACAATTGGTTAACAACCAAAGGTGAAATATTTTGCCCAGATATGTGGTTTGATTGGGTTGGAACATTTCACAAAGGGATTACTAAAGTAGAAATAAACGGTAAATTTAACTTTTTAAATAGTAATGCTAAGTTATTGTGGGGGTCTTACGATGACACAACAGATTGGTTTGATTACGTTGAGAGGATTGAGCAAGGATATGCTAAAGTAAGAAATCAAGGACGTTGGAACATATTACGACCAGATGGTAAATTATTGTGGGATTATCCAAATCCTCAAGATTGGTTTAATAATATGGGTACACTTGATAAAGAAGAAATAATATATGTTTCAAAAGATGGTAAAAGTAATTATTTAAATCTTCAAGGTAAACTTCTAAGCCAAAATTGGTTTGATAGTTGTTTTGTATTTGAGAATGGCGTTGGTAAAGTTCAAAAAGACCAACGCATGAATCTAATCAGAAAAGATGGCACATTTGTATGGAACAGACCATTGAAAGATTGGTTTATTTTCATTGGTGAAGTAGACTCATTTGGTAATTCAGAGGTATACACGCATTATCAAGGTGCAACAGTTGGTAACTTATTGAAAATAGAAGATGGTACGTTACTGTGGAAGAAAAGTCCAAAATTATGGTTTCGTTACATTGACGTTAATAAGATATTACCAAATGGTGTAAAAGGTTATAGAGTCTCCAAGACAACAAAGACTATGATGAAGTATAACTTCTTAAAGTTAGATGGTACTCTTCTTTTCAAAACATTTTTATCTAGTCACAGCTATAATTTGGCAATGCATACTTTAAGGGATAATGATAATCAAATAATACAAGAATCTTTACGAGAATATGTTAAAGATAAGTCGTTGTTGGCTGAAGCAGATTCACGAATTAAGGGAACTAGAAACGCAATTAAAAGGGGTATTGCTGCAATAACCAAACTTGACATTAATGACCCTATTGTAGAAAACTTGACCAATGATGTTTGGAATACTTATGTTGTTCATCCTATCGCAAATGAAAATCGTCAGCTTGACGAATATATTGCCATTAGGAATAATGCTGACAGACTTCTTATGTACGCGGTAAAACAGAACCAAGATGGCACATATTACATAACAAAAAATCCACGTTTGAAAAATGGCTTTGAGAATCTTATTCAAGCACAAAGGAAAGACAATACAAAACCAATACTTGATAATAATGCAAATTTGTTCCAATGGTATAACACACAGAAATACAATCAAGCATTGGAAAACTTACAAGCCAATAGTAAAAAAATACTGAAAGGTCAATATAGTTACAAAGCATATCCAATCACTGATTTTTATGATAACATTAAAGGCTTGGGAATGACTGTTAAAGACCTTGGGGAGTGGACTGGTAGTGAAGAAGCTGTCGAATTGTGCTATACTCAATTTGAAAATACGTATAACCAATATACACACGGCAACAAATACAATATGTATGCTTTATTGCGCCAAGGTTGGCAAGACGAGCCTTGTGAGAAAGGAGAAGGCTATCCTTATGACAGCTACGGTCTTTCTATGATATTCGTAATTATCGATGATAATGGTGATATAGCTACAAGTAATGTTAGATGGAATCACGGTGACAATTCTTATTCTAATGTAGATAATATGTTCAACTATGCTAAATTAGTACAAATTGTTGGTTCTAATATACTTAATAAAATACATTGTACATATAATGATGACATAACTCGTAATATGTCACTTATAGTAAGACTTGAAAAAGCTTTAAGCAATATCGATGCAACTGATGTTGATTCGTTTTTTGATGTTTTCAATAACATTTCATACCAATATGAAGATTTGGAAAATGTTGAGCTATTTACTCTTGGAAGTGATAGGCTAATAACAGTAGAATATGAAGAAACATATGCAAATATATATGATATAAAAGAGAAGCATTTTATTTCAGATGAGTGGTTTTCTAGTATTTCGAATTATGAATGCGGCTATAGTGCAGTACAATTCTTAAATGATGGAACATGGAATTTTATTGATGAAGAAGGTAATTTTTTAAATGACAAGCGTTATGACCACTGTTATGATTTTGACAACGGATACGCTGTTATTAAAAATAATCAAGAAATGTATGAAGTAATAAATATAAAAGGTGAAACATTGTTTACTACAGATAAACTAGTCAGGATTATTGGAGAAGAACGTGTAGCTTATGAAGCATCTAATTATTCCTTATTATTGGATATGAGCGGTAAAAAAGTAGTTGACACATATTTTGATTATATTGGTTATTGTTACTGCGAAGGATATATTACAGTAAAAGTTGATAATAGAGTTAATTTTATAGATGCAAATGGAAAATATTTATCAGACGTTTGGTATGTTGATATTGAACAACCATTTTCAAACGGATGCGCTGTTGTTAAGTGTGATAATTATCTTATAAATATGATTAATAAAAAAGGTCAAAAGCTACTTAAAGAAGATGCTATAAGATGGAAAACAATATATGATTCTAAATATGAGAATATATTGTACTATATATTTGATTTAAGACAGTCAGACGGTCATATTAAAGAATTTGTAAAAACAAACGGTCAAATTATATGTGATGCTCTAACTTTTAGTGAAGCAAATCACCTTAAGATGTTAAAAATTCAATTTTTAGATGAAAGTTGGAACTATTTAAAAGAAGATGGTACAATGTTATTACCATATACTTGTTATGAAATTTCAGATTTCTATGAGCACTCTTATAATCAAGATATAAAATTTGCAATTATCAAAAAAGAGAAAAATAAAGAATGTGTTATTGATGTAAATGGAAATGAAATGACAGAAGAATATGTTGCAATGTATCCTTTAGCAAGAACTGAAAACTATGTTGCTTTAGGTGTAAAAGGTCCAGAAGATGGTTACAAAATTGATTGGCAGTTTAATGCAATAAAAATAAGTAAGGATGAGCTTGTTGATATGATTATGAATAATTAAAAAATAAATGATGCCGAATAAATTTGTATTCGGCATCATTTATTTTTTAATTGCATTCTGTTCATTACATAAACAGCCTCTTCTTCACAGTCGAATTCCAAGCTTTGCTCGAACCATAATGAGGTATACCCAAAAAAGTAGTTACAAGCGATAACATATCGAGTTTCGCCATTTCTTTGCTTTTTGATTATTTTATACCTTTTAGCAAAACTTGCATATTCACCGTTTGTCTGTATAGCGTGATAGTGCAAATATAATGCAATAAAAGGTGATAAAAGAAGCATTCCTAAAATAAATCCCATAGTAGTAATTTTTTTTACGATGCAAATATAGCAATATTAATTGATATTAGCAAATTTTTTTAGTTAAAAATCGTTAATAGTGCTTTCCATCATTTCTATATCCACCTCACCTTTATCTATACGCTTGCTTTCCAACAAGAAGAAAGCCTCTGTTTTAAGCTTAAATGCTTCTTTTAATTCATCGCCAACGATTCTCAATACAAAGCCTTCACGAGGTACTTTATTATGACAAAGAGGTTCATTCTTTTCCATGAAGAATCTTTTTTCCTTACCAAGAAGTTCAAGTACATTTTCATGCCAATGATTTTCGGTATCGACTTCTGGGTAAAAATCAGCCAACTTGCCACGGAAAAGCACGTCAAGTACGAAAAGTCTGTCAGCAATTTCTGGGCGTTCATTCATTAGATTCTTAGTCCAATTTATTACTTCATCAACTTCCCATTCTTTTTTAGAGCCATCTTCGTTAGTTGTCGTTATTCTATATGGCATAAATTTATTATGACCAACTTCACATCCATAATCGTAATTTCCAGTAGCAAACATTTTTTGCAAACCAGTTTCGTAGCCAAAAATTTCACCATAAACTGTCATACCTTCTTGTATAGCCCCTTTCAATATCTCGTTATATTCTGCCCATACGTCTGTTTTATAATAACATTCTGTGCTATTTTCGTTGATATATTGGTTTCTAATTTGGTGTCTAGATGAATATATGGTATCATATACATATTCTATCTTTTGTAATTTGATAGGCAATGAATGGCAAACCTTATTCACTATATTGGTTAGCCAACCAAATGGTGTACTATATTGCTTTGGTCTTTTTGTTAGAACATTTGCAAATATTGCAGAAGTGCCATGTATTTTAGTAGTGATAATTACTTCAGTATCTGGTTTAATCAAATTAAAATTCTTCTTAAGTGGCTGTGTATCATAATGAAAGAAGAATTGGCCTGGAATCATTCGGTCATATCGTTTGATTTTCTTTTGGCTCCACGTATATTCTCGTACAATTCTTTTTTTCTGTGGTATATATGGAACATATGCTTTGATAAACAATTCACCATTGACTGTATCAAAGTCGTAACCTATATAATCCTTCAAATTGATATTAACTATTTCTGGACAAAACTTTGCCATTGTTTCAATACTAAACAAGAAACCGCTAGAATCAACACCTCTAAGTCTAATCATTTTTACTCTTCGGTGTTTGGTAAAAAAACCAGTGTTTTCTTTAATCAACGATTCCAATCTTGAAACTTCTTCCAAATCTTGATTTGTTTTTGCCAATTGAAGCTGTGTAAGGATTTTACCTACTTGAACCGCATTTGCGTTCTTGTCGAATTCGCTTTGTTCAAACAGATTATTTACTGACAAGAATCGTTCATTTAGTTGTGTTTCGTTTTCAGCATAGAACATCAAATCACCTTGCTTTACCAAATCTCGTCTGACTACAATTGTTTGTCCGTTTACTTTTGTTGATGCAAGAAAATCAGAATTTGGTATAGGTTCAATCTCACCAACCTCAATGATTGACGCACAGTATTCGTGGTTTATATGTTCTGATTGTTCTAGTATTTTCATAGTAAGCTATTCTAATTTTTGGCATTCTTCTTCAGAGTACAAAGAATGCAGTTTATTAATCCACCAAGCAGTTTTGACTTTAACTGATGGTCGTTGTTGGCCTTTCATTAATGTTGAACGTTTGAAAACAACACCTTCCTTGATATTAAGTGGGTTGTCAATATCGGTTATTTTTTGTATTTGTGAAATTATGTCGTAATCTAAAGACCCAACATATACAAGTTGAGCCACTTCAATTCCACAATCAGAAAACAATTTCCAAAAAATATTGGGTTCTATATATCCTTTCTTTTTCAAGAAAACATCAATTAGAGCCAAATGCATATCATCACCTTCGACATGTTTACCAGCAAAAGATTGCTCACCATACCATTCAAAAAAGAATGTTATTTCGTCAATGCCGTTAAACACACCTTTTTTCTTTGAATTTTCAGCAATAATATTTTCAAGTATTTCTCCGTATTTAGATGCTTTGAAAAATTTTACTGCATCTCCAAGCTGTTCGCTGTTTTCATCTACTGTAACTGTTCTTGAGCCATAATTAGCCCATTGCTTCTTTTTACAATTATAGGCCGCACAAAAATTTTGTCCGTCCAACTTATTAAAACCCCAAACAGTTTCACCTTTCAGTGTCCCATCGTCTTGTATTCTAGGTATACTGTTATAATGTTTCATATTAATTAATCTTAAGTAGCGTGTTTAAAGAATTTACGGATTACTATCCAATACGTGCACACTAAAGTGAATACAGCAATCCAATGCTCAACATAAAGGAATTTAATGTCTTCGTTAGAAAAATCCTTGCAAATAAAATTACGGATTATTACTAAAGCAAAGCACACAATATACATTACAAATAAAAATATTTGTTGCCAAGGTTTAATACTCATATTATTATATTTTTTTATTCGTTATCATTGGTTATGTAATTGCATAGGCAAATCAATGCAAGAATTACTAATATTATACTAAGCATATTACTTCCAATTTAATGTCTCTTTCTCGATTTAACATATCAATGAACTCTTGAATGGAAATTTCCTTTATTTCTGTATATGATTCACTATGATTGCGTTTGCAAGTCAAACAGCATCTGTCACATTCTATAATTGTACCGAAAGGCATACAATCATAACGAGTAATTTTAACTGTCATTTGTATCGAAAATTAGAAAATTACAGCTCTATCTATCAATAGTGTGGAATCGTCAGTAGAAAAGACTTGTTTCCCATTAAAGAAATGTTCACATCCAAGTTCGCAGATGGACATTATTTTCCTTTGGGCAGAAGTTCCATAATCAGAATTAGATAGATTATTTTCAAGCATTTTCGCAGCATTATCAAACGAATTGGATACAACATAAAATGTACCCAATCCATTTGTTGTTATTCTATACAATTTAATATCACTCATCGTTTAAAATTTTTCCAGTTTTCAAAACTCATCATCATAAAATAATATTTATCGAATGACTTTATTTGAAACCATACGCGATTATTACTATTATTGCCTTGGATAAAATATGCCCCATATATCTTATTATTAACATCTATAACAGAATCTTCATTGATTTTATCACATCCACAACACTGATAATTTGGATGAAAAGTAAAATAATAACAAGAAAATTGAAATTTTCCTTAATGGTTTCAGCGTTATAACTATCGTGGTCAGTTACCAACAACTTGAAAACCTTTCCACTTATAGTGTCAATATATACGTTTACATTATGATATAAGTAATTACCAAAAAAGTATTCACGATTATTAAGGTGCTTTGGTACAAAACCTTTTTGGTATAGCTGTTTCTTGACAGTTTCATAAGAGCCATCAATTGGGATACCATTGAATGTGATTATATTTTGGCTAAATGAAACTAGATTACAGAATAGAAATGTTAATAATAAGAATATATGTTTCATTTAAATTACCGATTTATGCATTAACTGGATAATCTTCTCTCCAATACTTTGTAGATTCAGATGTTTCTTCAACTTCTTTGTCGGAATTCATATATTCAACAAATTTACCTTCATCGAAACCAAAACTAAAATTACTGAAAAATTTACCAAAATACAAAAGAGCTTTTTTAATTGTCGCAGTTTTACCTTGCTTGACACCTTTGTTAAGGACATCCGTCAATGTATCTCCAGTTGGATTATCTACGCATTCTTGTGCGGCAGAAATATATGCATCAATGGCGGCATCATATGCCGCTTGATTATATTTGTACTTAGAGGCAAAAGCTTTTGCCTTTTCGGTAATAACGTCTCGCATATTTTTTTTTCAAATATTGTTAGAAGTCTTGATGTTGAGTGAGTTCAATATCATCAAGCAATTTACGAATGTTAACACCCTTTCTAGCCGCATCCTCAAGAATTTCCTTAACCTTTGCGGTCTGTTCTTCATCAAGTTCACTCTTACGAGCTTCAACGAGTGTTAGCAAGTGGTCTTCAAACTTTTCAACAGCTTCCTTAGTATCCATTGTATTAAGAACACTCTCAATTGCATTTAGGCAAATGTCGTTTACATTGACACGTTTGCCAAAATCAGCGGCCTTGTCCTTGAACTGTTCACTCACTTCTGTTGCAGTCTTTGCTGCGGATGAAATAAGCTCTTGCATACGAGCATTCAATTCATCAAAATTAATCTTAAAATTTTTCATAATTTAACTTATTGTTTAAAAAAGTGAATAATTTGTTGTATACATAGTATCTTAATTTAAATACATAACACCACCTTGAGGTGAAATATAACAATCAAAAACATAATTTGAGTATTTAACCCTCCACGCATCAGATGTTACCCAAAGGTTTTTTTGAGCAAATTCATCAATTTGTGAAATAAAGTCAGAATAGCTTAAATTACTTCTTAAAATTTTAGCTAATGAAACGAATGTTTCTTTATTAAATGTTGTAGCATAATAAGGTTGATATAAAGTATGAATTGCATGCTTGCCATAAATATTTATTTCAATTTTATCATTTAAACATGAAATGTCAAAATGATATGTATCAAATGCCCTTCCTATAAAAACTTTTTGACCATCAATAAAATATTTAGCTGATATTTTTTCTGCAAGTTTATTTAAAAATTCCAATTGTGTCATATAATTGTATGATTTGTACTGTGAGTATATAGTAAAAAAAATAAAAAACAAAAAAAATTGTAAAAAAAATCATCTTGAATTTTTTTTGATTACACATATATTTATATATATAATATTTTTTAATTCAAATAAAACAATGAATACAAGAAGGTTAATAAGAGAGTCAAGAAGATTTAGAAAAATGCTAGGTGAAGCATATGGTGATGATATGCCTCAAATGAGAGGTGGTCAAGGCCAAATGCCTAATGATGGCGCAATGCCTAACCAAGGTGGTCAAATGCAGCAGTCTATGAATGATGAATATATGGAGACAAATGAGGGTGAAGCAAATGCGCCTTATGAGGAAGAAACTGAACACAACAATGTAATTGACCAAATCAGACAATTGGCTATCAAGGGTATTGCTCAATATGCAGATGATATTGAATCAGAGCAATATCAATCGTTAAAGAAGATTTGGCTTTTGACAGATAAGTTCTATGAAGGACTTGAAAACGAAGAAGGAAATAATGTTAAAAAATAAGTAAATACAATGGCTAAAAAGATAAGATTAACAGAAAACGAATTGCGTAATGTTGTTGCAGAGTCAGTAAAAAGAGTACTTAAGGAAATGGAGTATGGAACAGCTGGTTACGCATCTGGCAGAGCAGCTAGGCAAGCAGCAAACCCTAGTTTTGGTCAAAAAATAAATGACAGACTTGGTGGCATGTTCGGTAAAACTTCAGAAGACTATGCAAATCAGTCTGCAAGAATAAGACAAATGGGGTTAGAAAAAGCCAATGACGCTGATAAAAAATATTATGATAAGCAATGCCAATTAGACCCAACGTTCGCTGAAAAATTCCCTACTTTTAATGATTATAAATATAGAGGTTCTTCAAATACAGAAGATTTTAAATATAAATATGACAATGGTAGAAGTGGTGGTACATATTATAAACGAGGAATAGGGAATACAAATGATATTCCAAAGTTCGGTAATTCATAAAAATTAATTATAGATAAAATAGTTTATTTGTATGTCTTTACTTTTAAAAATACCAGAAAAATTTCAACCTATTAGATATATAGAAGAAGTTATATCACAATTTATCACAGAAGCTGTTGATAAAGTAATAGATGATGATAGATATAATCATTGTGGATTTGAAATGCTTATTGGTATTCCAGGTTGCGGTAAATCAACATATATAAAAAAAATACAGATAGATAATGCTGATATTGTTGTTATAAGTCCAGATAATATTCGTAGAGAATTAACTAGCAATGTATCAGACCAATCACAAAATGTAAATGTTTGGAATATTGCGTTAGAAAAAATAATTCAGAACATTTCTAATGGCAAATATGTAATATTAGATGCAACAAATGTTAGCACTTATTATCGAACACAATTGCTTAATAACATAAAAAATGCTGTCGGTAATAACGTTAAAACATATGCAACTGTATTTTATAGTGACCCAGATATATCCAAAAAAAGAATATCAACAGATATTGCAAATGGTATAGATAGAGCCAATGTTCCATATGAAATCATTGATAAGATGTATGAAGATTATTTGGAAACATTGCAAACTATTAAAACAGAAGGTTTTGATAAAATATTTTGGCAATGATATATATTTATTATTATAATTAACAAAAAAAGACCAAGATTTATGTCTTGGTCTTTTTTTGTTTATTTATCAATTCTTTTTCTTGATAATCAAATTTCTCAATCTTGTATTCTGTTTTTCTTTTTGTGCTTTTAGTAATTGATTTTGATTTGTCACAGCATTGTTTCAGAACTCCCTCCAATTCTTCGGCAGTGTCAGTTATTGGTGTAAAGGTCTCTTGGAACCACTTTGTCCAAGTGATTCCAGAGTTAGAGAAATATTCATATCTGCTTATAATCCTATATTTTTCCATACATTATAAAATGTATATAGTAAATATTGGAAAATAAAGAGTTATTCCTCCTTTTTCTTGAATTTCTTGACAATCCAATCCTTGATTGCCTTTATTTTGTCAATTGCCTTGATTACGAACGATGGCAATTCATTTGTCTTATATGCTGTATAGATAATATAAGACAATAACAAAATGATTAAAATGTAAATTACTTTTGCCATAATATAATGTTTTTTTTAATTCTTTATTGTTTAAGAATATTTATAAATAAATATTTCGTTTAAATGAAAAAGGAAGAATTAATTGAAATAAAGAAAGATAAAACTGGTACTGGTTTGCTTATAGAGCACGATGGATATATCAAACCAAACAGTCAACTAATCAAGGAAAGTATGGATGGTGAATGGCATTGTCCATTTCCATTCGTAGTTGATGCAGTATTTCAAAAGGCTGACGTAAAAAATGCGAATGGTCGTATTTATCCAAGAAAAATACTTGAAAGGGAAATTGAAAACTATCAGCAAAAAATACGTGAACATAGAGCACTAGGGGAATGTTATACACCATATGTATTAGTCTTATGCGTAGATGGTTGGAAATGTCTTTCTAGTATCACAGAAAATGATTCTGTATTAACTTTAAACACATCTACCAACGAAATTGAAATCCAAAAAGTATCTAAAAAAATTGAATATGATTATGATGGTGAAATGATTAGGTTAGAAAGCAGTAACATATCAGATTTAGTTACACCAAATCATGGGTATCCAATATATAATGATAAAGATATTTTTGAAAATTTTTACACTGCTGAAGACATATTTAATGGTAATATAAATAATATTGAAAAATGTTATATTCCTAAATTTGTCCCATCTTTTGCTAATTGTGTTTCATTAAACAAAAACAAATTAATGGTTACAAAAGAAAATTATTGTGGGAAAGTAATGTGTATAGAAGTACCAAATCATACTTTTTACGTTATGTCAAATGGTAAATGCCATTGGAGTAAAAACTGCAATCACCCTAGTGATTCCACTATAGACCTTGGAAGAATCAGTCATAACATCATTGAATTGCATTGGGAAGGAAATACAGTAGTAGGTAAGCTTGAATTGAATATCAGTGAAGGTTTTAGAAGAAGTGGTATTTGCTCAACTCTTGGTGATACTGTTGCTAATCTTCTATTGAATGGCTATAAGATAGGTGTTTCGTCAAGAGCCGTAGGAAGCGTAGAACAGAAACTTGGTGTACTGATGGTTGGAGATGACCTAGAACTTATTTGTTGGGATGTGGTTAGCGACCCGTCAACTCCAGGAGCTTGGATTGGTGATAAAGAAGAACTTCAACAATATGTTGAGGAAAAGGAAAGTAAAAATTCTTTAATATCTGAAAAAATTAGTAAATTAAAAGATATTTTAAGTTAATAGTTATGGCCGATAAGGATGATATTATAAAAATTCACAAAAAGATAAAATTCCAAACAATTTGTCCAATTTGTGACACAGAAATACATTTTTCA